>Ga0310690_10000785_pt1 | contig 62894 bp, 65 predicted proteins | sample AusTroGonzalo_MG_2_FD_207661 | JGI IMG/M metagenome (GOLD analysis project Ga0310690, IMG submission 207661) | Bovine rumen microbial communities from tropical cattle in Woodstock, Queensland, Australia - Gonzalo_04 (v2) (version 2) | ecosystem: Host-associated > Mammals > Digestive system >... | reverse complement strand
CGGGCGACCTCGTCACCTCCTATTGGGCCGACGGCATCGCCTTCGGAGATGAGACTGATCCTGATAACAACCCGTGCAAGGACATCCTCTCGGTCATCGGCAACCACGACCTAGCGTCGAAGAGCGGAGGCGACTTCGTCTGGCACACCTACCAGGGCAAGCAAGCATACGACCGATACATCGGGCCGTATGTGGAAAACTGGGGTGTCGTCCAGCCTACCGGAGCGGAGGAAAACGGCTATTGCTTCTACTACAAGGACTACGCGGCCAGCAAGATCCGCCTTGTAGCCATCGACGCTTTCAACAATAACAGCGACTACCAGGCGGCCCAGCAGGCCTGGTTCGCAGACGTCCTCGCGGATGCCATCACCGAGGGGCTCTCGGTCATCGTGGCCTCTCACTTCCGCATTAAGTGCGAGTCTCTGTTGAGATCCCCCTTCACATGCCCCGGTGCCGCCGTGGAGAACCCGGATTCGTCCGTCTGCAACGAGCCGTATGTCCCTCTCGTCAAGGACTTCATTGATAACGGCGGCAAGTTCGTGTGCTGGATCACGGGACATTCCCACTACGACGCCATCTCCAAGACCTCGGAGGAACAGGGAAACCAGATCAATATCTGTGTGAACCGCGCGGGCGCCGTCGGCTCTACTGCTACGTCGCTCTGGGAGACCAACTCCCGCATCAACGTGGACTTCAGCGACTGGAAGACCTTCGACTGCTTCAACGTCATGGCGATCGACACCTACTACAAGTTTATCACCCTATTCCGTGTCGGAAGCAACTGGGACAAGATGGGCCGGAAGGTCGAGACCTGCTGCATCAAATATGACACTGGAGAGATTCTTTATCCTTAGCGGGGTATACGTCTAACCATAAAAGATTTATTCTATGGGATACGCATCATGGGTAACGCCTAACAAGGTGAGCGGAAGCGGGAACGATACCGTTTCCTGGGCCGGTTCCGCGCATACGGGGCGGTCGGCGAGGCAGACCGTCGCGACCTTCTCGGCTTCTGGGGTGGAGAGCAAGCAGCTCACCATCATCCAGGCCGGAAAGCCTGAATTCGTGGACCTGGCGGACACGGCCACCATCTCGAAGGACGGCGGCTCGGTCACCATATCCGGAACGTCGAACTCTCCGAAGCTGACGTTCGCCCTGACGGGGACGAACGGGATCGGGCTCACCCTCCCTTCGGCATACCTGGCCAACTCGGTGAGCACGAACAACGGCGCGGCCATCTCCGGGGATCCCGGGGCGACGCAGGAGTATGCGTTTTCCATCACCTTCACGAATGTCGCCGCGAACGTAAGCGTGAGCGAGCTCGTCTCGCAGCTGACCGTCACGACCGACAACGGCACGACGGACACCTGCACCATCACTCAGGCCGCCGCTGCTGCCACCCTCAGCATCAGCCCGACCACCATCAACCTCACCGCCGCCGGCGTGGCCGACAACGCGGTCACCGTAACTTCCAACACTTCCTGGACTATCTCGTAATGGCCGTTACCACCATACCGTGGGGAGACGGGACCAACGACAACATCTACCTGTCCCGTAACGCATCGGAGGGAAACCAGACCGTAACGGTCTCCTCCGATGCCAACGCGGGCGCTGCGAGGTCGAAGGTGGTGACCTTCTCCGCAAACGGGGCCTCGCCGGTCACGTTGACCGTGATTCAGGCTGCTGGGGGAAGCGTTACTCCGGTATTCTATGACTGGCTTCTTTTCGACGGGAATGCATACATTGACACGGACATACAACCCGAACAGAATTCGTCATATCAGGTGAATCTTGGCGGAGAGCTCAATTTGGCGGCTCAGCGACTATTTCGCGTGTCTTCTTCCGATGGGACATACATATTCGCCTATCTCAGTAGTGAGACAAGCGCTTCTCAGAGAGTAATTGGCATATACTATAATTCGGCATCAGCTGTCGCAAGCAGGAACCTTCTTTGGGGATATCCGTCATACGGATTCTTTTTAACGCCGAAAGGGCAGGGAACCGGAGATTCCTACTCGGCGTTTACGAAAGGGAGCGGTTCGCCAAATGGAAATCTTGTCATCGGCTCGAATGAATCTCACAATGGCAATCCGTATAGCGGAGCGATGGGTGTATTCAAGATATACGATAGCAGCGCAGAGGACGCGGAGACATTTTCACAGTTAAGCGGTTTTACGCCATACAAGACATTGAAACCATGCACATACAATGGTCAAGACGGTTTATGGAATGATGAAGAGGGTAAGTTTTATGGCAACTCGGCCGGCAGTGGGACATTGACGGCCTGTTCGAGATCGCAAGTGACTCCATCTTCATACGACTCGAACGATAAGGCGTATTATAGTCTGGGGAACGCCTCGAACGCATACGCCGGATACTCCAGTACCAGCTATTGCACCATGGCACTGGTAAGGGGTTCCCAGGCTGAAAGCTATGTGTATTTCAAATTCAACACGTCGGCCATCCCGTCGGATGCCACGATTCTCAGGGTCGTTTGCAGTATCGGTCTCGCAAAGTCCAGCACGAACTCCAACGTTATTGCGAAAGCCACCGCTCAGCTGTGCAGCGGGACCACCACGAAAGGCACCGCCACCTCGATAACTTCCAACAACAGGACGATGTATAGAATGGACTGCGGAACGTGGACAAGACAGGAGCTCGACGACGTGCGGATAAAACTATATGGCAAGCGTGGCAGCAGTAATGCGAACAACAACCATATCATCTATCTGTACGGCGCTACCCTTCAGGTTTTTTGGAAATAAGAAATACTTTGACTCATGGACGCGCAAGACAAAACCATAATCGGAACCAAACTGAAGTACCTGCTTGAGATCGAGGCGGAGGGGTTCGACCAGTCCAACGACGATTTCAACGTGGAGGTCGTGAACGAGGCTTCGCGGAAGACGCTGTCGCTGCACAAGAGCGACATGATCGTCGGCGGGGACGGCAACATGTACCTGGTGTTCGACACCGAGGACCTGGGCTGCGGGCTCGTCGACGTGGTCATCACGGCCCATGTGCCGGACCGTGACGTCCCCGGAGGGACGCGGGACGAGGTCTGCATCATCAGGAGAATCGCAAGAATCCTTCCCAAGACGCTATGAGCTGCATCAGTGCCACATTGACGAGGATCCAGGCGCGGCTTTCCGCGTCGCTGCAGCGGTCGGCTTCGATGTCGGTCGCCGCGGTCCGCGTCGGTGGCATAGAGGCGGCCGTCGACAGGCTCGGCGGTAGGCTATCCGCCCATGTGAACAGGGTAGTCAGCATATCCGGCGACATCGCCCGCGTCGGAGGCAGCCTGAACGTGAGGCTCACCCAGGTGTGCACGCCTAACCTGGAGCCTCCGTACCTGGAGATCGAGCCCTGGGTCGTCTGGGTGTACGCCGGCCTGGAGGCCACGAACGACGTGTTCAGCAACACCAACTGGAATATCAACTAAGTCAACCATAAAACCTTTCCGACAAATGGACATCGAAGCAATCATCACTGCAGTAATCGCCGCCCTGGGAGGCGGCGGCCTGACCTCCTTCATCGGATGGCGGGCCAAGAAGCGCCAGGAGACCGCAGAGGCCGCCAAGGCCGAGCAGGGGGCCAAATCCGACCAGATCGAGAACATCGAGAAGCTGGTCGAGAAGGCCTATAAGCCTATCGTCGAGGACCTCACCAAGCAGATCAAGAGCCTGCAGGAGAAGGTCGAGAGACTTGAGGGCGAGAAGGACGAGAAGAACAAACGGATCGACGAACTGGAGGGTCGCGTGGACGAGCTGGAGGACGAGAACAAGAAGCTCCGCAACGCCCTCCGCGAGGTGAGCCCGGGAAGCGTGCCGAGCCTCCGCGGCCGTAACGGAAAGCGGGCACCCCGCAACCAGAACGGGACATTCTCCAAGAAAGACCGCTCGTAGCCATGGCACAGATACGGTATCCGATCATCCTGCTGGACCCTGGGCACGGCGTCGACACGCCCGGGAAGCGGAGCCCTGATGCGCTGAAGGACCTGCAGAACTCCCCGTACTGGTTCCGCGAGTATTCGTGGTGCCGGGAGGTGGCGCAGCGCACCTGCGACATCCTGCAGGCGCTCGGGTACACCGCCTGGCTGCTGGTCAAGGAGGACTACGACGTGCCGCTCGCGACCCGCGTGGCCCGCGTGAACGAATACTGCAGGAAGTACGGCGCCCAGAACGTGCTGCTGGTGTCCGTCCATAACGACGCCGCCGGCAGCGGAGAGAGGTGGATGACGGCCAGGGGCTGGTCCGCCCACACAACCGTCGGGGTCACCGAGTCGGACTACCTGGCGGCGAAGCTCTACGAGGCCGCCGCGGCCGTGTTCGGGCCCGACCAGAAGATCAGGAAGTACACCTCCGACCCCAAGGTGGGCTACGACTTCGAGAAGGACTACTACATCATCAAGAATTCCAAGTGTCCCGCCGTCCTGGTGGAGCATTTCTTCCAGGACAACAAGGCCGACGTGCAATACCTCCGGAGCCTCGCCGGCAAGGGCGAGTGCATCGAGGTCCTCGTGGACGGGATCACGCAGTATATCCGTGACAGATGGACAAGGCGTTGAGGAGGGTGGCCGCGGTCGTCGCGGAGCTGCTGGCGATGAGCGCCTGCTGGTGGCTGGGCAGGATGGAAGGCCGCCGGTCGGTCTTCATGCCTGCCGGCAAGCCCGACACGGTGACGGTGACGAAGTGGCTCCCGGCACCGATTCCGGAGCCGGAGACGAAACCCGTCCTCCCGAAGCTCGTCTTTTTCCCCGTGCATGACACGACGGCGGTCCACGACACCACCGCCGTCAGGGACTCCGTCCTGGTCGAGGTGCCCATCGTGGAGAAGACCTATCCAGGGGAGAATTACAGGGTGACAATCCGAGGGTTCGAGCCGGAACTCGTCGACATCTGGATCAGGCAGGACGAGAAGTACATCACCCAGCCGTACCGCAAGCGGTGGTCGTTCACCGCTGGACCGCAGGTCGGCGTCGGCATCACGCCAGACGGGTGGAGGCCGTATGCCGGCCTCGGCGTCACGTTCGGGTATTCGTTCTAGAAGACAGCGCCATCGGGGACGGCGCATATAAAAAGCCCCCGGCGTCAGTAATCCCATTACCTACTACTGACAACAGTGCGACCGAAGCGCACACCGAGGGCTAAATGTCCTTCGATGGCTTCGGTCGCAACTTGTATGGTAGGTAATGGGTATGCAAATGTAGCAAAAATGGCGCAAGAAACAAACACCTGGAAGGAGATCGTGCTGGAATTCATCGACTTCGTCCGCTTCAAGGTCGAGCACGACCGCCTCACCGTCGGAGAGGCCGAGTCCATCGCAAGGACGCTCATCGGCGGCCTGGACCTCGTCGGCACGGCCGACGACTTCGCGGCCTTCTGGCACAGGCCGAAGACCAACGTCACCTCCCTAATCGACAGGAAGGTCCCGGAGAAGCCCGTGCGTCTTGTCGCCTACCGCTTCGCGCCGGTCAGAAAGGCCGTCCCCGCCTCCTGGCGCGTCCCGCTTCGCCTGCAGCGGGACTGTCACACGGAACGCATTGATAGCCAGCGCACTGACACAAAAAGGTGATTTATTGGCTGAAGGCAAGGCTACTGCCGATCTTTGCCATACAATTCTAACCTAAAACATTTTATCGCTATGGCAGAATCAACTGTAGTCTACACGCCTGACAACCAGGCGAACAACGTTCTTCCGTGGATGCTCGCGGGACAGAACGGCGGTGGTCTTCTCGGCGGCAACTGGGGCGGAGGCATCCTCGGCTTCCTCATCGGTCTGCTGTTCGGAAACTGGGGCGGCTTCGGCGGCTTCGGTAACTTCGGCGGCGGCATGAACGGCGGCGCCGGCTTCCTGGCCAACCAGATCAACAACGACAGCGGCCGCGAGCTGCTGATGAACGCCATCACCTCCCAGGGCGAGGCGTCCCGAGCCGCGGTGCAGAGCCTGTCCACCATGCTGGGGCAGGACTTCAACCTGGTGAACAGCGGCGTGATGGCGCTGCAGTCGGCGCTGAGCACCCTGGCCGTTCAGCAGGCCGTGTCCGTCCCCCAGCTCATCAATTCCATCCAGTCCGGCAACGCCACGCTCATGGCCAAGCTCTGCGACTGCTGCTGCGAGAACCGTCTCCTCACCACCCAGCAGGGTTACGAGGCGCAGCTCCGCACCCTGGAGCAGACGAACCAGCTCGGCAGCCAGGCCGACCGCAACACGAACGCCGTCATCGGCGCCATCAACGCCCAGACGGTCGCCATGAACGACGGCTTCTGCGCCATCAAGGAGCGCGAGCTCCAGGGTGAGATCAACCGTCAGGCTGAGATCATCACCCAGCTGCGCGGCCAGATCGACAACGCGAACCAGACCGCCCAGGTGGCGGCCATGCTCGCTCCCATCAACGCCAAGCTGGCGGAGATCGAGAGCAAGCAGCCCAGCACGGTTCCGGTCCAGTGGCCGAACCTCGCCGCGGTGAACACCACTCCGTATGTGAGCGGCGGCTACTACCAGGGAGGCTTCAACGGCCTGTACGGCCCCGGCGTCAGCGGCTTCGGCGGCAACGGTATCTTCTTCTAGCCGGAGGGACGAGCCATGTTCGGAATGAACGTCAACGTAACGACGAATGTCAACGGCATCCCGTACCTGTACACGGACGGTGTAGCGGTCACGGCGGAGTCCGTTGACTTCTCGCTCGGCTTCCGCCGCATCCCGAAGATCGGGAAGGTGGCGATCCGGATCACCTCGGCCATCCCCGACGGGACGACCGGCACGCTCCCGGTCAGGTTCACCCTGAACGGCAACACCCGCAACCTCACGTTCTTCGGCGGGACCAACGTCACCGCAGCGGACCTCGCGGGAGCCGGCGTCATCGAAGTACAGTATGACTGGTTCAACGGGATCTTCCAGCTCACCTCGTCCCTGGCTCCGGCCACGACGTAGGGATTCATCAATCATCTAACAAACAACGACCATGTTCCAAGGATTACCGCAGGGAGCATCCCAGATTGCGCAAGGTGCGACCCTCTACATTCTTAACCGCAAGGAATTCTCCATCACCGAGGCCGGCGTCACGGCCGTTTCCCAGCCGCACATCTCCAAGTCGGCCATGGCGAACCCCATCGGCGCCTTCCAGAACCTCGTGGTGGACCTGACCATCTCCATCAACGGCGATCAGACGACCATCGAATTCCCTGTCAACAGCGCATCCGCCAGCTACCCGGACAAAGGCTGGTTCGTCACTCCGAACGAGAGCATCATGGAACGGGAGATCGAAAGCATGTACAGCGCCGCCAGGCAGTTCATGTCGCAGGTCCCCTGGAACCAGATGGTCCTGGAGAAGAAAGACCCGCTGCTCATGCAGATCGACTCCGGCAGGAAGGCGGAGGCAGAACAGGCAAAGAGAATCACCCAGCTGGAGAGCCAGCTTGCGGCCATGAACGGGAGGCTCGACCAGATGGTCAGCCTGCTCTCTGCGGCCAATCCCGGGAACGACGGCAACAAAGAGAAATGACCTATGGGATTCATCCACATTTTTGAACGCAAGGGCGAGGAGTACGGCGAGTACATGGAAGCCCTGAAGAAGGCCAAGAAGGCCACCGAGATGGCCGGCGAAGCCATAGACATCCTCTGCGACCTCACCGAGGAGATGGAGGACCAGTACGGCGACGAGAACTACAGCGAGCGGCGCGGCGTCTCCATGCGGGGCGCATACAACCGCGAGGGCTGGGGAGACATGGACGGCGCCTACTCCCGGCGCGGCCGGCGCAGACGCTAGCCCTTACATCCGCCTGACGGGGAGGGTCGCCCCTCCCCTTCTTTGAATTACATAACCTAAATGACACGAACGGATGGACCGATTGGACTACTACGACATCATTCCCGCCGGGATGGACGCATACATGTCCAGCCACGGGCGGCACTTCTCCAGGCCCATGCTCGAATGGGCGGTGCGCAAGATGCGCGACCGCAACGGAAACAAGGTCCAGCTCCCGGAGCGGGCGCGCTTCGACGAGCTGCTGAAGGCGAACTCCGTGACGATCGAGAACGACAAGGGGTACTACGACCCGATCTATGTATGGTGCATGGGACGGGCGGACTACCTCGGCTCGTCCATCCCAGACGAGGCTCACCTGGTGCACTTCGTCAAGGACTACCTGGACGACATCGACGGCTCCGAGACCAGGGCCTTCGACGAGTTCTACATCAAGACCGTCGCCCTGGGCATCGACATACCCTGGGAGGACATGATATGATCCGCCGCCCCCTACGCATCGGAAGGTGGGTGGTGGACTTCCTCTTCGCCGTCGACGGCTACGACGTGGACGGGGTCCTGGCCTGCCTGTACGACTGCCGCGCCAGCCGCGCCGAGATGTCCTTCTTCCGGAGGAAGATGGAGGAGGGCGTCCCGGACGAGGCCTTCACCTACGCGAACCCGGACGTCTTCCGCGCGGTGGTGTGCATCGGGCCCACCACCTCGGGACGGGAGTTCCAGAATTCCTTCGTCCATGAGATCCGGCACCTGGTGGACGTGCTCGCCCGCTCGGCGGGCATACACCTGGACCGCGAGAAGCCGGCCTACCTGGCCGGTGACACGGCCATGGAGCTGGCCGACGTGGTATGCAGGCTGGGCTGTGACAGGTGCCGGCGATGCTCCGGGGAGGATGATTAACGGATAAGGTGGGCGGCCTGTAGGGCCGCCTTATCTTTGTTTCAAATGGAGCAGGTGACATTCAAGGTGGTGAAGGCCAACGTGTACGAGGAGGTGGCGAAGACCACGAGCTACACAGGCGCCAAGATGATGGCGGGCGACGAGTCCGCCTACAGCCGTATCTTCACGACTGACGAGGACCGCCTCATGCTGGAGCGCTTCTGGACGGAGGCGGCGAACGCCGTGGTGGACATCTTCAAGCCCTTCATCCTGGAAGTGAGCGACCTGACCGAGAGCCACTGCTGCGACCTGACCAGGGACTTCGAGGCGACCCTTGAGCTGTCCGGCTCCTACGACACCTCCCTGAACAACACCATCGGCAGCTCCCTGTTCAGCTTCTTCACCAGCTTCATCGTCGGCAAGTGGTACAAGTTCACCAACAAGCAGGAGGCCGACGCCGCGCTCTCTGACGCCTCGGTGTTCCTGGACGACGTGAAGAGCAAGATCTACTACCGCAAGAGACCCCGCCGGATAGCGCCGGCCCAACCGTAACCGTCTATGGCACGAATACCCATCACACTGAACCTGCACATGTCGGAGATCATCTACGACACGCAGAACGAGACCTACCTGACCGGCAGGGCCCGCGCGAACGGCCAGAACCACGAGCAGGTGGCGAACATGCAGGCGAACGACGACGAGGAGAACCTGAACCAGGTGCTCCGCAACATCGGCGCCGCCTTCGCCACGCTGAAGACCGAGCTCAGCGAGTACCTCGTCGGGACGGCCACCTCCGCGAGCGACACGCTGATGACACCCAGCGCGAGCCTCACGCTGACCCTCTCCATGCCTTCCAACTATGACAAGGCGACGGTCGAGACGCTGGCCAGCGCCGCGCACCAGTACATCGTCTGCACGGCCGTCAGCAACTGGTTCCTGATCACGAACAAGGCTGACGCCGCCGACTACGTCTCCAAGGCGGCCTCCTACCTCGAACAGATCCGCAAGGCGGCGAACCGCCGCGTCCGTCCCGAGCGTCCGACGATCTGATGACCGACGCGAGAACCATACCGGTCGACCTCTGCTTCCTGCGCGAGCAGCTGCTCTACGACGCGGCCAACTCCGCGTATGTAGCGGGGGACGTCATGAAGGTCGACGACGAGCACCAGCGCCACCAGGCGATAGACATCGTCCAGGACGGAAACGTGGACCGCGTCACCCGCGTGCTGAACCTCGCCGCGGCCGCCTGCCGGGAGGCGCTCTACCCCTTCACGAAGAAGGATGTCGGCGACTACGAGACGAGGGACGACGTCCTGGAGGAGGTCGACAACTACGTCATACACATGGAGGTGCCGCCGTCCTTCTCGAAGACCACCATCACGCTCCTGGAGCAGCTCATACACGAGTTCATGGTGGCGAGGGTCCTGGCGGACTGGATGAGCCAGACGAATCCCGAGGCGGAGAAGACCTGGGAGAAGAAAGCAGACGACGCCCTTCTCGCGATCAGAAGGGCCCGCAATAACAGGACGGGCAAGGCGCGAAGGCGCCTGCACCCGTTCGGCTGATGAAATATCAGTGTTTATTTTCAGTTTCTCAATGGATTTTTTACGGAAAGAGCACGCAGTGATGCGTGCTCTTTCATTTCCTATCTGATCCTATCCGTGAGCCGTGGCTGGAACTCCGCGGACACCGACGAGATGCTCTCGTCCCTCCCCAGCGTGCCGATGAGCACGAGCCGGAAATACTTGTACGGCGTCCCGAAGAAATTCGTCAGGCGCCGTCCCTTCGCCGTCCTGACCAGGAACCAGTCGAAGATGTTCCTGGATCCGAGCAGGACGCAGCTGAGGTGGCTGCAGGCGAAGTGCCCTCGCTGGATGGCGGCGCTCACGGTCTTGAGGACGTCCGGGTCGTCCAGCTTCAGCGGACGGGTGACCACGAGCTGGGGGAAGACGTCCCCCTTCCCCGCGTAGTCCACGAGCGCGCCGCCCCTCACGTTGGCCAGGGCCTCCGGATAGGACTCGACGCGGCTGGTTATCTCGGACGGTATCATGCCCCACGCCTTGTCATTGAGCGAATACACATAGGCGTAGTCGTATGCGGGGTTGAAGACGATCACCTGCTGCCGGATGTAGGAGTAAAGCATCGAGCATCCCTGGATGAACGTCTTGAATGGTACGATGTTGAGGACCCCGCCGGTTCCGCTTCCAGACCCAGAACCGCTGCCGGAACCACTGCCACTACCGCTTCCAGAGCCCGATCCTGACCCGCTGCCGCTCCCAGACGAATCCTCGCCGCTCCCGTATCCCGCAAGGTCCAGGATCTGGTCGACGGAGGGGATCGAGCTGAGGTCGAACGGCGCGCCGTCGTCGTCGATGAGCTCGGAGATGCAGGCGGAGGTGGAGCCGGACAGTATCATGATGCCGCGCTCCGTCGCGAAGAGGACGGCGTTGTCAAGCTGGGTGATGCTGTCCGGGCCCAGGGCCACGTCTCTCGTGATGGGCTGCCTTGCGGAGAAGGTGCCGGTCGAGGACACCTCCAGCGCCCAGACGCCCTCATCGGAGAAGACGTATAGCGGGAACTGGCCGAACTGGCCCTCGGAGAGCGCCTTCGCCGCCGTGGACAGGCCGATGATGCGGCCCGTGCCAACGGTGGATATGCCCAGTAGCGGAAAGAGGAACGGGTTGCCGACCTCGGAGGTGTACAGCTTGTTCGGTATGTCCACGTTGCGGTCCAGGGACGCCTCCGGCTCGTCGTCCAGTGCGTCGGACGTCGCCCATGCGTCGGAGAACCGGCCTACATAGACGGCTCCGTTGAGGAAGTCGTGCGGCGCCAGCGGGAACTCGTAGCAGTATTCCCCGCGCTTCACGACGACCTTATAGGCGGCCGTCGACGGGTAGTAGAAATAGAGCAGCGGGACACTGAACGCTATGATGCCCTCCATCGCCATGGTGTCCTTCACGATGATCGTCTTGCCGTCCTTCTTGATGTAGACGTAGAAGGACACGTCGTAGGTCTCGTCGTATGTGTCGACGGGGTCGCCTCCCGACTCCGGATAGTAGAGGTATCCGTTCGAGTACGGAAGCATGGAGAAGGCGTCGAACCCCTGGAAGAGGTTCTTCTTCAGGTTCGCGAGGTTGATCCTCTGGTTGTAGACGAACGACGTGCCGGCGAGCAGGCGGTCATGGCTGTCGTAGTCGTCGGTCATCACTTCCCTGGTCACCAGGGACTGCAGGTAGTCCTCCGGGACGCCGACGGGTACGCGCTCCTGCGACAGCTCGTCGAGCGGGATGGACTTCAGCAGGTAGAAGTTCGAGCATGACCTGATCTCTTCGAGGAAGGCGTCGTCGCCCTTCGAGGGGAGGACTACATAGAGGGGGGCTTCTATCCGGTTGTCGATGGGCTCATGCTTTCTGAGGTAATACGACTGCGCAAGCGTGTAGCGCTGGTAATAGTCACCCGCCATGGTATACGACAGCGACCACATCTGTTTCGGGCAGGGGCCGATCTGCTTGACCTCGCCCGACTGGTCGTACTTGTACAGCGGCGCAGACACGAACACGTCCACCGAGGTGACGATGTCCTTCCAGTCCATCAGCTTCTGCCACATGCCCGCATTCACGGATGCCTTGTATTCGAGCTCGTGGACGACGCCGCACACGATCGTCTGCGAGCCGGATTGACCTGGATATATCGACGCTACCGGGGTCACGTCCGAAGCGCACGGCATGAAGATGGGCGCGGAATGGTGTACCAGCGTACCGTCGAAGAGGCGGAGCGCGTAGCGGACGAAGAACGGCATGATGAACTTGCCGGCATTTGTGGCGCCGTCTGCGATGAACTTGTTGACCGTCGACATCACCGCAGGGCTGATCACGGCCGCGTTGGCGTCCGAAAGGTCCACGTTTCTCGTATCCGATGCGGTTACATCCTCGCTTGAGATGACATCTGGGATTCCACCGAATTCATGGGGCTCCGACTCTACATATTCGCCGTGCAGGCTGAAGGAGAGGGATATCTCCGGGAGTCCGTTCCCCAGGGAGACGTAATCGCCGTCCTCCTCCTTCCACAGGAAATAGAACACCCCAGCATTCGTGAGCACCACCAGCGTGTTCCCGACCGACGAGACGTCCGAGACGGTATTCGCGCCGAAGGTATACAGCGAATGGGTGTCCGAGGTCCCGGCCTCCAGCGTCGCAGCCCAGTAGAGCGTCCCGCCGGTGGTGTATCGCTGGAGGAGGATCTTATGGGTGAACTTGGTGGTCTTGTGGACATGGATGACTTCGCGGTGCGGGATGTTATGGGCCGCGCTCACCTCCGTCGGGCCCGGGACGGGGCGGAGGGCGCCGCGGTCCTTGATGACGCCCAGGGATAGGGCGAGGTCTCCGTCCGGGCTGTCGTAGTCCGAAAGGGCGGCCGTCTGGCCGTTGTATCTGATATCCTTTTTCATAGCGAGTTGGAATGAGGGATGATGATGATCGCTTTCTTCTGCCTCACCTCGACGGTGTCGCCCGCGAAGAGCGAGGCCCTGTCCGTGACGCCGGCCGCCTGCAGGACCGCTCCGCACAGGGTACGGCTGTAGGCCCGGAAGTAATGCGGCCGCTTGATCGACGGGTTGGTCTTCACACACCGGGCCTCGTGCCGGCCGACGGTCTCCTCGGCCTTCAGGCGGACGTACAGGTAGTATTCGTCCCTGTCGTGTAGGATGTCCAGTACGTCTCCCTCCTGGATCCCCAGGGCGCGGACGACGCGGGAGCTGATGTCTATCCTCCCGTCGGAGCAGAAACGTATGTCCGGCCTGCGAGAGCGGCTACCTAGGATGCTTTCCATAAGGCGGGCAGATGATATGGTACGTCATGGTGTCGGTCACCACCTCCTGCGTCGTCAGCTTGCACTGGGCGCCGGCTGGCAGGGAGTAGTCGTAGAAGATCCGGTTGACGGTCGGGACGAGGCTCTCGAACCCGACGCAGCGGTAGCGGCTGTTGTACATCACCTCCGCGAGCTGCGTGTCCTTCGCCTCCTCCGGGATGTCCAGCGTGAAGCAGTAGCGGCCGTCGTCCTTGAGACGGAACACCATTACCTTCCCTTTCCCTGTCTCCAGGATCCGGAGCCTCTTGTAGAGGCCCCGGGAGAAGGTGATGGAATTATCGGCCGGGTCCGCGATGACGTATGCCGCCCTGTCTCTGAGACGGCGGATGAATTCCTTTAACATAACGAACAAATTTAGCCACGGCCCGTCCGCGGGCCTCTTTATCGGTTAATAGTCCTGCCTGGAGCGGAATGAGATGGTCTCGACCCACCCGAACGACAGATTCGTCTCCAGGTCGCGCCGGTGCTGCTCGGCGTCCTCCCTGGACCGGTGGATGAAGCTGGAGAGTTCCTGGCGCGTAGTGCCGCGCGTGTAGATGACGTTGGCATAATACTTATGCCCGAAGAGGAAAGCGATGATGCTTTCGAGAACCGTTTCCTTTGCCATGGCGCGTCGGATTAATGGCAGACGGAAGCATGTCCGCATCCGGCCATTGGCTCCTGGAGCGGGACCAGATGATAGAAGGCGCATCGTTGCTCCAGTATGAAATGATAGCGGCGCATGGCGTCCCGCTGGTCGTATAGCATGCGCCACTCGCGTGCGCTCAGCTTGAAGTCCGGGTCGTCAAATGCTTTTTCCAGCTTGTCGATCCTTTCTGACAGCTCGGTGTACTCGTCGAGGAGACGCTGTTTCCAGGGGTCATTCGCGGCGGCCTGGTCGACGTTGGTCTTGATCTCGTCCTGATTGACTGCTTCGGTGTTTTCTTTCATGGTGTGTTGATTTATGGGTTATTGAATAGGGTTTCCTAGGATGACGCCTGGTCGGCGCCCCGCAGCAGGCCTATGCACTCGTCCGCGGCCTTGACCGCCTCCTTCGGGGTGTATCCCTCCTCGAAGTGATATGTCTTGAAAAGCTCGAACCGCCAGTGATCCCATGGCAGGTGCTCATTCGTGGGGATGGTTGCGTCCAGGGCCTTTCGGAACAGCGAATGCATGGTGTCCGTCTCCTTGAAGTCGAACTGCAGCGTCAGATGCGCCTTGATATGCTCTTTGCCGGAGGCGTCGATGAAAGAAACCCAGTCCCCTTCACTGCGATCTCCGTTCTCCTCCTGCTCGAAGGCGATTATCTCGACCTGTTCGCCGGTCTTCCTGAAAATGTACTTGTCGGCCCTCCCGAACCTGTTGAGGCCAAACGCCGGTAAATTGTTTTCGCTCATGATGAATTGGTATTATCGGTTATACTATAGGTCGTAGTGTTGTTTCAGCATGGATTCGAGCTCGGGCCTCCATCCGTCGGGGGAGTTGGTGATCCAGATCTTCTTCTTAAAGGCGGCCTGGAGCTCCTCGACGGGCGGGCGGTTGGTGTACACGCCGTACTTGAGGTTGTCGAGCTCCCTGTTCAGCCGGAACGGGACCCGGCCGGCGTAGTAGGTGTTGAAGTACAGGTCTTCGATGACGTAGCTCTCGTGGTCCATGTCGTACTCCTCGACGAGCTTCAGCCACTTCTCCCAGTCGAACCACATGGGAATGTGCGTGGTGTAGTTCCGGACGGGCAGGCCGGCCTCCCTGAGGGCCCGCTTGGTCTTCAGCTTGTCCTGCCGCCACTTGTTGGTCGTGCTGGGACTGCAGTTGAACTCCGGTTCCAGCATCTTGAAGAAGAGGACGTCCGCCATGTCGAAGTCGTTGACCGCATAGCAGTCGTCGGCGACGAAGATGAATCCCTCCGAATCCGGGAATCGCTCCCGCACCTTCCTCAGGCAGCTCACATAGTCCAGGTGCTGCCGGTACTGTCCGGGCACCGCGTCCACGCGCCTGGACTCGACGAGGACCACGTCCTCGCCCATGTTCGCGGGAAGGCCCTCGCCGGTCAGGACGAGCTGGAACGGTTCCTTGAAATGTCTCCGCCAGCCGGCAAGCGCGTATTCCAGCTCCCTCCCCTGGGCCGCGCTGGCCAGGTACGGGATAACGATCAATACTCTCTCTTTCATAGGTATAAGTCTTTATGCTGCTCCAGCCATTCCTTCCATTTCGTCGGGTGGCAGCTGGCCCCGCCGAGGTGTTCGATGAACCTGAAGATGTTTGTCTCGATGTACGGGAGCCTGGCCTCAAGGCAGTCCTTATAGAAGGAGCCGCCGGTATCGTAATAAGGGGCCCCCTTGTGGCTGAGCTTATACACATAGCCGTCATGGAAGAACCGGACGCCATGGGCCTTGCACATCGGGACATTGATCCACAGCAGGAACGGAAGACACCGCCTCGCCTGGAATCGGAACCTCGGTTCATACTCTATCGAGCCGTACCAGGCCACGGAGGCGTCGAAGAGCTCCGAGATGTCCCGCTTGAACAGGACGTCAGAGTCTGCGAGGACGAAGCCTTCGGGAAACAGGTCGAACATGTAATCCACGCTCGCGATGTGCTTCTCGCTCCCCCAGTTGCACGCGGTCTTGATCTTGTCGGGATGCCGGTCGATCAGCGACTGGAAGTCGACGACCTTGCCACAGGTGTTGTCTATCAGGCGCACCCCATCCATCGGCGGGAAAGGCCTTCTGTCGGAGTTGTCGAACACGGTGACGGCCGCATCCGGCGTGTGCTTCCAGAGGCTCAGCACGGCCGCCGTAGTCAGTTCCGGCGTGTTGTAATGAACTATTGCTACGTTCTTCTGCATGGCCGGTTTGCTATTGTTTGGGATGGATGGTTGTATTGCATCCCCGGTAGTTGTAGATCTTCTCTGGGAACGCCTCCCGGCGGAGGAGGCTGGCTAGGATGCAGAGGTCGCCATGGTTGGTCACCATCCGCCTGGTCGGCGCCTTGACGGGACGTATCTTCTTTCCGTCCCAGACGAGGAGCCCCCACCCGTCAGGAAGCTCGTCGGTGGAGATAACCCCTTCCGGGCAGAGATACCAGCGGTAGTTACCAGGTTGGTATTCCGTAGCGCGCTCGGATCTCCAGAATTTCTTGCGGTCGTTGAGGAAGTCCGCGTGCGAGACCTTCACCTCGATGACGGCCGTATGCTCGCCGTTGAAACCCCAGACGTCGCAGTTCTCGGTGCCGACCACGTTCAGCTCCACGGCGACCCATTTGTACGCCAAACACGCATGGCACAGCCCGGACAGGCGGCAGGGCTTATCTTCGCACTTACGCAGGTCGACCTTGCGCCGACGAAGCCAGGCGGCGCCTTCAAGGCAGAGCTGATAATGAAGGGATCCAGTCGTGCTCATTCGTTATCCTCCTTGGCATCCTTTTGACCAAGCTCGTAGAAATGCTTGGCGGTTTCATATATAAAATCAATGACCGTCATTCCGTAACTGAGGGATGACAAAACCCAGCTCGGAAGATTATATTCGGCATAATGTTTATCAAAGCTATTCAAAGTCATGACCGCCTTCGATGATTATGACTTTGACATTGTCGCCGGGTTTCACATGTAGTCCTGCAGGAATTACATTGAGGGGAGTTTCCATCCACCAGTTTTCCCTACAAGGTCCCCCACAAATACATCCTTCCACCGCCTCCTTCATCATCTGCTCCTTCATATCCTTCTTGCCGAGTTCATAAACCTTTTGGAAGTGGCGGTTGTCGGACATATACATATCACGGGTATCCTGCTCCTTCTGCCATTTGGCGAAGTGGCGGGCGATACTCCGAAGGTCATCATCTTCCATTCCGTCCACCCATCCACCATAGCCAACTCCAAGAGAGTGTAGATACCTTTCAATTTCTTCCTCCAACCCCTCGCAGACGGGTTGCTCTATCATCTTGTCAATGTTCTTCCGCACCTCCTCCCTTGTCTCTGGATTCACTTTGGCAAGACAAGAATCAAAGAGAGGATTATCCTTCTTGACGGTTGCTCTTGGTAAAAGAAAAGTGGAAGGGACATTCCATCCGTCTGGTGTCTTGAATATCCAAGCACCAACGGGGACTTCAAGATGAGTTCCATCTTTGTTGAATAACTTGAGGATGTTTCCGTGACTATGGACATAGGATTCGTATTCATCCCAAGTCTTGAACCATTCATCAAACCTCGGACTCTTGCCCGTAAACTCGATGACTTCTTTGAGATTGTTTCCTGTCCATTCAATCATCATAGGTTTAGGATTAATCGGCTTTTCCGATTTTTCTTGGAGGGTGTCGAGTTTGGCGAGAACTTTATCGAGTGCGAGTTGATAACCATTTAGACCGCCCTCCTCATATTCATCGCCTCGGAAGGTTGGTTCTTTGTGTTCTTCTTTCAGCCTTTCCACCTCGGCTTTGATAGTTTCGATGATGCTCATAGTGATTTGATTTGTTCGATTAGTGCATTAGTTATTTCCATCCGCCCGTTATTGTAACCAGCGTCATATTCGGAGAGTCCGATACTCGTTTCCTCCTTTTGTTTCTTCGCCCACTCCAAGAGTGCGTCCTTGCGGATGTAGGCAATATCGTTGTACAACATCTTTTCGGTCCGCAACACCGCATTGTCGGGATGATAGATTTTGTCCGGTGCTTTACTCATTGTTCTTCACTTTTTCGATTAGTTCTTCCGTGTACTCCTTGACATTCGCAAGGTACTTGAGGATTGTTTCTTTGTCGTTTTCTGCCTCGGCAGTAAAGATGACCGCCAGATCATCAAACGAGTTCCTAAATATGGATAATAGGAGCCGCACCGCCTCTTTCATGGGTGTCACATCGTAATCGCGATAAGCCGCAATGGTCGCCTTGTGCAGTGCCTTCATATCTGTTCATCACTCGGCTTCCATTGAGGCTGGGGACGGAGGTTACGCAACCACTCAACCGCTTTGTCGATTTCGCCTTGCTGATACACCTTGCGGAGAATAGGGGTTTGGAGCAAGATGATAGCGTTAGTGCGCCGTGTTTCATCCTCCTCGCTCCACTCTTGTTTGATTGGACAATGCTCACGAAGAAACTTGATTTGGTTATCAGTAAGACCAGAATCATCACCAATCACTTCAAGTTTGCGAACAATGGTATCATAGTAATCATAGTCTTCCTCGCTCCACTCTGCGGGCTTCTGTTTTTCTAGGTATGTGATTATTTTCTCGACCGGAGTATCGTTCCATGTGGTGCATCCTCGACTATAATTCTTAAACCCTTCTATGATTATTGACAACATTTTCTTGTCATCAATATCGCCGAGTTCTCCGGGAAAGATATCTTCTATCTCCTTCTTGAGTCTGATGTCGCCCAATTTGGCGTAGTATTCTTTTGCTCGCCCAAGGGACTCATTATATTTCTTCTCGAAATAATTCATGGCTATTCCTCCCCTTCGTTTTCGTCCTCCATACCGGGCAGGGTCCCGGTCACATGGACCGGCATGATGATGGCCATCGCGCCACCCTTCAGGCAGTTGGTGGAGGTGATATATATCTTGTTGGACTCCGTCGTGAAGTCCATGCTGACGAGCTCCATGCTCAGCGCGGCAGACACCATCGCAAGACGGCTCGTGTCGATGCCGATCCGAGACAGCGGTTCCCTGGGCGCCTTAGACTGGAGCAACTTCTCACATTGTTCCACGAACGGGATGCTCGTCCGCTCCAGGCGGAAGCGAATCTGCTCGCCCTTGAACACGATGTTGATGTACACGACGTCCTGGGCCTTTTCGAGAAGGTTTCCGTAAGCGTCTTCCGTCGTCATGGTCTTCTCGATGAATACCCGCTCGAACTTGTAGATCATCTTGAGCATGTCGCGGTGGATGCAGTATCCGTTGAGGCTGGCCGCCTCCGTCGGCTCAAATGCGGTGCACATGCCTAGCGGCACGCGGACCAGGACATGCGAGTCCGTGGCATAGGCATAGCCTCCGAGGAAATGGACTCTCTCGAATTCCGGCCGGATCTCGTCATGTTTGGCGGTAGCCTCGTAGAGTTTATACTCCTTAAGAAAATTGTGTCTGTCGTCGTTCATATTGTCGGTTGTTTAGAATTCGTTCAGCATGTCGATCACTCTCTGATAGGCCTCGCCCATCCCCCAATACACGGAGTCTTCAGATAAGCAGGCGACGCCGGCCTTCATTTCGCCAACCAGCTTTATCAGCGCATCCTTACGGATGAAGGTGACGGAGTCGCGAAGCTCCATGTCGGTCCAGTAGTTGAACACGGAGTTCTCGTCGGACTCAGCCGGGAGAACGTAGATCTTCTTGTGTATCATTGGTCAAATAGTTTTGGTTGCTTGTCCTCAGCCAGCATCTGGTCGACCTGTCTCTCGTATTCCTTGGATTCCCGCAGAGCGGCAGGATTCCTGAACTTGAAGTATTTCTTCTGCCAGTACCGCATCTCCCGGACGGCAGTCTTGAATTTCTCCTGATCCATAATAACTCCCCGGCCTATCACTTTATCAATTCAAATTCATAGACGAACACAAACGGATTCTTGGCCCATGTACCCTTGCCCGACACCTTGTCGATGAGGGCGGCGAAGGCTTCACGAGGTGTACGACTTCGTATTTCCTTCGACCGACCAAGTTTGTCATAATACACAAGCATCGCCTCATAATGATAAGCGTAGTTTCCCCATCCATTATTGACGGCTTCCTTGCTGAATCCTTCCTTGTAAACATCCCCATCGCTGATGTCTTGCAGCCGCTCGACACGGACATTCGTGATGCGGATTTGGTGGGGCATAAGGTCGGCCTTCACGAACATCTTGTTATCATAACCGGGGCCATCAAAATATTCAAACAGAGGTCGCACATTGTCTATCGTGTCGGTATAATTACAAGACATTTCGTCGTAAATGGACTCGTAACTCTGCGCCACGGCCACGACCTCGCCGACCTTATATCTGGGTTGACATTTTGTCGGAGCGATAAACTCCTCCTCTCCATAGCGGACCCATGCAACGCCGTCTATGAGCATTATCTGGGTAGGCGCTCTGTCTGGCAGGCAAAATAGCCTCCGTGTCATGGTCTTCCGGCCTTCAAGCACGGCTTTCGTGAGGCCGTACTTATCGTTGAACATTATCTTTTTCATGTCGATGAATCTGTCTTTAGTTGTCGGTTTCTATAGAAAGGGCGCGGAGAGGTAACACTAAAACTACCTATGAATCTGAATGGAAAACCCTCACGCGAGCATCACACCGGCGCTTCCGCGCCCTATGTCTGTCAAAACACTACAATCATGGATGGGAACGGGGCCGAGTTCTTACTCTCGTTGAAGTGAAGACGGCCTCGGATGAAACGGATCTCCCGGGCTCGATGGTAGATGTAATCGTGGAAGTAGGCGGTATCCGTCCTCGCCGGGATGAGCATGACGACGATGGTGCCGGGCTTCCTGGATTCCTCGGCGCACTTCCGCACCCAGGCGGGAATAGCCCGCCCGTATGGAGGGTTGCAGAAAACTCTGTACCCCCCCCAATTTTTCGTAAGTCCATCATCTTCAATAGTATAGTGTTTCTCGCACTTAGCATTCTCGTGGGTGCTGCAGGGATCCAGGTTGAAATGAAACTCCGCATCCAGCTCGGCGAAGAGAGAGACTGGCGTCGCCCACTCGTCCGTCCTGCTTGTAAACAATCCTTCTGTCAGCATAATTCAATCAATTAGGGCCGATTATGATAGAGTTAAAGGCCACCAAAGGGAGCAAATGTTAGCGAGAAGGTCTCGCTTTCCTTTCCACCAATTCTTCACATTATCCCCAACACCCTTGTTGTCCTTGTTCTCTTTCATCAGTTTGTTAAGGTCATCGAGGACATCTTCAAAGTCTTTCTTTCGGAATGTTACCGTGTCCTCTGTCATTGACACGATATGTATTTCGGGATGTTTTGCTATCATATCTCAATCAATTAGGGCCGGTTTATAATAGGTTGTTAAGACATAGGGAATCGCACCGAATAGATACCTATCCAATTCCTCCGGGGTGTTTATCCTACGATGCGGTTTGTTGTCGAAGTTCGCAAACACTTCGATAGGCAAGGACTTTTGCATTTCGGCAAGTCCGGCATCCGTGATGTGTCCGCTTTCGTCCCGTTGGATTTTCTTCTTACCGAATCTCTCACAGAAGTCCGGCTCACAACAAAGGTGGTATCCAGGATTCCCGTAGAGTTCATCCCGTTTGTGCCATTTCCAATGTGGACATCCACTACATTCGTGTTTCATATCTCAATCATTTTGTGATTTCAATTTCTTTGTCCATCCATTTCGGGGAAGGAAGCAACCACCCGAAGAAGATGCCGAGGAGTAAAACTATAATCATATCTCAATCATTAAAGTGCGATTTATAAAAGGCGCGGTGGGGATCCACTAAAAACTATAACCTATGCATACGAAAAAACTAATCCTGTCTCATTACCCCTGCGTGGCTCGCGCCGCGCTTTTCCGCGCCTGTGGTTCCTCCTCCAGCCATTGGTAGATCCGCTTGCACAGCCTCGACAGGGCCGGAGGGACATCCTTGCATTTGTTCGGATTGATGGTCTTCGTGGAATACTGCGCATGGATATAATTCCCGATCACGAAGGAAGCGTGGTTGATGGTGTCCAGGTCCTTGTTGTATTCCGGCTTGATATGGCGCGCGAAGCGGCTCGGTCTGGTCACTACCCGATGGACGTTCCCCCAGGCGATCTCTGCGCACTGGGCCAGGACGTGGCACAGGAGGGCGGACGTGATGACCTGCCGCTTCTCGAAGGGGATCTCGTCACCGAGGATGCGCATGACATGGGAGCGCAGGATCGTGAGGTCGTTGTCGATGTACTTCTCGAAGTCGTCCATCAGGTCGGTCACCTGAATGCTGGCGTCCTCGTCAAAAGCCCCGAAGAAGGGCTTGTTGAATCTCGTGTAGGCCTCTGCCCACGAGTTGCGCATCCGCTTCATCTGATGCCGGAGCGGATACGGCTTAATGTCCCTGTTGTAGATGTCATAGATGGCGTCGCCCAGGAGGAAGGGGAGTAGCGGCTCCGCGTTCTCTCCCTGCTCCAGCTTTCTGCCGATGCTTGACATGTAGGTGTCGATGAGATCTCTCTGTGTCATATATTGATTCCGTGCTTTATCAGTTCCTCCCGCTGCTTGCGGTATTTCCAGTAGCGCTTCAGGCCGGCTATCTGCCTGGCCTTCGCCTCCTCGCTCAGGACGTGCCCCTTCTTGAACTCAGTGGCCGGGCTGACGTGCTCTCCCTTCTTGATCCGTCCCCGCGTGTTCTTGCTGCGCTTCGCCCCTATGCTCTGGTTATGGCGGATGTCTTCCGCCCGGTCCTCCCGGAAACCGGGCTTCTTCTCCAGCCCGAGCTCCCGGGCCTTGCGGAGGAGCGAGCTCCTCGACACTCCGATCCACTTGGCGAGCGGGACGTTGAACATGGTCGGGAAGAAATCCTTCAGCAGCTTCAGCATCTGCGGCGTCCAGACGATCCCGTAGGTTTGCTTCCTGAGGCCCAGCTTATACGCCTTGACAAATACGGCCTGCACGCTGCGTCCGAGCATGGCGGCCACCTCCTCCGCTTCGCGGACGGGATACTCACGCTTGAGCGTGTCGACGTCCTGGTATGTCCATCTGTTCTTCATCTCCTATGGTCGCTTTCCTTTTCCGTATGCCTGCCGGCCCAGTAGAGCAGCATCACGAACACGAGTATCAGCAGGTAAGGAATTATCCTCGCCGGGTCGGCCTTCTCCGCGACAAGCAGCCGGAGGTCCAGGAAGAAATGGTACAGGCCCACGATGGCGAGACCTATCGTCCCGCCGGCGACGCACGCCTCTATGAGAGTCTTGTCCTGCATCATCGTTTAGTTATGGGCGTTGAGGTGTAATGGATCCTGCAGCCGGGCTTGAGAAGCGCCTGAACCACCTCTGTCCCCTCCTTCGTCATCAGGCGCGTCATCGCCTCGCGGGGACAGTGTATGGTGACCAGCGCCCTCTCCTTCGTGCCCGTCACCTCGGCGCCCGTCCCGTCCCAGAGCAGGAGGTCCTCGATGTCGGGCCACATGCTGCAGAGATTGTCCACGATGCCGCGGAATAGCCAGGTGTAGTCCTCCGACCTGCGGCGGAAGCGGTCGTCCTGGGCCCATTCCTCGGCCAGGGCGAGACGCTGTGACGGGGTGCCGTAGACGGTGTCGGAGGTCCGGGCCGTCCAGCCGTTCTTCTCGTTGAATCGGATGAACTCTTTCACAGCTTGCTCAGGGGACCATGCATTACCCCAGAAGAACGTCTTGAAGAAGCTGCCGCGCTCCTCGTCCTGCTGCTTGACGGAGAGGGTCAGGAAAGAGAAGCTTCCTCGCGCGGGCACGGGTGTTTCATGCGCATCACACGCCTCACATGTATCGCCCGCTGCGTGCGCGGAAGGACTAGAATATAAAAACAAATTCTTCTTCTTCTTGTTCATGTCTTCTACCATCTTTGAAACTCTTTCCTTTCTTGGTTCTTCTTTCCTTTCTGGCTGGTTGGTTGATTGCTGGTTAGTTTGTTGGTTAATCTGTTGGTTAACTTGATAATCCTTATCTTGGTATCTTTCGTAATTACAGAGAGTTATGATTGATAATCGGTTGGTTGTTTCGATGGTTATTTCGCCGGTTGATTTTAGGTTTTGGAGGCAGGTCCGCACCTTCTGTTCGGTGAGTCCGGTCATTGTGGCGAGGGCCCGCCGGCCGATGGCCACCTGTCCTCTCTTCACCGGGATCCCCTGCCAGGCGCCGTCTTTCCCTGCGGCGCAGACCAGCAGGTGTACGAAGACGCTCACCATCTCCGGCTTCGTGTGCCATTCCCAGTCGGCGAATTTCGCATAGAGTTTCAGCCATCTCTCCATATCCCGTCAGAACAGTTGAGGCTGGATGGCATCGAAAACGGCTTCGGCGGAGGCTCTGTCCACCTCGCGGGTGCGGCCCCCGTGGTGGCGCACATAGTAATGCCTTACGGCCACGCCGCGGCTCTCCACGCAGACGACGGAGGAGAGCCGTATCCTGGTCTCCTTCCCTTCCGGGCTTTTCACCACTATGGTCTTCTGTCTGTCCATGTCATCCTCGTTCGACGTGTTCCTGTTTCTCGTCCCTGTAGACGACCGTGCACTCCGGGTATCTGGCGAGATATTCCGTCCGCGCGGCCTTCGCCTTCTCTGCGCCTGAGTCCGTGTCGGGGAAATACCTCTCCTCGATGATGCCGGTCTCGCGCCTGTTCCATACCGCTACATAGATCATGGCCGGTCCTCCTCTCTTTCTGGAATCTCATATCTGTCCAGGTTGATGCAGCGGACCCTCTTCAGGCGTCCGTCCCTCACCGCCTCGTCCAGGACCTCGTCCAGGACTGGCTCCAGGCAGGGGAACATCCCGTGTATCTGGATCACCGAGGCCGCGCAGGCGACCGCCGGCATGTGCAGGACGTTCCGGTTCGCCTCCTGGATCCGGCGGACCGCGAAGACCACCAGGTCGGTATTAGTTGTTTTCGGCATATCTGTTCTTTCGGTTCATCATTGTGGTTCTCGTTGTCTTTCCAGGCTCCGACGGTTCCGTCGGCATCCGTGTCCCATAGCTTCGGCGGCTTCCAGTAGTGACTGCGCATGCGGTCCCGGTATCGCCGGTATCCCTCAGCCAGGTCGGCCAGCTCGTCGGGGTCCATCACCTGTCCTCCAGGGCGGATTCCTCCATCTCGTTCACCGTGTCGCTGAAAAGGCCGGAGACCAGCCACAGAAGCGCGGCGAGGGCGAAGCAGTGGGGCTTCCAGAAGCCGGCCACCAGGCAGGCGCCGGCGGACACGAGGCAGAGTTTCCGAAACACGGAGTAGATGGTGAGGAGGACGGCGGACATGAGCGCGTCGATTCCCCTGGACGTCAGGGCTCTCAGGGAGCGGGCGAGGAGGTCCGCGTAGGACCTGGTGATGCTGGTGGCAGTGTCGATCAGTTTCATATTGCAAAAATCTTTAGTGTCTTGCGGAGGAGGCGGGAGTCGAACCCGTCTGTCGTCGGCGGAACCTGATATGATTTACTAATGACGCTTTTGCCGACTGGGAGCACCTGGCTCCTTCTCCTCCGGAGGTGGGGCGCCTTGGTGACCTCTCGGCCTCGGCGCTCCAGAATTGGGGTTACTTGTTTGTCTAGTGGCGCGGCTCTCCGCGCATGTGTCTACGCTTCCGCGTGAAAGAACCGGATGAGCTCCTGTCCTTTGACGAACGGGCGCCCGTTGTGGCGGTGGTAGCCGCAGCGCAGCCTGCGGCGTGAGTCGGCCGCGTTCATCCAGCGCCATACGGTGGGATAGCTCACGTTGAGCATCCTGGCGACCTCGGACGGCGAATAGATCGCCGAGCTGTTGACGGTAGGGGGTAATTCGGTTATCATTTCAGTTTCTTTCTGCGGGTTGTATCTCGATGTTGTCGTATTCTTTCAAGGCGGCCAGCAAATTCTCGCTCCTCTTCAGCTGGGACCGCTTCGCCTCCAGGGCCTGTTCGCGCATCTGCAGTCTCTCGGGGCTCAGCCCCTTCTCTTTCACCATGCGCGACCAGAAGTCCACGCCTTTCTTTGCGCTTTCCATCAGGAGGCAGACGGCATCCTTCAGGTCGTTCAGTTCCTCTCTGCTCTCCGGCAGGAGCGCCGGGCGCTCTTCTCCGCTGGTCTTCATGCCTGGTCCGTCTGGTTCCTCGGCGCCCGGGAGAACAGGGTGTCCGGGATAAGATTAAGTCCAAGGGTCGAACCTATCACCTTCGCCGCTTTCTTGCGGACGAGAAGGGAAATCGGAATCGTACCCTTGGACCAATTATTCACTGATTGTCTGGTGCAGCCTACCTGGCGCTGCAGCTGACACCGGACCTCTGCTTGCTGGGCCGGCGTGCAAGTCATCCAGATTTGCTGGAAAGTTCTTGCGTCGATAGGTAAATTTTGCTTACTTTGCATTCTGCAAAACAATGTAAAAGGCTTTACGGGGTTATTAGTTAACCTTTTACAAAGGCAAAGTAAATAAAAGTTTCGGAAACTATCAAGCGTTTCGGAAACTTTTTTATCAGAATGATGATTTATGGAGGTTTTAAAGATATTTCGACAGGTAAATAGTCTTACACAGGAAGAATTGGGTGATTATCTGGGCATGAAAAAGAGCTTTGTTTCCAAGATAGAGAACGGGAAAGACAAGCTGCCCGCTCAAAAGTTTCAGAAACTCATTAACAATGATAAAGGGTGGGACATATCTATGTTCGACCAAATGATCGAAGGCGACTATATCCGTCAGAACGGTGGAAGAAACAACATCGGGAAGATGGTTGGTGGAAGGGTATCAATGCCTGCCAGGGATGATGAGGAAGAAAAGGTCCATCAGCTTCTCCTGGCCATCGAACGTCGCGACCTTCAGGTAAACGAGCTAATCCAGCAGAATAAGACCCTGGTTGAAGTCATTAAGAATTTGACTACGAAATAATGTGGTTCCTTGTCTCTATCGTCAGCATCTGCATCGTCAGCATCCTCGCCGGCTTCATTGAGTCGCCGAGGAAATGGAAGCCGAAATACGACGATCCAGTCTCTGAGGAAGAAAGGAGACGCATTAGAAGTTATGCCGGATGCGGTCTAATTATCAAGCACACCATTGTTTCGTTCAGGTTTGATGATCAGAGCGACGACTGGCGTAGCGAGAATAGTTCTGAGGTTAGGTATGCGTTCCTTTGCCTGTTCCTCCTCCCAATCATTCCTGTCGGGTGCTATCGCGTCCGGTCCAGGTCTGACGAAATACTTTCCAGGGAGAGATGGAGCCTATCAGAAGTTTTCCACGTCTATTTCCAGACAGCGGTTGTAATCCTGTCTATATTCTGGATCGGCGGTGAGGTTCTGGAATAGACTCGCACAAAAATACGTTCATTGAAATCCATTCAGCCGCCTATCCGTGCAGAATCCGTGCAAGGGTTTTTCAGCGGAGCGGAAGGAGCTGAAAATAAATTGTTTCCAAAGCACGGGTTTGCCTGTCACGCCGGGGGTCGCGAGTTCGAGCCTCGTCCGCACCGCTTAAAGGGGAAGTGCTTGTAAATCAAGGCTTTCCCTTTTTGCTTTTTCTTGTTTATCTAGTGGTCGGCGAGCAAAGGGGTCGCAAGTTTTATTGCAAAACATTACATTTTATTGCATTTTTAACCGTGCGGCCGTGCAGAATCCGTGCAAAAAGTTTAACGCCATTAAAACTGATTGCACATGGCCACCATCAAACTGTACCTCGACATGCGAGGTCTGCCGGACACGAAGCCCGGCCCGCTCAAGATCGTCATCCGTCACAGGAACTCCGCGGTCTCCATCCCGCTGAACATCCGCCTGCTCCCATCCGAGTGGGACGGGAAGGACGTCGTCAGGCGAAGGGACAGCGCCGCCCTCAATGTCGCCATCCGGAAGCAGGTGGCGGACGTGGAGAGCCAGCTGCTCCTGCTCACGATGTCCAGGGACGTCCAGTCGATGACCGCCGACGAGCTGAAGGCCACGATCGTCGACAGCCTGTATCCGGAACGGGCGGAGGAGCGCAGGCTCGCCCAGAAGCGGAAGCTCCTTTTCGTGCCCCTGTACGAGGCATACGTCGGCACCAAGAGGTCCGAAGGGACGAAGAACCTATATCTACGCACGCTCGACCGGATGCGCGCGAACGACCCGGACCTGGATTCAAGGTACATCGGGGACATCGACCGCGACTACATCGTCTCCCTGGATGCCTTCCTCTCGAAGACCAACACGAAGAACTCCAGGAGCATCCTGCTTAGGAACCTGAAGTCCTTCATGAACCACGAGCGGTCGGAGGGTCTCGTCGAGCAGGATCCCTTCAAGCAGATAGACCTTCGCGAAGAGCAGACGGTGAAGCGGTCGATGGACGTGGAGACGCTGCGGAGGATCCGCGACGCCGAGCTGGACGACTGGCAGGTGGAGTACCGGGACATGTTCATGCTGATGTTCTACCTCATCGGGATCAACTTCATCGACCTGTTCAGCGCGAGGAAGAGCCAGCTCGTCGGGGACCGGCTGGAGTACGACCGGCGGAAGACCGGGAAGCACTACAGCGTGAAGGTGCAGCCGGAGGCCATGGAGATCATCAGGAAATACGAGGGCAAGGACTACCTCCTCTCCCCTCTCGACCGCTATGCCAACCCGAAGGACTACCTGCAGCACATGAACCGCGCCCTGTCGAAGCTGGGCCTGCACTACACCACCAGCTCCAGGAAGACCGGCGAGGCCATCTTCCCCGGCCTTTCTACATATTGGTCCAGGCACACATGGGCCACTTTGGCGTATCAGCTCGGCGTTCCCGTCGACATCATCGGCCAGGCGCTCGGGCATTCGGACAGGTCGCACGCCGTCACGTTCGTATACATCAGGATGGATAACCGCAAGGTGGACCAGGTGAACCGCATGCTGATCGACTTCGTGAACTCCAGCAGGTCGGTCGACTTCATGAGCTACTATGAGAACTGCCAGGTCATGGAACTCTTCCGCCTGGCCAACATCGCCGTCTAGGTCTACAGTAGACGGTTGTAGACTATTTTACTCGTCCTCGTCGTCCTTTACCTCGCTCCCGTCGACGGAGCCGGACAGGGCGATGAGGCGGTCTTCTATGGTCCGCCGGCGTCCGTTGGTCTCCTCGTCCTCGATGACGGCGACGGCCTGGAGCTTCGGCACCAGGTAAGGGAGGATGTCCTTCGCGAGCTCCATCCGGTCGCGGGGCTTCAGCTTCTTCCAGTCCTCCTTGATCAGCTCGCCGTCGGCGTACTCCTCCATGATGGAAGCCATGAATTTCCTGGCGGCCGCGGTCGTCTTGTTCGGCGTCCCCTTCTTGCGTCCGCCGCTCTTCTGTCCGTCCTTGTATGCCATATCCCTTGTGTTTTAACCGTTAAGAATGCACCGCAAAGATAACGCAGTATCTTGTGCGTGAATTTTTAACCGTTAACTCTAGAGTCATTATGGGAATGATCGGTTCAGCCGTCGGTGCCGGCATGAAGGCCGCCGGGGCAATAGCAGGAGGAATCATCCAGCGCAAGGCCATGGATAAAGTGGCAGGCAATATCGGCCAGCTGGAAACCGAAAATCTCGAATGGTATAACCGCAGGTTCAACGAGGACGCCACCCAGCGCGCCGACGCCCAGCGTCTTCTCACGATGACGACGAGGGCCATGCGCGAGAACAACCGCAGCGCGGCCGGCGCGGCCGCCGTCGGAGGGTCCTCCGAGGAGAGCGTCGCCGCCGCCAAGGCCGCCAATAACCAGATGCTGGCCGACACGACCAGCAATCTCGCCGCCCAGCTGGCAGCCAGCAAGGACGCTATCGAACAGCAGTACATGGGCACCAGGGCGGATCTCATGAGTCAGAAAAACGCACTGGAGCAGCAGAAGGCCGCCGCGACCCAGCAGGCCGTCCAGGGTGTCGCCGACGCTGCCGGAAGCATCGCCAAAGCCTTTTAGCCATGCCCGAAGACGATACCAAGAAAGTCATCCTCGCCGGCGACGAGCTGCAGTCGGAGCCGAAGAACAACCAGGTGCAGGCCGCCGCTCCGGCGACCGGCCTTGTCGCACCCGAGGCGCACAAGCCCGCCCTGGACCTCACCGAGATAGCCGCGATGGTGTCCGGCTACAAGCCGCTCACACCCGAGCAGCGGGCGACCGAGGAGAAGCGGGAGCGCCGCGAGAAGCTCTTCTCCGCCATCGGAGACAGCGTGTCCGCGCTTGCCAACCTCTATTTCGCGGGAAAGACCGGCTACAGCAACTACAATCCCGAGCAGTCCATGTCCGCCCGTGCCCAGCAGCGCTGGGAGCGCATCGAGAAGGAGCGTCAGGCGAAGATGGACCGGTTCAACGACATGTACTGGAGGATCCGGAACAACATGGACCAGCAGCAGCGCTGGCAGGACCAGCTGGGCCTGGAACGCCGACGTCTGGAGGCGCAGGAGGAGGCCCGCAAGCAGTCTTCCGCCATCGCAAAGGCCGAGTCCGACGCGAAGATCAGATACTACGACGAGCAGGCCAAGACCCATCAGAGCCAGCAGAAATACAACGAGGCCCGCGCCCGCTATTACGACCGGTCCCCCGGCGTCGGCATGTCGAAGGGCCGCAGCGGAGGTGGTGGAGGTGGTTCCGGCAAGTACACCCTTTCCATCGGCGGAAGGAAACAGTCATACGCTTCCCAGGCGGACTACAGCCGTGCCGTCGAGGGATACGCCCATCAGTACGGGATCGACCCTTATGAGTCCGTCGAAAGGACGGACGGCCTCGGCCGCAAGTCCACGACGCAGAAGCGGAAGAGCACCGCCCAGCTCGCCGCCGAGGTGGAGGCCGCCGCGAAGGGGACCCAGATCAACGTCTGGGACGGCTTCGACAATGACGACAGTGGTTTCGAGGACTGGTAATAGTCAGCAACATGGCAGATAAAAAGTATTTCAGCGTCACGCTTCCCTCGGGTGAGTCCAGGATCGTCGATGCGGATAAGATCGACCAGAAGAGAGACTGGTTGGACAGTCACAACGCGAAGGTCTCGGAGGTGAACTCCTTCGAGATCACCCTTCCTTCCGGAGCGTCCAAGACCGTCGGGCCGGAGGAGTATGAATCACACATCGACTGGATCAAGAATCACAACGCGACCGTAAAGGGATCCTGGGTCGGCGCCCAGCAGCAGTCCGCACCGTCCGCCAGGCCCGGACAGCAGGTCCGTCCGCCCGAGGCGAAGAGGGATCCGTTCAAGCCGTCGCTGGAACTGGAGGGGGCGATGTACGAGTCCGCCCCGAAGCCCATCCGCGAGAGCAGTCCCGTCTCCGTGCCTGAAAGAAGGGAGGTGACGCCTCAGCAGCGCGCCGACACACGGGCGAGAATCGCCCTGGGCGAGCCGGTCATCCAGCGCCCGAACCAGCCAGCCACGTCTCCGGTTCCCAAGCCCGGAAAGGTGGACTTTACCGCGGGTCACGTCTACCAGGTGACCACGAAGAACGGCGACCAGATCCCCGTGATGATACACCCCGACGCGGACGGCGTCGTCGACAACGGCGACGGAACCGTGAATGTCGTCATCAACGGCGCCGAGGTGGACGGCAAGCCCGTCATCTCCCAGATGTCGAAGATGCAGCTGCAGGGCATGTTCGACCGTACCGTGAACAATTCCGCGCGCGAGGCGGAAGACCAGCGCGCCAGGGCCAATACGGAACAGGTCCGACAGCTCACGGATGACATCGACGCAGGGATCCAGGAGATAAACGACATCGCGTCCGGACGTTTCCGTGACGCGGTCGAGAAGGAGAGCTTCGCCGAACGACTGAACCGGATTATGCCGATGTCCTCCGGAGGTCCGGGCCCGATGTCCATGCCGGCTACGGCAGACAAGCTCAATACGCTCTCCCAGACAGAAAAGGACGATTACAGGGCGCTCCAGGCTGCACAGCGCAGCGTGCGGGACGCCTCCCGCATCATTGAGGAGGCCAATCATAACGCGCAGTCCGGCACGTTCGAGAAATGGCTGGAGAGCTCGTTTGCCGGTGGTGTGGCCCGCGGTTTCGGCCAGAAGTTCTTCGACCTGGACACCTGGGACATGGGCGTGTCCGATATCCAGAACGGCGCGGCTCTGCTCGCGGCCCTGGACGCCTTCGACAAGGGCGAGCCGCTCACGAAGGCACAGCAGATGCTCCTCGACGCCAAGGCCGTCGAGCTCGCGACGAACGCCTATTTCGGCTCGTATGTCGGCCGCGGCTATAAGGCCGGCTCCGTGACTGCGGAGAGCATCCCGTTCATGATCGAGATGTGCATCAACCCCGCCTCCTCCATCGGTAACGCCGCCACGAACAAGATGGCCCGCTACGCCATCCAGCGTTTCGGCAAGCAGGCCGCGAAGAAGGGAATTCATAAGGTCTTCCGCGGTGCCGGACGCGCGGCTGCGGACCTGACCGGAGCGACCATCATGGCCGGTACGACCGGTCTGCCCGGGGTCGCCGGCGAGACGATGGAGCGCATGGCCGGCCTGAACGGCGATTCCGTCGGATACAATGAACAGGGATACAGCTTCTTCAACGGCATCCGTGACGGCGAGGCGCCGGTGGAGGCCGCGGCCAAGGCCTTCGGCTCCCGCGTCATAGAGAACTATTCCGAGATGGTCGGCGAATACTTCGCCCCGCTCCTCGGCGGTGCCGGCAAGGCCGCCCGCAGGGGAATGGATAAGGTGCATCTCGGGCAGGTCGTCGACTTCATAGACAACATCAACGGTTCCGACCTGGCGAAGATGGTCGGAGACTTCGAGCGCCACGCGAAATGGAACGGTCCTATCGGCGAATATGCCGAGGAGGTGACCGGCGGCATCATGAATGCGCTGCTGGTCGGCGACCAGACGCTCGACGCCGATCCTGAGACCGGCGTGTTCAACCTGGACAATAACATCGACACCTTCCTGGGTGTCGGACTGATGGGCGGCTTCTTCGGAGCCGTCAAGACATTCGGATACCGAACCCCTAAATACCGCGCGAAGAACCAGCTCGACCGATCGACTAGCGCCGGCAAGGCCGTCTTCCGGAACCCGGACGACTGGACCGCCTTCACGGCGATGTTCTCCTCCGACCCGAACGCCGCCGTCCGCGACGTCCTGACAGGTGACTTCACGCAGCAGGAGCGCCAGGCGGCACTGAACTACGCGAAGGCCTCCATGGAATACCAAGGCGCCCTCACGGCGGACCAGAAGCGCGAGGTCTCCCCCGAGCAGAAGGACGCGGAGACGTCCTTCGACAACGGCTATTCCCTCTCCACGCCTTCCGAGATGCACGACGCGAAGGTCGCGCTGGATGCAAGGCGCGCTGCGCTGCGTGACACCTTCGGCGAGGACGACATCACCCTGGACGAGCTGAACGTCGCTGAGGGAGCCGAGGGCTGGACCCCCGAGCAGAAGGCCGTCGCCATGGACTACATCAACGCCAAGGCCACCTATGACGGCATGATCCAGCGCGTGAAGGACGACATCGGCAACCAGACCGACCAGGCCTACGCCGAAATCGACAGGAACGTCAATACCGACATGAACGTCGTCATCCCCGTCACCCTGGCGGACGGCCGCAAGGGATACATCGTCCGAGGCAACGTCTCCCTGGGAGAGGACGGCCGGATAGACCGCTCTGCCTCCGATAAGGCTATCATCGTGCGTGACGCCGCGACCGGGCAGAACGAATGGTCCACGCCGGCCCTCGTCGTGGAGACGGACGGGCTCATCGACCCGCTCATCCAGAAGGAGGCCGTCGCCGCGCAGATCCGCGAGGAGGTGGCCCAGGCCGAGGCCGACAAGATAGACGGCACCCTGCAGTACGCCGAGGGCGAGACCCGCCAGGTCGTCACCCAGGACGGCCAGCTCGCCGAGATGACCGTGGTCCCCAACGATAAGGGGATGGTCGAGAACGAGGACGGCACGGTGAACGTGGCTATCTCCGCCCCGGACGGCAGCACCGTCAGGGAGGAGCTGACCCGCGGGCAGATCGCCCAGGCCGTGGAGGCCGCCGACGCGGCCCGTCTCGCGCAGTTCGACGCCCAGCGCGCCGAGAGGACCCAGGCGGAAGCCGCCACTGCTGACGAGGCCCTGGCCCGGTACGCCTCCATCCCTCAGGGCTCAGACATCAAGGTGCACTGGGAGACCGGCGACGCCACCTACCGCTTCGAGGGCGCGCGTCTGGACGAGGACGGCGAGGTGGTCTTCGACGCGGTGGATCCCGAGAACGAGGCCGGCGGCCTCATCGAGATCCCGGCTGAGGCGGTCATCAACATGGACGAGCTGCTGAATGCGCAGCCCGCTCCGACTGTTACAGAAAATGAAAGCGTCGCCGGCGCTCCGGCCCAGGAGCCCGCGGTCCCCGTCAGCGGGAGCGGCGTGAAGCAGTACCAGGAGGCCCCAGTGGAGGCCACCTATCAAGATATCTATTCCGACCCGTCCTTCGAGACGCCCGAGGAAGCCTCCGGTTTCATCTCCGGCAAGATCAAGCGGACGGAGGCCGCGCTGGCCGACGCGCAGAAGGCGCTCGACGCCGTCAAGCCCGAGAATTACGACACCCCAGCCGACTACAAGGCCGCCAGGGACGCCGCCAGGCAGCCCGTGGAAACCGCCCGGCAGACGCTGGACTACTGGAACGCCGTCCGCGCCTATGCCGACAGTCAGGCACAGCCCGCTCCGGCGGCCGAGCCGGTCCTGACCGAGAAGGCCGGCCCTTCCAGTGCGGAGATGCAGCGCAAGCTGAACGTCAGAAAGGCCGTCGAGGCCAAGCGGAGGAAAGGCAATTACTCCGCAGAGCTCGACGAGATCGGCAAGGACGGCCAGATCGGGTCGTTTAAGGACTTCATACGTCAGACCCTCCTCCGCGGGCAGGCCAAGCTCCTTTGGAGCGACAGCAAGGACGGAGTCCAGAAGGGCCTCGGCTCGCACCTTAACAAGGGGGCCGGAGAAATGAAGCAGCGGATATGGCTTCTCAGGAATGAGGACGGCAAGTATCCCGAGCAGCTGGCCGACGAGCTCCTGGAGGCCTACGCCGGCGAGCTCGGCGTGGATACCGACAATGTAGCCGGCGGAGACGCGACCTTCGCCCTTAACGCACTGCTGGAGGTCCTCCGTGAAGAGCCGACTGCGTCCATGATGTTCGAGAAGGTCAAGGAGGAGCACAAGTCTTTGAAAGAGTCTTCGGACGGGAACGATCGCGACCGGCAGGCCGCCTATGACGAGATGATGCGGGAGATGGACGAAGAGGCGCGGAAGGCCGGCATGCTACTTTACGATCTCCTGGATTACTATGACCTTCATCTTGATGAGAGGGCCCGGGAGTATTCTGAGAATTATGACGAAATAAATGCTATCTTTGCAGAAGATCAATTCGACCAGTATGAGCAGCAATTACGAGAGTCTGAAGAAATTCACGGACGAGTACCTGGAGAAGAAGGGATTCGTGGAAGCCTCGAAGGAGGCGATGCGTTGGGCGAAGACTCAGCCGAAGCTCCGGGACGAGATAGCCTGCGAGATCTCCGAGGCGAAGACGGTGGAGGAGAAGGGAATACCGGTCAAGCACGCGCTGGGTCGGTATCTGATACACCTCTGGCAGGAGCAGAAGAGGGAGCCGCTTCCGAAGAAGTAGGCGACCTTCCGGATTTCACCGGCGAGAACCCGGTGGTCCAGGCTATCGACGAGGCCGCGGCGCAGGTCGACACCAACCCGACCGATGCGCAGAAGGAGGCCGGCAACTACCGCAAGGGCCATGTGACCGTCGACGGTTACGACATCTCCATTGAGAACCCCAAGGGCTCCGTCCGCAGCGGACGTGACGCCAGCGGGAAGGAGTGGTCCGTCACCATGAACAACAACTATGGTTACATCCGCCGCACCGAGGGTGTGGACGGTGACCATATCGACGTCTTCCTGTCGGACGACCCGACCGAGGGGAAGGTCTTCGTTGTGGACCAGGTGAAGCCCGACGGCTCCTTCGACGAGCACAAGGTCATGTACGGCTTCGGTTCTGCCGACGAGGCGAGCGAGGCGTACCTTGCCAATTACTCCCCCGGCTGGACCGGCTTGGGCACCATCACCGAGGTGTCCAAGGAGGAGTTCAGAAAATGGATCGACAGCTCCCACCGGAAGACCAAGCCCTTCTCCGAGTACAAGTCCGTCAAGAAGGACGGATCTCAGCACGGAGGCATCGACCTCGATGCCGAGGCCGCGGCCGCCGTGGCCTTCACCACCGGCCGCAGCGCTGAGGAGGTCGCCGCGGAACGCGAGGAGGCCCGCAGGGTCCCGCTCCGCGATCGCGTCCATGAATGGGAGCGCCAGGTAGGCGTCAAGGCAAATATCATAGAGTCCCTGGACGGCGTGAAGAACGCCGCCGCCCGCCGGGCGATCGAGCGCGGCGAGACCGTCTCCGGCTGGTTCGAGAAGGGAACCGGCGAGGTGTACGTCTATCTCCCCGGCACGGCCGACGTGTCCGAGGTCGACAAGACCTATCTGCACGAGGTGGTGGCGCACAAGGGTGTCAGCGAGATGCTCGGTCCCGAGCGCTTCGCCCGCCTGATGGACTCCGTCTGGAACGACGTGATGTCCGAGAAGGACCGCAAGGAATGGACCGACTACGTCCGCCCGGACATGAACGGCCGGAGCGAGGAGGACATCCGCCGCGCCGCGGCCGACGAGTATGTGGCCAACCTGGCGGAGAACCTCTCCACGGAAGACAACCGCTCCGCCTGGGATAAGTTCGTCGCCAAGGTCCGGGAGATCCTGCGTGACATGGGCTTCGACATCAAGCGCGAGGACCTGCAGGACATCCTCCGGGAGAGCTACGAGCGCCTCCGGAAAGAGGCCGCCAAGAAGACAGCCAAGGCCGAGAAGGAACCGGCTGCAGCGCCCTCGAAGAAACTCAAGGACGCGAAGATCGAGGACTTCGGTCAGAAGATCGGAGGCGCGAGGAAGGACCAGGCCCGGGAGAAGATTCGGGATTCCTTCAAGCTCACCGCCAAGGACCTCCTGGAGCTCAAGGACCCCGACAAGATCCTCTCCCGCAAGCAGATCGCGAAATACCTCGCCGAGGGCCAGATGACCCAGGGCGACGCGGTGATGCTGCTCTCCGCTAACATGGCGGTGCGCGGCGCCACCGGCATGGAGTCCTTCAAGACCGCGATGATGATGAAGTACCGCGAGATGGCCTCCGCCTGGGAGAAGGGCGAGGACCTGTCGTTCGACATCACCGACGCTGACGTCGACTACGTCTTCGGCCAGTATCCGGAGCGCATCCAGCAGATGCCGGACATCCGTAGCAGGATACGAAGGGACTTCGAGCATCACCTTCGCGACTATAACGACTACAAGCGCACCTACGAGGCGCTGGACTATCCCAACACCGCACGCCAGATAAAGAGCGCGTACATCCGCGAGGGCCGCGTGGACGGCAAGTTCTGGGTCGTCGCCAGCCCCAGCTCCTACAGGGGATGGCCGTTCGCCACCTTCGAGGAGGCGGTCCTGAAGATGAAGAGGGTCTACCCCGAGGTCGTCAACGTGGAGAAGGAGGCCAAGAAGGCCAAGGACTCCGGCGACGTGAAGACCGGACACCTGAAGGTCGTCAAGGACGAGAACGGCTATTACCGGGTCAAGAGCAACCTCATCCCCGGTCAGATCTTCCTCTCGAAGCGGTTTTACACCCGCAAGCAGGCCGAGGAGTACCTCAATGAGAACGCCGAGGCGCTGGTGGAGAAGGAGACGAAGATGTCCTACGCGCTCATGGGCTCGAACATCGGCATGGTCCAGCGCGAGGGCCGCGACTACCGCGGCGGCAAGGACGTGAACGAGAAGAGCTTCATGGAGACGTTCGCCCCGCGCGGCGTCGAGTTCGGCAACTGGGTGCCGCAGGCCGAGCGCCAGGAGTACCTGAACAAGACCTACGACGCCATCATGGACTTCTGCGAGGTGGTCGGCATCTCGCCGAAGGCCTTCTTCCTCGGCGGCCGTCTCGCCGTGGCGTTTGGAGCGCGCGGCAAGGGCGGAGCCCTGGCTCACTACGAGCCGATGAAGGAGGTCATCAACCTCACCCGCATGAAGGGCGCCGGCTCCCTGGCGCACGAATGGTTCCACGCCCTCGACAACCAGCTGGCGAAGCAGAAGACCGGCAACACCTCCGACATGGCCACCGACACGAAGAACGTGGTCCGGGAGGAGGTCGCCCAGGCCTTCCGCGAGTTCGTGACTGCGATGAACGCCCTGGACTACAGCAGGCGGTCCCGCCGGGCCGGCGCGTACTGGGGCGAGGTGTGGGAGCGGGCCGCGCGCCTGTTCGCCGACTATACCTACAACGAGCTGGGCGGAAAGGGCATCGTCTCTCCCCTGCTGGCCAGGAAGCCAGACGAGGTGGACGACCAGAGCGAGGACTTCATCCTCTCCGTCTGGCCGTATGCCACGAAGCAGGAGAATGCGGCCATGAAGCCTTACTTCGACCGTCTCTTCGCCGCCATCCAGGAGGAGGAAGGAACCGGCGTGCTGTTCAGGAAGACGGGCGCCGACCACAAGAAGGCCCAGATGGACATCATCTCCAAGACCAATCCCATGAAGGACGACTATCATGTCGGTATCAGGTCGGTCAAGGACATCCATACCCTCGCCGAGGCGGTCGACGCCGCACGGGAGGATGCCAGGACCGGCGGCTGGGAAGAGCTCGCCGCCTATCCGGACGTCAGTAACCGGACGCTGGAGAATGCGCTGCGCGACGGCAGGATTACCGTGTTCAGCAGCTATCCCATCGCCAACGGCGTCTTCGTGACTCCGTCCAGGATGCAGGCGAAGGACTACGCAGGTGGAGGCGAGGTCTATTCCAAGACCGTGCCCATCGACGACGTCGCCTGGATCAATACCGACGAAGGCATGTTCGCCCAGGTCGAGAAGACCCTCTCCGACAGGGTCGCTGAGGCTCGCTTCCGCAAATCCAACCGCACCCAGAACATCTTCGTCTCCAACGCCGAGGCCGCCGTGGCCTCCATCCCAATGGAGAAGGCGACGCCCGAGCAGTGGGAGAAGATGATTGCCGGGAAGGGCGGCCTGAAAGCCGGCGAGGATAAGTGGATCGGCCTGACTGACTGGCTCCATGCGTCCCGCAAGAAGACCCTCACCAAGCAGGAGGTCGCCGACTTCATCGCCGCGCACAGGATCGAGATCGAGGAGAAATACTACACGGACGACTACCGTGAGGCTATCGACGCCTACAGCGCCGATATCGCCGATGTCCTCGGCAAGCCGGTCGGTGGAGCCTATTATGGTCGTTACCGGAACGGCGAGGGCAAGTACGAGCTCGCCATCAACGGGCCGTCCGCGGATGTGGACGCCACCTACGACATGCTCATGCAGAAATACGGTCTGGCCGACCGCAGGGAAGTAGACGCCATCCTCTGGGGAAGGGTCAAAGACATCGAGATGCCGGCCAAGGTCAACGATGTCCGTAAGCAGTACACTACCGCAGGCCTGCAGAACAATCGCGAGATAGCCCTGACCGTCCCCACGATCGACCCGTGGGCCATGACCGACGAGACGCATTTCGGTGACGCCGGCAAGGGACGGGCGATTGCCTGGATCCGCTTCGGCGATACCGTGACCAGCGGAGCCGGGGACGCTGAGATGTCCGCCCTGAATAGAGAGCTCGCGAAGAAATACAACGTTCCTCCGTACAGGCTGAACGAGGTCGCGAGCGACGAGGATAAGGCTCGGCTCGACGCCGCCCGTGAGAAGCAGAACGATGACTATCGCAACGGCATCTCCGGGAAGAAGGTCCTCGTCATCGACGAGATCCAGTCCAACCGGCACCAGGCAGGCCGAGAGAATGGATATCAGAAGCCGCTGACTCCCGAGGAGGCGGAGCGCCTGGAGGACATCCGCACCAGGGCCTTCCACCGCGGACTGATGAGGAATCAGGCGCACCAGGCCTATGAGGACGCGCGGAGGGATCTCGACGACAAGCATTATCGTAACGAGATATCTCTTGAAAAGTACCACGAGGCCATAAACTCTCCGAAGATTCAGGAACTATACGAGAACTATGTGACACTTCGCCGCGAGGCGGACGACCTCCGTAAGGAGTTTCAGGCATTGCATGATGAGCTTCTGCCTGAAAACGCCGTTCCCGCTGCCCCGTTCGAGAAGAACTGGCACGAGCTCGCCTTCAAGCGCATGCTCCGTTATGCGGCCGAGAACGGCTACGACGCCGTAGCCTGGACCACCGGCGACCAGCAGGCAAAGAGATATAGCCTCAGCCGTGTTTCGGATTCCGCTGTCAGCGAGACGATTCCAGAAGTGCCTGGAGGTTACGAAGGCCAGCATAAGTCCATTACAATACGGATGAAGGAAAGTCCGGCAATAGCAATTATCGTTGACAATAACGGCGTCATTCTTGGAGGAATGAACGGTGGTGAAGGATTTGTCGGAAGAAGCCTGTCCGAGGTTGTCGGGAAGGAAAACGCGTCGCGGCTGATGGAGAAAGATGGGACCATTGATTTTGCCGGGCAAGAGTTCGGTGGCGAGGGCATGAAGGGCTTCTACGACGAGATCCTCCCCCGCTTCGTGAACAAGTACGCCAAGAAGTGGGGCGCCAAGGTCGAGGATGTCCAGCTCAATAAGGTGGCGGAATCTAGCCGCACGATGCATTCCGTCCGCGTGACTCCCGAGATGAAGGCGTCTGTGATGGAAGGTCAGACGATGTTCCGCAAGGCCAACCGCACCCAGAACGGGTTCATCTCCAATGCCGAGGCGGCCGTCGAGTCCATCCCCATGGAGAAGGCGACGCCCGAGCAGTGGGAGAAGATGATCGCCGGGAAGGGCGGACTGAAGGCGGGCGAGGACAAATGGCTGGGCCTTACCGATTGGCTGCGCTCCTCCAGGAAGAAGACCATCACCAAGGACGAGGTGATGGACTACATCGCCGAGAACCGTATCCAGATAGAGGAAGAGCAATACGGCGAGCTGGAGCTGGAGAACCTGCAGGCCGAGTTCGACGAGATCTACGACGGCCTGATCGACGGTGTCGAGAACGGGGATGAGGAAGAGCAGCGGCTCGACTACGAAAGCATCCAGACCTGGAACGATTTCTCCAGGGCCCTGATGAACCCCGCGGAGCGCGCCTGGGACGAGCTGCGCGAGCGGTATCATGGCGGAGACGACTTCGACATGGCCTTCTCCCTCGACGACCGCATGAGAATCCAGGTCGACAACGAGGATGCCGCCGGCTATTTCCTCGGAGTCCGTCCCATCAACTACACCCGCAAGCAGTACACCACTGCGGGTCTGCAGAACAATCGCGAGATTGCCCTGTGGGTGCCGGACATCGAGCCTTGGCACGAGAGCGACGAGGTCCATTTCGGCGACGCCGGCGAAGGCCGCGCGGTCGCCTGGGTCCGATTCGGCGAGACGACGACCCGGACCCCGGCCACCCGTGAGGAGATCGAGGCCTACGAGCGGTCCATGCCGAAGGCGGACCAGTGGGTGTCCTATAAGAACTACAGGGGCGACACGGTGTATAAGACCGACAGGCCTGACATGGGCCACGACTACATCGTGGAGCGCGGCGGTCGTTTCACCGTCTACCTCAATGAGATTCCGCTCAACACCGAGGCTACCCTGGAGGAGGCCGTGACCTCCCTGAACCATACCAAGTCCTCCTATGCCCCGAATGACCTGAAGTCCAGGAAGGTCCTCGTTATCGACGAGATCCAGTCCAACCGGCACCAGCAGGGACGCGAGAAGGGATACTTCAACAAGAAGGAGAGCGAAAAGGCCGACGAGGAGGCCCTGCGTCCCGTCATCCAGGCCGAAAACGAGTTCTACGACATCGTCAAGGAGCTGTTCGGCGACAAGTGGCGCGACGTTCTCGACGGCGAAGGCGTGTATCCGAAATACCTGGAGACTCTCTCCGCAGTGGATGTCGCCCGTGTCCTGGACGCTCAGTTCAAGCGCAGCCAGGCTCGCAACGCATACGAGGACCAGCGCGCCGACCGTGTCATGAACCAGGAGACCCGCCTCATCCCTGATGCCCCGTTCGAGAAGAACTGGCACGAGCTGGCGATGAAGCGGATGCTTCGTCTTGCCGCAGAGGAGGGGTACGACAAGCTCGCCTGGACCACCGGCACTCAGCAGGCGGCCAGGTACGATATCGGCCAGGTGCTCGATTATGTCGTGAGGAACGAGGACGACGCATCAGGCAACAGGGTCTACGAGTTGGCGTTTACGGCTGGCGCCCTTTCCGAGGTCCTCACGACGGACGCCGAGGGCAAGGTCTTGGATTCAAAGAACGGAGACTTCAGTGGTGAGAGCCTTTCCGCGATCGTAGGGAAGGAGATGGCCGCGAGGATGCTGGCTTTGAATGTGGACGAGGACATTGAAGGGGATAACCTTCTCGTCGGTGGCGAGGGCATGAAGGGATTCTATGACGAGATCCTCCCCCGCTTTATGAACAAGTACGGCAAGAAGTGGGGTGTGAAGGTCGAGGATGTCCAGCTTCCGGATCTCGGGACCGACGCTCGTATCATGCACTCGGTGGACATAACCCCGGAGATGAAGGCTTCCGTGCTGGAGGGTCAGACCATGTTCCGCAAGGCGAATCAGACCCAGAACGGATTTATCTCCAATGCTGAGGCAGCTGTAGAGTCCATCCCCATGGAGAAGGCGACGCCTGAGCAGTGGGAGAAGATGCTCGCCGGAAAGGGCGGTCTGAAGGCTGGCGAGGATAAGTGGCTGGGACTTACCGACTGGCTGCATGCCTCCAGGAAGAAGACCATCACCAAGGACGAGGTGATGGACTACATCGCCGCGAACCGCATCCAGATAGAAGAGGTCCAGTATGACTCCGAATCCGACGAGCGGGCGACCCGCGAGCTGAACCAGCGGCATCCTGGTTTCTCCGAGGCTTTCTTCATCGAGATGAATGACTTCACTGGTGTCCCCTATGTTGACGGCATCATGAACATGCGCGTGGCCGTCGATCTGTATAACCGGGAGCATGACGATAAGGTCGGCCCTGAGAAGGACGGCTCGAAGGTTATATCCGACGAGGACGAGATGAAGATATTCAACTACGGTAAGGAGCTTCTCAAGAACGGGACGAAAAACTACAAAACCGCCAATTCCACCCGCCTGTCCTATACGACCGATGGTCTCGACAACAGGAGAGAAATAGCCTTGACGGTTCCCACGATCGAACCGTGGAACACCGAGGATGAACTTCATTTCGGCGACGCCGGCGAAGGTCGCGCGATCGCCTGGATCCGTTTCGGTCAGACGAGAACAGAGAAGGGCGCCGGTCGGGCTCCCGTGGAAGTGAAATACGTCGGCCCTCAGCCGACCAGCGAAGCTCAGAGGCGCGCGATCGAAGGGGTTCTCATGAACTGGAACGACAATGAGAGCGTGATGCGCAGTATCCCTCAGGAAGACCAGTTTGAAAGCGCGAGGTCCATGTATGAAAACGCCATCCACGACAACTATGGCACCTTGAGCTGGGCCGAAAAGACCGTCGCGAAGGGCATCCTTGCGGAATTAGACGAGCTGAGGCCGAGGGATTTCGAGGCCACCTATGAAAGAGGCGGCCGCGTCCTCTTCATCGACGAGATCCAGTCCAAGCGACATCAGGAGGGAAGAGAGGTCGGATATAAGGACGTAAATGCCAGAGAAAAGGCTACCGACGCCCGAGGAGCCGCTTGGAAGAGATGGAACGATGCCGAGCGCGACATGAACGATTTCCTCAAATCGGTATATGGAGAGCATTTTAATGTCGATGAGGGAACTGTTTCCAAGGAATACGCCGACAGTCATCCTCTTACGGAAGATCAGAATGTTCGCCTTGCTGAATTGCAATTTACTGCGAGAGAAGCGAAACGTGAACTTGACGCAGCGCAAGAGGTCGTCAATGCGATTGTAGATAGCGATGCAAACGCTGTCCCTGCTGCACCGTTCGAGAAGAACTGGCATGAGCTTGCGATGAAGCGGATGCTTCGTCTCGCCGCCGAGGAAGGTTATGACATGATTGCCTGGACTACCGGAGAGCAGCAGACCGAGAGGTACAATATCGGTGAGAGGATCACTGAGATTCGCGTGACCCCCGGCAAAAAGGAATTCGGACGAAGCGTGTCGCTTTGGTATAGAAACGCCGAGTTCTCCGCCCCGGACTACTTCAGCCTCACTGTCAATGACGAGGGACTGATCACCCATGGAGACTTCGAGGGTCACAAACTGTCCGACGTCGTAGGTAAGGAACTCGCCGTGAAGATCATGTCCGTCGAACATCCCGCAGACGGGACGGTGGGAAATACCGTCTCGATATCTGGCGAGGGGCTCCGCGTCGGCGGCGAGGGCATGAAGGGATTCTACGACGATATCCTTCCCCGCTTCATGAACAAGTACGGCAAGAAATGGGGTGTCAAGGTTCAGGACGTCGAGTTCCCGGAACTTGGTTACGCAGGTCTTGTCGCTCATTCCGTGGAGGTGACGCCCGAGATGAAGGCCTCGGTGATGGAAGGTCAGACGATGTTCCGCCGCGTGCCGCTCAATCAGAGCGCGCGTCAGGAGGCGGAGTCCATCCGTGCCGTCGGCTTCCTCACGGGCCGCCTGGGCCTTGCTCCGAACGGAAACAGCTCCAACCTCTCCGAGGAGAACTGGGCCCTGGTCCGCACCCCTGCCTTCAAGCGCTGGTTCGGAGACTGGGAGCGCCTGCATACGCTCCTCAATCCCGTTGAGGCCAAGTCCACGAGCGAGGCTGCAGAGATGATCCGCCCGCTGGTGAACCGGCCCTTCCGTAACGAGACCCTGGGAATCACTGCGACCATCTCCAGGAACAGCCTTTCCAAGTACACAAGCGAGAAGGCTACCAAGAAGTCCATCTCGCCCAGGCTGCATGCGATAGCCATCGCGAACGTGAAGGACCTCTTCGAGACGGCCGGCGTCGACGTGACCCATCCTGACACGAAGAAGCGCGCCGAGGTCGCTCAGACCCACCGTATCGGCAACGCCTTCTATGACCGCGAGACCGGGGAATGGATACCCGTCATGCTGACCGTCATCGAGTATAACACGAACGACGGCAACAGAATCTATTCTATCGAGGCGGTGGATCTACAAAAAGAAAAATCCGCAGGGCAGTTGGTTGCTCGGGCATCCGAAGATGCGGAACAAACCCCGATTGCGGATTTCTTGTCAAAGATAGGAACTTTCATTGAATCTGTCAAGGATTCCGCCGAAAAAGTGTCGAAAGTGGTCGACGAGAACGGCGAGCCGATGGTGCTCTTCCATCAGACAGAGGGCGACATCACGCAGTTCGACACGCGACACCCTGGCGCCGGGACGTCCGATCACATGACTCCCTTCGGCATATTCCTCAAGCCTACGCCGAACGACATCGGCCTGAGGGGAAAGCTCCAGATCCCTCTGTTCGCGAGCATCAGGAACCCGCTCGTGTTCGAGAGCCGCACGGACCTCGTCCGCTGGCTGGAGGAGAATGTCCCTGGCTACAAGGCCGGCGCAGACCGGTTGAAAGACATCGACTGGGAGTACGGCAGGAAGAACGACAAGGCGTGGGAGGTAGACGAAAAGGTGTTCCTGGATCTCCGTGAGCAGCGTATCAATAAGGAGATCACCGAGGAAGAATTCCGCCGGCGCTTCGATGAATACCAGAGCGAGAGCCAGAAGGTCCTGGACGAATGGAGCGAGGCATCCCGCGAGCTCGCCGTCCAGATGAAGGACATGATCGGGACGTACCTGCGTGGCTCTGGATACGACGGCGTGCATATCAGGAAAGACGCAGGATCCTTCGGAAGGGTCGTCGAGACCTACATAGCCTTGGAGCCCAGCCAGGTGAAGTCCGCGACCGATAACAACGGCGATTACGACCCGGATGACCCGGACACCCGTTTCCGCAAGGCCATCACCCCGGAGCAGGACGCCGAGTACATGGCAGCAGTCGAATCCGGAGACATCGAGAAGGCCCAGAAGATGGTGGACGCCGTCGCAGAGGAGTCGTTTAAGGACAGTAAGGTTCGCGGTGCGGACGGCAGGCTACTGAAGGTTTATCATGGCACCGGTTCCGACTTTAATGTCTTCGAGCGCCGAGACTTCATCTATGACAACGGCCTAGGGAACGGGTTCTATTTCACCGACGACCCGAGGGCCGCCGCCCTTTATGCCATGCCCGGATTCTCCGACAACGCAGCTAAGATTGACGACACCATGATCGACATACTTATCGACGAGTTCGGTGTGGATTCTGACGCCGCGGTAGAAGCCGTAAGGGAGGGACACACGAACACCCCTCATTATCAGGAGGCCTACGTCAGGGCCATCGAGAAACTCTTTCCGAATCCCCATGTTATCTCTGCATACATCAATATCGAGCGCCCGCTAGTGTACGCCGAGGACACAGAACTAGATGGATGGGAGGTCTCCGAGAAGATGGACCAGGACAATCTTGACGGCGTCATCGAAAAGGGATACGCGACGAGATATCAGCGTCTCTTTGACCATATCGAAGAAGACAAGCGTCCTTCCGCAGATTTCGGGCAGTACATGGTTAGGAATTCTAACCAGATCAAGTCCGCCGAGCCCGTGACCTACGACGACCTCGGGAACGTAGTCCCGCTATCCGAGAGATTCAACCTTGAGAGCAACGACATCCGTTTCCGCAAGCGCACGAGACCCGCTCCGGAGAAGACCGGCATCGGTTACAAGGTGTTTTATCAGAAGGACGGTAAGCTCTACCCGCCGATGGTGGCTAACCCCGGCGGCGTCGATACTCCAGTCGGAGTATGGCTGGACGCGGAGGCGGCGCCTGTCGTCGGGCAGACCAAGACCGGCCGTCCGCAGGTAAAGGCCGGCGGAAAGGGCACGCAGGGCGGGTCCGGTACGCTTGCCTTCCGCTCCGGATGGCATCTCGGCGAGATTCCCTATGCACTCCAGTTCGGCCGTCTGAATCCCGAGACCGGGAAGAAGGACCTGTTCCCGAAGGACTTCGTCTGGGCGGAGGTCGAGTACGCCGCCGACAAGAGCTATCAGCTGGAAGCTGACGCCAATGGTATGACGGAAGGCGGCAAGTACCGCCATTCCTACGCCGGGCTCAAGCGGTTGCCGGAAGACGGCTTCTACCGCTACCGCACCAACCCGAACCCCGAGACGGATCCCTGGATCATCACCGGTTCCATGAAGGTCAACCGCGTGCTCAGCCGCGAGGAGGTGGACGAGCTCGTCCGTAAGGCGGGCCGCGAGCCTCAGAAGGTCGAGGGCGACGAAACTCGCCTCCGGAAACCCGAGCAGAAGAAGACCATCCCGCCGCTCCGTCGGCCGGCACCGGCGCCCGAGGCGAACGCCGCCGCGCTGGTCCGCAAGGTGGAGGGTGGAGGCCTGCGCGCCATCCTCGGAGACGAGCGCACAAAGGAGTTCTACGAGTCCGTCTACCAGGTGGCCACCCCCGAGGAGGTCCAGGCACTGGCGGAGAAATCCATCCAGCCCGGCTACGACCTCTCGCGCGCCATCAAGGAATACCTCGCGGACCTCGCTGAAAAGGGATTTGAGAACGACGATACCGGCATGCTCCGTAACGCCGCCTTCCGTCTCTCCCTGCAGATCGACTCCGAGGGTGTCATCGGCGACAACGTACTCCAGTACATCCTCTGGCGGAACGGACGGCGCTACAGTAAGAGCGACCAGGTGTCCGAGGCCGCCAATGTCAATATGAAGGTACGCCTGAAGGTGGGCGAATACGCCGGCGAGAGCCTCGCCGAGAAGGCCGATAAGGGTACGGAAACCCTGGATGCCGAGGCGAAGGCCGCCCGCATCAAGCTCGCCCAGGAGAAGAAGGCCGTCACGAAGAAGGTCCCGAAGACCAGCGGCGACCTCCTGGAGGCCGTCACGAAAGCCATGTCCGCACAGCGCGAATACGACCAGGCGACGGTGGACTCCATCACCAGGCTGGCGAAGACCCTCATCGACGAGGGCGGCATCGACGCCGTCTCCGCCCGTGAGATGGGCCGCCTGCTGAGCATCGTGTCGAGGGCAAACGGGAAGACGACCCTGCAGCGCTCCGCGAACCAGCTCGTGGACTTCATGGCCCGGCACATCCTCAAGCGCGAGTCCGCCGCCCTGGAGGCGATGACGAAGGTGAAGGCCAGCAAGGAGCGCCAGCCCGGCGTGGACGTCCAGGATAAGCTGGACCCCGAGGGCCAGATCGTCGTCAAGGCCCTCAAGGCTTACATGCAGTCCTCTGTGGAGGCTATCGACCGCCGCACGGCGGAGCTGCAGGATAAGCGAGACAAGGGCAAGCTCGCCAGAATGGAGGCCGATGCCGAGATAGCCGGCCTCGCCCTCGCACGGGACTATGTCGAGAAGATAGCCGGAGCCGAGCAGGAGGAGGAGGACCTGAAGCAGGCCGTCAAGGACGCCCGCTTCGACAAGCACATGACCCCGAAGACATATCGGGAATTCGTCGACTCCACCGACAAGTCCATCCGCGAGAACGTCATCGAGCGGATCCAGGCGCTCCGCGACATCCGCGCCCGCCTGGCCGACGTCATCTCCGCCAGCGGTGAGCGGGCCCTCCTCTGGAACCAGAAGGAGCAGGAGCGGGTGGACGCCATCCGCTACGACGCGAACCGCGACCTCGAAGGGATGCCCGCCGAGGAGCAGGGACACGAGCGCTCCACCTGGGATAAGCTCAAGGAGAGCTCGATCGTCCAGTTCCTCGCCGCACCGCTCGGCACCTTCGACCAGATGCTCCGCTTCCTGGGTCGGAAGAGCCCTGACGGGCGCGGATACCTGTTCAATCGCTACATGGGTGCGTGGAACAAGGCCGCCTCCGAGGAATGGCTTGGTACGCAGGAGGCCGACGCCATCCTGGACGCGAAGGTCAAGGAGGTCTTCGGCGACGAGGTGAAACGCTGGAGCGACCTGTACCGCATAGAAGCGAAGCATACGCTCCGGTTGTGGGACGGCACGAAGATGGCCGAGAAGGAGGTCTCCTCCGGCAACCTCCTGTACGTCTACATGGTCGACAAGATGGTCGACGGCCAGATGAAGCTCCGCCGCATGGGCATCACCGAGGAGGACGTGGACCGCATCAAGCGAGAGCTGGATCCGAGATTCATACAGTTGGCCGACTGGGTCCAGGAGGACTTCCTCGTGGAGCGCCGTCTCAAGTACGACGAGACGCATCGCAGGATGTTCGGTTCCTCGATGGCCTCCATCGACAATTACTTCCCGCTGAGGGTCCTCGCCAACGCCAGAGAGCGTGAGGAGGAGGTCGGCTCCCAGCCGGAGGGACAGCAGATGCCGTCCAAGTTCACCGGCAGCATCATCAAGCGCCGCCGCAACTCCCTGGCGCTGGACATCGTCGGCTCCGACGCCTTCTCCATCACCGTGGAACACATCCGCGAGATGGAGCGGTGGAACGCATGGGCCGAGTTCAAGCGCGACCTGGGGACGCTGCTCTCCTACCGTCACTTCCGCAACCAGCTGGAGAACATGTCCACCGTGTACGGATCGGGCAAGGACATGTTCAATAACTTCAAGAAGGTGTGCGAAATCGCCGCCGGCGAATACCGGCCCGAGGGTCGTGGCGCCATCGACAAGACCGTGACGAACCTCGTCAGGGGTGTGTCCTCCGCGAAGGTGAGCTTCCGCGTGTTCACGGCCCTGAAGCAGACCCTCTCCCTGCCCGCCTTCCTGGCGGACGCAAGGGTGGACCTGCTGGCAAAGTCCATGTTCACCCCCGGCCGCTCGTGGCAGTGGTGCATGGATAACCTGCCGGTCTTCCAGAAGCGCTGGCGGTCCAAGCAGGCCGGCAACGAGAAGCTGCAGGACAGCGAGCTCGACTGGTCCTACTGGCGCAAGCACTGGATGCAGCTGGCCTCCCGCTGGGGTCTGTCCCCGAACGCCTTCGTGGACGCCCTCACCGTGTCGGTCGGCTCCTACGCCGTCTACGAGACCAAGCTCCAGCAGTATCTGGAGGACGGATACACGCAGGCGCAGGCAGAGGAGAAGGCGAAGCAGGACGCGACGGTTTCCTTCAACGAATCCCAGCAGTCCAGCGAGGGCGCCTTCATGTCGGCCCTGCAGTCCGACCGGACCGTGGTGGCAAACGCCCTATCGGTGTTCCGTAACTCTTCCTTCGGCTATGGTCGCAGGTTCTACGCCGGTGCCCGCAACCTCGGCAGGATGCTCCAGCCTGGATACAAGCAGGAGTCCGTCGAGTTCATGAAGAGACAGTTCATGAACGACGGCCTGGAGGAGGGGCAGGCGCAGCACGCCGCCGAGCGCGCTTACCGCAGGGCCTTCGCCCACAGCCTGCTTGACATGGCCGTCTTCGGGTTCGGCGTCCAGCTCGCCTGGAACCTCGGACCGTATGCGGTGTACATGCTCCTCGGAGGTGGTGACGACGACAAGTGGTGGAACGGAAAGAAGAGGGAAGACCTGACCGACGCCGTGATGCACGCGCTCGTCGGCGGATGGTCGGAGGGTCTCGCCCTCGGCAGCGTCATCAGCGAGATGATCAACATGGCCCGAAAGGGCGACTCCTTCCGCAGCTACGACCCAACGCTTCTGCCGGCCCTGAGCGACCTCAAGCGCATCGCGAAGACGTTCGAGAACGACAAGGTGGCGGGTTCCGTGGACGTCGTGAACCTCCTGGTCCAGTCGGGCTTCGGATTCAACCCGGAGACCATCACCGACGTCTTCGTGTCCCTGTACGACGCCTGCAACGGCGACCTTGGCCTGGCGCAGGAGTCCCTCATCGCGGCCATGCGCATCCTCCAGGTCCCGCAGTCCCAGGTGGACCAGTTCCTCCTGGACGAGCTGGACCTCACCAACGAGGAGTACGACGACACGATGCTCCCCGAGATTGCCGAGCGGTACGCCCGCTACCAGATCACCCGCGGCGCACCAGTCGTAGAGAGGATGTACAGCGAGCCGCTGAGGCAGAAGCTGGAGAAGAAATACATCAAGCGCTTCGAGGATAAGGCGAAGGAGGCCAGAAAGGTCCGCGGCTCCGTCTTCGACCAGGAGTTCCTGTCATACCTGGACGACGACTACAAGCAGACCAAGGCCGAGCTGCAGGAGCTCAAGGAGGACGACTCCGCCGGACCCGACGAGTACGCCCGCATCCTGGACGAGTTCTACGCCTCTCCCGAGTTCCGCGAGTACCAGCTCGCCGACCTCATCAAGAAGACCCGCAAGGACATCGGCAAGATAGAGAAGGGCAGCAGAAACCGCACCGAGCTGATCAAGCGCCTGAACGACTACAAGATTGAATTCCTGGAACTCCGGCGCAAGGAGCTACAGGGCGATAAACGATAGCGAATTATGAGCACGACACCCAGACTGAGACGGCTGAGCCGGGTAGCTCCCCCCGGCGAGATGGATACCGTCTCCTATACCCGGAGGGAGCAGGACAATCACAGGGGCTTCGACATCGTCATGCAGGCCCAGGACTACTGGTTCGGCATGGAGCAGTTTCGTCAGGACCGCCGCCGCGCAAAGCGGTACAACTACGGCGACCAGTGGGGCGACCTCATCAAGGACGACGACGGTCACATGGTCACGGAGGAGCAGTACATCCGCCAGCAGGGCTCCGAGCCGCTGAAGAACAACCTCATCCGTCGCCTGGTGAAGAGCGTCCTCGGCGTGTACCGCTCCCAGGCCAAGCAGCCGACATGCTTCGCCCGGGACCCCGGGGAGAAGAAGCTCGGCGAGACGATGACCGCGGTGCTGCAGGCGAACATGGACCGCAACGAGATGGGCGAGCTGTACGCCCGCGGCCTGGAGGAGTACATGATCTCCGGCCTGGTCGTCCATAAGAAATGGTACGGATGGAACGACCAGGGGCAGCTGGACTGCTGGACCCGCGACGTGAAGCCGGACCTGTTCATCGTGGACAACAAGATGAAGGACTTCCGCACCTGGGACGTCAGCTTCATCGGCGAGATCCACGACATGCGCCGGCAGGAGGTATGCAGCCGCTTCGCCAAGTCGCCAGCCGACTACAATCGCATCATGGAGATATACCACAACGCCCGCGACGTCAGGTATCTCTCCTACACCGCGAAGGAGTTCGGTTACTCCCAGCTTGACGACACGGACTTCCTGGTGCCGGACAATCCCTCCATGTGCCGCGTGATCGAGGTGTGGAGGCGCGAGATGAAGCCCCGCTACCGCTGCGTCGACTACAATACCGGCGAGGTGTTCAAGTGCGAGACCAAGGACTGGAAGGAGCTCGTAGGCGACGTGAACACCGAGCGCCTGGCCCTCGCGAAGGAACAGGGGATGCCCGTGGAGGAGGTGCCGCTCATCAAGTACGAGTGGGCCCTGGACGAATACTGGTACTACTACTTCGTCGCCCCCACCGGCGAGATCCTGGACGAGGGCGAGACGCCCTACGAGCACAAAGGCCACCCGTATGTGTTCCGCGCCTATCCGTTCATCGACGGCGAGATCCACAGCTTCGTCTCGGACGTCATCGACCAGCAGCGGTACACGAACCGCCTCATCACGATGTACGACTGGATCATGAAGGCTAGCGCCAAGGGTGTGCTTCTCTTCCCCGAGGACTGCCTGCCCGACGGGTACGACATCAACGACATCGCGGACGAGTGGGCCCGCTTCAACGGCGTCATCATGGTCGCGAAGCGCAAGGAGAACGCGGCGATGCCTCAGCAGATCGCGAACAATGCCACGAACATTGGCATCTCCGAGCTTCTGAACCTCCAGCTGAAGTTCTTCGAGGACATCTCAGGCGTCCATGGGGCCATCCAGGGCCAGACGGCAAACAGCGGAGTATCCGGTGCCCTGTACGCCCAGCAGTCGCAGAATGCGACCATCTCGCTGCTCGACCTGCTGGACTCCTATTCGGCCTTCATCAAGGCCTGCGCCTTCAAGGACGTGAAGATGATCCAGCAGTTCTACGACGAGCGCAGGGTCGTCTCCATCGCCGGCCGCTCCGGCACGCAGCTCGTGTACGAGCCGAACCGCATCAGGGACGTCGAGTTCGACCTCAATATCGCGGAGAGCACGTCGACGCCGGTCTACAGGCAGATGGCGAACGAGTTCCTGCTGGAGATCTGGCGCTCCGGCCAGATCAACCTCAAGCAGATGCTGGAGAACGGAGACTTCCCCTTCTCGGACGACCTGCTGCAGAGCATCCAGGGCCAGGAGGAGGCCATCGCCCAGGGCCAGGTGCCGGAGGGCATCGCAAACAACCTGCGGGAGCAGATCCAGCAGGGCGCGGACATGAACGCCGTCGGCAGGGCATACAACATGCTGCGCCGCCCGACGATGCCGAACGCAGCCTAAGACAAAGGAAGGGGCCTCAGCGGCCCCTTTCCTGCAGCATGGCGATCCTGAGGAGGACCGCCAGCCGTTTGAAGACGGACGGACGCTTCTTGCGGGCCGCCCGTCTTTTCTCGCGGGTCTCCCTCCTGCAGTCCGCGTACCACTTGTAGTATTCCACCACCTTTGCCTGGCGGATGTCCTCCTCGATGGCCCCGTTTCCGTTGGCGTGCGGGGTATGGTAGAAGCAGAGGATCTCCAGGTCGACGGTCTTGAGCTCCTGGTTACGGATGTAGTGCTTGCTCCTGAGGAGTCGGAAGTTCTTCCGGTCCGTGACGATGAGTCGGCACTTGTCGCCTCCGATGACGTAGAAGCGGTGGTTCTTCTCCCTGTAGGCCGCGTCGGCCATCCTGACCGCCGCGCGCAGGTGCAGGAATGCGTAGAATTGTGCGAATCTGTTCATAAATTGCTCGAAAATTATGTTACTTTTCCATTGAAAATTATGTGATGGTGGCCGCCGACTTCGACGCCCTGGGGCGGGAGTTCACGCGGTCGCCGGGCTTGCGGCGCGGCACGACCTTCGGGACGTCCATCTCCCTGTAGCAGATGTGGAGGCCGATGGCCCGCGTCATCAGGCGGTCGTCGTGATAGCCTGTCTGCGCTCCGTAGGAGCCGTTAGGCCGGCGCTCGTAAACGACGTACTCGTCCAGCGCGCCCTCGTCCCGCTCGACGTACTCCTGCCGGCGGACGGTGCGGATGAGCGTGTCGATGACCATAGGCTTCGTGGCGCTGTTGGTGTGGAAGCCGTACTTCCTAGGCAGGCCCTGGCGGATGTCCTCCTCGCTCTGCTTCCTGGCATAGAGCTCGTCGTACACCTCCTTCACCTGGTTGAGGATGTACTGGGAATGGTCGCCGTCCACCTGGCGCTCCTTATCGTGCGTCTCCAGGGTGTTGGACTCGATCACCAGGAGTGCGTCGTCGTACCACTTGGCTATCTGTGCGGCCTTCCATGACAGTATGTCCATGTCGATGTGCCCGTACCACTGCGCGACCACCGCGGGGAACTCCCCGTCCATCATGAAGAGTCGGTCGAACACCGTGATGACGGACCAGTCCGCCTTGCGTCCGCGGCCGCCGATGTCCACGACAACCAGGTAGCGGTCCTTGACCTTCTCGTCCGGGTCGATCTCCGGCTTCTCCCAGACGGACAGCCTGCCCGTCCTCTCGTTGAGGACGAAGCGGAGGTCCCTGAGCGCGTCGGGGCCCTCGTCCCCCGCCCCGACGAGCTCGCCGACGTACTTCGGCGGTTTGCAGGAGCGGCGGAGCTTCTGCACCTGGCTGGGCTCGAAGACCGGCTCGCCGGAATTGGCGAACGCCTCTATGTCGTCGGACGGGAACTCCGCGGCCATCATCGCGTGGTCGTCGCAGCCGGCGCGCTCGTGTATGTACCAGTTGATGGCCTCCAGGGTCGCGCCCTGCTCCCACAGCCAGTAGAGGTAGGAGCCCGGCTCCTCGCGGTCCGAGGCTGCGTCCGTCTGGTTCCGGTTGAGCCAGAGCCGCTCGGCCAGCTCCCGCCGCTCGCGGGCGGTCAGCGGCAGCGAATAGTCGTCGATGCCGAACCACGGGATGAAGAGGGCCTCCATCATGGACTTCCCTTCCTTCGCCGCCAGCCATTCCTTGTGGAAGAAATTGCCGACGCCCTTGGCCGTGGACTCATACACGATCATCGTATATGGACGGTAGAGCACGCCCTTGCAGGCGCCCATCACGATGTCCTTCGGTGACTTGCCGTCGGTCTTGCGCCAGAGGCCCACCTCGGAGCAGTGCACGAGGTTGTAGTCGCCGCCTCGGGCGGAGTCCGGGCGCTCGGCCGTGCCGACCTTGATCTTGAAGTTGCGCTGAGGAACGCGGTGGATGGCGCCGGACGTTCCGACGCCGACGTATTTCTTCTCCTTCTCGCTGTACTCCTCGCCCAGGGCATGCAGCATCGACACCGGATAGGCGTCGATCATCTTGTCGAACATGTCCTTGATCTCGTCGGAGGCGGTCCCCTGGTGGGCGACGATGAGAGAGTTGAGGCCGACCTTGTGGACGAGCTGGAGCCATGCCATGTACAGCTGGATGCAGGTGGAGCCGCCCCACTGTCGGGCCTTCAGGAGGATGAGGCGTATCGGCTTGTTGGCGAGGCGCATCCTCTCCAGGCGCTCCACGAGCCTCCGCTGCGGGCGGTTGAGGCGGAAGAGCGTGTCGTCGCCTCCGCCCTTGGGCTTGATGTAGACGTAGAAGGCGGCCCAGAAGGCGAAGTCGTAGCGGGTGCGGACGCGGCACAGCTCCTCGATGACGGCCTCCCTGGCCTCGTCGTCGTACTTCAGCTTCAGCTCCTCCTCGATGAGGCGTCTGACGGACTTGTACCTGTCGAGCGCGGCGACCAGTGGGTGCTTCATCATCTGCTTAGGGATCCACCAGTCGTAGTCCATGTCCTGGATCGACAGCTTGACGCGGTCCTTCATGAACGTGGAACCCTCGCCCGTGATGGGGTTGAACGGCGCGCGGATGACTGCCATCCGCCTGTCGTTCTCGGCCAGCATCTGCCGCACCGCCGCATTGTCCCTGTCCACCTTCATCGCCGAACGGGTTTATTGAGGAGCCCGAGGAGGACGCCGCAGAGATAGCAGTAGAGATGGAGCCAGGCGTTTACCTGGGGAAGGAGGAATCCGATCGCGAGCGGCGCGGCCCACCATGCCTGCCAGAGCCATTTGCGCCGGACTGCGAACGAGAGCCTGCCGAAGAGGCAGTAGAGGACCCCGGAGAGGCCGATCGTCGGGACGGCGGCGCCGAAGGCCGGAGCGGTGACCGCGACGGCGTAGGCGGCCAGGAGCGCCCGGCCCGGGACCCTGTATCCGAACACGAGGGTCAGCAGGCACCAGGCGTTGACGGCGTAGTGGAAGACGTTCGCGTGGAAAAGCGGATACGCCAGCCTGGCCCGGACGGAGCATCCGGCGCGCAGCCCGACGTCGTCCGCCGCGGCTCCCGTCAGGAGGAGACACGCCGCCACGGCTACATAAACAAGTGCTGCAGCCTTCTGAACTTCTCCGCGTACCATTGTTTCCTGCACTTCGAGACGATGACCCGAGCCGATCCGGGTGTGAGATAGAACTTCGGCGCCGGCTGGGCGATGACCTGGCGGACCGCCGCCTGTAGATGGACGCCGGGGTGGCGCTCCAGGTATGCCTCGGTCCGTGAGAGGATCTCGGCGTACATCTCGCGTCGGGTCCTCGTCATCCTGGTGGGCACCCAGCCCGCCCTCATCTTGCGGATGACGTCGGTGGCGCACGTCTCCCCTATCCAGAACCGCCTGCATGGCATCTCTACGAGGCGGTTGAAGAGTTCGTCGGGGTCGATGGGGCCCGCGCTTTTGTTCAGCATGTCCTGGTAGGCTCGCATCAGGTCCATGTTCCTCTCCTCGTTGTGGAGGTTGGCGTTTCCTTTCTGTCTCATAGGGCGATCGGCTTTAAACAAAATTAACTAAACGTTAGTTAACGGATAAGGGGGACAGTCATGGTGCGGACATTATATTTGTTGCCGTAAGCAACCACAAAAAGCGAATCGCTATATGGCAGCAACTGACAATCAGGAAGTTAAGAAGACCAACAGGGAGCGAATGAACGAGCGCCTGAGGTCTCGTTTCCCCGACCGCCAATTTGAGGACGACGAGGCGGTTTTCGGCCAAATCAACGACGATTACGACGATTACGATAAACAGATCTCCGGATACCGGGACCGCGAGAAGACCTTCTCCGACCTGTTCACCGGCGACCGTCGTAGCGCCGTGCTCTTCAATCGCTGGCGGAACGGCGAGGACCCCCTCGTCCAGTTCATCCGCCTGTTCGGCTCCGAGATCAAGGACAAGCTGGACGACCCCGCCTTCCAGGAGGAGATCGCCGCGGCGAACAAGGAGTACCTGGACCGCATCACCGAGAACGAGAAGTACGAGGCCGAGTACGCGAAGAACCGCGAGGAGTCCGCGAAGGCGGACGAGGAGTTCCAGTCCGAGAACGGCCTGACCGACGAGCAGATGGACTCCGTCTACGCCTTCATCGGCGAGCTGGTCCGCGACGTGGTCAGCGGCAAGATCACCAAGGAGACGCTCGCGATGGCCTGGAAGGCCGTCAATCACGACGCCGACGTGGAGGAGGCCGCAGCCGAGGCCGAGGTCAAGGGCCGTAACGCCAAGATCCGCGAGACCCTCCGCAAGGGCAAGCGCGGCGACGGCGTCCCGCAGCTCTCCGGCCAGGGCGCCGCCGCGCCGGCCGGTCCGAAGAAGGATATGGGTGCCCTCGGCCGTTACGACGGCGGATACCAGGACATCTATGAACGCGGAGGATTTAAGCGCAAGTAAGGATGTAAAACCAACTTAATTCTATACCAACTTTATGAAAGCCAAAATCACCAAAGCGGGTGGCTTCCTGCTCACCCTTCTGCTGACGGTCCTGTCCTTCGTCACCGGAGCTGGCTCCGGCGTGATGATGGCGGATGCCGCCCCTCTCCCCGATGCCGGCGTCACCGAGTCCGGCCCGAACGCCTCCGCGAACACGCCCGCCGTGGTCGAGGGAGCCGCTTCTTCCCCCGAAGGTATCAATACCGAATCCTCCGGCCGCGCCAACGGCGACCCTGACTTCTATCTGGACGAGATCGACCGCCGCCTGGTGCGCATCCGTCCGATGTCCACCCCGGTGGACCAGATCAGCCGCTACGCGAAGAACTCCCATTCCGACAGCTTCGTCGTGAAGTATTACAGCGTCGGCACCCGTCCGATCACCTGTAAGCTCACCTCTGCCGTCACCGCCCAGGACTCCGGCGCCTCCGTCCCGATCACCGTCGACGACGCCAACATCTTCACCATCGACGACACCATCCGCGTGGTCGGCGTGAAGGGCAAGTACGACGAGCACGGCAACGCCTACGACCAGGATGACATCAACACCCCTGACCTCGTCCTTTGCGTCTGCGGCATCGACCAGTCCACCTCCAAGCCCGTCGTGTACGCGGTCAACGGTAACAAGGACTCCAGCAACCGTCCCATCTGGGTTCCCGCCATCGAGAGCGGCACCACCCTCGTCCGCATGGGTAAGGCCTGCGGCGAGCTGGATGCCCAGACCGGCCGCTTCGCCAACCTCCCGACCGCCGAGGAGCAGTATTGCCAGAACTTCATGATCCAGGTGGAGCAGTCCACCTTCGACTCCATCGCCGCCAAGCAGGTCAACTGGTCCTTCACCGACCTGGAGGAGGACGGCATCTACGACATGCGCCTGGCCCAGGAGAACTCCTACCTCTGGGGTGTGAAGAACGTCATCAAGCACCCGAACAAGCAGGGCATGGACACCTACTTCACGGGCGGTCTGTGGTGGATGGCCGGCAAGGACATCGAGGTCGGCCACTGGGATGCCGCCAGCTCCAGCGCCAAGGTCAGCGACGACGACCTGGTGGACATCTCCAAGGACATGTTCGTCGGCTCCGGCGTCGGCAACAAGCGCAAGATCATCCTCTGCGGCTCCGACATGCTGGCCGCCTTCTCGAAGATCAACACCGAGAAGTTCCGCCTGAAGGAGTCCGTCGAGGCCTGGCACCTCAAGTTCAAGAGCTGGGATACCGACTTCGGTGAGCTGCTCACCATCCATCACGAGCTCTTCGACCTGAACGGCATGCCCGACTGCGGCTTCGCCCTGGATCCCGAGTTCCTCTCCAAGAAGACTCACCTGAGCTTCTCCCGCAACCTGCTCGACCTTAAGGCCGCCGGTGTCCGCAACACTAAGGCCGTCGTCCTGCAGGAGGTGGCCTGCCTCTATCTCCGCATGCCGAAGGCCCATGCCCGCCTGCGTCTCGCGACGGCGCCCGCCGAATCCAGCGGTAGCGGCAGTGGTTCCGGCAGCGGCTCTGGCTCTGGTTCCGGCAGCGGTCAGTCCTAGTCCGGGCCGTAAGGGGTAATCACGCGGGGCGGGTCATGCGGCCCGCCCCTTTTTCTCAATAATCCATCGACCTATGGTTAAAGAATACAGATCCAAATCCACGATCGGCATCACGATCAACCTGCCCAACGGCGGCACCCGCCGCGTTTCGTTCTCCGGCAACTCCGAGGGCAAGAGCGTCTTCTACACGGACGACAGGATGGTGCAGGAGGCCCTGGAGCGGCACGCCCGCTTCGGCTCGCTGTTCTATCTGGTGGAGAAGCCCAAGAAGCCGGCCAAGCCCGCCGCAGCGAAACGGAACGTCGAGGAGCCCGCCGGCAAGGAGGAGTCCGCCGACAAGATCATACACCTGCCGTTCGTGAACCTCTCCGACGCCAAGGAATACCTGGCAGACCGCTTCGGTGTGAGCCGCACCCGGCTGCGCACCCGCGAGGACATCCGCAAGTACGCGACCCTGAACGGCGTCGTGTTCGACGGCATCGACGACTAAAGACCCCGAACTGACATGAACTACCTCGTCGCCGACATCCAGAGGGACGTCCGTATCGCCCTCGACTACAACCCCACCAGCGAGGCTTTGCTGGAGACGGAAGACATCGACACGCTCACCCTGGAAGAGGTGATAGCGAGCAAGGTCGAGGATGCGGCGCGGCTGGTCACGCTCGCCGCTCCCCAGCATCTGCTGGAGGGCGGCGAACCGTTCGGCGACAGCGTGAGCTGGGACAGCGAGCCCGGCTACGGACCGGGGCGCATCGCGCTGCCGGACGACTTTCTCAGGCTCGTCTCCTTCAAGATGAGCGACTGGGACATGGCCGTCACGTCCGCCATCACGGAGGACGACGCGGCATATCCCATGCAGCGGAGCCGCTATCCCGGCCTCCGCGGAAACCCCCAGAAGCCGGTGGTCGCTATCGTCACGCAGCCCATCGGCCAGGTGCTGGAGTTCTTCTCCTGCACCGCCGGGCCCGACGTATACGTCAAGCGGGCCCGTTACATTCCCATCCCGAAGATCGTCGGCGGCTACATACCGCTCAGCCCCAAGCTGCGGCCGGCCGTCGTCTATTATACCGCCTACCTGGTCGCCCAGGCGACCCAGCAGGCGGACCTGGCAGCTACGCTGCTTTCCACCGCTAACGACTTGATGAAATGAGTCAGGATATCCGTAACCTCGGCACCTACGCCAATATAGCCGCGCTCTGGGAGGCCCATCCCGAGGGCGGCCGCGAGGGCGACTACGCCACCGTCTCCGGCACCCGCTACCGCTGGAACAAGTACGACCGTATCTGGGAGAACGGCGCCACCGTCACCCAGACGACCGGGACCAAAAACCACGTCGTGGAGGGTAACCAGGAGGTGACCGGCGACGTGACCGTCCTCGGCACGCTCAACGCCAAGCACGTCAAGCAGCCGCACATGGGCATGTACGCGAGCGAGGAAGCGCTCCTGGCGGCCCTTCCGACGCCCGAGAAGGGCTGGTATGCCCTCGTCGGAAACGAGCTCCCCGCGGAGCTCTATGTCTGCAATACGGCGGGCACCTGGACCGACACGGGGAACGAATATGACGGGGAGAGCGTAGACCTTACCGAATACGTCAAAACAGATGTTTTCCAGGATTACACGAACAGGGGGTATAAGATCCTCGGCGAAGCCACTCCTGACACCATCCCCTCCTCCCCTTCCAAGGGAGATGCCTACCTAGCCAGTACCGCGGGCACATATACGAACTTTGGCGGGACGACGCTCGCCGACGGCCAGATGGCCATGTTCAAGTACAACGGAAGCGCCTGGAGCGCCGGCATCCTGCAGGTCGGAAAAAGCTACGACAGCGAAATCGAGCAACTGGGCGACAGAGTCGCGAGAAACGCTATCCGGACAGACCTTCTTGACGGGACGTTCACCAAGACCGAGCAGAAGGACGTGTCGTCCTTGGGAGTGAGAAACTACAATATCTCTTCTGAAGGAGTCTATGGGTCGAGCAATACCTACAAGCATAGCATTGTCGCCGTCCAGCCGGGACGGATTGTCCGGATCGGCGCCTCGGAAACGAACCTGACCCGCTTCTGTTTCGTCAAGACGAATGCGTCGCCGGTCTCCAATGGCGCGATCCCTCTCTGTACCGGATGCGTCGTCGAGACCGTTGCCGCCGGGGCGACTAGGCTGTTTTTCGCCCCTGAAGACGCCGCCTACTTCCTGGTATATCGCGGCGCCGGATCGGAGTATCCCTACAGCCCTTCATCCATCGAGATCGTATCCCCCGCCTTTGAGGAAGAAGGGACGATACATAACGCAAAGCCATCCGACATCGCGTCGGTGAACCTGGTCTCGGATGCAATCGTAAAAGGACTAGAATACGAGACGGAGACGATTGACATTTCTGAGGTCGCCGAACAGGACCTGTCCATCGCCTCGACGAACGAATACAATTCGACGGGCAAACACGCCATCATTGAAGTCTATCCGGGTGCCATCCTGAAGGTTGTCGGTGGAGGTGGTCGTGTCGCCTTCGTGAGCGGGATATGGTGTCCGAATTCCGGAAGCACCTACGGCCAGATCGAGACCTACACCCTCAAGGCCGGGGAGACCTATCTCCTTCGTGCGCCGTCCGGTGCACAGGCTTTCATCTTCAACACCTACGAAGGGCAGACGTATGTCGCTCCGACCTCCATCGAGGTGTCCACGCCCGTGGAGGGCAGGCCGACGTTCAGGGTTCTCGGATGCGGCCGCTTCGCGCCGGGAAGCACCCTGTCGTATGCGGCGTATGCGTCTTCGAGAAACGTGCTCGTCAAGGTCAAGGCGGGGCATTATTACACCTTCAAGTACACGGGCAACGCTGCGGTAAGTTGCTTTTTCATCGAAGACTTGCCGAGGATAGGGCTGGCGGCTACCAGTCAGTCCTTCTCCGTCTCCAGCAATACCATAGACAAGCAGCAAACGACCACCCTCACCCCGGAGACAGACGGCTATTATATCTTCCGCGTATACAAATCGTCCGGGCCGTCCATCGAGCTGTCCGTCTATGATACGGACTGGTGCCGCGAGACAGTCCCAGTCGGCGAGTTCAAGGATTACTGGCGGGAAGCCAGCGGCGGCTGGACCAAGAGGAGCTATATGATCGACACCACGTCGGGACTGTACGGCGCGAGCACATCCTACAAGCATATCCTCTTCCCCGTGCGGCGCGGTATGAAGGTAAAGTTCGTGCAGGGATCCAACTCGGTCTTGTTCGCCTGGTTCACGGAGAAGGACACCCCTTCCGCCAACGGAGTCCCTCCCTATGTCCCCGGGACGGGAATTATAAGGACGACGGGAGGCGTATATGAGGTGCCGGAAGGCGCGAACTGGCTGTATGTGTATTACGGTTCGTCGACGGGCGCGAACTGGCCGTCCTTCATAGCCATGTCAGTAGATTACGGAGCGATGCCGGACATCGTAGTCGAGAACGACTACGAGAAGACGAGGCGGCTCCTTTTCCAGCTGAAGTCCACCACGAGGGCAGAGAACGACGTGCCGTACAAGCCGCTCGTCCTCCTGCATTATTCGGACATCCACGGACGTGAGACCTGCCAGAAGCGGATCAACGAGTTCCGGGAGTTCTTCGCCGACTATATCGACGATACCATCCA
>Ga0310690_10000784_pt1 | contig 62899 bp, 44 predicted proteins | sample AusTroGonzalo_MG_2_FD_207661 | JGI IMG/M metagenome (GOLD analysis project Ga0310690, IMG submission 207661) | Bovine rumen microbial communities from tropical cattle in Woodstock, Queensland, Australia - Gonzalo_04 (v2) (version 2) | ecosystem: Host-associated > Mammals > Digestive system >... | reverse complement strand
GTCAAGCTGTCCGAATAAAGAGATCTACCTAAACCTGCACCACGATTTTTCAATTTGAAACCGATAGACTCTAGTAATGTAGGAAAAACATCCAACGAAGAATATTGGTGATCGCGAGTACTCTTCATTATTGTTGAATTGATAACAAAGTTTGTCCAATAGAGGGAATCTGATAACGAAATATTTGCCTTAGGAGACAAGAATGGCGTTGAATGGTCCCCCATAACGGAAATCACCGTATTCGCATACCAAGATTGAGTTTTCGCCCACGTTATAAACTCTTCTAGTTGTTTAGAGGCGCAACGCAAAGCCTTAGGATATGCGCCATCAACATCAACGAATTCCTTCATGCACTGTTCATCAACATAACCATCCGACAGATGCGTATCTACCGTAAGCATGTACAATGCAAAAGGTTTATCTTTTAACGAAATTTCAGTTAGTTCGCGTTTTGCAAAGTGATAGAGTTTGCGATCTTCAAATCCCCAAAAAACATTATAATCTTCAGGAATATCGCCCTTTTGTTTATAATACTCAATATCACGAACAGCAACATTTCCATGAGCAGTCCAAAACATCCTTTTTTGAGTAAACTCGCCACTAGAACCTTGTAGGAAAAATTGATTATAGTCCATTCCTTCAAGGACATCCATTAAGCATGTTGCATATGGCAGGTATGTTGGCAATTTTCCCTTATATTCATCTATTCCCATCGGCATGTTCAAAGGAATCCCACAAAGTTTTGATGTAATACCAGCAATCGTCCAACTAGTCCCAGCAACAGTCACTCCGCCTGGGGAAAAATTCGTATTTTCATCCTGAATTTTCACTATTTCAGGCGTATAATGACTAAAATTTGTTTCCATAGACTCCACCAAAATGACTATCAAATTTTTCGGGCTCTCCGGAAATTCCAGATTCAATGAATCTGGAGTCACATAATGATTGCGATACAACTCCGAATCAACTGGAATCTGGAACAAAGCTTTAAATGGAGCACTAGTAACTATTCCAGGTAAAATAAGGGACAAAATAACGCAATATATTATCAGAAAAATAGCAACACACTTTTGCAAACAGAACAATCTAATTTGAAATCGTCCCGAAAAAATATGATTCTTTTTTTTCCACAGCACAAACGCATATGTCTTATTCGTTCGGCATAACGCTATCGCAAATGTCACCTGAACTAGAACAACCACCAAAAAGATTTGAATCGAGGGGACCAGCGCATTATGCACCAAGGAAACAGTTACAAATTCTTCCGCTCCATCATTGACTCCGGCAAATAAAGTAAATAAAACAGCCTCAACATTTGACAGAGGAAATGTATCTATCGCCCAAGGAATTACTGTTACATACAAAATGCATAAGTATTCTAAAAAAAACAGAAGCCCTATTTTCGGCAAAATCTTATTTAGTGCTGGTGAAGAAAAAGAAACTTCACGGATTGACGACAAAGAAAGAAAAAGCAAACACACATATGTCGCACCCACATATGATTCAATTATCGGGAAAACGTTATTGATTATTCCATAATTATAGTTATAAAAAAGGATATAGCTTAGAATTGGGACAGCACCAATAGAAATCAGGCGCATTCGTCGAGAGTGCGAAAAAAAACACGCCAGCATGGTAGCCAAAGAAATGGCGATAATAAAATGAAGAGAGTACGAATGCATATCCACAAAAAAACTGACTCCCATTCGGGAATCAGTTCTTAAAGTTATCTCATGCAAAATTAGAGAGTCTTTGCAAGCTTCTTGAATGCCGGGGCCAAGCCTTCGCATTGAGCAGAGGACGTCTTCGTATCATAAGCGACGTTACCTTGGTTATTACCGGTTCCATTTGTAATATCCATGCTCCAGTAGCCGCCAATTGCGCAGTCATCCAACTTGGCTTTGTTCTGAATCTTCAAAGCATCCGTCACGCTGGTCTTCGCATTCGTGCTATTGACAGCCGTGCCAAAATAGACGAAGTTATCAGATTCATAGCTAGAAGCATGTTTCTTCTTACCCGGAGCGGAATAACCGATTTCAGTCCAGCTACCGAGCTCGTTACGTTCGAGAGCGAAGGCATCCTGCATGTTGATGTAGGAACCGGCGGCAGTCGGAACTTCCGAAGCCTTGGACTTGGCAATCATGCCGAACAGTTTCGGCACAGCGACGGCGGCCAAGATGCCCATGATAACAATCACGACCATCAATTCGATAAGGGTAAAACCTTGTTTCTTCATAGTGTACTCCTTGTTGTTTGTGACACACTTTTTTGAGCGGAATTGCTCGTCTACATCCATAAATATACCATCTTTTTTCACAAAAGCAACACTTCTGTCAAATTTTTGTCATAGTTGTGTCATAGAACACACCCAAAATGGCAAAAATGGCACTTTCGTGAACAAAAACAGCTCCTCATGGCCTGTTCGATGTTCTATATATAGTAAATTTTTTTTAAAAAAATCGTATTTTGCCTTAAATTTTTCGACTTTTTTTTATTCCATCTTGGAATATCCGCCCTTTATTGCTAGTTTTTTTTTACAGAGACTCTTTTTCCGGGATTGGTTATGAAATCTAGCGCTACACAAGGCGGCTTCACGCTCATTGAGCTCATGGTCGTCATAGTCATAATGGGCATACTCGCTGCAGTGGCCGTTCCCAAACTTTTTAGCCTTATGGCCAAGGCAAAAACGAGTGAACTCTATTCCTCGGCCGGCAGCTACATTCATCTGCAAGATACATTCAACACAGAGCATCAAGACAGTATCGGAACTTGGAGAACGATTGGCTACTACATGCGAAGCAACGACAACTTCAAATACTACGAAAACAACACCGAAGGCGGCATAACCACGGTCACGGCATATTCCGTTGACGTTGGAGAAACAGCCGGATGGAAAGCAAACAACGTAATTAAGCTCAACGATTGCGATATAAATAATGTGTGGCAGCTAAACATTTCCAAGTCACCGACTAATGCATACAACATAGTTTACCATGTCGTCATCAGCGACTATGCATGTGAAGGGCTCACAACTAAATTCGGTTCACTCGACACCTACAACAAAATCACCGGCGTTCCGTAGGCTGTTCAAAACAAAGGCATTACAAAACAAACGGGCCGGGTCAAATGAACCGGTCCGCATTTTTTTGAACATTCCCAAATTAACTATAGTAATCAGGGTTGCTTTGCAGCCATTGCGGCAAGCCGCGCCTGCACCTCGGCAATCTGCTCTGCAGGGAAGTTCATGTCTTTCATGACGCCTAGGACATTGGCTTCGCCTTCGGCGAAGCCTTCGGCACGTCCTTCCGCACGGGAACGTTTCTTCTCGACGTATAATTCGTAGTTTCGGTCGCTCATGTTCTTTGCCTCGCTTATAAGGAACTCCTCTGTAAAAATACTCAATTTCGCACATTCGTGCAAGTGGGCAAACATAGAGCCATCCGGCACGGGGACGCGCCCGCTGCGCAGTCGGGATTTGCTTCCGCCTGTACTATAAGACGTTCTAAATGACGATTTTATCCTAAAAAATTTTTCACAAAACAACAAACGGGCCGGGTCAAATGAACCGGTCCGCATTTTTTTGAACATTCCCAAATTAACTATAGAAATCAGGGTTGCTTTGCAGCCATTGCGGCAAGCCGCGCCTGCACCTCGGCAATCTGCTCTGCAGGGAAGTTCATGTCTTTCATGACGCCTAGGACATTGGCTTCGCCTTCGGCGAAGCCTTCGGCACGGGAACGTTTCTTCTCGACGTATAATTCGTAGTTTCGGTCGCTCATGTTCTTTGCCTCGCTTATAAGGAACTCCTCTGTAAAAATACTCAATTTCGCACATTCGTGCAAGTGGGCAAACATAGAGCCATCCGGCACGGGGAGCGGCTGTTCATTGTTCAGCCCATCAATCACACGAAGCCATTGCGCTAGCATGCTGTTGTCGGAATGATATTTTTCAGTCAAAAACTTGGGAATTTCGACAAGCGTGATGGTCTGCTTCTTGTAAAATTCCTCGTTTTCCTGATTCTTGAGGCGCACATGGTGGCGATAGTTGCTCGATTCGGGGAACCCGCTAAACATCTGAAGGCTCACGAGATTCAAGTTACGGAGTTTGTAATCGTCTCCCTTGATACGGCTCGCCACCGTATGCTTCGCGGTATAGAACACAAGGCGGTCACTATAGGTTCCGTCGTCTACATGTTGCACCTCAAGGACGATGCGGTCCATGCCCTGATCCATCGCCACGATGTCCGAGATAATCTCCTTACTGAACGCACCGGGCACAGCGGGGTTCACAAAGGCGAGACGCTCTATACAATCGCTGCCGCAGAGGTTGAGTACCGCATTCAGGAAGTCTACGGTCATCCTCTCGTTCTCGGGGTTGCCAAAAATCAGCTTGAAGATAGAGTCGTTGTAGATATAGACGAACTTGTACTTCTCGCGGTACTTTGCGATACAGGCTGAGACGTCGCCGCCGGCCTTGTGAGTTTCATTGATGTCGATAAGCATTGCCGCATACTGTTCTTTTGTCATTATGGAGTCCTAATTTGCGGGAACGCGCCCGCTGCGCAGGCGGGATTTGCTTCCGCCTGTACTATAAGACGTTCTAAATGACGATTTTATCCTCAAAAAAATTTTCACAAAACAGCAAACGGGCCGGGTCAAATGAACCGGTCCGTTGTTGAATTGTTCTTATCGTTTGTTAGGGATTTTCTTCGGATTCGTCCTTTACTTCGTACGTAACGGAGCAGAGGAGCTCACTTCCCCACAGGTTGTAGGTGTACGTTCCCGGAGTTGTGGGCACGTAGGCATCCAGGTCCACGAACCCGTCCGCTGGCCAGGAACCAGTACTCACCGTGTTGCCATAGGGCGTCCCGTTGTCATTACGGTTCAACGAGACACTGTATATTGTCTCACCGGTGTTCTTGTTCTTAGTCTTGAAGCGGCCATTCTCAATGTAGCAATCGGCTTTAATTTCAGCCGGTGCTGTATATTCGTAGTTCACGGAGCAAGCTTCCTTGCCATTGATGCTCAGCACGAGTACATACTGCCCACTGACCGTAATAGCCGGCAAATGTTCACGGAAGGACGTCGTCGAAGAAGACGTACTCTTCGCCTGACCAATGACATTGCCCAAGTAATCCGTATACCAAAGTTTCACAGAGCTGTTTCCACCAGAAGGCAGAGAGAGGTCGGCCGTGAAGGTACTGTCGGAGAAGTCAATAGCGCAATTGGTCGCTTCGCCGTCTTGCCCATCCTTGAAGGTGACCGAGGCTTCGCATGTAAGGCCACCGTATTCCAGTATGTACTGGTAGGTCCCGGCCTTAGTGTTGATGTTGGGCATCCAGCTTGCCACAAGTCCGTCATCTCGGTAATTCAAGGTAACAGGGGCCTCGCCACCCACAGTCGCAATCACAGAGCACCCACCCAGCGGACAGTTGGTAATGCTGTAATTGATGGCAGGCATTTCATCGCCCGCGACAAGTTCACCATGTGTCGAAACGCTACAAGTAAATTCGTTCCTGGACAGCACCACAGGATCCGTTGTGCAAGTCGTTTTCTGGCTCTTATTGTCCTTGGCGGTCGTAGTGACTGTAAAGGTATAGCTACGCTGCAAGTCACCGCTATTATTCAAGTTTTTATAGACGTCAACAGCAGGAATGTAGAATACACCATCCGAGGGGCAATCCTTTTCGGCGGTTCCGTATTTTTCAGAGCCATCCACCTTACAAACTGCAGCGCTCGCATTAGTTATCGTCGAGTGAACAACAAAACGGTCTCCTTCAATTTGCGCAGAGCATCCCAAAACGCCCACCGTATTCGGGCAAGAACTGGCGAGGCCCGAGAGGGTGAAGGCATGGGCACTGCTGAATTCAATGGAAACGACTTTTTCAGGGTCAAATTCCTGCATGTCGGCCATCAGGTTCACATCGCGGTTGAATCTCCCGTTTCCGTTAATCTGGAATTCCTGCGATAGTCGGCCATTTGCATCCTTCATAACCATCGAAATCGTCGGCGCAATACCGCTGTTCGGGTCTTCGGGAAGGCCAGACACATCTCCACTCATCGTAGAGGAACGGAGGTTGGCGATGCCGCCAGAAACAGAAACCATGCAACTCGTCTGGTTGACGCAAGCATCTGTCGAGAAGGAGACATCCTGAGCACATTCCGTGATATCACCCACCATGAAACGGCCGCAACTGGCCGTATACAAATGGCCATTGCCTCCACTGCCACTGCAATCTACAGTCACACTCGCCTCACGGACAGAGCCATAGACGGCAGATCCATTGTAGTTGTAGGTCTTCGACATACCATGGAGCCCTGCAACACCAAATGTGTATGTCGAATTCTTGAGTGTATTCGCAGATTTTCCGGTCACATAGTAGGGGCCATCATCGGTATTAAAGTTACAAGAAGAACAATGCGTCGTTCCATCAAGCCACGGATCGCAGCGATTCGTGAGCAAATTGTCATCGAGATCGCAACCATTATAGTGATACGACAGAGTGCAGCCATCGTGCATTTTCGTCGGATCCGTCGGATCATTGAACCACTTGGACAAACCGACCCACGGGGTAGTTTCTTCGTTCAGAGGCAGGATGCCGCCCAAGTAATTCGTGGCGAAGGAACACGTGACCTTGGGAATATCAAAGCAATCCTGACCAGACCAGTCATTCGATTCCCAGCCCAAGTTATACACCTTGAAGCAGTCTTCTGCAAGGCTCAGCCCCACAAACTGCCCGTAACTCGCCGGAATGGTCAGCGGGAGCGATACGGTAGAACGCACCCAAGAAGAGCCGTTCTTATAACTTAACTCGATTGCCGCATTATCACCGCGGACATCAACATTGACATTGAATGCCGTATTGGCGAACTCAGAACTGGTCAAGCGGATTCCAAAGGGTTTCTCGGCACTGCAATGCGCTTTGCTCACATTATTAATCCCAGTACCATCGCCTTCGCACATCCTAGCAACCACGCTGAAATTCCCGGATTCTTGTATTCCGTAAATACTCAGAATAGAATATTCACCGGCATTGTCGCTAGAGCGCAAGATAAATCCGCTGTTCATCAAGGAATTTTTCTTATTGCCTTGCATTGCACAAGATTTGAAACGGGACATCAGGAGCCCATGGCCTCCCGCCTCGGCCCTGTTGAGTAGATAAGTCACAGTAGCATTGCTGCTGTTCCCGTTACCAGAGCCAGAATAGTAAATCGCATCGGCATCTCTAGAAATCTCCGCATAATTGTGCCCGCTATTCGTGCGAGGCACAAGCCAGTGAGATTCAGGACGTAAACCGTCGCCCTTGACGCTGCAACTATTCTTTTTGCCGGTAGAAGTACACTTGTCAATACATTCACGGCTACTCGTCGCCGAGCACCAACCCGATTCCGTATCCTTAAAATCGGTATAGAAACAATGGTTTTTGTCCTTGTTGAACACGGCATGCACCGAGGTGTCGCTCATAGCCAGGATTTTGAGAATTTGATCATTCGAGGAGCTATAGACCTCCCCCGTCGAGGTCCGCTTTATGAATTGCCATTGGCTAAATTCATCGTTTCCATTTTCCTCATATTCCAAGAACACACTATCACCCGCGAACATGGGTATTTCGCAGGAATTCTTTGAATCACAAACCGAGGTCGCGACAGTTCCAGAAGCATCCGCGGTGTAGCGAACCTTAACCTTGGAATTGTCATTCACACCTTCCAAAAGAAGATTCAACTTGAAAACCTTCGCCTTGTACGACGCAAAGAAGTTATAGGTTCCTTGATCATGCAAGGCGGTGATAGATGAATCGTGAATAAACACATCGCAGAAAGGCGAGGACATTCCCTTTTCAAGGCGCACCGGGTCCCCGTTCACCAATCCACAGCGCCAACGTTGATTCGGCACATCCGAAATTATCTCGGAACAATTGGGCCTAACCCACTCGCCCACGGCACTGTGCAACAAGCTCCCAGCACAATCAGGGCGTTTGATAATATCTTCGCAACGTTCACCATCAATGGTTTTATGGCTCTTGTTATCACAAAATCCCGTCGAAGGAATGTCTGAACGATTAACAAACGCCTCTCCCATCAAATTGACAGACTCATAATTCGGCTGGGCAATCGTCCCATTTTCATTACAGGATTTCAGACGGAAGAACACGGTGCCATTGGCCGCCGAATTGTTCGCCGTCACCCTGAATATAGAAGTCGTCGCATTACCCAGCAGCACCACACGATAGGTAGTCAGTCCATTTGCGTATTTCGTTTTTACGACCGAACTCAAAGGCGAAATCGTCCAGTTCTCATCAGGGGGATCTTCCACCGTGACCTCAACCTCGACAGTCTTTTTACCCTCGGTAACAAGATTCACTAGGACGCCACCCGTAGAGGCATCACCAGCAAAAAGACGTTGACTAGCAGCCTCAAACTTGACCCTAGTCGCCTCACCATTTTCTCCATCGACACTTATCCAGAATGGCATTTTCTTGTAAGATTTATCATTGGGCGTAAAAGAACACACATGGTTACCCGGAGACAACCTTCCCTTATCCAAAAGAGGTCCGGACGTCGGGAAAGACGGGGTACAGTTCATTTTACCCGCAGCCAAATTCATTTTACCCCCATTCAAATTGACTATGCCAAGGTAATCAGAAAGTGTCCCATGAGAATCCTCTGTCAAATAAATAATTCTCGGAAGCAGTACATAGCTCGGCTTGATGGTTGTATAACTCCCCGAAGTCAAATTATCATACTGCACTTCTTTGTTCCTGTACTGAGATTCAAGCGTTACAGAAAGTTGCGGAGCATTAGAAATGTAGTAGTTGTCAAAGCCATTCACCAATTCCTCACCATCCGTGACAATCGTGGGATCTTTATCGTCTTCTGGGACCTTACCACAGGTACCTATTTCATTTTTACCGCAAATTATGTAATTGTCGACGAGATCCTGCTGCAAGGATTCGTCGAATCGAATCAATATGTTGTTCGAGTTGGTATTCTGAATCTTGGCGCAATTCTTGCCCGCCATGAAGAAGGTGCCATCCCACACCCTAACGTCACGACCATCAATTCTCTTCGTGTTTGAGTTGAGCATAAACATTCCAATATCACCCTTAGAATAGACATAATAGCGGTGAGTTCCAGCTCCTTCACCGATAACCTGGCTTGCGCCGTTACCCAAATAGACAAAAACATTTGACCGGGCCGTCGTCTCAGGGAACTTTATATTTCCAAGTTTGTTTGCCGCATAAAAGATAAAGTTTCCGTCCAAAGTTCCGCTGGGATTATTGAATACATTTTTAGAATCGAGATTGACCACAAGATAACCATGATAAAGATTCTCAGGAGCCGCATTTTTCCAGCAAGTGTTGAGCGCAGACACATTGAAGTTATTAACGTTCTTGCCATTAAGGCAGGTGGTCTTCTTATCGTAGTCCTTAAATGCATCATAAGCAGTTGTGATGCCATCTTCAATCTGGTAATTAGTGCCATTACATCCTTTTTGCTTGGTACCCAAAATACTTTTACAATAGTCAACAATGCTCGTATTGCATTGCATCGAGGATGTCGGCGCCCCCACCACGGTTCCAAAGGTCTTGAACATCTTGTAATTCAATACATACGTGGTCGGAGATTGTTTCGGCATGTTTTTGCAACCATCATAGGAACCACACTTTGCCGCATTTTTCACATACACAGACTTGTTGTTTCCGCCAAGAGTCATGTGCCGGGCACTGAATTCGCCTTCCAACCCACTACCAGAAAACGGAGACGGATTATTGAATGTGACATGCCCTTTCGCAACAAAATCATGCTGTATATTCGGGACATCGAACTTCGCTGAAGACCCCATGCAGAAATTTCCTTTGATTTCCGCATCTTTTGTATCGTTTGGCGTAAAAGTTCCATTTACCGTAAGGTCCCCACCCACCACAAATTTATAACCCGTATTCGCCATAAAAAGATTCTTTTCAAAAACGGCATTGCCCCCTAGGTTCAACATTAAATTAGTCGCATTTCCCATCACATAGAGGTCTCCGCCAGTTAAAGCTTCGTTCTGATATTTCAAATCCCCCGCAATACAAGCGCGTTTACCCGCGCTAATGTTGTTACCGCTAAGTTCCATATTTCCCGTAATCACTAAATCATCTTGTACTATAAACGGGTTTCCGCTCCAGTTCCCGTTAATCAATGCAGAAGACGTCGTAAAGCCCTCCGTCGAATGGACGGAAGAACCGACATACGCATACGAGTTATCGACATGCTTGTGAACAACAATCTGCGGAACCTGGACCTTGTAAAGGCCACGAACATTGAATACGGCCGTTTCACTATATTTCGCATTCCCGCGAGAAGTTCCCGTCGACACGACGGTGAACTTGAAGGCCTCGCCATCGGCATCGACACCTGTCAGCCATACTGAAAAAAGTTGCTTTCCGCCATTCATCCCACGCACAACACTCGTAAGAGCAACGGGTTTCTTTTTACCATCGTAGTATTGCCGGACAATGCCGCCCACATCATTCGCATGGTAAGTCATCCACGACCGGGCACTTTCGAGGCCAGCATGGGCGGCTTCCCTCGCCTCAGACATAGCCATGCGTTCTGCACTCGTGAATCCTGTACTACTGAGCCACTTGTACGTAGCCGTAGCAGCAATCGTCGCAACCATCATGAAGATGAGGACTGTTATAAGGGATACACCTTTCTTTTTTAGGCAATACATGTTCATCTCGTCCCCCTAATCCCTCGGCCCGTTACTCGGAACGGGTACCACTAGTGAAATATTCGATTTTTCGCCGCCCCTGTTTACCGCGAGTTCCAGCAAGAACGCTTTCACATTCTTCTTATCCGGAACCAAGGGGACGTAATTCTTGTCATTGAAGTTGTAATTCGCCGATTCGACTCTTCGCACCCGCAAATTCCGTATAGTCACCCTGCCCAACGCCGACGAGGGCGAATAGCTCGCAAAAGTGAACGCAAGACAAACGTTCTTCTCCTGTTTTTTCAAGCTAAAGCGAAAGGAACGCAGATTCGGTTCATAGTCTGTCGCCGGTACATAGAACAAAAAGTCGTCAAGATCCTGGACCAAGGTTCCATCCAAATGGCGAAATCCCACAGCAGCATGATCGCGGCCAGGGCAGAACAATCGACTATTGTCTGCATTGTACGGCAATTCAAACGAAATTTCATACGTCACGCTCGGTTCCAAAGTCACTTTAGAACAGAGGATGTTCCACTGGCTGCCGTCCACCGGCGCAACCCCCGTAAAGGCCTTGCCCACGAACACCTGGTTCACCTCTTTTCCCGTTGTAATGGGTTTATTGTGTTCTCTGTCGTAGTTGGACACAAAACCTGTAAGATTTATTCTTTCGCCCCCATCGGCAGGCGAAATAGAAAGGAAATGGAAATGCTCATCGCCACTATGGCCCGAAGCATATCTCGAAAGAAGCCTGAAAGGAGTTCCGCTCACCCCAGCGCCGACAACAGGGAGCACGAGCGCTTTTTCCGCAGAAGTCGAGAACGCATCCCCGACAACGCCCGGCTGAGCAGGAATTACGTGGAATCGTTCGATATCGGAGGCAATTTCCACCACCACGGACGGATCAGGGCAATCAGACGACGTTTTCGCTTTTATTTTTTCAACGACCGAACACTTACGGTAAAGGGACTTGCCACGTTTGAACCAGGCAACCTCTTCAACGACATCAGCCTGTCCCGCCGAAGAATAGCGCAGGCGCCTCATCCTCAAAGTATCCGTTTCGCCATTTGCGGACTGGACTAGGTGGAACGACGATGAATCCGGAACTAGAGCGGATGGATCCATATAAACTTTAGGGGAAGCAACAAACATATCGGGCACAGTGGCGCTGCCGGCTTCTTTATAGACCTTGGCCCCCATCTGCGACACGTCAACAGAAAACATATCAGCAACTTTTTCCGCGACTTCGCTAGCCTTGAGCATGTTCTGGGTGCGTACTCGGAACTTGGTACTGTCACTGAAGGCTCTGCCAGCAACAAGCACAATCACGCCAAGGATGGCGATATAGATCATGAGCTCCATCAACGTGAAGCCGCGTTTTTCACAATTCCCGCTCATACGCCCCAGTGGTAGCGTCCTCCTATGGAGGACGGAATCGAACAACATTTCTTGCCCAAACGGACTAGACTTTCATAAAATAATAAAAAGGGTGTGACGCAAGCCACACCCAATAGATAAAATAGTGGTAAAATAAGAAATCAAAGACTCAGCCACCAAAAGGGCCACCGGTCAAGACGTAATCTTATGATAAGAAAAATATAACAAAAAGAAAGAAGCCCCCAAAGGGGCATCCTCCTACTTATTGCCCAACAGGCATCTCAAATCCGCAGCATCGGAAGTGACACAAGCATTCGAAATGAACGTCACCTCTGTTGTCGTATAATATGTCGTAACACCAAGATCCAACGCTACATAGTCATTTCCGGTCGCCGTCTTTGAGCCATACTTAAGAGTCATTGAACCACTGCCATTGCACCTAAACACGAGAGGAGCCTGCCAACCACTATTTGTCCAAGATCCCTTTAACGTGAAACATGCTCCAGAAGACACACTTACCTGTTCGTTCGGAAGGTTATTGTCCTTTATCTTCTGCACAACCGTAGTCGCACCTTGAGACGAAGAACTCGAGCTGCTGGAACTACTACTGGACGAAGAACTAAATGTCACCTTAAACGTGCACTCCTTGGACACCTTCACACCATTCACATCACGGCTGATATTGAATTGATAATCCTTTTCACCAGTACCGCTTTGATCATAGAACGATACATTTCCGGAAGTGTAGCCAGACCCACTTTCATATACCGTCGGCCCTTTTTTAATTTTCCATTCGCACTCTCCATCGCATCCACTCACGTTAGGAGAAACCACAATTGGGCTTTCGGGATTCTGTCCGGTCGTTGGCGAAGGACACGTCAAGGTCAGGTTAACATTGTTCACCGTATGCGTCACCGTACAAGCCGGATCACCATTCAAACTCAGGATGAAATCATAGGTTCCATTGGCATATTCACCCAAATGCAAATCGAAATTCAGCGGGGCGTTAGAATTCGCAGCCACATTCTGTTGACCAAGCACATTGCCCAAGAGATCAGATCTCGTGAGAGTTGCAGCGACATTCCCCATATTTCCGCCAGAAACAAATGCCGTAAAATGCCCCTGAGGCGTAATCTTACACTCTGATGCAGACGCAGGAATAGACTCTATTATTTCAAAGCTACCCGACGTACAGGAACCGTAAACCTTTGTTTTTGTCGCATTATAAACTGTCACCGTATAGGAATAGGTTCCAGCACTCATCGCTGTCGCCGTATTCAGGCTCGGCGCCCAAGACATGGAGCCTTGAAGGGTCGAGCTATGTGCGTATTCCGTACCATCCGACAGAGTAAGGTCGTATACGCAGCCTCCAGCAGGGCAATTATTGGCTTCGACAACAACTGCCGGGACACCTCCCCCCTGCACAAAGCTAGTCGTAGGCCCATCAAGCCGGCAATTTAAGGAAACTGGGCTAAGAGGCATCGATGTAGCCGTACATTCGCTCGTTGGAGGAGTAAGTTCTGTCGCGGCATCATCATCGTACACCGACACCTTGAAGGAATACTGTTGCGCTTGAGTTCCTTCGTACAATCTATCTTCAAAATTTGGATCATCGATGTGGAATATGCCTTGTGAATTACAGGGGCCAAAATAAGTCGGTAAGGAAGATTCCGTTAGAGATTCCACCTTGCACTTCTTTGCAATCTGGAACGGGTCAATATTCGTACTTATACGCCACTGTCCTGCCGGAGTATAAGTAACATCGTTTTCACCGCAATTCACGCTCAAGGTTGCCGAGCATTGGCTCGTAATGGAATCAATCGTATAAGTGCCGAACCCGCTTCTCAGAATTATTTCTTTAACATGTTCCGGATCAAACCCATAACGGGAAGCAAAGTCCTTGTTTTCAAAATCGTTCACTGCGGAGGCCTCTAAATTTACCGCATCGGAGGTTTTGCCCGAGACATCTTTAAATGTAGCCGTAACCTTAGTCCCCGCGTCCATCGTCACATAGAACATCACTCTCGCATCGCGGAGATTTACTCCACCCTCTCTATTCAAAACAACTTTGTGCTCTCCGGGAATGTCCGATGTCGTCCCTGCCAAGCGTTCATTCTGGACACAAGTATGCTTTTGGCCCACATAAAACTCACCGCAGCCAGCCGTAAACACTTTTCCGCGTTGCATACAATAGACCCTTACAGAGGCATTACGAACAGCTCCATTCAGGCTATCGTGCTGGAAGCCATGATCTCCTTCGTACTTGAAATAGAAGTTACCCGTTCTGAGTTCGAGCGCATCATTCACAAGGCCACTCTCCACATATCCATCGGCTCCAATATTCCCGCCACAATACGTTCCATTTATCAAGCCGGCACCAAGCAAACGTTTATATCTACCACTGGGCATATCGCAACCATTATAATAATACGAGATGTCGTCAACACAATCCGCACCTTTATCCGCGAACCACTTGGAATAACCGATCACAGGGGTCACGTCTTCATTGCGTGGGACCTGACCTGCCATATATTTAGCTGCAAAAGAACAAGTTATGGTCGGGGTGGCATAGCACTTGTCTTTATACTGTTCAGAGAACCAGCTTACATCGTACACACCAAAATCGGAATCACCCAATTTAAGCCCAACATAAGCATGTTCATCATCATCCAAGGAGCCACCCATTAAGGCAGAAAGCGCTTTCAAATCAAATTTTGCGACAGCACGCCTAAAACCGGATGCGCCAGGAACATTCCCCATAATAAGTAAGCTATCTCTCTTATATATAGTCACATCGAAATTCAACGAGGCCCTAGATTCCCAAGAAAGCCCAGCCCCCGAAACGGAGTCTTTCAATCGAGCAGACATACAATTTGCCCCCTTTGCATAAGTTTCAGTCATCGAGACCGATGTCAAATAACAGACACGGGCAAACGTTTCCTTTGCTGTCGAATTACGTCCAGTTGAATCAATTCCAAAGAAATTCACCGAAACATATTCCGTTCCAGCCCTATTTGACCTAATTACAAGGCCACTATTCAAGGATGTTTTGTCCACTTTTGTAGGGCTGGTTATATCCGTCCAAAGTTGAATATTATATGTACCTTCAATACCTGCATCCACAGTATTCATCATCATCGCAACATTTCCGTCATCAGGCCGTTTTAAATATTTATGCGAGAAAATTTCCGGCCGAGCACGTCCACCACCATTACTATTTACAACGATCCAGTTGGCATTTTCATAGCGAAGGTCGTTATTTTTGCATGGCATCGACCCTTGACAATAATCTATACAATCAGGGTCTTTGTTGTTTTTACACCAAATATCCGTTTTATTGAATTCCGCATAGAAGCAATGCGGATCTCTCTCATTGAACACGGCCGTATAGGACACATCATCACTCATTACAAACCGTACTGTATCCGAGGAGTTTTCAGAATGGTTCCCTGAGCCATCCGAAATAGACCAACGAGCAAATCGATCATCACCACCTTCTTTTGTGGTCAAACGAACATTTTGGCCCGAATAGACAATTATATCGCACCCTACCGAACTCGAACAAGTTTTCTTTTTGGGGTGAGAGAATGTTGTATCTTCCGGTTCGAAAATATCTATGAGAACATCACTGTCATCGGCGTTTTTTAGCGCAACATGGAGCATGTAGTGTAAGCGTTTGAGCGAGGCATACAGGATATACCCTCCAGCGTTAGTTGCATCATCCTTTGGCGCAGTCACATAATTGAATTTTTCAGGATTATACATGACACAAGTTCGTCTGTCAAACGAGCCCTCTATAAAACCGTATTTTACAGATTCACCTAAACCCGCATCACATTCCCACTTTTCATTTGCAACTTTATTATCACACCCATGGTATCGAGGAAGATCAACCCATTCCAATGGCGTTGGCATCGGGCAATTTTCCAAGGAATCAGCGGCCAGTTTGTACTTAGGATTTTTTTCACATTCTTCCTCATATTCACGGCAGTAATCAGCAATCGAGCCTCGATGTATCGTTGCAACACCTCGACGGTTAAAGGCCTTTATTACAGAACCCCCACCAACAATACAGCCTTCTGGGTTTTGCAAAGTAAACCGAACCGTACCAGGCAAAGCCGATGGACTTACAGACACATTAAATATCGGATACGTGGTTTCTACACTGGAGTATGGTTTTTCGACGGCATAATACTGGGAGCCATCCGCAGCTTGTTTCCAGGTAATATTAGAATTATCGGATTTCCTCACATCCCAACCGGTGGGCAAGTCCGACATTCCGATACGTATCTTAAAATCGCCCGTTAATGACGAGGGTTTTACAACCAGTTTGACTTCACCGGAACCCGATTGCCCCACTTGGAAGAATTCATTTGCGGCACCTGCAAAATGGACCATGGGAGTCGTCGTAGAGTCGCCCTCTAGAAGTTGCACATAGAAATCGGATTTAAGCGATCCACCTTGCGGATTATTCCGAGTGAAAGAACAATTATAGACATTCGTATTCAAGTTAGCACCGACAATTTTGTCTTTAACCTTACCACTTGTAAGCACATTTGCACGCCCGTCACACGAAAGAATTCCACCTTGTTTCGGCGCTCCCGTACGCGGAATCACCGTTATATAATCCGACAGTTGACCAGGAGAACTGGCATTCAGGTAAACAACTCTCGGCATAACCTGGATGGTGGGCCCAGGATTAACCACATTCATTTCATCAATTTTATCAGGACTCTTATATTCAGACTCTACGGTAACATACAGCTGAGGGCCCATCGCAACAAAATCCGGATCGTACGGACCTTCCACAAAGCCAACCGACGACGAGGAGACCAACGCTGCCGATGACGAACTTGTAGGAGAATCGCCGCAATAAGCACTATCGGCTACGGGGCAAACAATCCCACTTTGCGCAATATCGTCGACAACATCTTCGTCGTACATCATGGTGACCGTACCATTTATATCCGGAATTTTTGCACAGCTTGACGCCGTTGCATATACAGAACCGGCCCAAGTACACTGCCCCAGGAAGCCCTTTATATCAGCCTTTGTAAAAAAGAAATAATTTCGAGTTGACTTGTCATTTTCACAGTTGATATGAACATCAGCCCCATCTTTCAAATACACAAAAACACGGGAATTCGGCGTTGTTTTGGGGAAACGGCCATGGTTTGCATTCGGCCCACCAAATTTAGTGTTATAGATAAACAAGAATTTTCCATTCAAAGACGGAGCGCTAGCATCGTTAACACCTCCAGCAGCATTCTCGTTAAAAGTCAATTTAAGAACCAGATAATCATTAAACAAGTATCTCTTTCTCTTATCCTTATCGTTGTATAGCTTTTCGTAACAGCTATTCATTTTTGTTGTTTTATCATTTGAAATATGATTAAGGTTATTGCAGTCTGGAATACCCGACTTCGACGCAGTATCGGCGTATTTCTCAAATTTTTTCCACCCTGTCATAAGAATATCGCTAACATAATACGGCGAATTGCTACAAGATTTCCCTGTTTGTGATTTCGGTTTCCAAATAGAATCACAGTAATTTTTTACAGATTTGCCACATTGGAAAGACGGATTTTCTGGAAGCGTTCCGCGCACAATTCCCCTTGACGCAAATCCTGCGTAACCCAAGTCCTTATTTCCACCCTTAATTTGATAATATTTTTTGAATTTTTTCCCGTTTACAGTCTCTTCATTACAATTATCCACGCCAGGAACCACATTAACTTGGCATGCGGCAGCATCTTTTACATACACTGTATCTTTGTCACTTGTTCCAAGTTGCCTATGGCTAAGTCCGGAAATCCCGTTGTTTGTATTTAAGCCATATCCACGGCCATTCTTAAACGATGTCGGCATCCAGACATGATGCGCTACAATAAAATCATGGTTTGCTGACTCCGATTCAAACTGGATGGAAGCAGAATTCCCTAGGCACAGATTCCCTCCTATCGAATGTTGGAAAGCACTTAAATTCGGACGCATCACGCCCTCTAAGTACATATTTCCACCCACAGAAAAACCGGGATCGCCAATATTGCCGATGGTCAAGTTGCCCGCAAAATAGGCATTTTCTCCAATATTTCCAACAAACTTATTCGAACCAGATCCAGCCAGGCCACCCACAAAAAGATTTTTGGTCCATATTCCGTTATTGGGATCCAAATTGCCCCCCACGCAAGTCGTTCCGCCAGCCTTAATCTTGTTACCGCTCAACGTGACTTTACCCGTAACAACAAAGTCTCCATCCAGATTAATCGGGTTCGAACCATTCGCCATACCCCAGTCCCCATTGATAAGGGCAGATGTGACTCCATGCCCACCAGCAAAGGATGTAGAGCCACCAAAATAAGCATAATGGTAATCAAGGTGAAATTCTTCTTCGGGAACTGGTTTCAGGACTCTATACAAACCCGAGACATTCAAGATTGCAGTTTCGGTGTACGAAGCAGCATTATTGTGAGCATAACCGGTAGATACAATCTTTAACTTATAAGTAGCACTTGTCGTCGGAGCATCAGCCCCTACGAGAGCCACAGAAAAGGACTGCCCCGATTTGGCCATAGGCTTAAGAAAATCATCCAACGATATCGGATTCCTGTTTGCGACATCTTCACTAAAATACTGCTGCAATATGGACCCAACGTCATTGGCGTGGTACATCATCCATGCACGTGCAGCCTCAACACCGGCTTGTGACGATGTACGAGCCTCATTGACCAACATTCTGTCTGCAGAAGAAAAACCTTCGGAGGACAGCCACTTATACGTCGCCGTACCGGCGATAGTCGCCACCAGCATAAACATCAATACAGCAAAGAGAGAAACGCCTTTTTGCGACTTGAACATAACGCCTCCTTTATAACTCCGTCGTTCCGTTACTAGGAACCGGGACAACAACGGAAGTCTCTCCACTCACGTGATTTTCCATTAGTTTTAAATCCAATTTAAAAGCACGAACATTCGCTTTGTCTTGCGTGTCCGGAACATACCCTTGAACAAACTTGTAATTTCTGTCGGAAATTTTTTTCAGACGCAAATCGGCAAACGAGAATGTGCCTGAACCGACGGTTGGCGAAAAAACGGCCATCCTAAACACAATACATGCATTACTAAAATTATTCCGCGGGACAAAGCGCATCACATGTTCATCCGGAGCTTCGGACGTCTGCGGAGGAAAAATCATCAAATCATCAACATCATCAGAAGGGATGGATTCGGCATTCGAAACCATCCTAAACCCAATAGACAAGTGATCCATCCCAGGTCGGAACATGCGGGCATCGTCTCTTACGTTCAACGGAGTTCTGAACCTAAGTTCGTAAGTCAGGTCCTTGCTAAAATTAAACTTTTCACAATCTTTCCAATCATCGGTATTTTCTCCCGTTTTGCCAACATACACCTCATGAGATTTTATATCAACCCCGTGATAGTTGCCATCCTCGCGGAAATTCGAAGAAAATCCGGACATTGTAAATGATGTCGCTCCATAGTCTGGAATCACATTTATTTTGATTACATGAGTCGCAGCGTGTTCACGGGAAATCAGACGGAATTGCCCCGCATCGGCACTCGAAGGAAACAACACCGAATCGGCAACACTTTTAAGAAGTCCCGGTGTCGCAGGAGTTATCACAAACTTGGAAACGCCCGAAGCCATGGTGACTGTTCTTGGCTTGATTTCCGGGCAACTCAATGTATCTTCAGTCCCACGAATCGTACGGCACGAACGTTTCAAAATGCCATCATTGGTGGTATACCAAGAAATTTCTTCAACACGCAAAAACATGCCATTACTATCGGCCACAACCTTGCGCATAACAAGACTATCTTTATCCGCCCCTCTTTTGGAGCTATTCGAATTAGTAACATTAGGATCGCCACGGGAATAATCAAACGACGAGAAATCGTTTCCGGCCACATTCATGAAAACTTCAGGCCTTACGTCAAATCCGGATCTAAGTTCATCTGTAAATTCCGGGTCTATAACCGTTTTCGCACCCATCTGGGCAACATCGTCCCGGAAAAGATTTCCCAGATTTTCAGCTTTTTGGTTCGCCTTAATCATACTTTCGGAAACAATGCGCATCTTTGTACTATCGCTAAACGCATGCCCAGCAATAATGACAACGACACCGACAATAGCCAGGTAGACCATTAATTCAATCATTGTAAAACCGCGCTTATTCATCGTATAACCCCCGAAACGCTGACGCTCTGGATAGACCCCTTGAACCGCCATGAAACATCGACCTTAACATTCTTCGCATAAACATGCTTTACAGAATCAATCAAGGATGTATCTTTTGAAAAATAAATGTTGTCAGGCATTACCGTAATTTTCGTGAAATATTTCACCTCAGAAACAACACAATCTTGATTCTGATTATTACACCGCTCCCAAGTTCGCACGTAGTCCGGATTACCGTCATAGTCCGGCATTTTAGCGATGGTTTCGTCGTCACGTGCAGATTCGATGGCAGCAGCCCCGACCGCCTGCAGCGAATCGAGCACCAGCTGAGCCACCTCGACAGCGCCATCACGCCCGCGAATACGCTGCAAAGTCTGCCGGTTCCCCAACTGGAGCTGCATCACGGCAAGATACAGGAATCCAAGGATAGCAGCGGAAACCAGCACCTCAACGATGCCGAAGCCCTTCCTTCTTTTAAGAGCCTTACCTAGCAACATCTCAACCTCTTCTTGCGCCTATCGGCGCGTCCTATCCACATATACGAACAAAAAGGCCAATCCCTCCAAACAGGCCTTTTTTACCAATATATATATGTTTTCGCCCCACGTATAAAAAATTTTTACATCCATGAGAAAAATCACGTTTTCGGAGGTATAAAACGGATTTTCCTGCTCAAACGGGGCTTTTTTTGTAAAAAAATCTAATTAATGTAGGGACGGACCTGCTTGAACACCATCCGGCGGTCCTCCCCCATGACCTTGAACTCGATATCGAGGGCGAGTGCATCGGCATTTTTCTTGTAAAGCGAGGCAAAGTGGTCCTGGATCATCTTGACCGTCCGGTAGAGCACGTAAATTTCGCCGCTATTGAGGATTAGCGAGTCGGGGCAGAGCGTAGAATGTTGCAAGAGCACACTCTGCACGCCGCGCTGCGGCGGTGGCGACGGGATGATGGAAATGATTTCCGGGAGCTCGCCGCCTTCGGGATTGGTGACGGATGTTTCGCCAACCTGGATGTTCGCATAGATACCCGCGACCGAGTAGTCCGCGATGTTCTGCGTGATGATGACGCCATTTGCGACTTCGTCCGGGTAGGATTCATGCACGGCCACGGCCATCTGCACCGAGAAGTGGTCGATGTTCCAGAGGGAACGCTCCTCGAAAACCTTGAAACTCCATACAGAGGCCCACACCTTGCGGATCTCGTCGGACGGGAGGTCCTTTTCGCGCGTGGTGGCCTTAACGGACTTATAGAGGCCCGCTCCGTTGAAGTCGCTCAAGTCCTCGGAATTGGTGCTGGAACGCAGGCGCACACCCGCTTCGCCGTAAAGCCCACGCACCTTGGCATCGAGAGCTTCGCCAAAGGAAGATTCGACGGGGATATGCTTGAACATGTAGCGGATGTTGTCGAGCATCGCTTCGCGGAGGCGCGTATTGGCGGCAAAGTCTTCGCGGCTGACAAGACTTGTAATGTAAGAGCGGAGAGACGTTGTTCCGGATGCGTCGGCAGAATCATCGCCCTCTGATTCTTGCTGGAGGGCATGGTCACAGGCAGATTTTACCTGAGTGCATATTTCCGAAGAGCGGCCCTCGGTCCCGCAGTCATCAAAGGAGCGTTCGCACAATTCCTCGGTCACCTGGGCGTAATCCATAAAGTGGCTGTAATGGTAGAACGGCACAGCGAAGCCATCAGGCGAGTTGTCGGGGAGCAGTTTGTGGAGTTCCGCAAGGTTCGCGGCCTTCACGCCCACCGATTTTGCCGAATTGAAATCGAGGTCCGCGAAGTCAATGAATCCTGTATCCGACAAATCGTAAGTGAGGGTTATCTGGTCACGCACGCTCTTGTTCCAAAACTCCTGCGCCTCGTCAAGAGTCGCCTCGCCCACCGTATAGGAATTTGACTTGACTTCCAACTTCACCAACTTTCCGCAAAGGGCGAGCAGGCTATCGGGAAGTTCATTGCCGTTAAAGGCGACATTCGGCGTCTTGCGGGCCTTCGCGGCAAGGTTCACGTGCGAAAGCGGAGTCTGCGCATCTTTGCTGATGGTCGCCGCGACAAGCGGAATTTCGGCAGGGAGCGTTTCAAGAATCAAAATGTCGTGCGAAGAGACAATCGCCGTATCGAGTTCCGCGGCAGTCAGTTTACGAAGCGTCCCGTATGCGGTCCCTGTGTTCATAATCAAGAAGGGTATATCGCCAAACAACTGGGCATGCGTATAGACGGGAATGTTCGCCGCCTTGAATTTATCGGCATAATCGGCGGCAGCCTCCTCGGCATTTGTCCCCGCGGGCATGTAGAACAGGCAGTTTTTGGGCGCTCCCGGAGAGAGGAACAGCATCCGTTCTTCAATTAATTTATAGACAGTGGCCACCTGCTCGGGCGTAATGAGATCGGTCGGGAAGAATGTCAGCGAAATCATGGAATCGACGGAAGCGTAGTACGCAAGCGTCCCGGCAACCGTATTCTTTTCGGTCGTGAAATACGTCTCGCTTTCGAACTCAAACACAGTACGGGTATCGTGGAGAATTATTTCCGCAAAATCGTAATGTATCGGGTACGCCTTCGTGTTCATGAAATGAACTTCGGGAGAATCTGTATCAAAGCCGGTAATGACAAATTTCACCAAGTAGCTCGAGCCCATTTCTGTCTTCGACGTGTAAGCTAACTTGCGAAACGCGGCGTAGCCGTCTTCTTTATAGAAGCCTGTGTACTCGTTCTCGTTTTGGATAAAAACAGGAAGTGTATCAGTTTTGATGGAATCCGACCGCGTTGTATCTGTACTCGTCGTGTCCGGCACTATGATATCGGGATCGTCAGGACCGCTCGGATCCCTAGAAGAATCATCATTTGAGCACGCCCAAAACGTCGCCACTAAAACCGACAACAAGAAATAGGCAAGTACAGACAAACGCATCATAGGAACAGTTTATTCTTGATCCATGTCCAGTCGGAAATCGCCATTACAGAGTTCAAACGTATCGGTGAAATCACCGAACGAGCCGTCTTCCAGGCTAGCTAAACGACACACGACCGGCAGCGAACGCACTTCGCTGAGGTCTTCGTCAAAGGTCTTGCAACCATCTTCGATAAGAGTCGTACCATCCGATTCGAAAACTCTTATGCAATCCATTTCTTGGCAACTACGGCCGCCCCAGCCATACGAAGAATGGAAGTATTCGTAAACCTTGCCATCGTAAGCGAAGCGGAACTTGTCGTTGTGGTGGTTGCCGCCCCATTCATAGCTCAAGTTTTTCGGGGTCGAATATTTCCCGTTCACGTACAACACGGCCGTGTCCACACTGATTTCTGGATTCATTCCCATGCCTACCGCCTGGCAGTCAGTCGGCGAGCCCTGCACATAAACAAAGCCTTCCAAATCGGCATACTTGAAAGTGCAAATCCAATCTTGCTGGTCAAAATCCATGTCCCACTTTATAGATTCTTTTCCAATTTTTTCTTCAAAACTGCATTGATGGACAGCCGCTTTCGGAGTTCGAGTTTTGAAAATTTTCATAGGGTCCGTCAGGACAACTTTTGCAGAACTGGAGGAGTTTTTCACAGCCGAGGAACTGGAAGATTTCGAAGACTTCTTGGACGAGCTGGAAGAACTATTCGATTTTGTTGAGCTAGAGGAACTATTGGATTTTTTCGAACTAGAGGAGTGTTTTGATTTCCCCGAGCTAGAAGATTCTTCGACAGCTGAGGAACTAGATGAGCGCGCTTCTTTTTTGCTTGAAGACGAAACCTTAGCTTTGCCAGAGGAACTTTTACCTTTCTCGAAGCTGGAGCTGGTTTCAGCAATTTCATCCGAGCTGGAGGAAGTTTCGGGGTCAGCACTAATTGCACTGGAAGAATCGTCACCGCAAGCGACGAAGAAAAGCAAAGAGAAAACAGGGAGTAACTTGTAAATTTTCATAACAATAATATACCATGTTTAGATGGTACCGGCAACCAAGGCAAAACATTTTCCGATTATACAGCCTAGTTCGTCTTTTTTTCACTTTTATAAGACAAAAGCGCCAACAAAAACGTCTATAGGGTATGGTCAGCCAACAATTCAAGGAGATTCATACATGACAGATACAAGAAAGCCTATCCGCAAGAACCCCATACCTGCAAAACTCGCCGGGCAAATCTACCTCGACCCGACATACGACCCAGCGTTCAAGGCGCTGTTCGGCGACGAGAACGCATTAAAAGACTTCCTAGACGGAGTCCTGAACCTCGAAGGGGACGACAAAATCAAGACGCTACGTTTCCGTTTCGACGAGCCTCTTGTCTTCCACGTGCCGCAGGAGAAAAAGGTCATCCTCGACATCTTCGCGACCACAGGCAGCGGGCGTTTTCTCAACATCGAGATGCAGCGCTGGGAAAAGGACTTCTTCATCGACCGCGCAATTCTCTACAAAGCATTCCTCGTCATCAAGGGCCGCAAGGAAATGGAGATGTCGAAGGAGTTCAAGTCGCTTTCCAAGGAGCAGCAGGCGTATCGGCGCTACCAGCTGCCGGAGACAATCTCCATCTGGATTTGCAATTTCGACCTGCCACGCGCCAGTGGCGAATATATCGACGAATGGACGTTGCACAGCACTGCCGCGTTGAGGAACGGGAAAAGTGAACCGCTTTCCGAGAAAAATAGGTATATTTTTCTCAGTATCCCGAACTTCACGAAGTCTGCCGACGAAGTGAAAGGCTCCACCGAGGCATGGCTCTATCTGCTGAAGCATGCCATGGATGGCGGGGAACTTCCGAACTTCGGATGCGAATTTGTCAACGAGGCCATCGGGAGGATACGGGTGGAAAACGCAAACGACGAACTCTTGACAGCACAGGTAAAAGATATGAAAAGGGACGAAGAATACGAGACCTGGCTTGCCGGGGCAAAGATAAAAGCCGAAGAACAGGGGCGCGAGGAAGGGCACAAAAAAGGGCTTGAGGAAGGACGCGAGGAAGGACGCGAGGAAGGACGCGAGGAAGGACGAATGAAAGCCACCCGCGAGATGGCACGAAGACTTCGCGACGAAGGCTTTCCTTTGGAAGCTATCGCCAAGTGTTCCGACCTTTCGGTCGAAGAAATCAAGGCACTGTAAACGCATGACCAAAGGAACTTGACATGGCATTCGTAAGCATCGGACAGAAATACGGTTTCGTGAGTGCCGGCGACGAATTCCGCAGGGAAATCGCGGAAGCCCGTGCGGAAGCGCAGAAGCAAATTGCCAACGCACGCTCCGATGAGCAAGCGAAAGCAGAAGAAAACAAACTAGCAACAGCCCAGAAAATGGTCCGCGACGGAGTCATTTCCGTTGAAAATGCAATCTCCTACTTTGGGTATTCCAAGGAACAAATCCTTGCGGAATAGCGGCGCGAGCAGGCGTAAGCCAAACACTTTTATACGAACGGCTCCTGAAAGGGGGTCGTTTTTGTTTATACAAAAAGGCCCGCGGCTAGCGCGGGACCTTTACGAAAATTTTTGAGAATATTTGTCTGAGAGGGCTAGTTACATGACATTTTTACGCCATCATTCAGCCAAACATCATAATTTTGTCCGCCAAGACCAGTTACAGTTCCAGAATTAGTTATACTCTCTGTCCAAGTATAGCCGTTGTCCTGTCTCTTTAAATTAAGTGTACACCCACCTTCGCAATTTTCCGCTTTTATTTCTAGGTAACGCGAATTTTTACCCTCTTTCCATTTTTTCTTCGTACAAGAAATCAATTTAGGTGATGGAGGCAACTGATCTCTGTTGCAATCAATTGTTGAACCTTCTTCGCCATCAAAATAAACCTTCCAATATGAGGCACAGCTCAAACTAGCACTATTCCCACTCGACCCATATATGGTCTTCATGGAATTTGTGACATCCACTGGACCATGCGGATCTGCAGAGCCAATATATTTAACTTTACATCCATAATCACAGCCAGATGGGAACACCTCAAGATAACAACTGTTACCGCTCTTTTTCGTTACACATTCTAGCGATCTAGGCGCAATAACAATATCATCTGAACAATCTTCACTCTTAGCAGCAAATTTATAGACGCCACTAGAAGTCGCCTTCGCATCTTGAATATTGTATGTGCCATTATCGCAAGGAGAGTGTTTACCACAATGAACTTTAGATCCCACATTATTGCCAAATGGATCCGTTAAATAATAGTCACCTCGTTCCTTAGTAAACTCATTCACAACGAACGTGAAGGATTCACCATACTTGTACGAAGACTTCTTATCCTTGATATAGCAGTCATTCTTCTTTTCGATGGTTCCTTCACAAGCAGAGCTCGTCTGACCATTCAGATACAATGCATAGGAACCCGGCCCAGTAGTTATGTCAATCTCCACATTACGCCCAGTCGTGCCCGTAGAGACCTGCTGATCGCCTTTCTTCAAGACATAGGACCAGGAGCATTCGCCTTCCGAGCATTCGCTAATCGTAGCCGTCAACTTGCCAGTTCCATTTGACGACAGTGACTTCGGGAAGGAACAGGTCTGCGTACCGAGATTCGGCAGCAAGACTTCAGCAACGCAGGTCGGAGTCGACGAACCATTCACATATACAGAATACGTTCCAGACTCGTTCACTTGCACCGAGACATCCGTCGACAAGAAATTGCCGTTCGTCTTGCCTTCCGCGATCTTATTGCCCGACGGAGACTTGACTTCGTAGTCGCAATTTTCACAGTTGCCATCAATATTGATTGTTGCCGAGGAGCCCCATGTCAATTGATATGATGTAAAATTGCATGTTGCCGTCAGCGCACTATTATCAAAGGTAACGTTGAAATTGCACTCCTTCTTGTCGCCATCCGGATTGGACACCGTCAACTTATAGTTTCTCTTACCCGCTGCATTCGCATCCGTAAACGAGATTTCCGATTTTCCATCAAAGTCTGATCCGAACGTGACAGGATTGGAGTTCATCGTGATCTCCCATGAGCAGTCACCATCTTCGCAACCGCCCATGTTCGGCGAGACCTTTATCTCCTTTTTCGGATCCTGGTTGCTGATATCAGCAGGGCAACTTGCATCTGTCATCGCAGCGCGAACATCCCATTCCTGAGAGCAGAAGTGAGTGTCATCACCATGGAGTCTGAGAACTGCATAGTAGTGACAAGTACCAGCCTTGCACTTCTGGAACTCGGCAGGCAATTCATAAGTAAATGTTCTATCAGACTGTTTAATCGCTTGCGTATGCAACACGACACCCATCGGGTCAGTAAAGGCAAATGTTCCAGTTGCACTGATATTAAAGTTGCCTTTCCAAGAAGTCGGGTTAGCGCCGCCCTCAAATGTAACATCAGCCTTAAACACGCCATCTACGATGGTTGCCGTACAATTAGCATCCGGCGGTTCCGGCATAACGGTAAACATATTACCACCAAGACACTTGTTGCCATAAACTTCTACGTCATAGAAATATTCACCTTCGCTCCATTTGTCGTCAGAAGAGTTATACAGACGACATCCCTTATCGGGGCAAATGTCTTCACCAGAAGTTCCAACACCTTGCTTACTTGAACCGTCCGGATAAATGATGGTATAGGGGCACCCATCCGCCGGGCATCCCGACAGAGTAAAGGAGAAGGAAGGAATACCGCCAGCTCGGTCTACTTCAGTTTCGCTTACAGAGCATCCTATTTCCAAAGGCTGGATAGTAGTCTTCGGAGTTACACAAGTATCCATTACCTGGCCCTGTTCATCATAAGCAGTCACCGTGAAGTAATATTCGCGTTCATCCAACTGCCCATAAACACCATCCTGTTCAATTTCCTGCACAAAACCACTGCAGGATTGCGGATCAAGTTCTTCCACATCATAAGCGGAGCCAAGTCCCTTCGTTGCACATTCCTTGGCCCGTTCAGGATGCATGACTTCAGCAGAAACACGCCACTTCTTCGATTGTGAATTATACGTAGCATCATTACAGCGAAGGCCAAACGCATAGGGGCAATTGCTCTTAATATGGGTCACCCTGTAGCTAGTAGCACCATTCGGAACAAAAGCTACTGCAACTACACGTTGCGGGTTGAATCCGCCATTATCGGAATACTGAGCAACTTCAAAACTATAATCTCCCGACGAATTAACGGTCATCGCTTTAGCGCTGTAATTGCTATCGGCATCCATCAAGTACACATCGACTTTTCCGTTATAGAGTTCGGTAATCGTAAACTCTATAGCCGCATCGCGCGTGTTGATTACACTATCAATTGCCAATTCCGGACGGCAAGTGTCCGCAAAGCAGTACGACGGAACTTCATCTAGCAGTTCCTCGTATGTTTCCGAGCACTGTTCATATGTACCGACAATAAAGTCTCCACAGCTGGCCGGATACACATGGCCATTGGTACCAGTTCCCGTGCAATAAACAAGTACGGAGGCCTCATTCACATAACCCATTTGTTTATTATTCGGGGCATACGGATACCCGTGATAACCTTCTTCCTGGAACCAATAATCATCTCCCTTGAGTTTGCCACGTTTGTACAAATCAAGTTTTTGTGCAGACCATCGATAAAAGCCCTTATCACGAGTCAATCGGCAAGCCAAATCGTTGTCTCCATAGGCAAGCGATATACCAAAAAGGTTCCATCCATCTACGAAAAGATCATCCTTCAAATCGCAGCCATTGTAGAAGTAGGTCACGTCACAATGTTTTCCATCAAACCAGGAAGACATACCTACCCACGGCGTTACGAGGGAATCCTTGGGAACCATGCCACCCGCATAGTTCGCACGGAAGGAACACGTTACAGAAGGAGTATTCCAGCAGGAATCTGCATATGTTTCACTTGCCCAACCGATATCATGGATCTTGAAAGAAGAATTAAACAAATCCTGCAAAAGATAAGGAACGCCCAACTTAAATCCAACATACTCATGGGCCTCATCTTTATGGATAACATTTGCAAATTTATCCTTTAGATCGAACTGCGCTATAGCGGAACCAATATCCTTGCTTCCAAAATTATAGTGCAAGGTAACCGTCACCAAATCATCGTGGACCGTAATGTTTGTGGATGCATACGACAACCTCGTCATCAAAGCAGGCTGGTTATCAAGCAAGCCCCTCTTGAAAGGAACATCCTGGCAAACATTACTCTTCTTGGATTCTCGAGAGGTCACATAACAAATTCTTGCATATGTCCAGAAACCTAACGGATTCGTGTTCTCCTTGGAAATCACGCTCATCATGAAATATTCGGTAGCATTCGCATTAGACCTGAAGATAAAGCCATCGTCAATGGGATTGTTGAAAACCTGATTCCAAGCATTGGCGGTAACAGAAACAACCTCAAACATGGCTGTCATCTTGCCATTATAGCCAGCCCTCACCGTACTTAGAGCAAGCGTGGGTCTATATCCTCTTGTATCGATTGACAGCAGTTCACCAAGAGCGGAGATTCTAAAGCCACTCGGAGCTTCCACATGTCCGCCCAACTGAGGTCCGAAGAAGCCCTCATCCCAGTTTAGCAGTTTTGCTTCCTTATTTTCATACACAATCATCCAATCGGCATTTTTATAATGCCCATCATTTACAGTACAATGGTCTCCGCTCTTACAATAATCAAAGCAGTCCGTTTCTGAATTATTACGGCACCATGCTCTCGTCGTATCAAAATCTGTGTAGAAACAATGCTTATCCTTTTCACCAAAATGGAATTCAACAGTATCACTACTCGTCCCGCCCAAAGTAAAGTGTGTTGAATCGGACGCTAGCACTGTATCACGAGCAAAGCAATCATCACCTTTACAGACCAGATAGTTGTAGCGATTCGATCCATACTTTTCTCTCTTAACAGTCACCTGATCACCAGCAAACAACTTGATCGTGCATCCGTCATCATCGTTGCACATGGAACTATCACGAACACTAGCTCCTTCATACATAGAGGGTCTGTCGTACACGACCCAAGCCCTCGTCGAACCTCGGTCTCCCTTAAATTCTACGCGCACATCAATCTGTTTACGCTTAATCATGGCCGGCAAAATATAAGTCCCATCAGCCTTTTTCAAAGCCAAGGTTGAATCAGGAATAAACACCTGACACTTCGGTTCACCCATCAACGCATTAGAAAGGCGCACACTTTGTCCATCGGTCGTACAATTCCAAGAATCATTCTTCTTTATATAGGCGCATCCTTTTATCTTCACCCACTCCGGATCATTTGCCATAATCGGTTCGCAAGAGGGCCATGTAATCACGTCACTGCACTCTTGCATATAGTCGCTCTTGAACTTCGCAGCGCGATCGGGATTGCTGCAGAGATCCGAGCCGAAATTGCTACGAGAAACCTTTACACGGTTCGATATATACAGAGTACTCCACTCCGGAGGTTTAACCGTACAATTTTCACAGAAATCGTCAGCAAACTGGAATGTCATGGTAGACAAATCTGCATAGGTTTCCGTGGTTACGGTAAACACCCTCATGTCAGACCCATCAGGGGTATAGGTAAAGCTATAAACATCATTGTTAGCCGTCGATTCCAGCTTTGTCAGCGTTCCTCCAGCATTGGCAGGAGCAAAACTCCAACCATCCGGGATATCCGTTGAAAGTGGGGCCGCAATATGCACCGTTATCGGAGCATTACTTTCCTTTGCCTGCAATACAACATCAGCCGAATAACCGGCAACGATTTCCTTACTTCCCTTATCAAAAGAAACTTCAACTTGTTCATTCTTCAATCCATGGACAACAACATACAAGGGGATTTGCTTTTTCTTCTCATCCTCGGTATAGGAACAAACATAAACACCTTCTTCAAGTAGCGAACCGCTGGAATAAAGCAATTGCGAACCGGATCTAATTGCCGACGGACAAGTCATCTTCTCAGCGGATTTTTTCTGTTTCGAACCATTCAAGGCAACGACATTGTAATAATCAGCTAAACGGCCTACAGGATCTCGCGTCAGGTAAACAACACGGGGCAAAACAATTGCAGATTTCTGGATCATGTCAAAATCAGAGGGATCTCTCGATATGTTTTCCTTACTATTGTATTGAGACTCTACAGCAACAGTCAACTGAGGGGCCGTGGCAATATGATACGAATCCACAGAACGCATTAAATCAGCCGCACCGGCAGAAGCGTTGGCCACACCAGAGAAACCGGAGCAAAGACCAGACCCATCATAATTGCAAAGGATATGTGAATTAACCAGATCTTCTACCAAGCCCTGATTAAATCTGATGGCCAAGGTATCTTTTCCATTTGCCGAATTCAGCTGTTTGCTTCCGGAAAGGAATATGGAGCCATGCATGGGTATCGGATTTGCGACTTTCGTATGAAAATGACCAATGTTGCCTTCGCTATAAATAAAATAATTGTATTTCGGATTTGGCACCGAATTGGAGGTGATAATTCCTTTATCGGTTCCGGTATTCGGCCAGCCATTGGGCAGATAGAGGAACACCTGCCCTTCTTCTGTGGTCTCGGGAAGTTCCCATTCCCTAGTCGGAGCAGAGGAACTATTGACAATAAATATGAAATTATGAGAAAGTTTGCCCAAAACAGGTTTTTTCCATTCCGGAGCAGAGGTGAATTCTACAACAAGCCAGGAATTGTCATAAAGGTTGTCACTTTGTTCCGCCTGAGAATAACAGGCATTCAACAATTCCACGGGATTGTCCATATCCGCTTTCCAAATATCCTCGCTACAACCACGCGGATTCGACGAGCTATGAACAAACCGTGAATTCAGCAGCGCCGAGTTGAATTGAATCGGATCCTGAACGACACCTTCCGCATCCTTTTGAGAAATCTTGTCATAATATTTTTTAAGACTGTCAGCACCCCATTTTTGCTTTTCGTCGTCGGTAATCGAAGCTGTAAGGCTACCCATATATGCAAAATGGACCATGTTATCGCTCGTAGTCCCCGCCTTGGCACACTTATAAACGCCATTATCACCACAAACATCGGACGGAACGCCAAGAGTACTAAAACCATTCACATAAATGCGATGTTCAGAACTAGAACCAAAGAATGTTTTCCTTATATGTTTGAATTCAACCTTACCTTGGGCCGAATTTTCACTGATATAAACATTGCCCTTTACACGAAGCGAGTCGGAATTGTCACAATTAGTGAAAATGTTATTGGGGAAAATCAACCTTCCATTCAGCACCAGGTTATTTTCCATAAGAATGAACCCTCTTTCATTTTCAAAGTCGCTATTACATCTGAGATGTTCGATTGTTCCCGATGTCACATTGCTTTTAAAAACAAACTTTCCTCCAATAGGGGCCACATTCGCTGCAATATAATTAGGCCGTTCATTCGGACGCATACCGCCCTTCAAATAAGCCGTTCCACTGACGGTCATTTGGTTCGACGAGGCCGTACCATAAAGAGGGCCCCCTACATAAAGTTTTCCACTGACATTGAGGCTGTTGCCAAAAGCCAAGTCGCCGGTAACATACAGATCTTCGATGTTACCTTCCTTGTTGACATAAAAATTTCCATCCAAAACAAGGTATTCTGTAGCCTTAATTTGATTGAGTCCCTGACCCCCAGCATTTTTCACCGAAGGAGTTTGTTTGACAACAGCAGCATCAACATCAATAACACCGGCAGTAGTCAATCCACCATGGAAGGCTTCCTTATAGTTTAACGGCTGGGTCTTCGAAGGAATACGGACCTGATACAACCCGCTCACATTAAAAACAGCCATTTCGCTATACTTAGCGTTGTCACGGGTCATACCAACAGAAAGAATCTTTAACTTGTAGTTAGACTTCTCGGTGTTTACGCCAACAAGCCACACACTGTCCCTCATCTTGCTGGATGTCAACCTAGGCAAAACGGGATTCAAGAAGATTGGCTTTTTGGAGTTTTCAAAATACTGTTCAATTAGGGCGCCGACATCGTTTCCGTTGAACGACATCCACGAGCGAGCAGCGTCAATCCCTGCCTTTGCGGCCATTCTTGCTTCAGAAAGTTCCAACCGAGCAGCCGACGACCCACCAACGGAGCTCAGCCACTTATATGTAGCCGTAGCAGCAATCGTAGCCACCATCATAAACAGCAGCACCGTTACAAGAGAGACACCTTTCTTCAATTTATTCATACTTCACCTTCTTCAATTCCTGCCATTACTCGGCACCGGGACCACCAGGGACAATACCCCATTTTCACCACCGCGATTGAGTTTCAAATCCAACCTCATAGCCTTGACTTTCTTCTTGTCTTCTAACTGAGGTACATAGCCTTCATCAAAATTAAAATGAGACAAATCGACCTTACTCAAGACCAAGTCCGCAATGGTAATCGAACCATAGGGAGCCGTAGGCGAATACATCGAGAACGTAAAGGCAAGGCACAAATCCTTCTTGGCCGTTTTTACAGAAAACCGGACGGACCGACGACTGTCAGCATTTTTTGCTATGGGAGGATAGAACGCATAGTCGGGAAGATCTTCTACAGGGGCGCCATTTTCCGCATTACGAAAACCGACCGTCATATGGTCCACGCCCGGGCAGAACGACCGACTTTTATCTTCGGAGACAAATGGGATACGGAACGAAAGCTCATATTCCTCGCCGGCCTCCAAATCCACCTTGGCGCACATGCTCTTCCACGACGAGGACGTCTCGTTATAATCAAGAGCCCCCGATGCGAGATATAGCTGGTTCGCCTTCGTCGTATTAGCAACAGCCTGGCTAGTCAGATCATAATTCGTTGAAAAGCCTGACAGCGTCACGCTGCTGCCGCCCTGTTGCGGCTCACGAACAACGTTTTCAAAGCTATTTTCTCCATATCGCGCAACCAACCGGAACGCATTTGCATGCCGATCAGCAGAGGGCAATAGTCTCGGAGAATTATTGGACATATCAGAATAATCCGATTCAAGAACAGACGGCTTGGCCGGGATGACTTTAAACGAGGAAACCCTGTCCACCATTTCGACACTTGGCGGATCAGTCAAAGGACAATCATCCGGAACCGTCGTCAAAACCGACTGCAGAGTTTTGCACTTGCGGTAAAGCTTACCGCCATTCACGAACCACTCAACTTCTTCAATCGATTCGTAAGAGCCATCCACACCATAACGCATGCGGCGCATCACCAAATCATCGTTACCGTCATTAGACGAAATGGTAAACGAAGACGAATCCCCGCCATCAACATCCATGTAAACCATGGAAGACACAAAGGCATCGTCCGAATTTACAGAACTATTCGTCACCAAGGCGCTCTTCGCGCCCATCTGGGCAACGTCCTCCTGCATGAGCATTCCGGCTTCCTCAACAGTTGCATTGGCCTTGATCATGTTCTCGGTTCTGAGGCGCATCTTGGTACTATTGCTGAACGCCTGCCCCGCTACGATGACCACCACACCGACAATCCCGATGTAGACCATGAGTTCAACTAGGGTAAAGCCGGATTTTTTCATCTTACCACGCTAGATACATTGACGGATTGTTCTGACCCCTTGAAGTTCCACGAGACCTTGACGTCCACCTGCTTGGCGTACACATGCTCATTGCTCTCATAATTGGATCCAGTAGTGGCCTTGTACTCGTTGGCTGCACCCACGGTCACGTCGGCCTTGTAAGTCACAGTGGAAGTACCGCCCGGACCGCGCTCCCAGGACTTGACGATATCGTCTTTGCTGAACGATTCGATGGATGCCACCCCGACGGTTTTGAGGGAATCGATGATGTTCTGCGCCACCTCGACGGCTCCATCGCGGCCACGGATTCTAAGGAGAGCTTCACGGTTACCGACCTGCATGTGCAGGAGGGCGAGGTACAAAAATCCGAGTACGGCAGCGGAGATGAGGACCTCGACGATGCCGAAGCCGGACAGATTGCCAAACACTTTTTTGCGTAAATCTTTCATAAGGCTACAGGTCCGTCCAAGAAGAGCCGCTATCGTAGGAGACCTGCGGGATAATGTTGTTCTTTTCTTTTTTCTTGAGCGCACGGGCCTTCTTTTCGCCGCCACTGTATTTAACAACGATGCACCCCTGTATCGGAGCCGCACTCAGGCCGAACTTGGGTTCAAAGGTATCTGTAACATCACCATTATACCAACTGTTGGTGCAATCCTTATGAGTCGCATTCTCAAAAGTGAGCGCATTCTCTAGAGTGAGTTGGCTTATGGCTTTATTGATTCCAGCACTGTTGGGACATGCGCCCTTGACCGCATAAATCGTTTTGCCGTTATTACCGATTTTAACGCAAACCTTATCAGAAAAACGGTTTGCTTCGCTAGCCACCCGCTCCAGGTAAGCGGTGACATTCACTGCAGCGTCACGAACACGGTTGTTCACGACGGCAGCATGCAGACTCGCGACACCCATGGTAGACAAAATACCCATGATGGACACCACCACGAGCAGCTCAACCATTGTGAAGCCTTTTTTCATCTCTATAGAATGTTTCATATGTATACCCTATTTCTCCTAAGTGATTATGTGTCACAAAGTAAGAAATATCGCAGACATCTCCTGGACATGTAAGAAAAGGGAGCTCACTTTTCGGAAGTAAGCTCGCCCAACCTACATAGCTCTAATATAAGTAATTATACCGATGACATCAAGTGATTATGTTAACATTTTCTTACTCTTGGCACATAGTAAACATTTTTTAACACAAATATTGCGTAAAAATGATGGCGGACCGAAGCCCGCCATATCATGTTAAATGGGATGTTGGCCCATTGGCCAGCTGTTTTTACTTTTTCTTCTTCTTGAGGCCCAAGGTGCCCTGCTTGTATTCGTGGATGCAAGTCACGGCAGCCATCTTGCAAGGCGTGGAGTTATCGTAGTACACCACGCGGTCGTTACGGAAGAGTTCCATTACGAGGTTCTTGAAGTCAGCGCTGGTGCCCTTCATGAACACGCGGTCGTAGAAGATGTCCATGTCGCGGGTAACGACCGTAATCTTCACGTCGCCACTGTACTGCCCGACCTTGCCCTGGATATGCAGGCCATACGGAATTTCGGTGACCTTCAGGTGCTGGAGACTCTTGGGAACTTCGTAGCCAAGGTCAGCCCATGTGGCAGCCTTGCCTTCGTCGCGGAGGTGGAACCACGGGGTGAGATCCTCGGTGTTTTCGCCAAGAGAGGCTTCGATGGTCTCGTTCAAGTTGACAAGGTAGCTATCGCGAATGAGAGCGAGTTCTTCCTTGAGAATGGTGAAGTTATCAGGGGGTTCCGACCCGTCGTCAACGGCAAAAGCCGGAACAAAGGACGCAAGGCACACGGCCAATGCAAAAATGAGGGAGGTTGTTTTTTTCATAAATTAAAAGTTAACAAAATTTGCTATATTTTCAAGGCAACTCACTGCTGCCCAGGTGGTGGAATGGTAGACACTGGGGACTTAAAATCCCTTGGGGGCAACCTCGTGCGGGTTCAAGTCCCGCCCCGGGCATTAAAAACAAAGGTTTATCGTAAAATTTCGAGTAAATCATGATTGAATTCTATCCCAACAGCATTTACTACCCCCGCGAGGCGGTAGAGGAAAAGCTCGCCAAGGGCGAACTCAGCAAGACGGAAAAGCACCTGATGGGCTGGACGGAACGCCACCGCGGCGAAATCTGGGACTGCGCCCGTGACGATGCAGAGAACCCTACCGACGAAATCCTGCTCGATAACCTGCGTGCCCTGCTCCTGTGCAAGGGCTCCCTGCAGCCCGCCGCCGAGATGGGCGACATGATCAAGGAAATCAAGAAGGAAGTCTGGTACAGGAACGAGAAGGAACACGAAGCTGCCGAAGAAGTCGCCGAGGAATGGCGAGCCAAGTACTTGGTGAAGTGGCGCGAAGCCCGCATGTTCGAAGCCTTCATCCTCATCGAGAAGCGCGCTACCGAACTGCTCAAGATTCTGAGGGACTAGCCCCCGCCGTCAGGGCCGGTTATTGTATTCCGCTAGCCAGCGGACCGGGAACCAAAATTCCGTTATTCCACCCACGCTGCGCGGGTAAACCCAGTACGTCCTGATGTGGTGGATGAGTTTCCACTTGAAATCATCGTCGTTGGTACTGCAATACAGTATTTCAGGGTAATCGATGTGCCCCGTAGAATCGATTGTCAGCTTTAAGCCGACAAGTACATCCTCGTCGTGTGTGCGGAAATGCTGGGTGGCGAGCCAGTGCAACCCGGCTGCCCTACCCTGCAGGGACTTGCCTAATTTAAGTACGTCACGACCGGCACTATTTTCCAGCACGTACAGTTCGTCGACATCGGGCATGAGGACTCGCCCACGGTAATAGGAGTGCGGCACGAACTCCTCCACCTCCTCCATGACCATCTTGGTCTTGGCGGGGGCATAGCGCGGTGGTGTCGTGATAAGGCCATAGGCGATGACCAGGAACACCAAAGCGAACAGGACGACAGGCAAGTCTCTCTTGATCATTTCGCCTCCCTACTCTATCGCCTTCACACAGAGCTGGATAGTCTTCTTGTCGTTGTAGTAGTTCCACGTAGGTTCGAAGACTATGGACAGGGGTTTGTTCTTGCCGACAAGCACCTTGTTCTTGCGCAGGCCAAAACCGATGGCGGAGTATGCCGGGCTCCCGGCCTGGGAAATTTCCATTTGCAGGTGGCCGCCGCGCAGTTCGCGCACACGGTGCACCTTGACTCCCTCGGCGCGGAACACCGGGTAAGGGAAGTTGCCGCCGAACGGCTCCATCAATTCGAAATAGTCGAGCACGGTGTGCGCCTTCGGGCGCGACAACGACGGGGCCACGGAAAGTTCACGCAGCGCGACCTCGATGTCGAAACGGTGGGCTTCGTCCACCTCGGGGGCGCCGCCGGTGTAGCCCTGCTCACGGGCGGCGGCTTCCAGCCGCTCCCGGAGTTCGTCAATCTTTGTCGCGGCAAGCGAAAAGCCTGCGGCATTCGCATGGCCGCCCCAGCGTTCGAACAAGTCGCGCACGTCGAAAAGGGCCTTGTGCCAATTGAAACCGGGAACGGCACGAGCACTCGCATGCGCCATGCCGTCGATAATCGAAAGCACCGCCGCGGGCCTGTGGAATTCCTGGGCGAGTTTCGCAGAAACAATACCGATAACGCCCACGTGCCAGTTCTCACCCGCCACCACAATGACCTCGGGAACCTTTTCGCCGTACTGTTCGCGCACATTCTTGAGTGCCATCTCGGTAATCTCGGATTCCTTCTGCTTGCGGCGGGCGTTCCAATTCTTGAGTTCCGAAAGCAACGCCATTGCCTCGGTCTTGCTTGCACTCAACAACAACTTAAGTGCCGGGTCGGGCCGTTCCATACGGCCAGGCGCATTGAGGAGTGGCGCGTACTTGTACATCACGTCGATGCCACCCACACTGCTCGCGGACTTCATGAGCGAAGAGTACATGGCCTGCAACCCCGGCCACTCGCTATTGCGCAAGTGTTCAAGACCAATCTTGGTGAACCGCCTGTTTTCCGGAGTCATCTGCACAAGGTCGGCCAAAGTACCCAAGGCGACCAAGTCGAGATACCGCGTCGGCACAGGCCGGCCAAGCTTTGCAAACAAGGCACATACAAACTTGTACGAAACACCGACACCGCAGAGTTCCGGGTTCGGGTAGGCGTCGCCCTCCTGGTGCGGGTCGAGCAGTACATCGCACTGCGGCAGTCCATCACCGCTGGGCTGATGGTGATCCATGACCATGACCCGCATCCCAAGTTCCTTGGCGTGGGCTATTTCTGCATTCGCCGTGATGCCTGTATCTACCGTAATCAGGTTGCGCGCACCAGCCTCATACATTTCGTCGACAGCGCTGACGGAAAGCCCGTACCCATCGCCAAAGCGGTTGGGCAGGCGCCACTGCGTCGCGATGCCGATTTCGGCAAGCGCCTTGCTGAGCAGCGTCACCGAGGTCATGCCGTCCAAGTCGTAGTCGCCAAAGATGAAAATTTCTTCCCCGCTCTTCTGAACATCTAAAAGCCATTCAACGGCCTCCCCCATGCCCTTCATGAGCATCGGGTCTGCGATGTCGCTGTCGCTGCCATACAGGAACTTGTATGCATCGGCCACATTCTTCACGCCACGCGACACGAGGAACCGGGCCACCAGGTGCGGCACCTTGAGTTCGCGAGCGAGCGTCGAGGCGACAAGTTCTTCCATCACTTGGCCCCCTCGAATAGTTTTACCGCAAGGGCCTGGATGCACACACGCGGCGATGTACGGCGGCTCGCAATGCGCGACATAGTCTCCTGCACGTCCACCAGGGCGAGGTCCACGGCATTCGCATCGATCTGCGGATAACGTGACGTATCGACCTTGGCCGTCGTGTCGGCGATGCGGAGCGGAGCTCCGGCCATTCCGCGGGCCATATCGGCCAGCAAGAACGAAACCACCTCCAAAAAACGGTTCGCGACGGCGGCATCCTCGATGCCCGCCTCTTCCAAATCAAAGAACAAATCGGTATAATCGCCCGAAAGGGAAAGGTTCACGAACCTAGCCGACAGGTCGAGCCAAGCAGAAGCGTGCTGCGCGTAATACATGGCCTTGCCGGGGGAACCCACAGAAAGCCCAACCACGTCGTCGGTGACGGCGGACTCATCGTAGTCGTCGTGCGCATACTCCACCGCAATGTTGCGAACTTCGTCGTCGGTCAAAGGCAAAAGGTGCAAGGCAAGGCAGCGACTGCGGATGGTCTGCAGCAAACGTTCGCGGCTGCTGGTCGTCAAAATAAAGTAGGTGTCCGGCGGGACTTCCTCTAGTGTCTTGAGGAAGGCGTTCGCAGCGGAATCGTTCATGCGATCCGCTTCCGCGACAATAATCGTGCGAACGCGGTCGCCCTTGAGGGCGAATCCCGCCGTCATGTTGCGTATAAGGTCCACCGTTATACCCGCAGCGGCGCTGAACACGTCGATGCGGTAAGGGTTCTTCACAATTTCTTCGATGTAGGCTTGCTTGTAATCCTGGATTGTCTTCGCGGTACTCCCCGCCGACACGTCGGATGCACTCCTGGCAGAGGATTCCTTGGATTCCATGGGAACGACCCAGCCATCGGTATTGCCCGGATCGGCCGCCATCTTGCAGCCGAAGCAATGCCCACAAGGCCTGGACTCCCCAGCGCTGCACTGTAGTGCCTTCGCGATTTCCATCGCGAGCGCCTTCTTGCCTATGCCTACCGGCCCATCGATAAGAATCGCCTGCGGGAACCGGTTTTCACGGAGCGCAGCCATAAGACGGATGCGTTGCCGGTTCTGCGATGATGGGCCGTTCAAGCGATATTCAATCATTTCTGTTTCAACCATTCAAGAGGGTCCACGGTCTGTGTACCCTCGCTAACTTGGAAATACAATTTAATTCCATTTAAAGAAGCGATGTCACCGACGATGCCGATTTCTTCGCAATTCTGTACCGTTTTTCCCTCCTGCACACGGATGCTCTGGAGGTGCCCGTACACGGAATATGTTCCGCCCTCGTGCTCGATAATTACAGACGGACCGCGCCCGTCAATTTCTGCAACCATGGCCACAGTACCTGCCGCAGCAGCACGCACCGCGGAGCCCTTCTTGCCACGGATTTCCACACCGAGGTTACGCGTGGTGATATGCAATACCGGATGTTCCTGCAAGCCGTACTGGCTTATGACTTCGCCCTTGAGCGGCATGCACTTGGGGCCTGTCACCGGAGTCGTCACGGCGACCTGCGGTTTCTTCACAAACTTCTCTTCCTTCTCGGGCTTGCCCCCCTTGCCCTTCTTGGCCTTGGCCGCCTTCTCCTTCCTCTTACGTTCTTCTTCAGCCTTCTTCGCCGCCTCAATTTCCTTCTTGCGCTTTTCTTCGAGTTTCTTGATAAGGGCCTGCATCGTCTTCTGGTTGCGTTCAAATTCTTGCAGCGCCTTCTTCTGCATGTTCTTGTCTTGCTTGAGCGAGAGGAGCATTTTTTCTTGGCCACTCATCTGGGTCACGAGGCCCTTCTCCTCTTGTGCCTTGCGGCTACGCATCCTGTTCAAATCTTCCAAGTGCCCTTGTTCCGTCTTCTTCATCTCGTCGCGTTCTTCCATCATGCGAGAAAGCATAAGCACCTGTTCACGGTCCTCGTTGAGGATGTGGTGTACCCAGTACACCTGCCTGTCTGGGTTTCCCTTCTGCGAAAGGAGATTGTACAAAACGAGGGCTTCGCTCTGCCGGCCATTCACGTAGAGGCTGCGAATTCGACGCCTCATGGCCTCCTTGCGTTCGACAATTTTGCGGTCAAGCGAATCGATATCGGCAGCAAGCCGCACCACGGCCCCCTGCACCATGGCCTCGCTCTTCTCCAATTCAGCAATGTAGGTACGGGTCTGGTTGAGGTTCTGGTCCAAAAGAGAAATCGTGTTGAGGACGCCCTTTTCCTCGCTTTCAAGCATCGCCAGTTCCTGCCGTTTCTTGGCGAGGTCTCCTTCGAGTTTCTTGAGAGCCTGCTTCTGCTCCTTGATTTGCGCATCGGTCTTCTTGGGCGCAGCAAGCGGAAAACAGACCAACAAGCACAGGAGAATCGTGAACAGGCGCATGGGTTTCTATTCCTGCTCGTTGCGTTTAATCTTGAGGAACCCGCGCACCGTGTGGAAGCTGAAATAGGTCGAGAGGGAAGATACCGCAAGGACGACGAGGAACAAAATCCCGCCAAACCCGTCGACATAGCTACCGACTATCGGGAACGATTCCGTGAAGGCATCCACGACCATCCAAAGGACAATCACCGCCGAAACACTCCCGAACAAGCCTTGCACAAGGCCTTCCAGCACAAAGGGAAACTGGATAAAGAACGTACTGCCGCCCGCATACTTCATGTTTTCGACAAGCAACTTGCGCGAAAGCAGGGAAAGCCGCACCGAATTACAAATGATGAGCGAAAGCGTCACAAGCAAAAGGATACATATCGTCACGGGCCAGAACACCATCTTGAACTTCCATTCGGCGATACGGTTCACCCAGTCCACGGGGGCCTGCACCTCCTCGAACACTCCGTCTCTCGCAATGGACTTGCGCACCTCGATGAGGTCAATCGGAGTCTTGCTCCTGTCGTCTAGCTTGATGCGGAAAAAAGGCGGGATGGGATTGTCGTCCACCAGGTCGAGCATGTCTCCCGAGAAATGCCTCCGGAAGTCGGCCAAGGCACTGTCGGCGCTCACGTACTCAACGCTGTCCACATGCTTCATGTGCAAAAGCCGTGAACGCACTGCCGCCACCGAATCATCTGGAATGGGCCCCGGCAAAAATGCCTCGATAGCGTAAAGCGACTTTTCGGTGTCGATGACGCGCATCGCGCCCCCAAGGAACAGCGAAGACGCCGCCAGCAACAGCGAGCAGAGGAATATCGTCACAAGGGAGGGCAATATAACCGTGCGGTGCTGCTTCCATCCCCTGAAGGATTCCGATACTAAATAACCTAATTGACCTAACACAAAGCGAATAATAACTAAATTTAAAGGAGTCATTTAGGGGCGAACATGAAACACATCGCATTAAAGATTACAGCCTTCCTCTTCGGGATTGCCCTCTGGTTCTATGTCATCTCACTGAAGAATTTCCAGCTCGAGATAGAAGCCCCCATCATCCTCTCCAAACTCCCGGAAACGCTCGCCATCGCCTCGAGGCCACCGCAGAGCATGCCCATCACCGTGGAAGGCCGGCCGTTTGACCTCATCCGCATGCGCGCCCAGGAGACAAAGGCCGCAAGCATTGTCGTCGACCTGCACGATATCGAACTCGGCAGCCACCGCGTACACATTGGTTCCAAGAACTACTCCTCCCCGAACTTTCCGAACATCCATTACGTGGACTCCGACGAAAGGCTCAGCTTTATTGACCTCGACATCGACACGCGCATCGTCCGTAACGTTCCCATCAAGTCGAACGTGACTTTCCGGCCCGCCAGCGGTTATATCATCACCAGCGACCCGGTGCTCAACCCCGAAGGCCTCAACGTGTCCGGTGCACGCAACGCACTCATGCGCATCATCGAAGTACCCACCGATTCCATCCGCTACGATTCCGTCAAGGCGCCCGGCCGGTACACGGTGCCACTCCGCTTTGACCAGTTACCCGCATACGTTGCACCAAACGATTCTGCAATCGAGATTTCTATCGATGTACAAAAAGTTACAAATAAAGTATTTAAGAACATTCCGGTTCACCTGATTGGCCGCTACGACAAGAACGAGGTAAGCCTCGTGCCAAGCACCGTCGAGGTGGAAATCACCGGCGGTGAAAAAATTCTGGACACGCTCAAGGCCGAAGCGCTTGACCTGTTCGTTGAAATTAACCGGTTCACCATCGAAGACGTGGATAGCCTGCCTCCCACCGTAAGGCTCATACTCGACAAGAGCATCAACACCGACATGAGCATCAAGGGCATCCAGATCAAGCCCGACAAGGTGCGCCTGCAGAGGAAGATTCCTCAATCCACCACCGGGACGGAATCCGATTCCACGCAGCCACCGGCCAAGCCCACCGTATTCACGATGGACGACCTCGAAGAGGAGGGCAAATAGTGCTCTGGCTCGGAATTGAATCCAGCTGCGACGAGACCGCCTGCGCCGTACTGCAAGATGAACCCCTCCAGGTGCTTTCAAACCCGCTCTATAGCCAAATCGACGAACATGCGCTTTACGGGGGCGTAGTCCCCGAAATTGCGGCAAGGGCCCACCTGCAAAAGATTGCGCCCATCGCCGAAGCCGCCGTCAAAGAGGCGGGAATTTCGCTCAAGGATATCGACGCCATTGCCTACACCACGGGCCCCGGGCTCATGGGCCCGCTACTCGTCGGTGCAAGTTTCGCCAAAGGGCTTTCCCGCGACCTGGGAATCCCGGCATACGGCATGAACCACCTCGAAGGCCACCTTGCCGCCGCCTGGCTCAGCAACCCCGATATCGAGCCACCCTTCCTCACGCTCACAGTCTCAGGCGGGCACACGGAGCTCATCCTGGAAGAACCTGGATTCAAGTACACGAGCATCGGCCGTACCCGCGACGATGCCGCCGGAGAAGCCTTCGACAAATGTGGCAAACTTATCGGCCTCAAGTACCCCGCAGGAGCGACCATCAGCAAGCTCGCCCAGGGGCACAACCGCAAGTTCGTGGACTTCCCGCGAGCACTGCATGTCCGCAACAACTGCGAATTCTCTTTCAGCGGCCTCAAGACGGCCGTGCTCCGCTACACGGAAACCCATGAGCCCGACTTTATCAAGGTCCACCTCGGCGACATCTGCGCTTCGCTTGAAGACGCCATCGTCGACAGCCTCGTGGAAAAGACCATCACGGCCCTCAAGTTGACCAAAATGAAGACCCTGGTGGTCGGAGGCGGCGTGAGCGCGAACGCCTGGCTGCGCACACGTCTCCAAGACTACTGCGACCGTCACGGCATCCGATTCTGCATCCCCGACAGGAGCCTCAGCACCGACAACGGGGCGATGATTGCCGCCGCGGCCATCCGGCGCAACCGGCAGGGACTGCTCAAGTCTATCGACACAGTGAAACCATGGATGCCGTTAGCCCCTTAAAAGGCATACAAGTTCAATTTTTCGCCCTAATTTCTTCAAAATCCCGTATTTTTACTCACAGATTTCGAAATTTATGCGAAATCCCAAAAAATATTATACTTCCATGCACCTCTAAAAATTATATTATACACGTATGAGACTCTGGGGTTACCATAAGCATTTCGAGCACCGGGCAATTAACCGGTGCATTTTTGGCGTTTTTACGCTCTGTGCACTTCTTGCATTCCCCGCTGCCGCCCAAGACATAAATAAAAAGGTCAACGATGTAGACGTTTTCCGTCCGGAGAAACGCGAGACTAAAGTCGAACTCGTCGATTCCAGCCAGAGCAATTCCATCAAGCTGAATGTCGACATCTTCGGCAGCTTAGACGTGCAATCCTACTACATCTTGTGGGACGAAGTAGACCTTTCCGAGGACATCAAGAAATTGATGACCACCCGCGACTTCGCCCGCGACGAATTCTTCATGCAGAATATCGACCGCGAGCAGTTCGAACAGGAACGCCTACTGCAACTCTTTGAAGACAAAAAGCGCGAATACTTCAACATCTTCCCCGAAGAAGCGCTCAAGATGCTCGAAGACGAGCGCAAGGACGACGACTAGCCGGAACCGCAAATGGACACCCATAAGTTCCATGACTGGCAAGTATTCGGCTTTGACAGCGCACCGGCAAGACTCTTTGACGAAATCGGCAGCACGCACACGCACATGAAGGAACAGGCCCGTGAAGGGCTTATTCCGCCAGGCACCCTCTTCGTCGCAAATTCGCAGAGCGCAGGACGCGGACGGCACGAGAGGACCTGGAGTTCGCCAGTCGGCAAAAACCTCTACTTCAACATCCTCATCCCGCTCGAGGGCATTCCCCCGAAGCGCTTCGCGCAGATTACCCAAGTCGCAGCACTCACATTCGCCGAGGTGTTCACCGGGATGCAGGAACAGCCCGCAAGCGACGGCACAAAGATTACCGTCAAGTGGCCCAACGACATCCTTTACGGCAAGAGCAAGTTCTGCGGGATCCTTTCCGAGATTGTCTATATCCCGGCCAGCACGGTCAACAACTCGCACGGCAGGACCGTCCCCGCTCTTTCCATGGGTGTTGGCATCAACGTGAACAGCGACCCAGAAGACTACGCGGAACTCAACCGCGACGTCACGACGCTCAAGGCGATTCTCGGCCGCGAAGTCGACAGGGAAAGATTACTGAAGGCACTCATCGGGAGCCTGGAACGCGCAGTGAAGCAGTTCACGGCTTTCGGCATCGCCCCGTGGGTTAACGCTTGGCGAAAGATGGACAAGTTCATCGGAGCCCCAGGCACAATTATCGAGTTGGACATGAGCGGGCAACCCATCCGCAAGCACGGCAAAATCCTCGACATGCAAGAAGACGGCAGCCTGAAATTTCAATGTGACGATGGGACAATCGAAACCGTCTACAGCGCGGATTTAGAAATTTAATAGTGGTTGGTGGTTAGGAATTGCCAATCACTATTATTTTTTACGTTTGAAGAACATGCTGCCGACAAGCGAGACAGCAAGCACCACAATCATCGCCGTAAGGGCCGTATCGGCGGCTTCCCTGTTTTCACCCGCAAGGCCTGTTTCGATGAGGACCACCAGCACAAGCGCGATAACGGCGGCAGTGGAGCCCATGCGTTCGAACATCTTGATTTTATCTTCGGTAGTAAAGGGCTTTTTAATAAAGAGCATTGACGTCGCCTCCCATGCAAATCCACACGATGAGCCCAACCATTACGAGTACGCTGATGGCGACATTCGCCAAGAAAAAGTCGCGGTTCATGGCGTCCAGGTCATCGGACTTGCGGAACAAGTGTATATAAAGAACTGCTGCGGCCATGAGGCCCGACACAATCCACCAAGGCAATCCCATACTCCAAATAAAGCCGAACGCTCCACATAGAGCGAGCATGGCGATGTGGCTCCAGAAAGCAATCTGCAAGGCTCGCTTGCGGCCAAAGCGGGCGGGCACCGAATGTAGCCCCATCGCACGGTCAATTTCTTCGTCCTGCGTCGCGTAGATGATGTCAAAGCCGCCCATCCAGAGCATGAGAATCACGAGCAGGAATATCGGGAATACGGCGAACTCGCCGCGGATGGCAATCCAGGCGCCGAGCGGGCTCATTCCGATGGCGAAGCCGAGGAACCAGTGGCAAAGCCACGAGAAGCGTTTCCAGTACGAATACGAGAGCAGCAGAAGCCACACCGGAAGCGCGAGCGCACCCGCGAGGGGCTGCAACAAAAAGGCGAACAGCACGAACAGCAAACCGTTGACGGCGAGGAACGCGATGACCGAAGCCTTGCTCAAGCGCCCATCCGGCAAATGGCGTTTTGCGGTGCGCGGGTTCTTCGCGTCAATATCGGCATCGGCAATGCGGTTGAAACTCATCGCGCTATTGCGGGCAGTCACCATGCAGCCCACGATGAGCAAAACAATCCGCGCAGTCTCGGCAGCAGTCATACCACGGAAACCGTTTGCCGCCACCCACATGGAACCGAGGGCAAAAGGCATCGCGAACAGCGAGTGGCTGAAGCGAACGAGATGGCCGAATTCGAGAATTTTCTTCAACATAATCAATTTTTTTTGGGGGGTCCCCATGGTTTGACGATTCCGGCGCAGTCCGCAGCCGATCCCGCACCTAGGTGTTTCAGAACCTTCGCGACAACGGTATCCACGAGGTCTTCGATGGTGGCGGCCTTGCTGTAAAACTGTGGCGAAGCGGGAATCACCACGGCACCAGCGCGGGTCACGCGCTCCATGTTTTCGAGATGAATCAAGTTGTACGGCATTTCGCGGGGTACGATTACCAACGGGCGGCGCTCCTTGAGGCACACGTCCGCGCTGCGCACCAGCAAATTATCCGAAGTTCCCGCAGCAATGCGGCCTAGCGTTCCCATGGAACACGGCACCACGGCCATGCCCGCATAGTCGGCAGAACCGCTCGCACATTCCGCAAAGAAATCGTCCACATTGAACACGGTATCGGAATAATCAAAAAGCGCCTTCTGCCCTTCGTATTCCACAACTTCACGGCCCGGCGCCGTCACAATCAGCGACACATCATGCCCGAGGCGTTTCAAGTGCATCGCCGTGCGCGTGGCGTAAATGGCCCCGCTAGCGCCAGTCACCCCAAGAATATAGCGGTTCACGCTTCACCTCCCGCCGGCACAGACTTCCGGCGTAAAAGCACGCGGTACGCCACCCCGAAAAAGCAGGGCTTCACATGCACGAGTTCAAAGCCGTTATTCTCCGCCAAGGCAACAAAGTCCGCCACCGGCAAAAAACGGATAATCGAATTCACCAGATATTCATACGCATCCCGCTTGCTGAAGAACGCTCCAAGCACAGGGATAAACAAGGGCGCAAGCCTCTTGTAAAAAAACTTGTTGAACACATTCCGCGGTGAAAAGAATTCAAGCACCTGCAAATAACCGCCCTCTGAAAGGACTCGAGCAGATTCCCGCAAGCCGCCTTCCGCATTAGGGAGGTTGCGCATCCCGAACCCATTCAAGATTACGTCGAACGAGCCATCGGCAAAGGGCATCTTCATCGCATCAAGCTGCACGGGAACAGCCGACGTCTTCTTGCCCGCAGCCCCCTTTAGCATGCCGTATGAGAAATCCCCCAGCACAGCCACATCGGGTTTTCCGTTGAACTTTTCGTAAGTCGCCGCAAAATCACCCGTTCCGCCACAAAGGTCGAGCAAGCGCTTGCCCGGCTTCACGCGCTTCAGTTCGCGACAGCAGTTCCTACGCCAAAGAATGTCTTGGCAGCCACTCAACGCATGATTCAAGAAATCATAGCGGTTTGCAATTTCGTCGAACATCTTGCGCACAGGGCTCTTCATGCCACAAATTTAGAAATATACCTCGCACAAGCCATGCACAAAAAAAGAAAAGCGCGGACTTAAAAGCCCGCGCGAAAAATTTGGCTAAACAACAATCTTACTTGAAGCTAGCAGTAATCGTCAAACCATCCGTAACCGTCGCACGGCAGGTTTCCGGCTTGCCTTCTACGGCTTCGCAACCCGACCAGCTCTTGAACACGGCACCATTCGTTGGCACGGCAGTCAGTTCCATCTGCATTCCGTTGAAGAATTCGCCAGAATAGTTCGTAGGCGAGCTCGTTCCCGGCAGATTCATGCCTTCCATGAGCACCGTGCCATCACCATCGGCTTTAATCTTGACCGTCACAAGTTTGGCATCCCCTTCGTCCTTGAAGAATTCACCCTTGTAGAGGCTGACGACTTCACCATCGCGAGATCTTGCCCATTCCTTGAGACGATCACCCTTCCAGTCGAAACCGCCCGGATAGTACATCTCGTTCTGCTTGAACTTTTCAAGGTCCCTATCCTTCTCGGACGACGGAATAGTGGAAACCATCTTGTCGACGACCTTGCTCACATTATTACCATTCAAGTAGCCTTTCCACATAGCGCAACTGCGGTTGATGAACAGACGCTTGAAATCGGGGTTCTTGATAAGCTGGATGTACAGGTTGGCAAAGCAGCCGGTTTCCTTACAGAGTCTCTTACCGCCGCCCTGCTTAATCCAGGTAAACATATTCGTTCCTTCGCTAAATTTGCCTCCACCAACAGGATCGGCAACACCCCAATCCGACGCCCAACCGAAACCATGATCCAAGTCATAGACCATGAACTTCCAGGGCTGTTCGGGACTGCGCCAAGCACGGACGTTGTTGTTCGGCCAGTCACCGTTGTGGATGTAAATCTCGGCCGCCATGTAATCGGCAAAGTTGCCCACATCGATCAATTTCTTCGCTTCTTCGTATTTGGCGTTATTTTCACCAGAGAAATCGTTCGTGCCGATAAACTTAAGCATCTGCTCGTAACCTTCTGTGGAACCGCCATTGGCATGCAAACTATCGTTGAGGTGCTTCACCATATCAACTGTTTTGCTGTCGATGCCGTAGTTAGATTCGACATAGCTCTCGTTGAAGCGTTCGCGCATATCGTGGATACCGTAGTAACGACCGTTGTAGAACACAACCACTTGACGGCTGTGCTGGTAATCCACACCGCTGCCGTTCAAGATTTCACCGCCCATGGCGTCTTCGATATAGTCGCTCACGAAACGGTTACCATTGTTGCGGAGGTTGAACGCCTTGTATTTAGTGACATTCGGGTTCGTCGGGAACAGCGGATAATTGATACGCCCATTCTGATACTTTTCACGCATCACAATGGCAACAGACTTCTTGTCCTTGACACGGCTCCAGTTACCCATGAGAGAAATACCGGCATCGATCTCCCAAGTTTTTTCCTTAGAATCGCTGCCATTCTCGAAATATTCCACATGGACCGGACGTTCCACGTCGGCGTACATGCCGCTCGGACATTCATCAGGATCAGAAGCCTCGCACTTGACATAATTTTCCCTAAAGAAGGCGGAGTCCACAGTCACGGCTACCACCGGCATCCTGACCTGTTCATTGATGAAGTAAGTGTTAGTGACGACTTCCTTCGTCAGATAGCCTTCCTTATACGCAGCGCAACGCAGCACCATGCTGTGGTCAATGACCATGTCGCTGTTAAATTCTTCGGAACTCTTCGTGGGGAGTGATCCGTTCTTAGTGCAACGAATCTTGGTACCATCAGAAACTTTCGGCTTTTTCAAAGTAACCGTAGAATTGTAGAAACCTGCCTTCGCAGAGCCGAAATCAAACTTGGGAACCACTCCCTGATACGCTTCGGCCTCGGTATTCGGGGCTTCGGGAGTAGGCTTGTTCATGTATCTCCAGACACCGCCATCGACACGGCCCCAGCTCATGCCTGGTTCAAGCACCGGGAACTGGACCGTATCACGAATTTGGTAATACCTGTCAATTAGGTAGATCTTGCCACCATTCTTGTCAAGTTTCCAGTTAGTGTGCGTACGATAATGGCGATTGTCGACATCCTTGGCTTCGGAAGCCTTCGGGATGTTCTTCTTGGAGATAAATACATTGCGGAATGATTTAGGACGGATGATTTCGTTACTGAAAGCCCACTTGCGTGTTTTATCCTCTTTTTCGACCAGATAATAGCCGTTCAAGTCTGCGACTTCGTCGCCGGCATTATAGATTTCGACCCATGCGGGATCGTCTCCGTCTTCGTCAAGCCAGTCCAAGTTGATCGAAACAACTTCGGTTATACGTAATGCAGACTTACCCACCCAATGGATAAGCGTATCGCGAGGAATGTACAACGTGTCATATCGCCAGATAGTATCACCTTCTTCGGTGATATCCTCAATGGTCGAATGAACTTCCGGGTCCTTGATTTCAACGACCTTATTCACTTCACCCGTCTTAGGATCTACAACTTCGGTAGTATCGATCCTTGGCGGAAGATCAAGCGAATGATCAGGATCAGCCGGATTATTAGGATTATCCGGTACACTAGAATCCGTAGAGGTAGGTTGTGTTACGTCCTCGCTCTCAGAATCCCCGCAAGCAAGCAAGAATCCAGCGACAGCCCCAACAGTCATTAGATTTCGAATCATTTTAAAGTAACGCACAATATCCGCCTATAAAATAAAGAAACCATTCCACACGTTCCCCGTGTAGAAACAGCCCAATTCAATTCATCCACTACTAAATCTAGTAGAAAATCAAGAAAAAATGAAAAAACATTGGTAATATCTTCTTTACACCTTGACAAGGAACACATTTTTGCTAAATTTGGTCTACCCAAATGGTTCTGTAGCTCAGTTGGTAGAGCAGTGGACTGAAAATCCACGTGTCGGCGGTTCAATTCCGCCCGGGACCACGAAAAGCCTCCGGTAACGGAGGCTTTTTTTTACCCAAAATTTACACGATTTGGCTAGTTCAGGAAGGTCTGCCTTTTGTATGCGGAGCATAAGGCACAAAAAAAGGCACGCAGGGCCTAAATTCGCCTATTACGGTATCCAGAGTAGAAAAGTTCCCAATGATCCAGAAGAACATCCACCAGTTCCGGTTGGAACTGCGTTCCACGCTGTTTAATGAACTCGGCGCGCACATCCTCTTCGGGCCAAGCTTCTTTGTAGCAACGCGGGCAAGACAAGGCGTCCAGCACGTCGGCAACAGCGCAGATACGCCCAGAAAGCGGGATATCTTCGCCCTTGAGCCCATCGGGATAACCCGTGCCGTCCCAGCGCTCGTGGTGAGTACCGGCAATCTCGGCAGCAAAGCGCAGCAATTTGCGCTTGGAAGCTCGCAGCATCTCGCGCCCGATGACAGAATGCGTCTTCATGACAGCGAACTCCGTCGTGTTGAGGCGGCCCGGCTTATTGAGCACAGCATCGGGGATGCCAATCTTGCCCAAGTCGTGCAGAGGCGCCGCAAGGCGAATCTTCTGGCAGTAGGATTCTGGCAGTCCCATGAATTTCGCTAAGTTGTACGAGACCTCGGCAACACGCTGGATGTGGTCACCCGTCTCCTGACTGCGATACTCGGATGCGTCACCCAAGATATGGATAATATCCCTCTGGGTCGCTTCCAGTTCGGCATTGAGCATCGTGGATTCCACAGTCTTCGCGGAATACACGGCGATAAGCGAAAGGTTTTCAAGATCCTTCGGGGTGAAATACCCCGGTTCCCCTTGTTTGTTGATAGCCTGGTAAACACCCATGACCTTTCCAACGGAATTCTTGAGGGGGACGGCCAACACGGACTTCGTGTGGTAGTGCGTCTTCTCGTCGCTGCGGCGGTCGAACCGCTCATCGTTGTACGCATCTTCCACAAGCAGGGACACACCCGTCGTCATACAATGCCCGGCAAAGCCCGCTTCCATCGGAATGCGGAGTTCGTCGACACCGTGGGCGACCTTGGTCCACAGTTCGCGTTTTTCCTTATCCAAAAGCCACAGGGAACAGCGGTCAGAGCGTACGATAGAACGCCCCAAATCGTTCATGAGCACAAGGAGACTGTCCACCTTGCGTTCCGAAGCAATCTTGGGCATATACTCAAAAAGCAGATGAAGAATCCGCTGAGAGTCGTCCATTTCGTTTTTGTGCTCTTCCGTAGCCATCACCTTAAAAGTATAAAACTTTTCAGCAAAATGGTTTACCTGTTGACACGGAAGATAAACTTTTTTACCTTACACTCGCCTGGAGGAATAGGCTAATTGGTAAGTCAGCGGTCTTGAAAACCGCCGCCGTAAGGCTTGGGGGTTCGAGTCCCTCTTCCTCCGCTAAAAAAGAGTCGGTTTACGCCGGCTTTTTTTTATTGTTCGACCCCATAAAATTCCTGCATGTCTGCCGCGAAATCGGCCGATGCCGAGACCGGTTGGTCGTAAAGCAGGGTAAAGACCTTTACAGGCAACGGGAAATCCCGCCCAAGCGCGTTCAGACAGGAGAACGTGGTCGCCCCCGTGGTGAACACGTCGTCCACCACGAAAACGGTCCCACGGGGCGGCAATCGCGCAGGCAAGGCCACTTCGAAAGCACCCGCTACGTTCCATTCGCGTTGCGAACGCGAGAGCTTGGTCTGCGACACCCGAAACGTCCTGCGCCGCAGCCAACGGCACACACGGCCGCTGTACAGTTCGGCAAGCGCCCGCGCAATCATCTCGGCCTGGTTGTAGCCCCGCTCCCTATAGCGAGCCCTATGAAGCGGCACCGGCACAAAGAAGAACGGCCTCGGAAGCGTATCCACAGTCTGGTAAATTTCACCTCCCGGCATCGCCGACGAGTGGCGCACCAAGAAGCGAGCCATCCCAGGTATCGACTTGTACTTGAGCGAATGGATAAGGCGCCGCGTGAGAGAATCCATCGGGTAAAGGCAAAACACATCGGGCGCAGGGAAGCTCATCCCGAGCGACTCGCGCCTCAGCCGGCGCTCGCAGTCCGGGCACAGCCATGGGTCCAGCGCATCCGAGCTTTTGCCACAACCGAGGCAATCCATACCAAAAACAAAATTTTCTATGGTCCTAAGAACACCCATATAAGGCCTCCTAGGCTATAGACGTTTTTACGCGGGATTTTGTCCACCCCAAACGAAAAAAAACGGCAGACAGGCGTCTTTTCGCAAATAAGGGGGGGGTATGGCCTACTGATGGCCGTGGAGCCTCATGTTCACGAGGAAGCCGACTAAAACCATGCAGGTAAGCGCGAACGAACCACCATACGAGATAAACGGGAGCGGGAGGCCAGTGACCGGCATAAGCCCCACCGTCATGGCGATATTCACCACCACATGGAACAAAATAATTGTCGAAGCACCCATCGTCACGAGGGTGACAAACGGGTCGGAAGACATCTTGCAAATACTCGTTGCCCGCCAAAGGAACAGGGCAAAGAGCAGCAGCACGAACGTACAACCGAAAAAGCCGAATTGCTCGCCAAGCACGCTGAAGATGAAGTCCGTGTGTTCTTCGGGCAAGAAGGCAAGGTTCGTCTGCGAACCGTTACCAAAACCCTTCCCCACCGCGCCACCGGAACCGATAGCCGTAATGGACTGCAACACCTGGTAGCCGTCGCCTAGCGGGTCACTCATCGGGTCAAGGAACGTATTCACGCGCTTCTGCTGGTGCGGTTCAAGCATGTTCCACGCCATGGAACTCGCATACCCCGAAAGGATGTTCACCACAAGGATAGCCGCCATCAGAGCCTTGGGCAAGCGCCTACGGAACACGGCAAACACAACGAGGCAAATGAAGGCTCCCCACAGCACCTGGAACAGGATAGACTGCGAATGTGAAAGCAGCACCGAGAACACTGGGCTTACCACGAGGAACAAATCCGTGAGCGAAAGCCCCGCAAAGAAGAACGCCACCAGCGTCACCGCAATAAACACGAGCGCCGTACTCAAGTCCGGCTGTTTGAGCACCAGCGCAAAAGGCACGATGAACAGCAGAGCAGGCACAGCAAACGTTTTAAGTTTAAACAAACTAACAGGATGCTTAGAAAGCCAGAACGATATGGTCAGCAAATACGCAATCTTTGCAAACTCCGAAGGCTGCAACTTGAAGATACCCAAGTCAATCCATCGCCCGGCGCCCTTCACCACATCACCCGCCAAGAAAAGCACAATGCACAGCAGCACGAGCGACACGACATAGATAGGGAACGCAATATTCTTGAGCCAGTCAATTTTCACGAACACGATACCGGCCGCAAGGAGGCTACCGCCGAAAAAGTAGACAATCTGCTTGAACCAGAAGGTATCGTACATGGGGATATCCTCGCCGGTCGTCGCAGAATACACCAAGCACACGCCGACAGTCATCAGCGCAAACGTGATGCCCAAGAATAGCCAGTCGTACTTGAGCGACTTGTCTAAGAAGCGTCCTGAGCTCATTTCTTGGTTTCCTCCTCCTCGATACCGAAATACGCCATAAGGACCTTACGGGCCACCGGAGCGGCCTTCGCGCCACCACCGCCCGCCGCCTCAAGAATTACGGCGACAGCAATTTGCGGGTCGTTGAGCGGGGCCACGGCTGCAAACCAGGCATGCGTCTTCTCGCCCTTTTTCCATTCGCCCGACCCTGTCTTGCCACCGACACGGATGCCAGGCACAGCGCCACGCTTACCCGTGCCGCCCGGATGGTTCACCACAGAATCGAGGGCGTTCATCAAAATACGGTGGGTCTCGGGCTTCATATGGCCCGAACGGATTATCTTCGGCTCGTAACGGCGCACCAGCGTGCCATTCTCGTCACGGAGTTCCTTCATGAAGTGCGGCTGGTACACTCCCCTGTTGGTCGCAATGGAGCCGATGAGGACTGCCTGCTGCAGCGGAGTCACCAGTTCGCCCTGGCCAATGGCGAGGTTCAGAATGAGGCCTCGAGCCCAACGCCAGCCGAGGCGCTTGTTCTTCGCGTTGAAGGACGTTGAATCCGGTAGCCATCCACCCTTCTCGCCAGGAATGTCCACACCGAGAGGTTTCTCGCCCAGGCCGAAACGTCTGCCGAACTCGTTGATGCGCGCCATGTCGATATCGAGACCCGCCTGGTAGAAGAAAACGTCACAGGAGAGGCGCAACGCATGCACCACGTTCAGGTTCCCATGCACACCCCAGCACTTTTGGTAGCGGGCACCATACTGGTAGCCGCCCGTACAAGATTTCGGGTAATACTTGCTCTCGGAAAGGACCCCATATTCCAAACCCGCACCCGCCGTGACGAGCTTGAACACCGACGCAGGCGTATACGTACCGGATATGGCACGGTTCGTGAGCGGACGCATGGAATCGAGCGCCACCTGAGCCCATCCCTTGTTGCGTTCGCGCTTTTTCAACGAGAAAATATTCGGGTCGAGCCTCGGAGAACTCACCATCGCAAGAATTTCGCCATTTCGCGGATCAATCGCCACAAGAGCCCCCTTCACTGAATCGGGAATCGCTTCTTCGGCCACTTTCTGCAATTTCAGGTCAATCGTCGAAATCAATTGCAAGCCCGTAATCGGCGCCTGAGTTTCCACACCGCGCACCTGGCCCACCTCACGCCCGGCCGCGTTCACCTCGACCAGCTTCAAGCCGTTCTTGCCACGGAACTCCTGGTCGTAACCCTGCTCCAAGCCTTTTTGACCAATGCGGTCCCCCAGAGAATAGCTTTCGTATTCGGGCAGCTTGAGCTGTTCTTCCGATATTTCGCTCGTATAGCCAAGCACATGCGAGGCAAGCGTTCCGTAGGGATATTCGCGGCGAGATTCAATTTGCGTGATAACACCAGGAAGTTCGGAGGAATGTTCTTCGATAATGGCCACCTGTTCCGCAGTTGCATCTTCGAGAATGCGGATGGGGCGCGTCTTGATCCAGTTGATACGCTGGAAAGCCGTATCCAAGGAAAGCGTGTCGAACAGGTACTCGCCCTCCTTGTCCTTGATTTGCAGGAGTTTGTTGAAAATAACCTTGCGGTCTTCCTTCTTCTTGGGAAGGCTCATCGCATGGAGAGCTATCTGGTACGAGGGCCTGTTGCGCACGAGCACGTTGCCGTTGCGGTCGTAAATGTAGCCACGCTCGGCTGTAAGCACCACCTTACGCAAGCGGTTGTTTTCGGAACGTTGGAGGTTTTCCTCGTAATGCGTGAACTGCAAGGAATACAGCCTAATGACCAAGACCAAGAAAAGCAGGCCTACGCCCGCGAGGAACACGACGATATGCCAGTTCCTGCTCTGTACCGCCTCGTTATCTTGATTGTCATTTAGCATGCTTTGCCGGCTTCCCCATACTCAAGTAGAACACCAAGGCACCGACAAAAAGCGTGTATGCGCATTCCGGCAGCGTTTCCTTGAAGAACAGGTTCGTGACGGCCTCCCCTTCCAGCCCAGTAAAGAAGAAGTACGCCATGTCGCACACGAAAAAAGCGAGCCCAAGCACACCGACCTTGGTCGGGAAGTTAAGCGTAAGGAAACGTTCCTCAAGTTGCCCAACGAGGAATCCAATCAAGGTCATCGATATCGCATGCGCTCCGAGCCATTCCACCGGTGCGTAGACATCCTGCGTAAAGCCCGCCAGGAAACCCCAGAAGCATCCCGAAGCCGGGCCGCGCTTGATAGCGGCGGCAACGACGAAGATGATGACGAAATCCGGAGAAACGCCGAACATACTGATCCAGTCCGCAACGGTTGTCTGCAGGACAAAGCTCAGCAAAAAGAGCACAAATGCCTTCAGCCACTTACTCATCCAGCAACTCCTGAATGACCCATTCCGGATCCTTCTGCATAATGAACACTTCCTCGAGCATGGAAATATCCTGGAACGGTGTGACGTCAAGCTTGCGCATCACGTCGAGATCCGCCCTGTTCACATCCTTCACGAGCCCCACCGGGATACCCTTCGGGAATATGCCTCCCAGCCCAGAAGTAATCAGCGTATCGCCTTCCTTGACACCGGCATGCGTTGGCACCATTGCCGAAAGCATGTGGCCATCGGCGCTTTCGAGGAAGCCCACCACACGGGTGCGGCGCTCCATTACAGACAACTTAAGGTTCGGGTCCGAAATCAGCTGGACCCTGGAATGAGTAAACGAAGCCTTGGTCACCTTGCCCACCAAACCCTTCGTCGAAAACACGGGCATGTTTTCCTTAACACCATGGTAAGTTCCCCTGTTCACGACGAGTGTCGTGAGGAACCTTCCCGGATTATGACCGACAACACGAGCCGTCACGATGGGAAAATCCCACTTGTCATCAAACCGGACCAGCGTATGGAGTCTAGCCAATTCTTCCAACCCTTCGCTGGCATGGTACAGTTCCTGACGGAGGCGAGCATTTTCTTCTTTAAGCCGCTCGTTTTCGTCTACAACCGAACGGTATTCGTTCAGCGAAGACAGGGCCACCTGTGCCGGATAGAACACAGAACCAAGCACCGACGACACGATGCTCTCGCGCACCGTGTTGGGAGCCTCGCGCATAAGCAATCCAAGCAGCATAAAAAAGACAAAGGCGACAATGCCATGTCTTTGGGTAAACAAGTCTAAAATAAAGCGGAACGCCTTACGCATCAGACTCCAACCAAACGAAAATTAGTTGGACGAGGCAATAAGGACAGGACGATACTTGTCGAGATCTTCGAGAATTCGGGCAGCACCCTTGCACACGCAAACGAGGGCGTCATCAATCACGTTGACGGACAGGCCCGTTTCCTTGCGGATACGTTCGTCGAAACCGCGCAATTGGGACGCACCGCCAGTCATGATGATACCCTTGTCCAAAATGTCGGAAGACAGTTCGGGAGGAGTCATGCTGAGAGCCTGCTTGACGGCTTCGATAATGGCCGTGACCGGCTCTTCCAGTGCGGAACGGATTTCGGTACTGGTAATGGTCATGGTACGCGGAACGCCGGCGATAAAGTCGTGTCCCTTGACTTCCATGGAAAGTTCTTCTTCGAGCGGGCTTGCAGAACCGATCTGAATCTTAATCTGTTCGGCAGTGCTCTCGCCCACGCAAAGGTTGTACATCGTACGCAGGTGGCGCACAATAGCCTCGTCCATCTCGTCACCGCCCACACGCACGGAAGCGTTACAGACAGTGCCATTCAGCGCGATAACCGCAATATCGGACGTACCGCCGCCGATATCGACAATCATGTTGCCCACGGGATCTTCTACGGGGATTCCCATACCCACGGCAGCAGCCATCGGTTCGTGCACCAGGTGCACTTCCTTGGCACCAGCCTGGCGAGCAGCATCAATCACGGCACGCTTTTCCACCTCGGTAATGCCCGAAGGAACACCGACCACCACACGAGGTTTCACCATCCACAGCGGGTATTTCTGCACACGCTTGATGAACGTCTGGAGGAGGTTTTCAACCAATTCAAAATCGGCAATTACGCCATCGCGCATCGGGCGCACGGCACGGCTTTCGCCGGGAGTACGGCCAAGCATCTTCTTAGCCTCGAAACCGATAGCCGAAACGCGATTGTTCTTGCTGTCTACGGCAATCACGGTCGGTTCGTTGATGACAATACCTTGGCCCGCCACATGAACGAGTGTATTTGCGGTCCCCAGGTCAATACCAATATCACAAGAAAATAAGCCGAACAAAATGTGGTCCTTTTTAAGGGGTTAAAACCAAATAATCCTATGTAAGAAAAATACAATTATTTGAGGAGCTCAGAGTACGCTACTGCAAGGAATCCCCGCCAAAATAGAGTTTCTTGAAATAGCGGTCCCAGTGGCGATAATGCGCGTCGTAGCGGTACTTGCGCTTCTCGTGCAACTTGATATCCTTGTACATGAAGAAGTCCACTTCGGCGTATGCCGAATAGATTTCCGCCTTTGCCCCTTCAAACAAACGAAAATCCTTGATGCGGTAGTAAGGCGTGTCGAGCAACGCGGCACGGTCACCCGACCCATGCAGGAATTCTGCGACATTGAATTCGAGGTCGTCCTGGAGGAACGCCTCAAGCTTGGTCTCTATGCGTTCCGTGGGCTCGGAGCAGCCAAGGAGCAAGGCGCATGCTATTGCAAAAAAGAAAAATTTCATGGCGAAAAAATATAAATCTTGGTCCTAGGAAAAACACCATAAAAAAAGAAACGCGCCCTTGAGGCGCGTTTCCCGTATTTAGGATTTCAACTAGAAGGAGTAAGTTGCAGAAATTCTAGAGAAGATACGCCCTTCGCCCTGGAACGGGTTGCGGAAGAGCAAGTCTTCGGCAACGGTCACGTCGATCTTCAGTTTCTCTTCGATATTGATGCCGAAGCCGAAACCGACATGGTCGTCTGCAGTACCGTCTGCAAGCGGGTTCGTGGCGAAGAAGTTGCCATTGTCACGGCAAATACCGTTATTGCCGGTATTCTTCGAATCCACATCACATTCCGTATAGAAGATGGACTTCTGACCGCCAACGCGGATTACGAACCAATCCCACCAGATGTTGCGTTCAATACCGAAGCTGATCATGCCGCCGATATCGTTGCGCTTGTCCCAGTTCGGATCGTCTTCGTTCTGAGAATTGTAGAGGCTCTCGCCCGTCGAATAATCAAACGACCAATCATGAGCCTTCAGCTGGTTCCAGATGAAATCACCACCCAACCAGAAGAAGCCGCGGTCGAGGGCAACATTGATACCGAGGCCGACCTGGGCATGCTTGTCGTCGATGCCCGGAGCCTGGATGAGGTTCATGGAGAACGCCGGCACGAGTTCGCCATCGATAGCGTCGAGGCTAAAGAACGCGCGGGAATTGGCGAGGAAGGAGAAGTCACCATCGTCAAAGAAGTTCTTGTGTTCGGGGCCGTACTGGATACGGGCGAGGCCGAAGCTGAACTCGAAGTCGATGCTGCTGCCGAACTGGAGGTTAAGACCTGCATCCGCTTGCACAATGGAAGCAAAGGCATTCGGGACCACCTGGTAAGAACCATCTTCGGCCTTGTCACCACCGTCCTGATGAGCGATGTAGATGTGCAAGCCCCATGCATCGCCGTTAGAAAGCGAACCGCCCAAGAAACCATCGAAGTTGGTCACGGTTTCGGGGACAAGAGTTGTGTCGTTCGCGGCATCACCAATGACGCGCGTCGGCAAATACTTGGCAAGAGGAGACGTACGTCCAAACAAGCCACCGATAGAGAGGCGCGGATCCGGATTGCTTTCGTCACCAAGGGATACAGAGAATATGCCGCCGAAATTCGGATGCTGCGGATCGAGGTTCTTCCCCGTCTCCACGTCCTGCGTATACGGGCCGAATTCACCAATCAAGTAGTTCGGGTAGAGATTGATGTTTGCGGGGTTGTCGAAGATGCTCACATCATCCATGATGTACGTTGTGTTCTTGCCCATGGATTCGATACGGGCAAAAGTCGCAAAGGCGGAACCGACACCCAAAATGCCGAACGCCATGCCAACTGCGGCAGCTGATTTGAAATTCATATGAACTCCTGTTGAAAAACCTGCTATAAAGTTAATTTTATTTAACCATAAAAACAATAGATTATAACAAATTTGCTGATTTTTTTCGGTTTTTTTAGGACCACGACCCAAGGTCCAAAAACAAAAACCGAGTACAAAAAAAGGACCGAGCCAAACTCGGTCCTTTTTTCAAGCTTTCCAAAGATTATTCGGAGAACGTGAACGGAATGGTTACCGTCGTGTTACCGGACTTCACCTTGCTGAACTTCCAGCGGCTCACAGCAGACTTGATTTCGCCATCAAATTCGCCGTAACCAGTGGTGGAAGATGCAATGGAGATGCTGATAACTTCGCCACCCGGAGCGATCGTGAACTTCAAGGTAACCTTACCCTGGAATCCCGGTTTCTTCTTCAGGAACTTGTTATAGATGTGACGGAGACCCGGAGTACGCTGACGGACGACCTTCATGATGTCCGCTGCGGAACGGGAACCACCGCCGGCGCCCATGTCGATATCGCGTTCAGACGGAGTCTTGATGGAGCCCTTAGCCTTAGTAGCGATACCACCGCCACCACCGCCAAGGAGGCCAGCAAGGCCGTCACCGATACCACCGGAACCACCTTCAGCATAACCTTCGTTGAAGCCGCCATCAGCCTTACCGCGACGACCACCGAGCACGGTCTTACCCGTTGTCTGGAGGCCAGCCACGTCCTTAAGAACCTTATCGATGTCCTTGGTGAACTTCTGGTTCTTCATGAGGTCGTAAGCAGCAGCAGAGGCGTTCTTGGTCTGAGCGGTGAGGAGCTTGAGCACGCCGCGAGTCTGCGGAGCGTTCGGCTGACCCTTACCACGCGGCTTACCGCCACCACCAGCCTTCTTACGAGGCTTCTTGGGTTCTTCTTTCTTCTTTTCTTCCTTCTTCTCTTCCTTCTGTTCGATGGACATAGAAGCGGAAAGATCTTCATTTGCGGATTCTTCGAACACGACTTCGTCAACGACAGCTTCGTACATGGAAGCCCACATACAGATAGCCAGAGCGACGACCAAGGAGATACCGGCGATAGCGCCCATCTTCTTGTCGGATTCCGGCATAAGCGACGCGACTAACGGATCCATAGCAACATTCTTAGCCATAGTTATTCCTCCCCGCCGTTCTTCATCATCACAGCAAATGCGATGTTCGTGTAACCGGAGAAGCCGCAAGTGGCCATCACCTTATACATAGCATCGTACGGGATGTTCTTGTCAATCTGGACAATGATGTGACCAGCTTCGTCAGCAGGCAGGTTGTTGGCCAGAGCATGGTCCTTTTCGATCTGGCGACGGTCCTGCAGAACAGTGTTCACCTTCTCGACGAGGAGGGAATCCTGAGCAAGCACGTCAGCAGTGGGAACAATCTTTTCATTGTCGACCACCACGAAACCATTATCGACCACGACCGTCAAAGACACTTCCTTCGGCTGAATCTTGGAGGTAGAGTTCGGCAGAACCAGGTTTTCGGCCTGGGTCACCAACTGACCTTCAGCGTCGATGTTCTTGATCATGAACACCAGAATGATGGTCATCATGTCCATCATGGACGTCAAAGAGAAAGGTACGTCTTCGCTATATTTACGAGTTCTTCTAGCCATGATTAACCTCCCAACTTAGCAAGGTTGATCTTCGTGAAACCGGCTTCCTTAGCACGGTCCATGAGCTGGATGATCTTGTCGAACTGCGTGTCATCGTTAGCAACGATGATGATGTTGTCGACGTCTTCCAGGTCGATGAACTGCGTATGGATAGCAATCAGGTCCTTGGCAATCACATCGTATGCAGAGAGAGCATAGATGATGTTGCTTGCCGCGGCATCGGGCTTCAGAGCACGTTCAGAGTTTTCGGAAAGCGT
>Ga0310690_10000782_pt1 | contig 63151 bp, 93 predicted proteins | sample AusTroGonzalo_MG_2_FD_207661 | JGI IMG/M metagenome (GOLD analysis project Ga0310690, IMG submission 207661) | Bovine rumen microbial communities from tropical cattle in Woodstock, Queensland, Australia - Gonzalo_04 (v2) (version 2) | ecosystem: Host-associated > Mammals > Digestive system >... | reverse complement strand
CACACGGTTCGTGCTGCCCACGCCTGCGCCGGCGAGGTCGGAGACCCAGTCGATGCGGGTAATCTGCGGGTAGTTTTCCCGGATAAAGCCCATAATCGTCTTGTCACGGTTGGAGCCGTACGGGGTCGTCATCAACTTGTTGTACAGGGACAACGGGAGGATGACGGTGTCCGGCGTCTCGATGCCGTTCGTGGCGTCCGCGCTGGCAGTGATGATACCGGCGAAGTCCGCAACGATTTCGTCGGCGGTCTTGCTTGCCCAGGTCTTCGAGCCACCTGCGCCGTTAGCGGCCACGTACTCGGAAATGCCGGCAGCGTTGATGAAGCCAGGCAGACCGGCCTTCGAGGAACCGAACCAGGCAATTTTATCCTGGAGTTCGTCGATGGAACGGCGGGCAGCTTCTGCGCGCTTGGTATCGAGGGATACACCGGCCTTCTGTGCACGGCGGATTTCCTTGATGGAGTAGCCGTAGCTGGCTCCCAGGTCCTTGACCGGCGTGATGTGTTCGACGCCCGCGATGTCGGCGCGAGGGAAGTCGTTTGCGTAGTCGGCGATGATTTTGGCCATACCCACCTGGTCGTAGGAACGCCAAATAATCTTGTCGGCCCCGCCGTCCTGTTCGACAGAGACGGGCAGGAGGGTCAATGCCTTGAGGGCCTTATGCTTGACGTCGTAGGTCCTGGATTTTACGAGGGCGAGCTGTTCGTCAAAGAAGACCTGTTCGCCGGCATCCAGGCGGATTTCGTTAGAGTTCGGGTTCATTTTTCTACTCCTTGAAAATTAGCCGAGGTCCACGATGACGAGGTCATCTGCAGCTTCAGCGGTGGAACGAGCGAACCAGCCAGGGTTCAGTACAACATCGGAGCCGGAAGTACCGTTGGCGACGGTCAGAGTCTGCGTACCGTCGTTCGTGGTTGCGGTCACTGCAATGTCATTTGCGGCAACGCCCTTGTCCTTTGCCGTGAGGGTCACGACAGCAGAGGCGACAGTCGGAGTGAAGGGGATGTCCAGGCCTTCGAGAGCCACCTTAATTGCAGAGGCGACCTGCGCGGCGGTCTTGACATCATCGCTCGTGGTGAGCTGAACCGCCTTGTCCCCGACCATCACGGTCACGGTCTTATCGGCAGCAGAAGTACCGGAAACGGTAATCGTCACGGTGCGGGCGGCTCCGGCGGCTGCGGAGGTCTTTGCGATGACCTTGCCGGTAGAGCCGTTGACAGACACTTCAGCGTCGGCGCTAATAGCTTCGCCGGCCACGCCGAAAATCTTGCCGGTGCGGCAGACATTCACGGCGTCCCCATCCTTATAGTCCGGGGTATCCTTTGCGGTGCGAGCTGCGATGCCCAGGAGGGCGGAGCCGGATGCGGCTACCTGTTCGCCGTCGCCCGTGCCGAAGACAGGGGCTCCGAACTCGACCGAGCCTTTTGCGAGACGGGAGTCAATTTGGTGGGTTTCGGTAAGGCCAACGAGAAGACCCGGCAGGCCTTTATCCATATTTCCGTATGCAGACATAGTTATGCCTCCTTATTGGTGGGATTATCCTGCCAGGCAGAGTCCATCCTGGCGTTGTAGTTCTTGCGGGACTCTTCGAGTTTTTCCTGGGCGGTCGCAACATGCGGGGCATCCTGGTGCTCTGCGGCATCCTGGCGGCTCTGCGTTTCGGCGTCCTGGTCGATGGCTTCGCAAGCGCAGTCGAAACGGGCGGAGAGGTAGGACTCATCCTTGCCGTCCAACTGGGCGGAGGGGAACTTCTTGAGGATGACAGCGCGCTTGATGTCGGCGTCTGCCATATCTTCGCGGACCTCGACACCGGCCTTCTGCGCCTTGCCAACGAGGTCGAGGCGGGCCTTCACGGCCGCAGAAATCTTGCCCGGCATTTCCTGGTCCATAGCATCGAGGCGTTCCTTGTAGGTATCGCGTTCGGCTTCGGTGGTGGAGAGCTTGCTCTCCAGGGAGGAAACCTTGTCCGCGTTATCCTTGCGGGTCTGCTCGAGTTCGGTGGTAAGTTCGTCACAACGCTTTTGCGACTTATCCAGCGCGGCAATTACCTGGGGCTCCGCCTGGAAGTCAGCCCCGTCAAGGTGGATGGTCTTAAACGACATCTTTTCCTCGTCTGTTGTGGGTTTGAAGTCTTTGGGTAGTTCCGGGATGCCTGCCGAGTCCATACGGATGCGGGCGTCATCCCCTGCGCGGCCAGCGGGGACCAGGGCCACGTGATTGTAGCGGATGTTCCGCTGGATACAATCGTAGTGCATCCCCATCCAGTCGCCGGAGGTCCACTCGATATCACAGGTATAGCCGGCAGAGAGGCCACGAGCACTCCCCGACTCTACCGCGTCGATGGCGTCCTGTTTCGTGGCGGAGAGGGATACATATACCCGGTAGGAGTCCGTGGATACATCCGAGCCGACAGAGCCGACCTGGAGTTCCCCGACATTTTCCGGGGTCACAATCTTTACATCGGGATGGAGCAGGGTAAGCGGTTTCATCCTCAAGGAGTCCAGGGAGTCGCTGTTGAAGACTTCCTCCGGGAGGCGAAGCTCCCGGCGAGGGGTACCGTCATCGTTCCGATAGGTGAAAACGCCGATAGAGGTGACAGGGGCGCGGGCTATCACAAAGCCCTCTTTTGTACGCTGCGCCGGGTTGGTCTCGAAGTCAATACCATCGTACCAGTCGTGGCGGGTCTCCCCTGTGGTGATTTTAAGTTCCTGTGCCATATACCCTAAAATATAAATAAAAAAGTAAGAAAAATATAAGAAAAAGATAAGAAAAGTTAAAAAATCCGGGATAAACACCCGGATTTGCGCAAAAATCGCCCGGAAAACCCCGCATAAACGGGGTCCTGGAGCGCTAAAGGACCTCATCCTCCGGGTACTCCACCCTCTCCAGGAAGTCGAGCAGGGGGTCTCCCTGGGGGATTTCCCGGACTGCCGCCAGTACCTCCGAAGGCTTGGCGCTATCCTTCAGCTTGTAGTCCTCCCCATCACGTGAAAAGACCACGGCCTCGATAAAACGGTTGTAGCAGAGTTCCCAGCCGTAAAAAAGGCTATACTCCTCCAGTTCCTGGCTATCCATTAACTCCTGTTGGGTCATCTTGTCACTCCTTTATGATGTGCAGGACAAAGGCCTTTGCCTGCGGTAGGTATCTATCCAATATACGGGCGGCACCAGGGTTGGAGCTGCCCATCATTTCCAGGATTTCGGCGAAGGCTTCCACGCTGGCGTTCTCCGGCTCCCTCCAGTAGCGGACACCGTGACCAGCCGGGGAGAAGGAGTCCGGGACCCGGGTAGCCGCCTCGAACATATCCCCCAGGGCATCGAGTACGGCGTGGGAGTCATCCGTCCCGGCCAGGTCGTAGAGTTCCTTGTAGGCCTGGGTCTGCTTGTTGAAAAAGTACCGGGTCCGGGCGTTCCCCGACTTTGTCAGCTCCTGGGTGATGTAGTCGGCCACTTTCTCGACCTCCCCATCCACAAGCTCCTTTAGCTGGACCTGGGAAAATCCTAGATGCTGGAAGTGTGACACCAACCGTTTCACCTCCACGGACTCGGCTTTCCTGGCCATATCCCAAATCATATAGTATTGACCCCTGGACTGGTCGGACAATATCTCCCTCCAGGCATCCAGGGTGGAGCGCGGGATATTCTTTAACGCGGCGAGCACGACCTTCGGACGCTGGGCGTCTGCCGCCTGGAGTATCGGGGTCACGAGTTCATCCTTGACGATTTCCCCCAGGTTCCTACCCCCGAAGGCATCCAACCTGGTAAAGGACCGCCAGTTCCCCCTGTTCGTGGCGTTCAGCATATTGTCGATGGCGTGGCCGGCCTCGTGTACGAAGGTGTCGCCGGAGGCGGAGGTCCGTATGTGATGGAGGCCTGGAGAATAGGAGCCCCTCTTTACCCGGGAGACGCTGGCGACCCATTTCGTGAGGACCGCGTCGTATGCCAGCTGGACGTCCCGGTCCATCCGGCCCACCCTCTCCCAAACATCGGAGAGGGTCGCCTTTGTGAACTTTGCCCCAGGGTACCTACCCTTCATCCCTGCCACAAATGTCTTTTCATCCCTCAAGAGTTCGAAGTCCTGCCGGGAGTCCTGGGGCTCCGGGGCCGGCTGGACGCTGGGCTCCGGGACTTCCTGGATGGGGAGGTCCGAACCTGCGACGCCTTCCAGCTCCTCCCAGTTAGGGAGGGCCACGCAGCGGCATAGGATGGCGATACCCGGGTGGACTAGCGGGGCGTCGGCAGGACGGGGCACCCAGTTGCCCTGTTTATCCCGGCAGACCGTGGGGTCGTCCCATCGGCAAACGAGACCCTGCATAGCGAAGTGGGAAGGCAGGGCATTGGCGTACCTCCCGGTCGGATTTCCACGGACCCGCTCGTCCTGGGCGGTATCCCAAATGTAGGTCTGTAGTCCGGCATCCTGCATCCTCCCCTCCGTTAGGGAGGCGTTCAGCTTCGAGCATTGGTCCCTGGCGATAATCTTCGCCCGGTTGTGGGAAATGCCGGGCATTTCCAGGTTCACAAGGGCCGTGACATCCGAAGTGGTGAGTCCCTTCTTTATCCCATCCCGGACCCTCCGGGCGACAGCGTCCCGCATATCGTTGGAGGCCTTCGTGATGAGGGAGACCTGCTCCCTGGACCATCGGTCTATCACTCCGGGCAACCAGGGCTCCGACTCCTCGAAGGCGGAACCGATGGCAATTTCCTTGAAAGCGTCCAGCTCCTTGCGGTTGAAGTCGGACATATTCTTTGCCACGCTAACGATGGCCCCGAGTGCCGGCCCGGAGGTCGCGTCCAGCAAATCCTCCAGGGCATCGGTCCTGGGCATAGTCCCCACCGCGATGTCCCGGTAGCCCTTCCACACCTTGTCCAGGTAGCGGGCTAGGGATGAGGTGTACCCCCTCTCGATGGACAGGGGGTACTTCCACCTCCTGGCCTTGAGTCTGCGGAGTTTCGGGGTGGTCATACCCCCGGACATCGCAAGGAGCTGGGGAAATTTCCTTGTCGGGTCCATCGGTTACTCCTTGGTGAGGTCCGGGAGGCTTATTTCATCCACGGTGGTATCTATGGCGAACCCACCCTGGAAGCGGTTACGGATGATGTCCTCCGGCGAGAGGATACCGGCCTCGACATAGTTGCGGTCCGTCCGGCTCATAGTCTCGCGCACCTGGGCGTCCTTGAGCTGGTCCCTCTTTGACAGGGGGTTGAAGTTGATTGTCAGCTTTGCCGGCTCCCCTCCCTTGCCCTTCACGACACCGAGCAGATTGTTGAGGTAGGACATAAGACGATAGAGCGGAGGGAGGAGCTGGGTGGTCTGCAACCCGGCTATGTAGGCGTTGTAGTTATCGTCATCCCCTTCGCCCGTGGCGTTCATCCCGGCGGCGGAACGTCCGAACAGGAGGGTCACTGGGATACGATAGGAGCCGGAGACCGCCATCATCTGCCGGTCCCAAATTTCGGGGACCCCGGTAAATGTGATATTCTCGCGGGTATAGTCCTCACCCTCTCCCAGGAACACCCCGTTTACGACGGACTTCTGCATATCTATCGCCTCCATCCGATTATCGAGGCTCCGCCAGTCGCTCTCCGCCACGAGGTTCTCAAGGTTCGAGAGTTTGTACTTGGCCACGGAGCACTCCTGCATAAGATGGGAGGTGCCCTGTTTCGACATCCCGAAGTGGTGGGCATCCTCCAGGCCACGGTAGACTTCGGACAACCCCCAGTACCTCTCGTAATCGAGGAACCCGGGCTGGAGGGCATCCACCTTGATGTCCGAGCGGAACACCAGGAGGCGGGACTCGTGGACCTCGAAGGGGATGCCGGAGCCGGAGGACAGGACATAGATTTCGAAGTCGTCGTAATAGATGGACTCCGGGATTTTCACGGTCTCCATCATCCCCAGCAAGACGCGGGTCCTGGGGTATTCCCGGAGGGAGCGGATTTTACCCCGTTTCCCGTCCCAGGGCTCCCTCCAGGAGCCTGCCCCCTCGATATCCAACAGGATGACAGCGCCACCGTAGAGTCGGGTGTCGGACAGGGCCTTCTTGAAAATAGCCGGACCCTGGAGTTCCTGGAAAGCCTTGTAAAGTTCGCCGTCGTCCCCCTCGACCTCGAAGCCGTTGCGAACCATAGCCTCTACCGGGAGGTCGACCGCATTATGTATCACCCCGTCTGCGGTATACAGGGCGAAGAGCTGCTCCGGCACCAGCCGGGTGAACGGGGCGACAGAGTCCATACCCGAGGAACTCTTGTCCTTGCGGGTGCCGTATCCCGTGAGTAATTTTTTCCAGCCATCGAGGCGGAACACTTGGGGTATCTTCATCACTTACTCCTTGTAAAGGGCGGACACTCCGCCTCCGTGGTAAAAAGCCTGTCGTAACAGGGAGGCTCCCGAGTCGGGGGCGTCCCTGGGGTCCTGCCCCGGTCTGTAGTCCGTTACCTGGTTCAGGTACTCCGGGTCCGTGTTGGGGTCCCAAATAATGCGCTCCCAGTACTTTTTCAAATAGGACACAATCTTGATGTCCTTGTTCATAGACTCGGAGTATTTGTGGACGAGTGGGAAGCCCTGGATGCGGGATAGTTCCCCGGCGGCCATCCCCTTGTCCGGGTTCTTTTCCATCCAAAAGTTGCGGACCCGGCGTTCGTGGCAGGTCCTGGCGACATCCATCTTGCAGTCCTGGAAAGTGCCGGGGTATACCTTGCCGTAGGCCTGTATCATCCCGTCCGGCCGCTGCGCCATAATGGTGAGGGCGTTGGTGCATAATCCATCCCAGGCGGCATCCATATGCGCGTGTACCCTGGTGGCCCGGATACCCCAGTCCCAGGCCCCGAAGTGGGGCTCATCGAATACCTGGCCCTCATCCTTGACAGAGGTATCCAGGTCGTAGTTGATGGCATAGAGGGCAGCGGTTGTAGTCGCCCTTTTCTGCGCCAGCTCCTCCGGGGACAGGATGTGGGTGTCCTGGGGCCGGAACTTCCAGGGTTCGGGGATGATTAGTTCCTTGTCATCGTTCCGCATAGACCAGGCGTCGTCGTGATGCCAGGGGGTCCCCACAAAGAGGACGGACTTGCCCGGGTCGATGATGTTGGTCATAATTTCGAGGACCCCCTGCTTCACCATTTCACGGTGGGCGCGGGAGAGCCTGTCCTTTATCGTGATGATGTCGTCGCAGAGGATGCGGTCGTAGTGGGAGCCCGTGGGGACCTGGTTTATACCATAGGCATCCACGGAGCCCTCCTTTGTTATGGAGCGCTTGAAGTTGTAGGTCACGGAGCCGAAGGGGGAGCGGGACTCCTCCGGGGCAAATCCGTGGAGGTATCCGAAGAGCGACCGGATGGCCTCGTTTTTCATATACTGTTTTATTGTCTCCAGGGTCTTTGCCGCCTCCGTCCAGTTCTCGCGGACCAGGGCGATGCGGTCGGAGGGATGGAACAGGAGGTGGTAAATAATCCCGACTTCGGTAATCGCCGTGGTCTTGTAGGCCCCACGGTGGGCCATAAGCGACAGATGTCTCCCGGACGGGGCGTCCCACAGCATCTTGCACCAGTCGGAGTGCATCGCGGTGAGTTTCGTCTTGCCGACCATATGCCCCAGGAGGTGGGGGTAGTCCCTCACCCTGGCGGCTAGTTCCGGCGTCCAGGAGAAGCCCATCAACCCACCCCCGTTATTACCGTGGAGGGGATTTCCTGGGAGGCTCCGGGGACGACTCCTGCCGCATTATCGCGGCGTATTTCTGCCGGGCTCCTCATATCGACCCGGCGACCCTGGGAGAACATCGTGGAGAGCAGCAACTCGGTATCCTGGGAAATACCCGGACCCCTGGTGGCGTCCCCTTCCATCCCCTGCTTTATGCAGGCAAGCAACTTCGTGAGCTGCGCCAGGGCCTCCGAACGGTTGGCCAGGTTGAAGGTGATACTCTGCCGGTCCGCATCCTTGCCCCAAAACTTGACGTCTATGCCCTCGATACATCTGCGGTAGCACTCCGGGATATCATCCCAGGAGTTGAAGGCGGCGGTCCCGTCCGGGTTGAGGAACATCGCCGGGTCGTAGAGGGCGCGGGCCATCGTGGTGTCCAGGATTTCCTTTTCCAGGAACGATACCCGACCCCGGAGCCAGGCCGTGGTGTACTCGGCAAGGATTTTCTGCACGGTGGGTCTCCGAAGGTATCCCTGTCCGCAGACGGCCGCCCGCCTGGGGGACTCTTTGGGGAATACCTCCAGGTAGGCCTTGCCGGCGTCGAAGCCGTTGGACAGATACTCCACGGCAAAATACACCTCCGGCAGGGAAGCCCCGGCCTCCTGCCATCCGGGGAAAAAATCCTCCGGCCTCGTCCCATCGGGGAGGGCGTACTTCTTGAGGACCCGGACCTTCGGCAGGACCTTCGCCTTTTTGACCGTGGTCCTGGATTTGCCGGGCTTTTCCTTGATAGTAGACATACCCATAATATAACTAAATTTCGGGCAGTCCGGGATACCCCTGTTCTCGATTTCCGGCGGTTTTATCGGTCCCACCTACCCGGGTTCCAGGGACCCCTACCTGCCAAAAAGCCAAAAATTGAAACATTTTGGTTATATTCGTACCAAAAATAGCAAATATAAGAAAAAGATAAGAAATAAATAAGTTTTTTCCGTCCGGGACAAATCTATATTATACAGCAAGAACAGGGGGATGTCCCCCCACATCAAAAAGAGGATACCACAATGAAATCTACGACTTTCTACTTCAAGGGGACCGACGAGAAGGTCCGCACCAGCAAGACCCACAACTATACCCACTATGTGGGAGGGAGCTGCTGCGGCTCCCTGGAACTCGCAATCAAGGCCCGCGACAAGATGGTCGCCTCCCGTTATCCCAGGGAGACGGCGGAGGAAATCCTGGACTCCGGGATGTACAAGGTCTGCGCCCGTAAGGTCATCGAGGCCCGCGAACTCCTGGACTGGCACGATGAGCAGCTCGGCCAGGAGAAAGGCAGGGAGCTGAAGTTCCTGGGTTTCACCCGCGGGCTTTCCTTCTATGGGGCGAAGGCCACGGAGAAGGAGCTGGAGAACGCCCGCAAGAATATCGAGGCCCGCGAAGCCTACCGCGCCCGCCTGGAAATCCGCGAACTCGAGGGGAGGGAGAGGTGAGCAGGGTGGCGGCCCTGTGCCGCAACGCCCTCCGGCGTGACTACGGGATAAAGGATGCCCTGGAGGACCTGGACCTGGCCATCAAGGCGGCGGAGGCATCCAGGAACAGGGAGGAGCCCCGGAGAGGTGGGCATCGCTGGGAAATATCGAGGAAGTGGTGAGAAGGGTGGCTCCGGGCCGCCTTTTTCCTTTAAGGGTGGGGATGGTAGGGGAGGGTGAGGAAAAGCCCCTCAAAGGCCGGGAAATGGAGGGACTGGGCGACCATAGAAATCCGCCTGGGCCTCCCACCACTCACGAGGGGTGGAGAAGTCCCCGGGTGGGGGCTCCTTCACAGGTGGGGAGGGCGCCCTGGGGGCAGGCTCTGTCGGGAGCACGAGACCCAGGTGTCCATCTATCGAGAAAAACGGCATAAATTCCTCCATCCTGGCGCCCGGAAGCGCAAAAAGTGGTCGGGCGGGCATACCCTGCCTTTTTTACCCATCCATCCCCCAAACCCCCTACAAGCTATATGGCTATTCATCAACCGAGGTGGGGCTCAAGAGCCAAACTGCCCCCAGGGATGGAGGCATGTTTGGCCCGGAAAAGACTTACTCAACGTCGGAGTTCGCTCTGTCGTCCAACCCGGGAAAATACCCGGGGTGATGCTACCGGGATTACTCCCGACCCCCCAGGTCACTCTGTCGGGGGGACTGCTCACATCACACTGCAATCTAGGATTGTGGCGGGATGCGTATGCCGTGTTATCCGCCTGGTCATAGGACTTGACCCGGGGAAAGGTCCCTGCTGCTCCCGACTGACGTGCCTCATCACACGCGGCATCGGGTCTGCCCCCTTGAAAACTATCTACTATGCTGAACATCCCGGAAAATCCGGGACTTTGCGGCGACATACTCTGTTTGAAGATAGGCCCACCTCGTTGCTAGCTAAAGGACCCAACTATAGGTACGCGGGGATTTCCACTCCCCACGCGGGACTCTACCGGGCGTCATCGCCGGACTCTTCGGTCCCGGTTCGGCGGGATTTCTCCCCCGCCTCGCATCGTCCTGCCGGGCTACAATCTACCGGACCGGATGCTCCCCCACGATGTTACCTTCACGTGGGAGTTCCTGGGGAATATAGGAACACCCCCGGTACTTGTCAAGGGGTGGAGAGGAAATTTTATGCCCCGGACAGTACCGGGTATCCCCGTAAATTATTCCCCGGACGATTTTTATTGGAGAAACCACGATGCATCTTTGGCTACCCGAGTCCCTGGGGGAACTCCCCGGCAGACTCCTCTGCTCCCTCCATCGGGATTGTTGCAGGCTCCGTTCCTGCAGCTGGAAATCCCCCCGCTCCGCCGGGTCCTGGTACTACTCCCTCCCCTGGGGAGCGATAACCTGGTACCACTCGAAGGTCCTGCGGGAAATGCAGGCGAGGGGGTGGAAGCCCGGTCCGTCCTGGTTCGACCCTATGTTCCAGGGACAGGGCCGCGTGGAGCTGGATGCCCGGTTCCTGGAGGCGGAGGATGTCCCGGCCAGCAGATGGTCCCGGATTTTCCGGGCCGCCTGCCCCTACGGGGAGGATGAGGACAGACGACTTCTCGAAAACTGGAAGATTTCACACAAGGAGTAAGACGATGGCAAACGAACTGAAAACCTATAGCGCCCACATCTTCGAGCTGGGGTGTATGGACCAACGGGTCTACCTCAAGGATGACGTGGACAAGGTCCTCGCCGAGAAGGAGGCCGACTACAGGGAGGCCTGCAGTCGCCTGCAGACCGCAAACCTCATCAAGGATGAGCAGAAGGCGGAGACGGACAAATTGTTGGTGAAGATAGCCGGGCTTGAAAAATTGGTAGAGACCGCAGACAAGCTGCTAAAATCAAAAGGTGGCTTTACGGTCAAGGACGTCGAGTTCAACGGTACCAAACTGGAAGGTATAGGATGATACCCCAGGAATGTGTGGAGCGTATCCGTGGGGTCCTGGATGATTTCCCCGGCCTCTCCCTCGCCATCACCGGCCCCTCGACCCTTGAGGTCCGGGAGGCTACGGGAGACGGGCTAAATACCCTGTTTCCCTTGAGCCAGGAGCGTGAAGCCATCGAGACCACGACAAAGGTGCGGGCGTCCTCCATCCGGGCTCCCAGGACCCCGGAAAATATGGGTTTTGCCGGGGTGGAGCTGTCCACGGACTTCTCCGACACCCTGGATGAGGCACAGACGGCGAGACTCCGGGGGATAATCGGGGAACACCTCGACCTCCTATCCAGGACGAAACCCGGCTCCGGGATTTGGAACAGGACACTCCAGGAAGTCGGGAGGCTCGCGGACGGGACGTTCGGTTCCTCCCATCCCTGGACCCAGGCCTGGTTGTCCAGGATGACCCGGAGGGGTTGCGACCCCCTGCGACTCGGATTTGCCGGGGTGGATGCGGTACTCGATGCCCTGGACGATACCCTGGGCTGGATTACCGAGCGCTTCGACAAGGGCCTGGGCTATTGGTGGCCGAGGGGTAGACGCTCCCTCCTGGATTTCATCGTGTCGGGTTCCAGGGACGGCTCCTGCACCTCACCCTTCTGCGAGACCTGGGGTCTTGCCTTCGGATGGGAGGCCCAGCGGGATGCCCTGGACAGGCAAGTCATTGCCGAGGTGGGGCGTTTCATAGACAGGGATACCCAGCGGGTGATGACAGGTTCCGGTCTCCGTCTCTTGTGGGGTAATGTCCGGGAACTCGTGGAGTGGTACAATAGGAACCGGGAGGCCCTCGTGGGAGCTTCCCTGGGCAACAAGGTGAGACTATCGGATGCCGCCGGGTTCATCCATCTTGTCGGGAACTGGGCGCAGGGAATTAGGAGCACCTACCATCCCTTTACCTGGTTGCGACCGGGGACCGACCCCTGGGTCTCATTTGTCACGTGGATGGATACGCAGCACGGTATCAAGATACCGGGAGGTTGCAGGTGAAACCCCTACCAGCTGGATTTTTCAAAAAGGACGATAACAAGAAGTATGTACCCTTCGCCCCCATCCAGGGCGTCCGGTATTCCTCCGAGTATCTGCCCGGAGGCAGCAAACTCACGATTTCCTGGACGACCAGGGACTCCGATGCCTGGCAGAAGGTCCTGGGAGCGGTCCGTGGGCTCCCCGACCGCAGGTATAACGCGGCCACGAAAAGATGGGAGGTACCGGCGACGCCCTCGATGCTCCTGTGGTTGGCCGGGGCAGGATTTCCCGAGCCGAAAAGACCCCAGGAGCAGGCAAAGGAGAAGGTCCCGGAGGTGGACCCGGTGGAGGAGCAGCGGAAGCGCATTGCCGCTATGGAGCTGGACCCCTCCGCACCGATGATACCCGGGTTGCGGCCCTACCAGGTGGATTTCCTCAAGTTCGCACAGATACGTCACGGACGGGTCGCCCTGGGGGATGATATGGGGACGGGCAAGACGGTCCAGTCCCTCGCCTGGATGGTCTATGCGAAAAGGACCCCTGCCCTCATTGTCGTGAACGCCCCGACCAAGTTGCAGTGGATGTCCGCGTATTATCGCTGGGTCGGCTCCGTGCCGGGATATCATCCGAAGGTGGCCGTCCTGTCGGGCAGGACCCCCTACTTCCTGGAGCCTGGATGCTCCTACATCATCAACTGGGACATCTTGAGCGACTGGGAGCACGACCTGGCAAAGATGGATTTTAAGTTGTTGATAGGCGACGAGGTCCAGGCAATCGGGAACCCCGACTCCAGGCGCTCCAGGGCCTTTATGCGGCTCGCCCATAAAATCCCCGATGTGATAGGGATGTCCGGGACCCCGGCGATGTCGAAGCCTGCCCAATTTTGGCCGCTCCTCAACATCCTGGAGCCGGATATCTTCAAGTCCCAGCGTTCGTTCCTCTATCGCTACTGTGCCCCGAAACACAACGGTTTCTCCGTGACCTTCAACGGGGCCACGAATGTAAAGGAACTCCACGCCCTGCTCGTGAAGTGTATGCTCCGCCGGACGAAGGCGGAGGTGCTCAAGGATTTGCCGCGTAAGGTGATGGAGGTCGTGCCCCTGGAGGTGGATGCCCACGCGTTCCAGGAATACAAGGCGGCGGAGGCGGTCGCCTTCGCCCAGGACGGGACCTCCGAAAAGGAAATGCGGGAGAGGGTCGCCGGACTCTTGAGGACCGCATATGCCCTCAAGGAAAAGAGCCTCCTGCAATGGGTTTCGGACTTCCTGGAGTCCGGGAGGAAGTTGTTGCTGTTCGCCTGGCATCGGGATGTCGTGGACCTCCTGTTCTCGACCCTCAAGGACCACAACCCCGCAAAGATTTACGGCGGGATGTCCCAGGCGGAGCGGGAGGATGCCCGTCGCCGTTTCATCGAGGATGCCGACTGTAAAGTGATGGTGGCGAACATCCAGTCCGGGGGCGTAGGTATAGATGGCTTCCAGGACGTATGCAGCGATGTCGCGTTTGCCGAGTTCTCCCACACTCCGAACTTCCACAGACAGGCGGAGGATAGACTCCACCGCTCCGGGCAACATAACTCCGTGACCTCCTACTACCTGGTCGCCCCGGACACCGTGGATATGGATGCGGTCGAGGTCCTGGATGACCGGGCGAAGATGCTGGACGGGGTCCTGGATGGCAAGGAGGCTGCGGATGTGGACCTGCTCTCCGAACTCCTGGAACGCCGGGGCGTGGTGATGAGGGGGAGCCGATGAAGACCCGGGACCCGCAGTATAATGGGGAGAGTATGACGAACCTAGAGAAAATCTTTAACGCGGCCTCCAGGCAGCGGAGGGCGGCAGCGGTCTGTATCCTGTTGAGGGACGACTGCCTGCAATGCCCGGTCCACGGCAAGGACTGCGTTTTCGATGAGAACAAGGAGCCCCTGGCCGACTGGGCCCTGGAGGACTCCCAGGAAAAAGGAACAATTTAACCGGAGGTATATATGCCTTTACTTAAAGCACTTTTCAAACTCGCATTTACCCTTTTCCTCCTTGCCCTGCTTTTCCTGGGCCTGGGACTCGTAGCCTGGGGTATCTATGTCGGGGCGGTCGAGGCCGACTACGCCCGTGGGTGTTTCTTGATTATAGCGGGCTCCACATCCGGGGCCGCTGGGAAATATCTTATGCATTTTGTGGACTAGCCGATGCTTCAACGTGAGAAAATAGACCTGTCCCCGGAACGCCGGGTGCTTTCAAACTTGATTATGTCCACCCGCCTGCTCGCAAGATGTCGGCACGTCGGGGACCCTTCTATGTTCGAGTCCACTATGTCCAGGGCCGTAGCGACCTGGGTGTGGGATTTCTACGACCGGACCGGGGAGGCCCCAGGCAAGGCAATTTCCGACATATACCGGCAGCGGGCCAGGGAGTTGAGGGACGCAGATGCCGAACTCGTATTTGCCTACCTGGAGACCTGCTCCGATGAGTGGCTCCCGACAAACGACTCCCTGGCCGAGGAAATGGCAGTGGGATATTTCCAGGGCCGTTCCCTCTCCATCCTCAACGACAGACTCACCTCCGCCCTCCGAGCCGGGGATACCTCCGGGGCTTTCCACGCCGTGGCCGAGTTCACGAAGCCGGGCGTGAGGGTAAAGGAGTCCGTCTCCATCCTGCGGGACAGTGGGGAAATTGCCGGGGCCTTCGAGGGGGACGGGGAGGAAATCTTCAAGTTACCCGGGGAGCTGGGCAGGGTCATCGGTCCGTTCATCGAGGAAGATTTCGCCGCCTTCATCGCTCCACCGAAAAGGGGCAAGACCTGGTGGTTGATGGCGACCGCGGTCCAGGCGACACTCCAGGGGCACAAGGTCCTTTTTGTATCCCTGGAAATGAGCAAACGGCAGACGACCCGCAGATTTTGGCAGATGCTCACGGGTACCTCCAGGTATGGGGAGGAAGCCCCCTGGCCCATCTTCGAGTCCCAGGGCGACGGCTTCCGCATTTCCGACGGCAAGGCGAAGACGAAAAGGGTGGATGCCTCCCCGGAGTCCATCCAGGCCGTCCAGGAGAAACTTCGCAGGGTATCCCACGGTGGACGCCTGGAACTCCGAAACTTTCCCACGGGCTCCCTGTCCGTCCGGGGGTTGGAGCAGGAACTCAAGGACCTGGAGGTCTACGAGAACTTCTGCCCCGATGTCATAGTCGTGGATTATGCGGACATTATGGACCTAGGTTCCGGGGACTCCGAACGTGATAAATTGAACCATTGCTGGAAGTCCCTGCGGGGCCTGGCATCCTCCAGGAAATGTGTGGTCGTGACGGCATCACAGACCGGTCGTGAGACTGTGGGAGGGGAGAAGGACGCGAAGGAAAAGAACGTGGCCGAGGACATCCGAAAACTGGCCCACGTCACAAAGATGATTACGATAAACCAGACCGAGCAGGAGCAGGCGCGGGGCATCTACCGCATTTCCTGCAACACCACCCGTGACGGGGCGGTCATCCACGACCAGGTGGTATGCACCTACTGCCTGGCCATCGGTCGCCCGTTCCTGGAGTGCCAGCTGCTCTCCAGGGTGGATATGTCCGGGGAGGTGGAGTACAGGGATGGGGAGGAGTCCCAGGAACGCCCCTCCAGGAACTCGAGGGGGAGGTCCCGCAGATGACCGGGAGCCCCCGTATATCGGATTTTGAACCCTAAAAAATGAGGAATAAAAAATGGTAACATTAGAAAAAGAGGCACTCCTTGCCGCAATTAAAAAGGTAATTCCCGGCGTAGAGAAGGGCAAGTCCACCATCGAAGGTGCGGACCAGCTCCTTTTCTCCGGCAAATTTGTCCACTCCTACAACGGGATGGTCGCCGTGTCGGCTCCCTGCGATACCCAGGGCCAGGAGTTCGCCGTGAAGGGCCTGGACTTTTTCCGTCTTGTCGATAGGATGAACGACCTGTTGCTCTCCATCGAACTCGCGGGCGGTAAGCTCAAGGTCACGGGTGGCCGTACCAAGGCATCTATGTCCCTGCTCGACCCCTCCAAAATCAAGACCTATGTGGCGGCAATCAACGTCGAGGCCGTCCAGTTCAACAAGGTCCCGGAGGGCTTTGTCGATGGTATCCGCATCACGTCTATTTCGGGCAATACCACGAAACTCAAGGGCGTCGCCGTCACCGACTACGAGGATGGCTCGGCCGTCATCGCCACGGATATGAAGCGTATTTGCCTCACGAAACTGCCCTCCCCGATGTCGACGTTTTGGGTGGATGATGGCACCCTATCGGATGCCTTCAAGTGTGGGGAGCCCCTGGAATACTCCGTGACCGGCCCCTGGCTCCACTTCAAGTATGAGGACGGTACCGTGTTCTCCGCCCAGCGCAAGGACCACGCCGGCTATCCCTTCACCACCTGCAAGAACTTCGTCAATGCCATCCCCTCCGCCGAGGTGAAGATGTCGGGCAGGCTCCCCCAGGATATCAAGGATGCGGTGAACCGTGTGGCCGTCCTGGCTTCCGGTACCGAGGACAACAGCTCCCTCGTGGAAATGATTTTCCACAAGGACGAACTCGAACTCCACGCCGAGAAGCAGGGAGGTGAGGCCACCGAGACCATCCCCTGGGATGTCCCGCCGAGTGCGGACCCGGAAAATACCCAGGTTTGGGTGGATGTGGCTTTCCTCACCGAGGCGGCGAACAAGACGGTGGACTTCTCCCTCGTCTCCATCAACAACCAGCCTCCCTCCCTCATCTTCAAGAGCGACAACTACACACAGATGGTCAGCTCGAACAAGAAGTAATTTGTTGTGTCCCCTGGGATGCCCGGAAATCCTTGTATTTATCGGGCATCCCCTTTTCTTTTTTGGAGTCTTTTAGATGGGATTTTTTAGTCTACCCGATGAGTTGAAGGTCGAGGAGCCACAGAAACGCCGCAAGGCGTCCATCCCCACGGGATGCGAGGAGTGCGGGCTGGACAGGTCCGGCAGGGATTTCGGTTTTGTCGGAAAAGGCAGGGACGGGGTCCTCATCCTGGCGGATTACCCCAGGGATGGGGAGGACAACACCCTCGACAACATCTTCACCCACAAGTTCTACGACATCCTTTTCGACCTGGCCGGTCGTCGTGGTGTCCCGGAGAAAATCCTGGACGCCGCCTGGCTGGGATATGTATTGCCCTGCCCCTGCACAAAAGGGACGAGCCCCTCTCCCCTCTGCTGCCGGGAACGCCTGGACAGACTTATCCAGGAACTCAAGCCCCGCGTAATTATCGCTATGGGCATAGGCCCCATACAGGCACTTATTTGGGACCGGATGGCCGGGCGTATCAAGAATACCCAGCCCACGGACCTTGCCGGCAAGCATATCCCGGACCGGAAGTATAATTGCTGGATTTGCCCGACCTATGGACCGGAGTATGTGGCCTGGCAAAAGGAGGACGGATGCCCGAAGATGTATTTTGCCGAGCAGGTGCGTTCCGCCTGGGCCCTCAAGGATGAGCCCCTCCCGGAACTCCCGGACGACATCAAGACCACGGAGGACCCGAAGACCGCGGCGTCCTGGGTAAAGGATGTCCTCTACCTTGCCGCAGTCGGCTCTCTCGACAAGTCCCCGGATGGGGTCCTGGACGTTGCCATCGACTACGAGACGACAGGCATCAAGCCGCATCGTGAAGGTCACAGGATTGTCGCCGCATCCCTTGCCTGGAGAGAGGGAGGGAAGTATCACGCGGTCGGGTTCCGTTGGGATGGGGACTGCCCCGAACTCACGAAGGCCTGGGACGACCTCATCCACAACAAATCCGTGGGTCTTGTCGCCCACAACGCCAGCTTCGAGGCCTGCTGGTCCAGGTTCCGCGCCGGTCCTGGAAATGGGAGGACGGACTGGCCCAGCAATTGGTCCTGGGATACCTGTGTGGCCGCCCACGTCATCGACAACAACCAAAAGGTCGGGCTCAAACTCCACACCTACTGCGAGCTGGGGGTGATAGGATATGACACCAAGGCCGACAAATTTATTTCCGGGATTATGGAAGGGGAGGACCGGGATAGTTGTAACGCCTTCAATCTGCTGGCGTCCCCTGTCGGCGTCCCCTGGGGTGAGGTCGTCTATTACTGCGCCCAGGACTCGCTCTACACCCTGGCAATACGAGACAGGCAGGTCCCGCAAATCGAGGGCCTGGAGGCCCCGTTCCGTTTCTTTATGGAGGGGGTGGATACCCTTGCCCGCGTCCAGTCGGAGGGGCTCCCCATAGATATGTCGAAGGTGGATGCTCTCCGGGACAAGATGACCGGGAACTATGAGGAAGCCCTCGCCCGCATTATGGGTTCGACGGAGGTGAAGGCCTGGAGCCGTGCCCATCCTGGGGATGCCTTCAACCCGGCGTCAAATAAGCAGCTCGGTGAGGTGCTCTACGACATATGCGGACTCAAGCCTCCCAGCGGCAAGCGGGATGTGACGGAAGACTCCCTGTCCAAACTCGGTACCTCGCTCTGCAAGGATGTCCTGGCGATGCGGCACTGGTCGAAGATGCGGGACACTTTCCTCGCATCCTACTCCAGGGAGGCCGCCTGGGATGAGCCGAAGCAGTGCCACCTCATCCGTCCGTTTTTCAATCTTGCCAGCGGGGCCGGGAGTGATGGCGCCGGAGGTCCGAAGACCTACCGCTCATCCGCCGACTCCCCGAACTTCCAAAACATCCCGAAGCGTGACAAGGAAATGAAAAAGTTGTTGCGCTCCCTCTTTGTGGCTCCTCCGGGCTTCCGGTTTATGGAAATGGACTACAAATCCCTGGAGGTGATGGTCTCCGCGTCCTATCATCACGACCCGCAGATGATACATTACCTACAGAACCCGGAGTCCGATATGCACCGCGACACCGCCTGTGATATGTATATGCGTAGCCCCCAGGAACTGACAAAGGAGGAGCGTTCCTCCATCAAATCCGGCTATGTGTTCTCGTCCTTCTATGGGGCCAGCTATCGCTCCTGCGCATTGAAGATGTGGGGGGATATGCCGGCCTATACAAAGGAGCACCTCATCAAGGACTGCGGGATAAAGAACTACGACCAGTGGGAGGCCCACGTCCGCAAGGCAGACGACATCTTTTGGAACAAAAGATTTAAGGTCTACAACAAATGGAGGGACAAGGAGTGGAGAAGGTACCAGGATATGGGGTATGTCCAGGGCTACACGGGCTTTAGATGCCGTGGACCGATGGGTTTTACCGAATGCGCTAACCGTTGTATCCAGGGCTCCGCGTTCCACATCCTGCTCCGCGCCCTCATCTATGATGTCCGGGACATAAACGAGGCCGCCCGGTCCTCCGGGATGCAGTCGCGGGCCATCGGGCAGATACACGACGCCATCATCGGGCTTGTGAGGGAGGGGGAGGAAAACGCCCTCGCCTCCATCGTCTACAAGAACGGGGTGGAGAGGGTCTCCCGACTTTTCCCCTGGATTTGCGTGCCCCTCGTCATCGAGGGCGAAATGTCCGCCGTGGGTGGTACCTGGGCGGAAATGCAGGACGTGGGCGAGTTGGGACCCCAGGGCATCGTGAACCCCGCCTGGGTGGATAAATTCCCAAAACCGGGCACGAACGTATAAATCATCGAGGTAAACAAATGGAAATAATCAAGGCTAATCTAGCAGAACTCGTCCCCCATCCCGATGTCCCGTTTGCAGGGACCGCCCAGTCGGCGAAGGCCGGGGAACAATCCCCTTTAATCGTCTGTGACCGGGAACTCCGCGTGGTCTTCGGATGGGATACCGTACTTGCCTATCGCCGCCGTGCGATGGAGCGGAACCTGGAGGCGTCCACCATCGAACTCGAGGTCGTGGCACTCTCCCAGGAGCCTGTCAAGGTCGGACTCGGTCTTGTCTGTGTGGGCAAGTTCCAGGAAATCGACTACAAGAAGGTCCTGGAGGTATCCCCCGACCCCTCCGTCTTCGGTTTCGGGGACTACAGGGATATTTCGGGCTTTTTCGAGTCGGCACAGAAGGCATCCGCCGCTCCTGTCGAGACCGGGGGTTTTTTCTCGATGCCCGGAGGCATCAAGTGAGTGTCCAGGTATGTTTCGCCGGGGCGGAGGTCCCGCAGTGGTCCAGGATTGCCTATGCGGCAGGAGTCCGTAATTTCCTGTTCACCGCGTATCCCTACGTGGCGGACCGGCTGCATGTCCCCTTTTTCCAGGTAGGCCCGAAGGGACGCTGTGGGCACCCCCTCCCTCCGCACAGGGTCCTGGGGGAGACGGAGGGCCGGGTGATTATGGACTCCGGGCTCTTCACCCTCCTGTTCGGGGCCGGCAAGGGTTCCACGGGGAAGTCCGGGATTTTCCGCTGGTACGATGCCCTGGTGGAGTATATCCGCTCCCTCCCCTTCAAGCCCTCGTGCGTTGAGGTCGATGCACAGAAGATTATCGGTGTAGACGAGACCTGGACCCTCCGTGAGAGGTTCCGGGAGGATTTGCCGGGTATTGAGCAGGTAAATGTCATCCACCAGGAGGACGGGGTGAAATCCGTTGACCGGATGATAGAGTTCTCCGACTACGTGGCGGTATCCTGCCAGGAGACCCGCATCGTCTACCCTGGGGATTATCTCCCCAGGCTCATTTCCCTGGTCCGTTATATCAAGTCCAGGAAGCCGGGTATAAAAATCCATATGCTGGCCTGTACCGAGGAACCGCTCCTCAAGGAGTTGGCCCAGGATGTCACGACGGCAGACTCCACCTCCTGGCTATCCATCAACCGCTACGGCTGGGGAGGCGAACAGAGACCGCGCCAGGAAGCCCTCGACTCGATAGCCGCACAGATGGGACGGTTGAGCCTCGACTGTGGCTATAACCTCACGAAAAACAAGACCAGGGCGGAGTATTATGCCACGACATACATCGCCGCCCGCAAATTCCTCCGGGAGTACTCCGAGTTTGCCGGTCCGCAGACTTCGGGAGAGCCGGAGCTGGGGGTGAAATGAGTATCCAGGTATGTTTTGCCGGGGCCGAGAATATCAACGACCGGGACGTCGCCTATGTGGCCGGCGCCCGTAATTTCCTGTTCACGGCCTGGAATTATTTGCAGAAAAATTCCGTGGTGGCGGATGATTACGCCAGGGTATCGAGGATTATGTCCGGCTCGAACGTCACGATAATGGACTCCGGGCTCTTCACCCTCCTGTTCGGCTCGAAGTCCGGGAAGCTGGGACGTCGGGAAATCGACAACTATTTCTATCGCCTCGTGTCCTTCATCCGGGGGATGAGGGAGAAGCCCGTATGTGTCGAGGCGGATGCGCAGAAGATTATCGGGGCGGAGGCCACCTGGGAACTCCGGCGGAAGTTCCGGGAAGCCCTCCCAGGGGTCCGGCAGATAAATGTCGTGCACCCGGAGGATGGGGTGGAAGGCCTGGACCGCATAATCGACTTCACGGACTACCTGGGCATCCCCTGCGTGGAAATGCGGAGGCTGGACCGGACCGCTGCCGCCGGGCAAATCCGGGACCTCGTCTATTACGCCAAGTCCAGGAAACCGGGCATAGACATCCATCTTTTGGGTTGTACCGACCTGGGTATCCTGGACTCCTTGAGGGAGGATGTCACGACGGCAGACTCTACCTCCTGGAATGCGCATCGTAAGTTCGGGTACCGGGATGGGATGGCACCTACCCCGGAGTTCGAGGCCAGGGTGGGGGAGGCGGTGAAGGGATGCCGGGAACTCTCCCGCTACAACGTAGGGGAGTCGGAGAACAGGGTCAAGGGATATACCGCAATGTATATCGGGGCCCTGGAAATACTCAACGACCTGGAGGGCAAGGTGGGTCCCCAGGTGAAGGGGATACCGTTGGTGTCCCTATAATGATTTTGTCAACTCTAAAAACGAGGTAAATTATGTACACAGTCAAGAAAAGGATGGAAATTGCCGGGGCCCATCGCCTCGCCCTGTCCTATGAGTCCAAATGCCAAAACCTTCACGGCCACAACTGGATTGTCGAAGTGACCCTGCAGTCCCAGGAACTCAACGCCGACGGTATGGTGATGGATTTTTCCCACATCAAGCGCGAGGTCCACAAGGCCCTCGACCACAAATGCATCAACGATGTCGTGGCCCCGCTGAACCCCACTGCCGAGAATATGGCGAAGTGGATTGCGGACAGACTCGGGCCTACCTGCGTGAGGGTATCCGTCCAGGAGTCCGAAGGCAACATTGCTATTTGGGAGGCCTAAAGATGGAAGGCGAAAAGAAAATCGTATACAAGCGTGAGGACGGCCAGGACCCGCGCGACATCAAGTGTACCACCTATCAAATGCGGAACTTCTATGCACAGTTTGCGGATGGCTTTTTTTCTAACCTGGACTGGATGAACTATATACAGCATTATGCCGTCGCCCGGATGGCAAAGAAGGGCGCCTCCGTCCTGGATGTCTGTTGTGGTCGCTCCCTGCTCCTCCCGCTCCTCCGCTACTATGCCGGCGATATCGAGAAATACACCGGGGTGGACATCTGCGAGAAGAACATCAACGAGGCGAAGGGTGGGGCCTCCCGCGCCGCCAGGGGCAAGAAACTCGCCCCGGAGGAGCTGGAGAAGTACTACCCCTTCAAGACGGAGTGGCTGCTCCACGATGTCGCCACGATGTCGGAAGTCGTGCCCGAAGACTCCCAGGACCTCGTGGTCTATACCTCCGCCCTGGAACATATGCACAAGGAGTTCGGGGCGAAGTCCCTGGAGGAATGTTTCAAGGTGATGAAGGACTCCGGCGTGATGTTCCTGTCCTGCCCCAATACCCCCGGCAATGGTTTCGATGTGCAGTACGCCGCCCACGTCTATGAGTGGGGGTACGATGAGCTGAAGCAGGAACTAGAGCGCATCGGGTTCCACATCGAGCACGAGGTGGGTCTCGTGATGTCCGCCGCCGATATGAAGGCGATGGTGGAGGAACTCCCCCAGGATTTGCAGAAGTTCTACAAGACTATGGGAAAATACCTCCCCACGTCCTTGATGACCGTGTTGATGGGTATACCCTATCCCAAGAAGTCGAAGGAAATTTTGTTTATTTGTCGTAAAAAGAAACCGGAGGCCTCCGGGGGATTTTTCGACCTGGACGACCTTCGCCCGGAAAATATCGAGGACGACTAGATGACGCAGAAGACATACCTGTCCTGGGATGATGTGGAACATATGCTGGATGAGGTGGTGGCCAGGCTCCCGTCCGGCTCCCACTTCACCGGCGTCTACGGCCTCCCCCGTGGGGGCCTCGTTCCCGCCGTGATGCTCTCGCATCGCCTGGACATCCCGCTCCTTGCGGCAGCCTCGCCCGGATGCCTTGTCCTGGATGATATCGCGGACTCGGGCATCACCCTCAAACATTACAGTGACCTGGGCTACAAAATCGCAGTCCTCGTCTACAAATTCCATAGGTCGGAGGTCCGCCCGGACTACTCCGGCCTCATCACCAACGACCCGAACTGGGTCGTATTTCCCTGGGAGAAAAAATAGATGCTGGAAGTTTTGGAAATCTTCGACTCCATAGATGGGGAGGGACTCCGTGCCGGTGAACTCACGACCTTCGTGAGGCTTTCCGGCTGCAACCTCCACTGTCGCTACTGCGATACCGCCTACTCCATCCGCAAGGATAACCCCGACGCCGTGAAGATGGGCGAAAAGGAAATCCTGGAGAAGGTAAAGTACCACAACGTCACGATTACCGGGGGCGAACCGCTCTCCCAGGTCGGGACCTGGGACCTTGCCTATTCCCTGGCGAAGGCGGGCCACTCCGTGAATATCGAGACGAACGGGACCTACCCTGTCCCTCCGCCGGAAAATCGGCCGGGCATCTTCGTCACGATGGACTATAAATGCCGCTGCTCCGGCCATCACCAGGAAATGAAGGCGATAACATTTGCCAACCTGGGGCAGGGGGATGTCATCAAGGCGGTGGTCGACTCGGAAAAGGATATGCAGGACGCCCTCGAGTTCATCCGGGGACTCGATACCCGGGCCTGGGTGTATATTTCCCCCTGCTGGGGCTTCGAGACGGCGAAGATTGTCGACTTTATGAAGCAGCAGGACCTCCAGGGGAAGTTCCGGGTCCAGCTCCAGCTACACAAGTACATTTGGGACCCCAAAGCAAGGATGGTATAAGATGATTTCGGATGACGAAAGAAAGCAGAAACTGGCGGAACTTTTCGCCCAGGTCCTCCCGCTCCTCACGGACTCTACGGACCCGGACCTAAAGGAGACCCCGCAGCGGGTGGCGAAGTACTGGGTGGAACTCACCCAGGGGGCAAGGTACTCCAACGAGGAAATTGCCCGGATGTACGGCAAGACTTTCCCGGTCTCCACCCGGTCCGTGGTCGAGGTCAAGGACATTGCGGTGTTCTCCCACTGTGAGCATCACCTCGCACTGATGTACGATATGTCCGTGGATATCCGCTACCTCCCGAACCTCAAGGTCCTGGGGCTCTCCAAGTTCGGACGCATCGCCAAGATGTGTGCCTCCCGGCTCCAGCTCCAGGAACGGCTCACCCAGGACATCTACAATGTCCTCTCTATCGCGCTGGAGACAAAGGACATCGAGGTCATCATCCGGGGCAAACACGGTTGTATGACCGCCCGTGGCATCCAGTCCAGGGAGTCCTTTACCGAGACGAGGGTGGCCGGGGGTATCTTCGATACCGGGCTCCCGCGTATATAGGAAAATGTCGGGGGATGACTTCGAGCGAGTGGTATCCTCTTTGCATCCCCCTGGAGGCTCCCGGTCCTCCCTAAAAACCCGGGATTTTTATTGTCGCATCGTCCAGCTGGACAGGACATAGCCCTCCGAAGGCTAAAACAAGGGTTCGAGTCCCTTTGTGGCAACTATCGCCGGTATCCTGGAGAACTTTTTTGTAGTCGTTTTTCTCCGCCGGGATACCGGCAAATTTAATCTCAAAAGGAGTCAACAATGGATGATACCGAAGTCGAATGTCCCGAGTGCGGGCATGTCTTCTACCCGGACCTGGAACCCGTGACCTTCGATGTGGAGGAAGCGACCCAGGCCCTGCTCCGCAACTACCTCAACGGGGGAAGTGCCGGGGATGCCGAAAAACTCAAAACAGCAATCGAGAACTGCCTGGTGAACGAGCTGGGTGTCTCAAAAGGAGTAATCTAATGTCGAACTACAAAGTGACAAAGGAAATGGTCGAGGAGCAGATTGTGGACAAGACCTTCACCACCCTGCCCAGTGGCAAGAAGATGGTCTGTGAACTCACCCTCAAAAACGGCTTTACCGTGACAGGTGAGGCTAGCGTGGTGGACAAGGAAAATTTCGTCCAGGAAGTCGGGGAGAAAATCTCCTACCAGCGGGCTTTCGACAAGGTCTGGTACCTTTTGGGCTATGAAATGCAGACGAAACTCTACGACTCCAGGAGGAACGGCTAATGTCCCTCTATCAACAGTACCGCCCCCGCACCCTGGAGGAAATGGTCGGCAACTCCGCCGTCGTCCAGGGCATCCGCAATCACTTCGCCCAGGACAAGGCCAGGGTATCGCACTCCCACATCATCTACGGCCCGAGCGGCTGCGGCAAGACGACCCTCGCCCGAGCCATTGCTACGTCCATCCTGGGAGCCGACCCGGACATTTCCGTCCACGAAATCAACTTTGCCTCCAACCGTGGCGTGGACACCGCCCGTGAAATTATCGAGCAGATGAAGGTATTGCCCCTCGTATCCGGGGCCGTGGTCTACATCATCGACGAGGCCCACGGGATGACGACCGATGCTAAACGCGCGTTCCTCAAGCCCCTGGAGGACTGCCCCGACCACGTCTACTTTTTCCTCTGTACGACAAACCTCACCCAGCTGCTCAAGGGGGACGAGGGCAAGGCCATCGGTACCCGCTGCACCCAGTGGAAGGTCGAGCCCCTCACCGGCAGGCAGTTGGGGAAACTCGTTGCCGAGGTGGCGGAAAAGGAACAGTATCCCCTGGATGATGAACTCCTCACGGCCATAGTGGATGCGGCGGATGGTTCGCCCCGAGCGGCCCTTGTCGCCCTGGAAAAGGTGATGCCCCTGTCCGACCGGGACGCCCAGCTCAAGGTCCTGGAGGGTGGGGTGGATGAGGACCCGGATACCCTGGAACTCTGCCGCCTGCTCACAAAGAACTCGCCCTGGAGCGAGGTTTCCCGCTCCCTCGCATCCCTCAAGGGGACCGTGGACCCGGAAGCCCTCCGGCGCGGTATCCTGGGCTATTGCCAGACCTGTATGCTGAAACGCCCCTCCCAGGACATCGCCCGGGTGATGGAGGAGTTCAGCATCCCGACCTATGACACAGGCTTCCCCGGTATCGTCCTTGCGGCCTGGAGGGTCGGCAGTAGATGACCGGGGCCTCCCGTATATCGGATTTTGAACCCTAAAAACGAGGTAAACAATGACTGAATTTTTCCCCAGTGACAACAGGGACCTGGACCTGGACTTCAAGGATTTGCAGACATCCGTGGCCCGCCAGTCCTCCCTTTACGACTACTACGCCAGCAAGGCAGCCGATGCACGCGAGGCCAGGGACCGCAAGGTAAATTCCCTCGATGCCCGCACCGCGGCCGTGGAGTTGGAAATCCGCAAGAAAGCGGCCGATGCCGGCGAAAAGCTGACCGAGGCGAAGGTTTCCGCGATGGTGGAGTCCGACCCGGAACTCCTCAAGATGAAGGACGAGGTCGTGACCCTCAACCGAGCCCTCCAGGACGCCGAGACCATCGTCCGTGCCCTGGACCACAAAAAGACTATGATAGAGTGCGCCGTCCGTATGGCAATCTCCAACTCTTACGAGACCTCCGCCTCCGGCGCGGTCTCCGACTTCTCCGCGGACAATGCCCAGCGCCAGCTCCGCGATAATCTCAACAAAGGGAGGGACTAGCAATGGCCTTCAATCGCAGTGACATCCGTTTCGGAAATCGTTATCAACGCCAGGTAGAGACAAACGAGGACAAGGGCGGTGCCCGTGGTCCTAGCTTTATGGACTACCGTGGCTGCAAGCTCAAGTTCTACAAACTCGGCAAGGTCGGGGATTACCAGGACATCAACATCCTGCCCTGGAAGGTCGGGGGCAACAAGCATCCGCTCGTCAAGTCCGGGGAAATGAAACCCGGGATGTGGGACTATGTCCTGGATGTTTGGGTGCACCGCAATATCGGACCGGACAAGGGCTCCTACCTCTGCCCGAAAAAGACCTACGGCAAGTCCTGCCCCATCTGTGACGAGGCATCCCGCCTTGCCGACAACGAAGGCACCCAGGCAGCTGCCGGGATGTGGGCTTCCCGCCGCTCCGTCTACCTCGTCCAGGAAGTCGACGAAAAGGGACGCGGGGGCAGTGAGCCCCTCATCTTCGAGACCTCGCACAATACCTTCACCAAGGACCTCGTGGATGAGTCCACCGCCTGTATGCGTGGCCAGGGCGTGGTGGATTACGCGAACCCTGGACCGGACGGCCGCGTCGTCTCGTTCCGCGTCGGCGAGGACACTATGGGTGGGGGTCGTACCTACAAACTCGCAAAGAGTTTCTCGTTCAATAAGCGCCAGGAGGAAATCCCGGACGAGGTGCTGGAAGCCTGCCCCTCCCTGGATGAAATGCTCGTGGTCCCGACCCCGGAACAACTGAACAAGGCCCTTTTCGGTGGCCCGGATGAAGAGCCCCAGGATGAACCCCAGGGCCGCCGCTCCTATCGTGAGGAAGCCCAGGACGACCGCAGGGACTACGAGAGGGACAGGGAACGCGACCGCTCCTCCAGGGATGAGGAACTCCGCCAGCGCGACCGTGACGATGGATACCGTGGCGAACCGGAACCCTCCAGGTCCGAAGGTCGCACCCTCCGTGGAAATGATGGCAAGGACTTCGAGGACCCGTTCCCCGACCAGCCCACAGGCTTGAGCCGTGGCCGTGATAATCGCCAGGAAGAGCCCCAGGAACCGCGCCAGGAGCGCTCCCGTAGGGAGGAGCCCCAGGATGAGCCGGAGCCCTCCAGGAGCCGCCAGCGCGAGCCGGAACCGGAGCAGGAGAACCCCTGCCCGAACAAATACCAGTTCGGCGTGGAATGCGACAAGAAGGCCCTGTGCTACAAGTGCCCGGATGCCATCTACAACCGTTGCCGCGAGGCATCCCGCAGACGCTAGGTAATTTGACCTCCAAGCAATCGAGTCCCGGTGTGATGAACACCGGGATTTTCCGTATAATATCCTGGAAAAATCAACCAAATAACGAGGTAGAATTTTATGGCTAAAGAAAAGGAAATCACCCCCACTATGATAACGGGCTGCGACCTGCTGGACCTGCTCCTGGGAGGCGATAAGGGAGTCTACGGGCTCCCCTTCGGCAGTATCTTGAATATCATCGGTGACAAATCCGCCGGCAAATCGTTCCTCAAGAACGAAATAATTGCGGCGAACCACTGGGCCCTGGGGGACAGGATGGCCTGGGAGTCGGACGACACCGAGTCCGGGGATACCTTCGACACGACCAGGCTCTACGGTTTCGATATCCACCCGGCAGACCGCCGCATCGGCTCTAAACGGGACATCCAGGACGCCGCGACAATCGAGGAAATGGACGCGAAGGTATCCCTGTTCCTCCAGTCCATCGACAAGGACCAGGTGGGTATCTATGCGGTCGACTCCCTGGATGGCTTGAGTGACGCCACCCGTGAGGCGATGGAGGCCGGACGCCTGGGACAGTTGAAGCAGAACAAGGAGGTCAAGGACCCGGGGGACTACGGGGCACAGATTGCCAAGTTCTTGAGCCAGCAGTTTTTCCGAACCAAGCACAAGAAGCTGGAGGATGCCCGGGTGTCCCTCATCCTAGTGTCCCAAATCCGTGACAAGATGAACGCCGCGGCCTATGGTCCGAAGTGGGAGGTCTCCTGTGGCAAGGCCCTGGAGTTCTACTCCCATACCCGCGTATTTTTGAAGACGGTGCGGCAGATAAAGAAGGGGGACCTCGTGGTCGGCGCCTACGTGGAGGCCTCCACCATCAAATCCAAGACCCCGCGCCCCTATCGCAAGGCATACTACTCCGTCTACTTTGACTACGGCATTGACAATATCGGCTCGAACCTGGACTACCTTTTCGACCTCGTGAACGACAAGGGGGAAATCATCAAGGATGCGGCAGCCGCCATCGCCTGGGATGCCGGGGCGAAGGTAAAGGACCTCCCCTCCCTCACCGTTTGGCTCGAGGCCCAGGGATTGAAGGACGCCTGTCGCCAGGCAAAGAAGGAAAAGACCGGGAACTCCACCCTGTCCCTCGCCTGGATTTTGGAGTGGGTCGCATCGGACCCCGACCGCGCCCTCGCCCTGGACAGGGAGTTCGGCAAGGAGTTCTCCAGGGAGCAGTTAATCGAAATGTGCGAAAAGGACCCCTCGATGCGGGAGGAACTCACCCGGAGGGTCCGGGAGAAGTGGGAGGCGGCGGAGGATGCCGCAGCCAGCCATCGCCCGTCCAAGTACGCCAGGGGGTAGGTTTTGGATGCCTTGAAGTTATGGGAGAAGTTAAAGAAAATCCCGAAGGCCCAGGAGCCTACAAAGGAAGCCGCCAGGATGATAGAGTCCGGGGAGCTGACCCCGGAGGAAACCGCCACGGCCGTGGCAATTATGGCAATGATGCCAATTTTAATGCTCAAGACATTGGAGACCTAGATGCATAGACTTTACATAGGAATAGACAACGGGGTCACGGGCACCATCGCCTGGATGGACTCCAGCTCCCCGGATACCCAGGGCCGCGTCGAGACCAAGATGGTCGAGACCCCGGTATTTTCCGAACAATCCTACACCAGGGAGAAAAAGAACATTTCCCGCATCGACACAAAGAGGCTGGAGGAGTTCTTCTCGATGATTTCCCAGGGCATCAACCCTTCGGACATCCTGGTGGTCATCGAGCGACCGATGGTGAACCCGATGCGCTTTGCCGCATCCTGCTCCGCCCTCCGGGCCCTGGAGGCGACACTCATCATCGTGGAGCGTTTCGGATTTGCCCGGATGTATTGTGACTCCCGCGCCTGGCAGAAAAAGATGTTGCCCCAGGGCTGCAAGGGGGATGAACTCAAGAGGGCTAGCGAAGACATAGGTCTCCGCCTTTTCCCCTCCCTGGAAAAGATTATCACGAAACACAAGGACGCTGACGCCCTGCTTATTGCCGAGTGGGCCCGGAGGGAGGGTCTGTAGATGATTGAAGGGTTGAAAATTTCCAATTTCCAAAGCCACAGGGACTCCTCCCTGGAGTTCTCACCGGGGGTAAATGCCCTCGTGGGGGACTCGGACTGCGGGAAGTCCGCCGTTATGCGGGCCCTCCTGTGGGTCATCACGAACCAGCCCCAGGGGGATGCCCACGTGAGCAACTGGCTCAAGGACAAGAAGGGCAAGGTGAAGGGGATATGCCAGGTGTCCGTCGTGCTGGATACCGGGACCGTGACCCGCTCCAGGGGCAAGGACGAGAACTCCTACGAATACCACCCCGATGATGACGGCAGCCCGGTGGAGGCCCCGTCCGTGAGGTTCGAGGCGATGCGGTCGGATGTCCCGGTGGAAATCTCCCGGACCTTCGGCATCGGTCCCGTGAACATACAACGGCAGATGGACCCACCGTTCCTCATTTCGGCGACACCGGGTGAGGCCGCCCGCTACATCAACTCCCTGGTCGACCTGTCGGAAATCGACACCGCGATGTCCGTCACGAACTCGATGTCCAGGGAGTGCTCCGCCGATATGAAGGCGGCGAACGACGCGGTCTCCAGGCTTGAGGGGGAAGTCGGGAGCCTGGGATGGGTGAAGGACCTGGAAAAGGTGGCGGATGCCGCGGAGAGCCTGGAGGGCTCCCTCAAGGAAGCCCAGGGAAAGCACGGAACCCTCACGGATGAACTGGGACGACTCGAAGCCGCCGCCCGCCGGTGGGCCTCCCTGGACCTCTACGCAAGGGAGGTGGAGAAGGTCCTGGAGAGGTTGGAGAAGGTCTCCCGCTCCCTCGATGGGGCTATGTCGAAGTATAACCGGCTAAACAAGGATTTCCTGGCATTTAGGGCCGTGGAAAAATCCCTCCGTGGGATGGAGAGGGTGGACGAAGTATCCGGGCTCCTGGACCGCGCCGGCGAAATCCTGGGGATGCTGGAGAAGTCCTGCAGACTCCTGGATGCCGGAAAACTCACGGAATATGCCGGGGCTGCCCGTTCCGCATCCCTGGACCTGGAAAAGGTCGAGCAGGTCCTCTCCCGGTTGTCCAGGATGGGCTCCGCCCTTGAGGGGACCCGGGAGTCCCTGGAGCGTTCGCAGAACGACCTCGCAAATCTTCACAAGGGCCTGGAAGCCATCGAGAGAGCGAACCGGGAAATCGAGGAACTGGAGCACTCCCTGGAAGGTAAGGTATGCCCCTGCTGCGGTCGTCCCATACATCGGGCAGAAAAATAAGTAAAAAATAAGAAATAAATAAGTTCCGGGAGACCGGGACTTTTATATTTTTGGGGTATAGAAAACATCAACAAGAGGATACCACAATGACGCATGAAAAAATCGAACAGCTCAAGCAAATTAACCGTGCCTGCGTCGCCATCGCGGAGGAAATAAACCTCGCCGGCCTGGAACAGGACAAGGACCTTTTCGTGAACATCGCCCCGTTTAGGCAGATGAGGGACGGGCAGGGATGCCTCCAAGTTTGGAGCCTGGGAGAGGACCTGGACTACAAGGACGCGGATGTTTGGCTTACCCTTGATGCGCGCGGAGGATATCTCGCTAGCGTCAGCTGGAAGGCTTCTGCGACAACCAAGGAGTTCCGCGTGGCCACGACTTCCGAGTTCTACGACCTGGCCTGCACCATCGTAGGAGGATGCTAGTATGTTTTATATCCTCACGCAGAGCTACTCCGTCTACTTCGGCAAGGACAAGCAACTCCTCCCTATGGCCCCGGTACCGGGGGAAAGTTCCATCGAGAAATGTGTGGACATCGAGGATGCCCGCCGCTCTATGAACAATCGCCTTGTCAACTACATATTCTGCCCGCTGCCTGATTGCCGCTGGGAAATTAAGTCCCGCAAGACAACGGACCTGGTAGACCGCAAGTATGTTTTCCAGGAGTCGGAACCCCGCCCCGTGGATGATGGGAGTTGCTACGTCGCCATCCGCAGGGAGTTCACCCTCGTACAGGACCTTTAGGAGTAAATAATGAAAGCCACAGACGAACTCTATCTCAAATATGCCGGGATAATCACCGCGGTCGTGAACCACTACTCCCGTGATTTCCCGGACCTTGAGGATGACCTCTACCTCCAGGCCGGTCTCATCTTCTGCCAGGCCTGCGAAGCCTTCAAGCCGGAGCACCCCTCCGGCGCCAGCTTCGATACTTTCCTCCGCCACAAACTCCACTCCTTGACCTGGCTAATCGACAAGGCCCTGCACGGACCCTCGCTGCTGGAGAGCAGGGGTAAAGCCCCGGTGCGTGTGGCAACCGTCTGCGACCAGGACGAGGACGCGGCGGTAGGGGACCCCAGTTGTGGGACCTTCGCCCTCATCCAGGGCGTAATGCCGGATACATTGGCAGATTATAGCAGGCAGCTCGAGGCCTCCGGGGAATATCCCCAGGAACTCCTCCCGTACCTGGAAGCCCTCCAGGGGGATGCCCTCCAGGTGTTCAAGGACTTTACGGAGGGATACTTCAAGATTAAGCCGGACCCCTCCAGGAGCAGGGAGTTCAACCGGGCAAAGGAATACCTCACCCCTATGAAGATTTACCGCCGGCGGTACCTCAAACTGGGGTGGAGCCTGGAGAGGACCCGCAGGGCGTTCAATGGGCTACAGGGTATGCTGAAACTCTATATGCAGGGCAGGCTCCCCTGTAATCTCATCCCCTCGACATAGGAGCCTCTCGATGCCCTTTAAAATTTTGGAACCCATCCGATGCTCCAGGTGTTCGGGTACCTGGGATGATGAGGGGAGACCCCCGACCCTCAAGACAATAAACGGGAGGCTCAAGTCTTCGGGGTGGTATCCCGACCCGGATAGTCCGGGCTATTGGATTTGCCCGGAGTGTGCGGAGGAACTCCTCCAGGACTACCGGGAGTCCCCGTAAAGTCATTTTATCCATAAAGGAGTTGCAATGTCGCTAATTTTGCGAGTCATACTTTTTGTCGTGTTTGCGGGTATCCAGTTCTCCCTCCCATTCGCGGTTCTGCACTGGGGTTTCGGGCTTGACGATGAGTGGTGCCTGTTCCTGTCCTGGATATGGGCCACCGCGATGATTTTGGTCGTCACCTCACCGACGCCGGAGGGACCCAGGGATGAGTAAGGTACTTATTACCGCGGACTGGCATATCCGTGGGGACAGACCCCGCTGCCGGGTGGACGAGGACTGGCTGGAGACCCAGCGCCGGGACATCCGGGCCGTTTCGGAAATCGCCAGGGAGGAAAAGGTCCGGGAGGTTTGGATTTTGGGGGATTTGTTCCACCAACCCAGGGTTTCCACGGAGGCCCTAAATATGGTACTCTCCGAACTCCTGGACATCCAGCAGAACCGCACCGTCCGCATCCTCCCAGGAAATCACGACCTACCCTACCACGACTACGGGAACCTGGAGTGCTCTAGCATCGGGGTCGTGCTGAAGTCTTTTGGTGAGCTGGGCACGGAGGCCCTGGATAACCTCAAGGTCTATGCCGTCCCCTTCGGGATGGAGGACGAGGATAGCCCGGAGTTCAAGGGCGCCGATATTTGGGTGACCCACCAACTCACTTTCCCCGATGACGCCGCCCGTCCCATCAAGGGCGTAGGGGTCACCGCGCAGGAACTTCTCGATAAATTCCCCGGTAGGTTGGTCCTCACAGGGGACTACCACAATGGATATGTCTATACCGCAAGGGACGGACGGCAGGTCGGGACCCCCGGATGCCTCAACATCCAGGCGGCGGATTTATTGGAATACTTCCCGCAGGTCCTCATCCTGGACACGGACACCCTGGACATCACCACGAGGGTCCTGCCTCCCCGCGCCGAACTCGTGGTCACGGACTACCTGGTCGCAGAAAAGGAGAGGGACGAGAGGATGGAGAAGGTGCTCCAGGTTGTCGGGGATGGCTCCGCGGTATCCCTATCGTTCCGGGATAACCTGGAAAATATCATCAACTCCCAGGAGTTCAAACCGGCGACCGATGTCTACCCGGAACTCCTGGACAGGCTTAACAAGGACAGACAATAATGATAGAGCGCAGTACATTGGAAATGGTGGCCCGGAAAATCGGGCAGCCCCTTGTGGCCCTGCCCCCGTCCTGGGACCCCTGCCTTGTCGGGTGGACCGCTTCGGCCGGCCCCGTGATAGCCGTCTACGACTATGACCTGGGCCGCATCGCCCACTCCCCGAAGATGGGGGAGTTCGACGACATCCTCCTGGATGCCCTCCGGGGAGCCAGGACCGGGGACCTCGTGCCCCTCATCATCCACACAAGAAATCACGACTAAAGGAGTCAAAAGATGAGTAATAGTATTGTAGCCCTCGATATCGAGACGGTCCCCCGCGCGGGGATTATGGAGACCTGGTACCCCCAGTGGGCAGCAGGGAAGTACCCCGGAAAAGAAGGGGAGGAACTGGAGGCGATGGCGGCGTTGTACCCGGAGTTCGGGCAGATTTGCTGCGTCTGCTGGGGCGACCTGTCGGAGCCGGAACACAGGCTCATCCCCACCGTCTACGGGATGGTGGCGGAGAACCTGGACAGGGAGGCGGAACTACTGGAGGTCCTTGCCTCCGCCCTCGATGACTCCGTGACCCTCGTGGGTCACAACCTCAAGGGGTTCGACATCCCGTTCCTCACGAAACGCTACCTTGCCCATCATATGCAGGTACCCCCGGCCCTCCGGCTCCTGGGCAAAAAGCCCTGGGAAATCAAGCACCTGGACACTATGGAACTTATGCGGTTCGGGTCCAGCAATATGTCCCTCCGCTCCGCCTCCCTGCTCCTGGGTTTCCAGGACCCGAAGCAGTCCTGTGACGGGGTGAAGGTTTGGGACCTTTTCAAAGAAGGCAAGATGTCGGAAATCCGGGACTACTGCTCCGGTGATGTCCGCGCGGTCGGGGACATCTACTTCAACCTCCACAGACTTGCGGGGCTGGACTGATGACCCGGCAGGAAATCCTGGAGTTGATAGAGACGGTGGCCGAGGGAGCCCAGGTGGCGGTCCTTGATGATATGGACGAGGCCTGCCTGGGTATCGCATTGACGGCTACCCCGCATCTTGTCTACTCCAGGTCAAAATGTATAAAGGTCCTCCAGGAGTCCGGGATGTCCCAGGATGAGGCGGAGGAGTACTTCGAGTATAATACCGCCCGGTCCCTCCCGTATATGGGAGAAAACAACCCCGTAATAGTAGAACCCTAAAGGAGTTAAAAAGATGGCGACAGAAGTCGAAAATTTGATAAAGAGGGTGGATGCCCTCAAGTCGGAAAAGGCGAAGGCCCAGGGCATCGTGGAAGGTATCCAGGCCCGGTGGCGGGATGAACTCGGGACAGACGACCCCGACAAGGTAAAGGAAATCATCGCAGAGACCGATGCCCAGGTCCGTGAACTCTCCCAGGAATACGAAAATACCATCCAGGAGGCCCGCAAGCTCCTGGATGAGGCGGAAGGGTCGAGGTAGGTATGTCCCGACGTATAACTATTAAGGACATCCCCTGGATGAGGGATGCCGAGGCCTCCCACAAGAGCAACTGGCTCGCCGACTCGAAGGGAGGAGAACCCAACCACTGGCCGGAGCCGGAGGACAAGCGATGAACGCACAGGAACTACGCTCCATCACCTCCCGGTACGTCGGTCGCCGTGAGGCCCTGGAGTCCCAGCTGGAAGGGGCGAGGAAAAGGGCGGAGGGGCTGGTGGCCCGCAAGGCCTCCATCGACTCGCTCATCCTCGCCGTGCAGAAGGCGGCAAGGGATACCCAGGACCAGCTCCGCGTCCGCATCGAGGATGTGATACAGACCGCCCTGGATGCCGTTTTCCCGGACTCCTACCTTTTCAAGACGGAGTTCGTGGCCCGGAGGGGTCGCACCGAGTTGGATATGTGGCTCGACAAGGACGGCTCCAGGATGGACCCGCTAGACAGTAACGGAGGGGGAGTCGTGGATGTAATCTCCCTCGCTCTCCGGGTCTGCTGCCTCACGATGTCCAAGAACTCCCGCATCCTGCTCCTGGACGAACCGTTCCCGCACATCCGTGGGGGAGCCCGGCAGAGGCTGGGGGAGGTCCTGGGGATGATATCCCGGCGACTCGGTATACAGGTGATTATGGTCTCCGATGTGGCCGGCACATCCATCGTCCCGGACCGGGAGTTCCAGGTATCACTAGACCGCTCCCACATTTCGAGGGTGGAGGTCAAGGACTCCGAGGTATCCGCATAAGATTTCCCTGGCCCCGATGGCAGCAGAGGGTACCTAGTCCCTCCACACGATTGCCATAACACAACAATACCGCTGCCGGAGGGGCTTTTTAATTTCAACCTAAACAAAGGACTAGAAGATGAGCACAAAAAAGAAATCCGAACCCAAGAACGAAAAACCCCAGGGCATCAAGGCGCAGACGGACACCCAGTACTGCGCCGACCTCGTGGGCAAATTGTCCCAGGCCGTCGTGGCCGGGGATGACAAGAAGGCCTCCGAAATCATCGAGACCGTGAACGGCTACGTGGGCTCCCTGCTCCAGCGTCAGCAGGACGCGGAAAAGAAGGCGGAGGAACTCCAAAAGGAAGCCCTCCGGCTCCAGGCCCTCCGCCAGTCCCTCCAGGATGCGGCCACGGCCCTCCGGGATATCCGCAACTGCAAGGCGGAGGGATAGTCCCGGTGGCGGACAGGTTCCCCACACCCACGGATACGGAAAAACGACTCCTCAAGGCGGGAGTCGTTCCCCGGTCGTGGAGTTTTGCCCAGGCCCGCAACTGGCTTTGGCGTCACGGTATGTCCCTCACAAATCTATGCAGGGAGGGAACCAAGAGAGGGGAACGGAAGCTCCGGGCATATGCCGCCTGGCGGGATGTCCTGGACCCCAACGAGACCCCCTCGATGTACAAGAGGATAGCCTATGTGCCAGGAGGGGGCAAGCTATCGAACAAGGCGGGGCGACCGTTCCCCAAGCCCCCGAACCCCCACCAACTCGGAACCCCCAGGGAACTCTCCCTGGAGGAAATGGACCACAAGGCTTCGAGAAAACTGCGGCTAATCACCCGGGCGTTCGGGGAAGTCCCCATAACCGCAAAGGACCTCAACGCCCTGCTCGCCCTCCCCTCCCCGTTCAAGGGTACCCCACGACTCTACCCCTGTGGTAGGATGTGGAGGCCCTGCGAGGGAGCCCCGGATGCCCAGGAACTACCACCACCACAGACGATGTTCAAGGCCCGGCCGACAATCGAGCCCCGGTTCCTGGCATCCATATGCGGCAGAGTCCTGCAATGGCTCGCGATGAACCCCCACGCCACCCCTTCACAAATAGCGGAGGCGATGGGGACGACCACCAGCGAGGTGAACCGATACATCGCCAGGCTCCGCAAGCGTGGGCTAATCATCAAGGCGGAGGTGTGGACGATATGTCCCTCCCTCATCGGTGAGGACCGGATGTTCAAGTATAAGTAGTCGGAGGGGGAAATCCCCTCCGTTTTTGATACAGGTTTGTTATGAAAAAGAGACTAGACAAAAAGAAGACTGTCGCCCGAGCCATCGCCCGGAAAATCGAGCGGTATATTGCGACCGGGATGAGCCCCAAAAATGCCAGGGAACTCGCCAGGGATGAGGTAAAGCACTTCCTCAACGCATTTTATAGACTCCGTGTCAAGCCTTCGCACAAATCCTGTCCCATATGCGGGCAGTCCAGGAGGACCGGGTACTTCAAGGCCTGCGGAGGATGCTACGAAATCCTGGAGTGGCGGGAGAGGCTGGACAGATTTTTCGATGGTCGCCGGGCCTCATTTAAGGGGACAGGGGCGGACCTCCGCTGGAGGTACGAGGGCTACCGCATCATCCTGGAAGTCATCGAGGATGTGAAGGCGGAAGTGGTGGAGGACGGCAAGATACAGAACCGCCGCCTCCGTTTCACGGCATCCCAGGTCCTGTCCCTGGGAGAAGTCAAGGCCCTGGACAACCTGGGCCAGGTCCTGGCAAAACTAATCGTCGAACTATACTGCAGGGCACACGCGGAGGCGCAGGCCTGGGTGGATGAGAACGACCGGGCCCTGTCCGTGGGAGGGCTACTCCTCCCGACCGCAGGCGGGAAGTGGGGCTCCAGGTGATAGACTGGAAGCGACTACTCGATGACCTGGGAGTCCCGAACTGGGATGCGGGCAAGAACGTCGCCCCCGGCAACATCAACATCCGCTGCCCCTTCTGCGATGACCACAGCAACCACGGGGGCTTCTCCATCGAGGGAGGGGGCTACCAGTGCTGGAGGTGTAGGGGAGGGGCTCCGGCAATGGCCGTCGCCAAGGCCGCAAACATCCCCCTGGAGAGCGCCCGGAACTATATAGCCCGATATTCCCACGGGGTGACAGGAAAAAGCGCCCAGGAGTCGCGGAAAGTGGCAGGGGCTTCGGAAATCAAGATACCGGGAGGGTCCCGTTGCTACCCCTGCCACCGCAGATACCTGGAGGGCCGGGGATTTTCCCCGGAGGAGCTGGAACTCCACCACGGTATCCGCTACACCCTCGTGGAGCGATGGGGAAAGCTGGATGTCGGCTACCGCATCATCATCCCGATATACGACGAGGACGGGAGGATGATAGCCTGGCAGGGCCGCGCCCTCTCGAAATCCCAGGAACCCCGCTATATTTTCCCGAAGGTCGAGGAATGCCCGAAGCACTACAAGCATACCCTCTATGGGATGGAGCAGGCGATGGCCAGGGACTCCGTCGTCGTATGTGAGGGGATTTTCGACCAGTGGAGACTCGGTCCGGGGTCTGTCGCCACCTTCGGTACCTCCCTCACCAGGGAACAGGTGGCCCTCCTGTCCCGATGGAAAAACATATACTTCCTGTTCGACCCGGAGGATACCGCCCAGGAGCACGGGAGGGACTACGCGAGGGATTTGGCCGCGGCCGGCTGCCGGGTGGAACTCTGCCGGACGGATTACGTCGACGCGGAGGGGAACCCCAGGGACCCGGGGGACCTCACCCCGGAGGAAGCCGCGGAGGTGATGGGGGAGTTGCTGGGACAGAAAAATATAAGAAATAAATAAGTTTTCCCTCCCCGACAAAATCCTATATTAGGGGTATCGGAAAACATCAAAAGAGGATACCACAATGCTAAATTCCTATAGCCGACTCTACCGCGTCACCACCAGGGACACAGACCTCTATCGTTCCAGGGGATACAGGTATGCGGACAACGCCGCGAAACTCTCCGAACTGCTCAAGAAGTTGGAGGCAAAGAAGGTCGAGGTCCACTCCATCGAGGTGAAGACAGAGACCCTCACCGGGAACATCCACTACACCGCTCTCCACGAAATCGACCTGGCGGCTACCCTGGCCTCCGTAAAGGAGGGTTAGAAGATGAAACGCAAAGACATCGACACCCTGCTCACCAACACCCTCCGCAATGCCTTCGCCGATGGATGGGAGTTGGTCATTGCCCGCAATAGCACCGGCTCCAGCTTCTCGTCCTGGTGGTTCACCCTGCGGAACAAGTGGACAGACAACCTCCGGGTAATTTTCCTCCGTGGGGAGCACTCCATCTATGGCTACACCTACTCCCTGGTCGTCGGAAATCCCGAAGCCGGGTACGAAATCGGGAACACCCCGGACCTGGACGAGGTCGAGCCCATCGAAAAGGTGGAGTTCGTAAGCCTGTCGGATGATTGGTTCGTCTCCCCGGGTGAGGCGAAGGCCGGGCATTTCAAACATATGGCCCGCTACGCCTCTGCCCCTGGGGCCGATGAGTTCCGGGTCCCCCTCACGGACGCCTCCAGGAAAATTGCCGCGAGCCTGCTCCGCAAATCGAAATCCGGGGCCGGTAGGGTATCTGCCGACAAAATCCAGGGCATAAGGTTCCGCTCCGGGATGGACGGGAACTGGCCCGTACCTCCGCAAATCCACATCGACTTCATAGGCTCCGGCACCTACGACGGGATATGCCTAGCCCGCAACATCGTGATGCCCGGCCACAGGGAGGACTAGAAGATGAACCCACAATACAAATCCAAATGCCGGGAGCGCATCCAGGGGCTCGCAAAATCCCTGGGCCTCAACATCCACTCGATAAAGGACGGGAGCCTGGGGGAGGAGCCCTGCCTCTGTCTCGTCTTCGAGCCCGGAACGGACCTCCAGGAAATCACCGAGTCCGCACAAAAATGCTTTAGGGCAGCAAGGGTCGTGAAGGGCCGGGGAGCCTCCCTCCCCTACGCCCCGGAAATAATCTACCCGACCCTCTACCTTGTTTTCTCCACTAGAACATCCCTCAAAAAGGCAGGTAAATGATGAATTTTAACGAATATGTCCCGGAGGGTGGGTGGATAGCCCACTACCAAAGAAAAAGGGCCAGGGAGGCCCGCAAAATCGCCATCAAGAGAGGGGCGAAGACCGCAGCCCTCTGTTCTGTCCTGCTCCTGGCCTACTGGGCCGTGGGCATCATCGAGTGCTATTTGTAGGGGGATATATGCCCGGATTTTTCGACATCGAGCAGCCCAAAGAAAAGAAGGTCCCCTCCCCATCCACCCCCGACCTCAAACAGGCCGGGGTAATCCTGGATGTCCTGGAGCTATTCCTGGGGGAGGACCCCTCCCGCACCTGTCTCTCGTGCATCAACATCAAGAAAGCCCCGCAGGGCCGGTTCGTCCTGGAGGCGACGGACTCCTTTTCCGCCCTCCGGGTGTTCCTGGATGAGGGGCAGTTCCGGGCCTGGCTCGACGCGGTGAAGACCCGGACCGCGAGACCGGAGGCCCTGGACGAGGTGGCCGGGGTCGATGGGTTCCCCCTCGATGACCGGGGACTCCTGTGGTGCCCCCGCAAGCAGTTCGAACTCGGATGCTCCGATACCTGCGGGTGGGTGACAGGGGAGAGGTTCCCCTACCCGGACCTCGACAGGTTCATCCCCAGGAATTTGCCCCACGGACCGGGGGACAGGGAGAACGTCCGACCCTTTATCGCCTTCGCCCAGCTGGCGAGGGTGGAGAAACTCTACAGGCTCCTGGATATCCCGGAGCTGACCTACAGTAATTTCCACTTCGGGGGTCCGCAATCCCCGACCCTGGAGCACAATGTCGTGACCCCCGATGACTCGAGGGCCGGGAACAATGGCTGGACCATCGAGTACGAACTGGTCGTGATGCCCTGCAAGGTAAAGAACTGGATGTAAAGGAGGGGCTAGGATGTGCTGGTATTGCGATGAGCAGAAGAGTATCAAATCCCAGGACCCCGACGTGGACGCTGTCCTCGATGAGCAGGGATATTTCAATGTCATAGACAACGAGGGGGACCCGCAGTTCGTGGAACGTTCGGCAGTGTTCAAATTTAACTACTGCCCGATGTGCGGCGCGAAGCTGGAGGAACATACCGGGAACCCCACTAAATCTAAATCACACAAAGGAGCATAAAATGGGCAAGGAAAAAGACTACCTGAAAATCGCGAGGAAGTTTGCAAAGCAGGCGGGCCTCGACCAAAAGAAAATCAAGGCGGAGCGCGACAAAATCGACTTCGAGAACAGATACATCAAGGGAAATGTACAATTTTTTCCAGGAGCGCAAAAATGACCATCAAGAAAACCCAACGCGAGGCCATCCGGGAATACCTGGAGGATGGCAAGACCCTCACCCCACTGGACGCCCTCTCCCTGTTCGGATGTTTCCGGCTGGCGACCCGCGTCTTCGAGCTAAAAAAGCAGGGGCTCGACATCAAGACCGAAATGGTCACGGACGGGGAGTCCGGCAAGAAGTATGCCCGCTACTACCTCCCGAAGGCATCCAGGGTCCGGGACCTCCCCGAAGACTCCGTCCTGGGCTGTCGCCCCCTCCAGCCGGTAGGTAGCGAGGTAGCCGATGCCTAGCGGGGATTACCCGTCCCATCCTGGGCAGACCTCCGGGGCTCCCAGGCAGGAGTTCGTGGAAATCCCCCTGGAGCAGTACGAGAGGATGATGCAGGTGGTGAGGATGGCTCGAGAGCTGGCGGGGGACTCGATGGACGAGGTCTCCAGGCTCCGGGATGAGAACCGGGTCCTCAAGAAAATGAACGCCCGTCTCCAGGGAATAAAGACCGGAGGTGTGTAGTGGTCGGAGAAATAAAGGTAAGTATCACGTTTTGGACCGAGCAGGAGGAACAAGAACTGCGGCAAATCCTGGACGAGGTGGCTAGCCGTTTCGTGGGGCAAAAAGACACCCCGGAAATTAGAGCCAGGGCAGACAATGCTCTCCAGGCAGCGGGTATGGCCTGGCTAGCCTCCCATCCTCCCAGGTGTTCGGTCATAAGTAAAAAATAAGAAATAAATAAGTTCCGGCCTCCCGGAACTTTTATAATTTATGGGTATCAAATCAACAAGAGGATACCACAATGATTATCGAACAGGTAATAAAGGGTGAGGAACTCACCGACCGCATCCAGCCACTCTTCGCCCTCCCCACCGGGGAACAGGGTTTCATCATCAAGACCTACGGCATAGACGGACTCCTGGAGAGTACCTTCTATGCCGAGACCGTGGGTAACACCGGGACCTTCACCGACTGCTGCTCCGGGGACACCATCCACGGGAGTCTCAAGTGCTCCCCGGAGGAAATCCTGGAGGAAGTCAAGAGGAACCCGGACGATTGGCAAATCTACTCTGTCCTGGATGAAGACTAAAGGAGGTATGGTTATGTACAAAATCTATCGAGTCCCGGACGAACTGTCCTGTAATGCCACCCCGGACAAGCCCCTCAAGGTCGTAGCCTCCGCCAAATCTAGCAAGGGAGTTGACTTTATGTGGGTCAGCCTTATGCTCCACCATCCTACCCATATTTACCGCAGTATCGCTTACTATCGGAACGAGGCCGGGTACGATGTCTCCCAGGAGGATTTCCTGGGGGACCTCTCACTTGTCCGGGTGATGAAGTGCGCGAAGGACTTGGAAAATCCCGTGGTCCAGTACGTTTTCCGTAGATTTAAGGAAATGCTGAAGACTTACGAGGAACGCGGAGGAAAGCTGCGCATCAACCTGGATACCTGGGAAGTCCTCGAACCGCTCGAGGACGGCTCCTGGAAAGTCCGTTCCACTGTCACCCTGGAGGGCTAGCTCTATGAAAAAATCTATAACGAACAACGACACCATCGCATTCTGCGCCTATATGTCAAGTCTTCTTCGCTATCTCCCGAACTCGATAAATGCCACCCAGGCCTGCCTCGCCACGGAAGCCTGGAGGATGATGTCCGTGGCCGTGAAGTTCCACTGGAGGGCCGGGGAGAAGGAAGCCGCCCGCCAGGCGGTTATCGCCTATGTGGATGGTCCGGGCAAGGGCTTCTACTCCTCCGATGCCCTGGGGGATTTCCTAAACGATATTTACCGCAGTTTCACCGGCAAGGCCTGCAAGGAGGTATAGCCCTATGAAGATGAAGAAGTTTGTGGCCGAGCTGGCAAGGAACGGTAGGCATTTCAACCGCAACATCAAGGCGGAGACCGAGTACGAGGCCCGCCTCATCATCGGGGAATACCTGGCGGAGCATCCGGGTACCGAGTTTTGGAATTTTAGGGAGGGCTAGACCGTGGCAAAAGATTTCTATACAATTATGCTGGGTTCCACTGGAAAGTATCCCGTGAAGTATCCCTCCAGGGAAAAGGCGGAGCAGGCTGCCGGAAACCTCCGGCTCCTGGGATACGAGACCCTTGTCGTGGAGGGCAGAAGATGGAAAAGGTAATCAAGATTTTACGGGACCTCTCCTACCGCATCGAGGTATCCAGCCCGGACGACCCGGAGAGGGAAAACGCCATCCGGCTGCGGGACAGACTCCTGGCTAAATACGGCTTGAAGCTGGAGGACATCCAGGAGGTGCGCAAGACCCGGGTCCTGGACAAACTCACCCTGGACGAAATGCTTGTCGTCCGGCAATTTTTCGGGCATCACCTCAAAATCGACCCGGGAGACGGAGCCCCCTACAACCTCAACTGCTACGTAATCCCCTCGAAGACGAGCGTCTACAAGCGCCTCGTGGAAATCGACCTCACGGACGACGAATACTCCAAATTTTGGCCCCAGGTAAAGGCCCTCGTGGCTCTTTGGCGGAGGGAGGCGAAGGCCCTGGAGGAAAAGCTAAAGGAGGAAGCGAACGCCAGGCGGGCGGCCTTCAAGTGGAAGTTCTGCGAAAAGGCGGACATACTGATGGAGGCAAAGGAGGGGGAGGTCCCCAGGGAACCGGGGTACGGCCTCCGGGACTTGATGGCCGCCGCCGCTGCCCTGGACGACGTGATTTTCCCGCATCATTATGTCGGGGAGGAACAGAAATGCCTGGGAGCCCCGGAAAGCGATGTCTAGGCGCTTTTCGGATGGGGAGGGCATAATCCCTCCACTCCTGCTCCTTTTCGGGCTCCTGGGCGCCGCCGGCTCGCTCCTTTTCGCCCTGGGGACCCTGGGGCTCGCACTTATCGGTATCCTCCACTGAAAAGAGGGCCAGGGATTTCTCCCCGGCCCTCCCTTTTTGTCGGTTCCCCGGCCAACAAAAAATCTAAAGCTCCGGCGCCCGCAGGATGGTGACAGGTCTCTCCCTCACCTCCAGCGGCCGGACCCGTACCATCCCCGTGGATTTCTCCGGGGAGGTACACTTGCTGCCCCCTCCGCCGGCCTCCAGGACCCTGTGTCCATCGAGTGCGATGGCGGTATGTGTGATGGATGCCGTGGATTTGCCCCAAAAGACGATGTCCTGGGCTCCCATCAGTTCCGGGGGCACTTCCCTCCACCCGGATGCCTTGAGTCGCTCAAAAAGCCCCCTTGCTGTGAAATCCTGGGACGCCGGGATATATCCCCAGGCCTTGAGTGCCTCCAGGACGAGACCGGAGCAGTCGAAGCCCCCTCCACACTTCCCGGAGCCGTCACCTCCCCACACGTAGGGTCTCCCCAGGAACGACAGGGCATAGTCCAAATAGTTGCGCATCATCTAGGCGACCTCCGGTATCGGGGTCCAGGAAATTGTCACGAGGTCGGCCACCCCGTAGGTATCCGAGCCCCAATGTCTCTTGCCCCCTGCGAAGATTTCCACACCCTTGTCCGCGCAGCCGGCCAAAAACCTGGACATCCCCCAGCAACGCCAAATACCCCGGAGGATGTCGTCCACTTCCTCCCTCGATAACTTGACCGGCTCGTTCGGGCTGGAAATGTCCGGGACCAACCCCTGGAACATATAGAGGATGTCGTGGGTGACAGGACCCGCGTTATATTCGTCCTCCCCGTCCCTCCAGGGAGGGACAAGCAGGGATATAGGCCAAAAGGTGGAGGCCCCGTCCGTGAGGTATCCGATGTCCAGGGAAACAGCCAGGATAGCCCGGACAGTCGGGCCTCCCTTGATTTCCCGGCGGATGGTCACCTCGATGGATGCAGGGGTCGATACCCTAAAGGGCCGGTTGCCCGTCACCCGGATGGGGGATACCTTCACCCCCTCGACAATACATCTTGAACGGCTCATAGTTCCAACCCCGAGTCCCTGGATAATTTAGGGCTTTTGGAAATCACAAACCCGCTATTTCGCAACGCCCCTATGATTTCCCGGAGGAGCCCGTTGGTCTCCTTGACCTCACCCTCGAGCCGGACGAAGTGGTTGTTGCCATCCAGGAGGCGCTTTTCGGCGTCGTCCTTGAAAGCCTTTAGCAGGGCAACCTCCGTCTTTAGGTTTTCAATTTCCCGGTCACGTTCCTTCTTCGCCTGCTCCCTTTGCAGTTCTATGGCTATGGCGCGGGCATCGGCGGCTTCCGCCTTGCGCACCGCCTGCACGGCCTTCACGACCGCCGCTGCTGCGGTTCCGATGGAGCCGACCAGGGTTGCAACCGCTGCAATGTCCATTCCCGTAATATCCATTTTACGACCCTATAATAGTCATCGCGTCAGTTGCCTGCTCGTGCCACAATTCGGCCTTTAACTTTATGTTCTGCAAAGCCCACAAGATGCTGTCCCCATAGGGAAGAACAACGCTCAAATGGATGTCACGAATATCCGGCAAGGGCGACCTGGTGCTTTCGGGAACATCGACCGACCCACACCAGTGCGTAGAAATTACCGCGTTGGACCCGGTAATTGCACCAGCGGCATCGTGGAAAATTCGCTGGAGACGACACGTTACCACGTCCGTCCCCTTGTCTATGTCATAGGCTTGCATATTCAAGTCCTGCACATACCCAGGGGAAAGCGTTCCGGTGTCGGAATATTGCATATCAAAGCGAAATTCAAACCTGCCGCCGTAGCCTTTGGGGACTTCCAGTTTGGCAAGGGCTTCAATGCCGCCAGCCAGGGAGCGGTTTTCTATGCTAACCCAGCCCGTGGAGGCCTTCAAGAACTTTCCGGCAAGCAGCCCCATTTCCGCAGCCTTTGAACGCTGCCCCAGCGGGTTGGTTGGGCGCACCACGTAGATGAGGTCGGTGTCCTGCAAGTCCGTGAGCCTGGGAAGCATAGAAGCGGCAAGCGGTGCTTTTGGCACCACGCCATTATAATTTGAATTAGACATTTTATTCTCCCAGTTTAATGGTTCCGGAATTGCCAACCAGCATTTCAAGTTCTAGCATTGGAACCATATGCTGGTCGTTATAGGCGTCTTGAATGTTAAAATCGTCAAGGCGGAAAACCGTCCCGGCTAAAACGGAAAGGGAGAACTTTGAATGGGAAGAAATGTCAATGGCGATTTCCTTTTCTTCCCACTTGTTCCATTCAACCATGGCAAGAGTTATTTCGCCCAAAGAAACGGCGCCGTCTTTAAAACCCAGTTTGATTTCGCCAGCAATTTTTCCGGGCGGAATTTGGAGTTTTGCGGCACCAGTTGAAAGCAGCCGCGCCTTTGTAATTTTGACGGGAGTGCTGCAATGTACTTCCGAAAGTTCTTCCCCGCCATTCGGCAGGTTTACAACCTTTAACGTGGCACTGGCGTCGGCGTTGGTTGTGACCGAAGCGTCCCGGTTGTTTCCCGCGAATGTATAAGTGGCGGGTAGCGTAAAAATGAGGCCAAGTGTTTTCATTTTGTCTCCTTGTTAAAAATTTTTGTACGGGTAATAATTCCCGTCTTCGCAAATCATAAGCGAATTTATAAATTTTGTCAGGTCCGATAACCCACTAGAAAAGAAGAAAACAATATAATTAAATTCACCCACGGCGCGAATGGAATCTGCAAAACACCGGGAAGCCGATTGCTTTAGCCCCGAAGTCATCAGTACGCTTCCGGAGCCGTAAGTAGCCCTTCCGGACTCCGGGATTTCATTAACTTGTCCGCAAATCCACCTATTGGAAACATCATCGCCAAGGTCGCAAGAAAACCGAAGAACCTTGCCCTGCATTTCGTTTGTAATTGGAATTACTAGCGAACTCTGCGAACTATGGTTTACGTCTATAATAAAATCCGCCCCGACCGTTCCGCAGTAGCCTTCTATAAGGTAGGCGGAAGTTTTATTAAATAAATTTTTAGGCTTTACGGACTTACAAGCCCGAACGCAAACCTTTAAAGTTTCGTTAAATGAATATGGCGGAAACTGGAATGAACTGGACCCAATAAGTGCAGCAATGTTTTCGTTTAAAGTAATTGTAGACGTCCACAAAATAGACCTGTCTAATTGCGCTTCCGAATTTGAAACGGTCCTATTTGGAACGGCTGCAAACCCGGAAGAATTAGTGGCGTTAGGCCATAAACTATATCCAGTTGACTGGGCTGCAAACACATTGGAACTACAAGCATCTACCAAGTTTTGAAAATCCGCTTGGGACGGAACACGCCATCCGGAATTTAGTTTGTTCTCAATGAGCGACACATCCGAATGCGGGTAATAACACCCGAAATTTATATGTGTCGGTCTAGTTTCGCTTTCGCTGGTTTCCAGTGCCAGGTTTTCAATAGTCCAAATAAGGTTTCCAATTTTTTTAGTCTTATATACCTTTCCGTCTATTAAAACACCGGATGCGCCTTCCGCATATACACCGCCATCAGGATATATGCCGCTTTTATAAATTCCTTTGCCCATGTTGCAACCTTATGAACGGCTCCAGCCGTTTGAACTAAAGGTGATTGTGTAGGTACCATCGCCAGCAGGGTCTTCCGGCATGTGAACTTGTAGGGTCCCGCTGGTCTTGCCCGAAGCAAACAACTTGTCGCAAAATTGGGTATAGGTACCCGTAAGATTTTGGTCAGCGGTTTTCTTGCGAATGGAAACCACGGTCCCGTTGGCACTACTTACAAATGCGTTAATGGTGCCGAGGTCGCTGGCGTCACCAGTAACAGTCGGGTCATTATCTATAATGAACTTTGCAAGCGTTGTGGTGGGAAGAACTTTGTTGATAAACAAAGACATATCGCAATTAAGTCCGCAGTTGTAAAGACGGAAACTTCCAATTTTATCAATAGCAAATTGTTCAAAATTATCCAACTTAACACCATTTAAGTCCAGGGTGCCCCAGTATTCTTCATAAGACAAATGTTTACAATCAATCCCAACGGAATGCGCAAAGTCTACGCCCGAATTTAAAGATGCTAAATACGTTAGTTTGTATTTATTGCTTAAATATACTTTGTACGTACCAGCACCAAGATATAGATGCCACGTAGTTGCAGCGGACAAAGTTGTGGTTTTTCCGATTGGTGTGGCGTATGTGCTATCCGTGTAAAGCACCCCATCGCCTATTACCCGGACTTCAATAGTTTCCGGAGGCGTGCTTGACCCATAAGCGTGAATTTCCATGTGACGATTAGTTGTGCTTTGAACGTTAAGCACCCATTCGTCCACTTTGCGGAGTGTGGTGTCAGTAACGGACTCGTCTAGTTTCATTTGAATACAAGACATTTTTAAATCTCCTTGTAAGTTTGTGAAAGTTTAATGTATGCCTTGTCGGCGGTTTGGTCATATACAATGCTTCCAGGGGCAGCGTCGGAATAATGTTGTTCAAGAACTTGCAGGCTGTCGGTAATTATTGACCCGTCAATATCCATCGTTGGTAAATACTCCGCCGTGTAGTTCGGGCGAACAACATTTTCGGAATTTAGTATTTTTACACTACCCAATTTTTTCTTTGCCGGGTAAGATGGATTAAATAATTGGTCGTTCCACCTTGAATCCGACTGCTGGCATCCAATCATTACAAGTTCGGTTTCGTCGCTTAACTTGAAGCAGAAGCACTGGTTTACATAGGCAGATTGTCCAATAAGACCGAAATTAAAATTGCACCCAATCATTGTAATCATTGCCCTATATGATTCTTCAACGTCCAAATACAATGCAGGCCTGGGTCCTGATGGTGCTTCGTCAAGTTCAAAGTTACAACCGACAAAAGTATATTGCCCGTAAGGACTGGATTCAATTCCGTTTTCAAATACTACGCATCTATCCGTTGTTCCAAAATTGCAATAAAGGAAAGAAACCGCAACGCTTAACGTGTCAATAAGGACGCCGACCTTGCAGTGGTCCGGATAAAATAACTTAAACGTGGCAACAAGTACGTGTCCAAAAATACGGCATCCGTAAGTGCAGGAACTGCACCTTACATTATCTAGTTGAAGATTCCACTTAATGTTCCCGGTTAAATTAAGGCCATATTCAAAACCACCAATTCTAACGTTCTTTATAATCATGTCATAGTGGTCGTTGTGGTGATAACTGGGGCTGCTTGGGTCGTCGTTAAAGTTTAACGTGTATATGCCAATGCGCGGCGGTTTTGTTGGGTCTTCTGCATCCAAGTTTCTTAATTCAATGTTTTCAAGCCTAAATTCTCTATATTCGCAGTTGAAAACACAAGCGCCTTCATCCGTACGGGTTGAGGTATAGAAAATTCTAGTAAAGTAATATATTCCATCGTTTTGTTGGTTTCCGCTATTGCTAGACCCTATAAGTGATATTCCCTGCCTGGGAACAATCCATGGTCCTTTTTGGTAATAACGCCGATTGTAAAACCGGACCGTATCAATCAATAAGTCCCGTGTAATATAGAAAAGATACGTTCTTAAATCTTTCGTTTGGTCATCACTAGAATAGCCAACCTGCTCCGGGTAAAGATAATTTTCTTCAATTACAAGCCTTGCAACTAAACCGCTTGAAAGTTTAAATGAAGAAAATCCGTTTTGTGTGCCTGCGCCAACTACATATTTCGCGGCGCCGCCGTCGCCAATAGAATAGAAGCCCATAGTTACTGCGAACTTCAAATTCGGATTATCACAAGCCACCATGTCCGCGACCGTGTTAAAGAACTGCGTTTCCCCCTTCTTAAATTTTCCTTCAACAAATCCGTTTTTATCTATTGCAAATAGCACCCGTTCCGCGTTGTCCGTTATAACATACGCATAATCGGTCAGATTGGGTTTGTCACTTACGCCTTTTGCGAAAGTGGCGTTCACAAGGCTTTTGCCCGTTTCCTTGTTTACCTTGTTTTCAAGTTGAAATATATAATCCTTAAGAGCGTCCGGTAAACCTTTTTGAAAATCAACCTGCCCACCCCTATCTATTGAAAATAGAACATGGTTCTGTGTATCCACCACTGCAAGCAGATATTCTTCATTTGTTATCACCGAAATTTCATTTGCAAAGACAGCGTTTATTAGGCTTTTGCCCGTTTCCTTGTCTACCTTTGTGGGCAACGTATTCAATGCCGTTTCAAGTGGAACCCGAATGTGGTCGGGAATACCCTTTGCCCAGTCCACGGAACCGTCCCTGGAAATTCCAAATAAAAACGTTCCAACGGAATCGGTTATAAGGTACAACCATTCGGAATTGCTACTTATAACAAACGACCGAAGAACGGTCAAAAGTTCCGCAGGCAACTTTTTTGTAATCGTACTAGAATCCAGTACGCCAAAGGTACCCAGCACAAAGTCTTCAAAGGTTGCCGGGGTGGTCAAATCCATAATTCTTTTAGTTGCCATAATAACTTCCTTTTAGGTTGTTAAATAATCAAGCGCAACAAGGTGATTTCCTTCGCTGTCAACTAAATAATCGCCATTGCTGTCCACAAGTTCGTATAAAGTATCCGGCCACCTTTGGTCAATAACAAACGGCATTCCGGTGTCTTCACTAATTATATATCCGTAGGGTTCGCCATATTCTGCAATGAGAAAAGTCCCTGCACCCACATCAACGCCAGCCGTAAAATAATCATACAAGCCCTCGGGTATTTCTTGCGGAACATCGCCATCAATAACAAAATACATTCCGGCAGGCCAGCATGGGTAAAGTTCCACACGTTCCCGCCCCATAAAAAGTTTTAACGCTTCCCGGACGCCTTCATACGTTGGGGCGTCCTGCAAGGAACGGAAAGCGTAAATCCTGGCGCGGTACGCTTCGTCCGTTTCGCCGGGCTTCCGTTCAACTCCCAAAACCGCGCCAAAGAAATCCAGCGCCGGTCCGATGGCGGTTTCCAGGTTTAGGCTTTCAAAAATTTCCCAAAGGGCGGCTTCCAGTGCATCGGCCTGCACCATTAAAGAATCAAGCACGCCGCGCAGGTGTTCCGAAGCCTTGTACTGCTCCGGAATGTACCTGTCCGCCAGTTGCTTGTATGATTCTATTCTTGCCGCCATTGCTACGTGTCCTCAATTATGGTAATGCGGTCGGCTGCAAGCACGGCATAGTTTGAAGGGGCGATTGGAATTTGGGAAACTACACCCTGCCAAACTGGCGTATCCGTGGGGCTGTCGGTAATGGCAACGTTCGCCGTTGCGTTTCCGATTCCGGTCGTGCCGAAATATAGGCCTTGAAGAATGCGCATGGAAATCACATCCACGCCCATTTTGTATTCCTTCTCCGCCCACTGCAAAAGCGCTGCCTTAATTTCGTCGTTGGTGGGCGCAGTTTCTTCGGAATAGCGCTGCCACTCAATTTTAACCCACAAATACTTCGCCTGCGGGCGGCTAAACGAAACAATTTGCCCAACGCCTTCACCGTCGGAAATTTCCACGGACGTGTTCCCGTAGGATTGAATGCCGCTGGGCTGGTTTTGCCAAATGTTTTGAGCAACGGCCTGGTCGGTTCCGCCAACCACAAGAGCTTCAAAAGACTTGGGTGGCCTACCGTCTGCATCTACCTGCATAGCCCTATTACTAACGACCGAAGCGGCCGTCACACCGGATACGTCCTGCATAAGATGAGCGGCTATAGCGTCATCCGTCGCCCTGGACTGGATAGCCCGGACTGCGGCTGCCCGGCGGACTCGGAGCTGCGTATCGGTCTCCGCGTCACTTCCAGGGATGAAGGCCTCGTAGTTGCGGACCCTGTCCCATCCACTCACGGTGGTGGGGATGTCGGTAAGTTCCCCGACCTCACAGGTCTGCGCTCCGGGAGCAGTGGCAAATTCCCCCAGGGCTCCCTTATAGATGGAACAGTCGTCCGGGAGCGGAGTAGAAACCCCGACCTTGCCCCCACTGATAAACACCCGCAAATCCCCGTTCTCCAGGACGTCGGTCTCACCACCTGCGGTAGAAATCTGTGTAGATAATGCCACCACTGCGGACCGAGAGTCCCCTGTGGCCCAGTTGAAGGTCAGGTCCCCGATGGGCTGAGCGAAGTGGAATACGTAGTCCGTATCACGGGCAAACCCCTCGTCCACGATGATGAGTTCGTCACAGGACGCGGGGTCGATGGTCACGGGCTCCTGGAGGGAAAACTCCTGGTTGCCCCTGGGCCTCAAGGCTATGGAGCCGGCCGGGATTGTCACGGAGTAGTCGTTCAAAGAGTAGAGCATCGCCTGGCCCCGGCAGGCAGTCGCCTCTTTTCGGGCCAGCCCGTTCAAGGCTGCGGCGAAGTCCAGGGATAGCCCGGTCGCCTGCGCCGGGTCACGGCTATTGTAGACCTCCTGGGCCAGCTCCCATATATTTGCGAGTGAGAGGGACAGGGAGCCGATAAGCAGCCCGTTGGGGCTATCCACGGAGGTCTCGAAATCCTGGCCAAACACCGTCTTTAATGCGCTCTCCAGCTCCAGGCGGATTTCCTGGAGGGTCTTGCGCTGGAGTCCCGAGTCTTTAACATAGGTTCCCATCGCTATACCTCACCTTCGGCAATAAAGCCGTTTCCCTGGACACGAAAAATTACCCGGAGGGTCCGGGTAGCGCTAGAAAAATCCAACTCCAGGGACAGGATTTTCACCACTCCCTGGACTCCTGCAATTATCGAGGCGAAAAGCGAGCGGACCCTGCCCAGGTCGGGGTTTTTCTTCATCACGTCCGAAAAATAGGGCACACCGACCGAACGGTCCAGGAAACACTCCCCCCGGAAAGTCTGTAGACGATGCCGTATACGCTGGGAGAGCAGGGCCGGGGCCTTGTCATTTCCCAGGACCGCCAAATTGCCGGATTTGTCCAGCGTGAGGTCCCAGGAGTCTGTCGATAATTCCAGTTGCATACCTATCCTCAAATATAACTTATTTTTCGCTTATAAATATCTTATTTCCCGACAAAAATTTACAAGGGCGGTGTCGGGGTGGCCTCCCGTGTCCCCAGGCTGGCTACGCACCCCGCATCGCCACACTCCCCTATGAAAGTGACCCGGTGCCCGTACCTGCGCCAGTGACGGGACCCGTGGAGGCAGGAACCGCGTTTGTGACCACCGTGCTCACGGTCGTGCTTACCGTCGCCGTCTTGATGTATTTGTCGACCTCCGTGGCAATTTCATTCGCCAGGTTTTCCATCGCCGTGTCCGTATCGACCCCGTCCTTTTGGTTCTTTTTCTGCGCCTTCAGCAGGGCGGCCTTTAGGTCAGACTTAAACTTCGTAAGATTTAGGGGCATCTACATTTCCTCCGGTGGAATAGGAGCCGGGGTGGCCGGGGATGTCGGACCGACCGCGGTCGGGTGTATGTGGTTCTTTAGGGATACTCCAGGGCCCGCAGGTTCGGGACCTACATAAATATCGTCACGCGCCAGGACCACCTTTTTGAACACCGCCTGGCCGTCAAAAACAATCTTTTTAGCCTTCCAGGTGATGACCCCGTTCTTGTCTATGAAGATGCGGGCCGAGCCCTTTACGGGCTTCGGGACGAGGCCTGGGATGGCGACAGAGGCATCCAGGGAGAAACGGGATGGAGAGTCCGGGGTGGCAGGGTCCGCTCCCTTTTTCCAGGACGCTATGTCCGACTCCGCAAAAATCAAGAGGACCCCATCCCCCTTGTCCAGGGGGAACTCCAGGTCGAAGGATTTTGCTGCCGGGAATATCACAGGGACGTCCAGTAGTTCCGGGAGTTCTATTTTAAGCCCGTTGTCCATCAAGAGGCGGACGGAGGGGATGACCTTCGCCCGGTGGGTCCCGGCGTCATAGCTGGAGACCGTCCCGGGTATCGAGGTATGCACCCCTGTCTGCCAGGCGGACATATAGGCATCTAATGCGGCGGACATACTCATCTTTAGGCCTCCACTAAATCTAGGTCCATAGCAAAGGAGGAGTCCGGGCCAGTCCCGACCGCGACCTCCATCCTGTTGACGACAAAAAGACCATCCACCCCCGAGCCCGGGTCCGCCAAGTGGACCAGGGAGTTAGGGCGGAGCTTCGGGATGACGATACACCGGACCGAGTAGGTCTTTTTCATACTCGTGAAAATCCCATCCAGGTAGGAGTAGACGTCGTCCACATCCTCCTTTGTCATAGTGGGAGGCTCCTTGCCCTTTTCCGCAGCGGTCTTGCTGGGGAGGGACGAGAGGTTGGAGCGGGCGGCGTTGATGTAATTCGTGGAGTCCTGGAGTGAGAGGAGCCCGGAGTCCGGGGAGAGGTAGGCCACCGAGTAGGTGGAGTCCCCGGAGTATTTGAAGACCACGAGTTCCGCCAGGTCGACGTAGAGGCCCATACCCTTCGCCCTCAAATCCTGGCCCAGTCTCTTGAGCGCTCCCGATACCTGGCCTACATAAGTCCATCCCGAAGGGAAAACGGCCTCCCTGGCCATTTCCTTGCCGATGGGGACGAGGCCCAAAATAGCCCCGATGGAGTCCAGGATGTCCCCGGCGTTCGAGCCGGGGAGGAACGACAGGCATACAGGGGTCGCGGTAAAGGGTCGGGTGAGGGAGCGCAAGGCCATCGAGCGGATGACCGTGAGCGTATCCGTCCCGGAGCGGTATGTCTTCGAGTCGATGATGTTGCCCTGGTACATAAGACCCGGGGTACCCTCATCCTCGTACCCTGCATACAGGGCGATGTTCGTGCCCCGCTGGAGAAACCTGTTTACGGTATCCGGGCTGGCATTATGGATGGTCGCCTCCAGCTCGTTATCATCGAAGACCCGGGAGCGGACGCAACGGGCATCCATACGGAGGGAGGCCACGTCCACCTGGACGGAGTCCTTGTTCCTTGCCTCTAGCCGGACAATCCTACCCCAGGCCATTTGCGGACCTCCAGGCCTTCACATCATCCTGGGAGAGCCAAAAGAGCCCCCAGGATGAGCCCAGGGCATCGAAATCGTCAAGACCCTTGCCACTCCCTCCCTGGAGGGGCAACGCGATAATATCGCCGTCTATGGGCGAAATAGCCAGGTGCTCCAAAAGAAGGGGCCAGCGTGGTTTCAGTCGGAGAAATCCAACCGAACCGGACGGACCCGACACCAGGACGTCCCAACCGGATGCCCGGGTGTTCCAAACCATCCGAAGTTCCACCACCTGGTGCTCCGGGATGAGCACAGAAAAGGACTGGTCGGCAGAACGGCTAGGGTCAAAAGGTATCCGCATCATATCACTGTACCCCCAGGATTAGTTGTTCCTTGTCCGCCTCCGTGGGTTCCCCTCCCACCTGCTGGCCGCCGGAAGTACCGACTGCGGCCTGGCGATTTATGTCGCTCCCCATATCGGAGGGCTGCACCTGGGCGGACACCTTGTCCTCCCGGAGCTGTACTTTTTTCACTTCCTTAAAGGAAATCTCGAACTCCTGGGAGTCCCCGGAGTCCCCGTCGCGGGGAGCCCCTACGTGGGTTATGGCCACATTGTCGTAGACTTCCAGGGCAGTGACGATGGTCACGAGTTCCTTGCGGTCCATCAAGGACTTTAGTTCCTCCCAGGCTTCCCGTGCCCGGTTCTTGAGGGGTTGCCACTGGGCAAGACCCAGGAGGGCGTCCGTGGTCTGTTCGGAGACGGGTTCCAGGTGCTTGAGGGAGTGGTTCGATACCAGGGCAGTGAAACTACCCTCCCGGAGTTCCAGGTAGATGCCATCCGAAACCGCCCGGCCGTCCTGGAGGGGATTTTCCGTCACCCTGGCGTCCTTGCCGTGGTTTTCGGACAGGATGATGTCCAGCTCGACAGCCCCGACACTATACCCCTCCTTGCGATAAAAGAGGCAGGTATGTTTCGGAAGTTCGAGGCGACCCGTTGTCGCCTGGTATACGGCTCCTACAACACTAATCATATCGTCCCCAGCGTCAGTTCCCGAAGTTTCACATTAAATGCCGCGTCGAAGGCCTGGCGAGAAAGAGCGGAAATATCGAAGGCCTTTTGCGCCCTCGTATTATCCTCTGTTGCCTTCGTCTGCTTCTTTGTGGCCTTCTCGCTACTCTTTATACTCTTTTCCAGCTCTTCAAAAGCTTTCAAAAATTCCTTGTTGTCCCCGGTAATTGTCGGAGTCTTTACAAATCGCTGGGACTTCCCCTTCCACTCCACCCCGGTAGTCTCGCGGTACACTTCCTCCAGGGCGTGAACGAACGCTGCGTTTTGGCTAATTGAGTTGCGCAACGACAGTATTTCCGCAGAGGCCTTGCGGCCCGCCTCCCCTCCCTGCGCGGCCTGTTCCTGTAGAACTTCCACGCGAGCCTTCCTGCCTTCTTGCAGGCCGACCTGTTCCTCCATAATTTGCTCGCGGGTCTTGCCCTGGGCCATCGCCTGTTCCATATACTTTTTAGCCCATTTTTTAGACTCCTCCGTGGCCTTTGTCCGCTGGCGGTTCTCCAGCCAGTTGTATGCCTCCACAAATCCCTCAATAGCCATCAAGGCCACCCCGATGGGACCCAGTGCGGTCTTCATCGCAAGACCCAATGCCTTAAATGCGGAGACCCCGGTCATCTTGACAGAGAACAGGGCCGACTTCAAGAGACCCAGGGCGGTTACCTGGTAGTTCATAGCGGCCCCGGAAGCCAGGGCGGCCCGCTGCACGACTGTCTGCGCGGCAGCAAATGCCCTTGAGTTCATCACGGCGGAACGGACGGCGGCGACATACCTCAAGATGTGAGCCTGGATAGCAGGACCAAAAACAATCAAGAGCACGGGAGCCAGGCGTCTAGCCCAGGTAAAAAGAAACTCAAGCAAAGCCGGGATGTTGGAGAGGGCAGCAGCTACCGCCTGGACACTCGTAACAATAGGGGTCCAGTCGAAGGCAATAAGCATATCCGTCCCAGCCTTGAGAAGGGGGAGGAAAGCCTCCGCCATATTCTGCAGGGCCGTGACAAAATTATCCTTTAGGGTCGAAATCCTGCCCGCAAGGGTCTGACTTTGGGCCTCCAGGTTCCCGTAGAAAAGCCCTCCCTCCGACGTGGCCGCCTTGAACGCGGCCGTCACCATATCGGCGGAAATAGCCCCGTCCGCCATCGCGTCCTTTAGGTCGGTCATCGAAATGCCGGTCTGTTTGGAAATCACGGTCAAGGGGTTGAACCCCTGGTTGATTAGCTGGAGCAGGTCCTGCCCCATCAGTTTACCTGTGGACTGGATTTGCCCGAAGACTAGGGCGAGGGAGTTTAGTCTGTTTTGGTCGGCTCCGGCCACGTCCCCCAGCATCTTGAGCGTGGGGACCACCTTTTCCGCCTCCATACCGAAGGCCATCAAGGTCTTGCCGGCGTCGGCTAGACCCATCTTCGAGAACGGGGTCTTTGCGGCAAACTCGGAAATATCACCTAGCAGGTCTCTTGCCCGTTCGGCGGACCCGGCCATAACCGTAAACTGGGCGTTCAACGACTCCATCGTCATTGCCGCGTCCAGTCCGGTCTTTGCGAGGTAGGCAAAACCGGCTCCCAGGGCAAGACCACCTAGCCAGGATTTGAACCCGGAAATAAGTTTCTTGCCCTTTTCGATGCCCTGGGGGTCCACCTGGAAACCCAGTCTAGTGTAAAGTTCCTCAATTACCACGTCTATGCTGCTCCGCCTTCTTTAGTTTCGAGTCCTGCCAGGCATCCACGGCTCCCTCGTAGTCCTGGCGCATATCCAGGACGGCGTTTAGTTGCCGGATGTCATCCAGGTCCATTTGTTCCACCTCCGTGAGGGGGAGGCCCACATCCAGCACCAGCCGGAGGATAGGCCACCTAGCCTGTACGGAGTAGTCCAGCTCGCCTACATCGCCAACGCTGGCCCAGGTCTGTTCCCTGTGTCTGCGGCTTCGCTTGAGGTATCGGTTTTTGTCGTTTGGAACCCAAAGCGAGCCGCCAGGCGGAAAGGGGCGAGTTTGTTAAACTTCCAGCTTTCCAGGACGATGAGGTAGAGTGTCTCGAGTTCTCCCTGGAAAACCGCATCCACATCATCACTGGACCGGATTTCCACTGCGGGATGTCCAGGGGCGACAACGGTGCAACCCTTGAGGGAGTCCACAAGGATACTCACTGCCACATCATCCGGCAGAGAGGACAAAGCCCCTGCAATCCCTCCCAGCAATTTGTCAAGGTCGACCTCTGCCTTTAGGTCGGAGAGGTCAACGGACTTTAAGATGGGGAGAAGCATAGAGCCGACCCTTTTAGCCAGGGTGAAGGCCTTGGTAGCCGGGAGCGGCATAAACCGGACCTGGAACCCTTCAATTTCTTTTGTGACCGGGGAAATCATCGTTAATTACCTCCTACGAGGTTGCCGGCAATGCCAGTGTCGAAAGTCCACTCGCGGGAGTTGAGGTCGTCCCCATCCTCCCACTCGGGGTCTTTTCTAATCCAGGCCTGCGGGGCAAAGAACAGGGTGTTGCCCAGTATGTCCTTAATCGTCAGCGGGAACACCCCGGCGTTCGTGGCCTGGTCGGCCGCGAGGATGGCGGAAAGTTCGGTGTTGGACGAGGACGTCTGCTGGAGGGTGATGCTCACCTCGAAATCCCCCTGGTTCCGGTTCACGCGTTCGATGTCGCCGCCCGCGCCCTTGCTCTTGGTAAAGGCGTCGCCGGAGCGATTGACGCGGACAAAGGTGCCCTCCGCATAGCCGGAAATAGGGACGGCCCCGAAAGTGATTACGACCATCTTCGGGTCGTAGGTTTTTACTCCAATGTCGGGAATAGGCATTTGTTACCTCCTGTTATACGGAAATTGTGCCCTGTATGGTGACACGGTGGATGGCTCCCTGGTAGAGGGCCGTAAACTTGACTCCCGGCAAGTGACGGGCAATCTTGTCAGCCTGCGGGATTTCTGCGTAGGTCGGGGCAGTGACCTGGATGCTGTCGGCCTGGAGGATACCGGCGGAGGCGGCCTCGTTGAGGACTCCCTTAACAAGACCCACTACTGCGGTGATGCCACTGTCATCGTAGGGGAGCTTGCGGTTGTTCACGAGGGCAGAGAAGACAGCCTCACGGAGACGGGCTTCAACCCAGTCTGTCCCGATGATGATGTCGATGTATTCGCCGGAGGCAACCTTACCATCGAGGGTGACGCCCACCCCACCAATCATAGCGTAGTAGTTGCAGTTCTTTGCCTTGAGAGCGGCTTCCTGGGCTCCCGTGACCTTGTCAACGGCGACTCCCTTGAGCTGCTTGTAGGCCCAGGTGCTAGAACCCGGGTCGTACGGGAAACCTTCACCCATCCAGGCGGCGTCCGGGTAATCCGCGCCGGTAGAGGGGGTGGGGTGATAGATGACTGCGGAACGGTCGTAGCCTGCGGTCTTGAGGACGGAGGCGAGGTCGGTGTCCTTGGTGGCATCCGGGGTGTTCGCGTCAGCGGTCCACAGGATTGCGAACTTCTTGTTGGTCTCGACCCAGGCGGCGACATCGTCAAAGTCGGAGGACATCGCCTGGTCGACTACGATACCATACCAGTCGTTGTTCTCCGCGACAATTGCGGCGAGGGAGGCAGCTACGGTAGCATCCCCGGAGTCGGCGCGACCGACAATAACCCTGGAGACGCAGGGGTTCTGCATAAAGATTGCGGAGGCCATCTTGTAGACGGCGTCCGTGCTTGCCCAGCCGTCGTCCGTGAGTTCCTGGATACTGGAATAGCTCCGGGCCCTCGTGAAGGTCGTGGTGGTCTTGCTCGTGGCGAAGGTGGAGAGTATCAACGGGATGTTGAAGGCAGCCACCGCCACGGAGGTGGTTTCCCGGGTGATATTCACTGTTACGATGTCTTTAAGTGCCATATTTTAGGCCTCCGTTGTGATTAAAATTTCGTTCTTTTCCTCTACCGCTTCCACTACGCTGCGCCCCTCCCCTTCCACAAGGACCTCCTGGGCGTCGACTGTCCCGAAGTGGTCCTCCTGGGTGATGCTCACGGAGTCTATGGTGAGGGTATTGCCTGCGTACGCCCTTGCCCAGGATAACTCCAGGGTGAGGACGGACTCCCTCCGCCACTGGCTCTGTTCGACTACTGGCATAGCCACAGGGCCGGAGGTCTTGAGGATGGAAAGCCCGTTATTTCCGAAACTCGGGGTATAGTTCGGGTCGTCCAGGGACTCGATAAGTCGCAGGAGGTTTTCACCGTCCCCGTCCACTTCTCGAACCTGGGCGGAGCCCCGGTAGACAAATACCCTGGGACTCGGGAGGTCCGGGCGTTCCTGGATACGATGGCTAGGCGCGGTACCGGCCAGTCTCCAGCTTCCCGCGTAGTCGATTGTCACGTAGGTCCCTTTAGGTGCCGGGGCATCCTGGTGGGACTCGACCACGGGTACATCTAGGACCCTGGACGTCCAGTTGTAGAGAAAATCCCAAACTTCCGTAGTGGTCATCCCTCACCCCCTGTGGTCTGCTCATCCGGGCCGATAAAGGCGGCGAGGTATTTGTAGTGGTCTATCAAGCCGTTAGCGAAGACAAGCTCCTGGATGATTTCCCAGCGTTTCCCGGCCCAAATCACGATGTCCCCCTGGGACTCCCCACCCTCGATGCTCACGGCAAGGGGAGAGTTGGAGTAGACCTTCATCAAGCCGGTGTCCCTCCGGTTCTCCGGGAGGAACTCTGTGTCCTTGCCCGTCACGGGCTGGACGGAGCCCACAAAGGTACCCTCCTGCTCCTGGAATACCCAGCGACCGCTCACGTAGGAGCCGGAGCGATGGATGTACCGGATGTTATGCGGAAACAGAGTGCTCATATCTTCACCACCTTGTATGTGATGGACTGGCGGAGCCTGCCCGTGTCGATGAGGGGACGGGAACTCTTCTTGCCCTCGACCTTGAACGGCTTACCACTGATGCGGTTGCGCATCCAGCCTCCGCTCACGGTGATGGAGGAGTTAGGTGCGAAGTTACCGCTCGTAAAAATATCTTTTAGTTCGCCCTCGTAAGCCTGGCCCAGTATCTTGAGCCCAGGGACCGCGCCCAGGGCCTTTTCTACCACGGACTGGTATACTTTTTCCGTCAAGCGGCGAAACCGGCCCCTGGAGGCCTTTTCGCGGGTCTCCCGCATAAAGGGACGGGGAGGGATACGGAGCTGCGTGTGGCCCTTTTCCTGGATGAGGGCAATAGCGGCAAGGGTCATCCCATTGCCTGCAGTTCCTCCAGGGATACCTACAAGGGCGACATTGTCCCGTAGCCCCTTTAGGCTCCTCTTTATCCGGGATTTTCCCAGGTCCTTTGTCTTGAAACTAACATCCGACACGGTGACCCCCGGAGCATACCCCGATAAACGGGCGACAACCCTTGCGGAGTGCCAGGAGCATCAGTCCCCAGCGGGTCTGTGCCAGGTCGGCCTCCCCTACTCCTACGGATAGCCCGGAGACCGCGCCGGAGCCGAAGCCCACGGAGAGGTCCCCCTCACGCTTGGAGTTGACAGTCCCGGTGGAGCCACCCGAACTATTGCCGCCTCCAGGGAGGGATGCCGAGCCGGAGCCCAGCAGGAACCAAATATGCGCAGCCAGGAGGGCGACCGCCTGGTTGTATTTTTCACGGTAGAAATCCCGTTGTGTCCGCTCCTCCGCCATTTCGACAAACACGGAACAGGCGGCGTCCTGGGAGAGACCCGGGGCGAGGGCTGCGATGTATTCGTCTATGGTGCGAGGTTCGGACATCCTGGGACTCCTTTATTTGCCTTGTTCGGCGACTTCTTTTGCGATGGCAGCCTTGCGGTTCATAGCCTTGACCCGGGTCACTTCCTTGGTGGAGGCCTTCTCGAACTTTTCCGCCTGGGCTTCGCTCTTGATTTCACTCACGACGGCGTCCAGCTTATCGGCCGGGATTTCATCGGGGGAGCAGGGCTTCTCCACATCGACCTGTTTTTCCTTGCCGTCCTTGTCCTTGACCTTTTCCTTTTCCACCTTGTAGATGGGGACAATCACGCCACGCGTGATGTGGCCGGAGAGGGAGCCCTTTGCGGCTTCCCACTGGGCATCATCCACGACGTTCACGCCGGGCACGAGGACAAGTTTAGGTTTTCCCTGGCCGGCTTCGGCCGTGAGGACGCGGGCTTCTTTGTAATTTACCAGCATAATTTCAACTCCTAAAAGTTTGAGTTTCCTGCCCAAAATAAAAAGGGGACTTTCGGGTCGGGCAGAGACCCGAAGCCCCTATAAAAACAGTTCCGGCGATAACCCCCGCCGGAGGGGGACCTTTTAGGAGTTAACCTTAAAGTCCGTCACAGAATACGACAGAAGCGGGATAGTAGACGATGGTGCCGCCAGTGCTCTGCGAGCAGAGGATGTCGTAGACGAGACCGGTCTGCTGCGGCGGGAACTGTTCGAAGCGCTGCGGGATTTGGACTTCCACCTTCAGCGGGTCGCGGCTATAGGCCATCACACGGTTCGTGCTGCCCACGCCTGCGCCGGCGAGGTCGGAGACCCAGTCGATGCGGGTAATCTGCGGGTAGTTTTCCCGGATAAAGCCCATAATCGTCTTGTCACGGTTGGAGCCGTACGGGGTCATCATCAACTTGTTGTACAGGGACAACGGGAGGATGACGGTGTCCGGCGTCTCGATGCCGTTCGTGGCGTCCGCGCTGGCAGTGATGAT
>Ga0310690_10000781_pt1 | contig 63157 bp, 58 predicted proteins | sample AusTroGonzalo_MG_2_FD_207661 | JGI IMG/M metagenome (GOLD analysis project Ga0310690, IMG submission 207661) | Bovine rumen microbial communities from tropical cattle in Woodstock, Queensland, Australia - Gonzalo_04 (v2) (version 2) | ecosystem: Host-associated > Mammals > Digestive system >... | reverse complement strand
AAAAGCTGATCAAGGGCATCGGCGAAATCCACCAGACCTTCCTGCCGAAGGGCATTCTGGGCGAGCTGGACGAAAAGCCCTATTCCCTCAACGTGGCGAAGGCCAAGGAACTTCTGGCCAAGGCCGGCCTGAAGGATGGTTTCTCGGTGACGATGGATGTGCGCAACGGCCAGCCGGTGACGGGCATTGCCGAATCCGTGCAGCAGACCTTTGCCCAGGGCGGCGTGAAGCTGGAGATCATTCCCGGCGACGGTAAGCAGACGCTGACAAAATACAGGGCGAGGGGGCATGATATTTTCATTGGCCCATGGGGAACGGATTACTGGGATCCGAACTCCAATGCGGAAACCTTCACCAGCAATCCGGACAATGCCGATACGGGCACCAACAAGACGCTCGCATGGCGCAATGCCTGGGATGTGCCGGATCTGACCAAGGAAACCAAGTCGGCCCTGCTGGAACGCGACACTGCCAAGCGCGCCAAGACCTATGAGGATCTGCAGAAGAAGGTTCTGGCAACCAGCCCGTTCGTTCTCCTGTTCCAGCAGACGGAAGTTGCCGGCGTTCGCGCCAATATATTGAACTACAAACTTGAATCCTTTGGGCCGAACATCGTTTCCACGGTTTCCAAATGATGTTTTGAAACTCGATCAGCCTGGCCGCCGGCAGGAGCTCGGCCACGCTGATTTCACTTGTAGGCATCGCAGCGCTGCCGACCCGGCTATAGCCGCATCGAGAACGAGCTTATGGGAAGGATTCTGGACGAGGGGCAGCACGGACGGGCCACGGAAAAGCAATGGATCAAAGCACATCCTGATCGGCTAAACCTCTGGCTCAAGGACGTAGCGGCGTTCGATGGAGCTCCCGGCATTGATGCTGTTCGTGCGTCGCTCAAACTCTGATCCCACATAAGGGAAGTATCGACGTACTTGCGAAGGAGGACGGGGATAGGTCATCGATTGGTGAATGCTTCGATACGCCCCGAAGCCATTCTTGCGGTGCGGTCGCACATATGGCCGATGACATCAGGATCATGGCTGACCAACAAGTAGGTCATTCCAAGTGTGCGCTTCAATTCAGACAAAAGATTGAGAATTTCCGCTTGCACCGAGACATCGAGTGCCGAGGTTGGTTCGTCCAACAGAAGCACTTTTGGCTCAAGCAGAAGGGCCCGTGCAATCGCGATGCGCTGCCGCTGTCCCCCTGAAAGCTGATGCGGATAGCGTTCGGCGATTTGGGCATGGAGTCCAACCTGCGCCAGCACCTCGCGCACCCTCACATCACTGTTGGCAACGCCTCTGATAGACAGCGGTTCGCCGAGTATCCGGTTGATACGGTGCTTTGGATGCAGGGAAGAATAGGGGTCCTGAAACACCATCTGAACGTTCCGGCGCAAATCGCCTTCGAGTTTCCGTCCAGCTGCTAGCGCTGTGCCCAGTATGTTTACGTTGCCAGTCCAGTGCGTGTTGAGGCCCGCAATTGCTCGCAAAACGGATGTTTTTCCGCAACCGGATGGTCCGATCAGACCAAAGGTTTCGCCCGGTTCGACCGAGAACGTCACGTCATGCACGGCGTTAAATTTTTCGGTCGCTCGCGAAAATGCGATGGACAGATTCTCGACAACAACGGTGCTCATGCGCTTAAATCAGTCTCGTTGAATACGGGCAGCATCGTTCCATAGGTTTGTGCCGATGGACGCGCATTCCACAGCGCTCGGGTGTAGGGATGGGGCGATTGCTCAAGGTCGCTGCCAGCAAGTCTATCGACGATCGTGCCGTGGCGCATAACCAGCACGCGATTGCTATAGCGAGCGACTTGTTTCAGGTCGTGGCTGATGAGCAGAAGTCCCATCCCCAATTTCTCTGTCAGATTGCGCAGCAGTGACAGCACCTGAATCTGAAGGTCATGATCGAGCGCGGACGTTGGTTCATCCGCGATGAGAAGTTTCGGCCTGTTGACCAGCATTGCTGCAATCATCACACGCTGGCCCATCCCCCCGGACAGTTCGCCAGGGTAATTCTTATAGAGGCGCACGGGATCGGGCAGGCCGACTTGGTTCATCATATCAAGTGCCCGTTCCCGCCGCTCGGCAGAAGTCAGTTTTGTGTGCAGCAGAAGGGCCTCCTCCACCTGCCGTCCAATTTGCAACGCGGGATTGAGCGAAAACTTGGGGTCCTGCAGGATAAGGCCGATATCATTGCCGCGCAGCTTTCGCCACCCTGATGGAGAAAGGGCATTTAGATCGCGTCCCTCAAGCGAAAGGATCGAGGCCGCCGATACAGCGCGCCGCGGTAACAATCCCATGAGGGCGCGGCCGGTGAGGGATTTGCCGGAACCGGATTCTCCGACGAGGGCAACGATTTCGCGGTTGATTTCAAATGAGACGGACTTGACCACCTCCACACGTCCTGCCGGTGAGGAAAAGGAAATGGAGAGATCTTCAACGTGCAGAAGAGGTCTAGTCATTGCGCGGATCCATGACGTCGCGCAATCCATCTGCAAGCAGGTTGAAGGCAAGGCTGGCAATGAGGATTGCAAATCCCGGAGCGGCAGCAACCCACCACTGATCAAAAATGACCTCGGTACCACCGGCAACCATGGTTCCCCATTCTGCAGTTGGTGGCCGCACGCCAAGGCCAAGGAAGCCAAGGCCTGCCGCCGCAAGTATCATCCCACTCATATCGAGGGCGAGCCGGATGATCGCCGAGGGAAGCACCAGCGGTAATACGTGACCCCACAAAAGGCGAATGCCGCGAATTCCCACCATCTCGGCAGCTGCGAGATAATCGCTGCGGCGCAGAGCAGTCGTCTCCACGCGCGCTTGCCGGGCATAGGCCGGCCAGCTGGTGAGGGCGAGCGCCAGTGCGCCGTTGATCAAGCCCGGCCCGATAATAGCCACGAAGGCAAATGCGAGAAGCAGCCGGGGAAACGACATGACGATATCGGTAAGGCGCATCAGAATGGATTCGATGTAGCCGCCGAAATAGCCGGCAAACACACCAATCGTGATGCCGAGGGGCGCCATGATGAGAATGACGAAGAGCAAGAGCGCCATCGTCGGGCGCGCGCCATAGATAAGGCGCGAAAGAATGTCCCGCCCGAAAGCGTCGGTCCCCAACAAATGCAGCGCTCCGGGTGGTGCCAGACGGTTGGCGGTCTCTTGTAGAATAGGATCGTAGGGGGCGATCAGCGGGGCCAGCAAGGCAATTGCAAAGATCAGCAGAACGCCGCTTGCCCCGATCAGGCCTGACGGTGATCTCAGCAATCGGCGGATAAAGCCTGTTTCGTTGGACGTCGCTGCAATGCTCGATGTCATAGACGATCTCCCGGTTTCGATTTGGACACCAGAAGATCGGTCAGTGTATTGAGAATGACGAAAGATGCACCCACAACGAGTGTCCCTCCCAGTATTGCCGGCATGTCACCGGCAAACATGGCAACGGTCAGGTAGCGTCCGATACCGGGCCAGGCGAATACTGTCTCTGTTAATACTGCTCCTTCGAGCAGGCTCGCATAGGAGAGCGCGATAACAGTGATGAGAGCGCCGGCAATATTGGGCAGAATATGAACGAATATAACACGATGGATTGCCGCACCCTTGGCAGAGGCCGTCAGCGCATATTCCTGTCCCATTTCTGCCAGGATAAGGGACCGGGTCAGTCGCGATATGCCTGCAAGCGAATAAAAGGCGAGAACTGTTGCAGGTAATGCAAGATGGGCAATCGCATCGCGAAAAGCTCCAGCCTTGCCGGAAAGCCATGTATCGATGAGAGCAAAGCCCGTTCTCGATGGGATCGTGTACTGGAAAACCACATCGAGGCGGCCAGGGCCGGGAGCCCATCGCAGTTTTGCGTAGAACAGCAAAAGCATCAGCAAACCCAGCCAGAAAATGGGAACGGAATAGCCAATGAGGGCGACAAGACGGATCAGCCCGTCAACCCAGCTACCCGGCTTCACGGCGGCGAGAATCCCGAGGGACACCCCCAAAAATGCACCGAGGATGATTGCCACGGTTGCAAGTTCGATGGTTGCCGGGAAGGTGCGGGCAATGTCCTTGACGATCGGCTGTCCGGTAGCAATCGATTGGCCAAGATTGCCCGATAATGCGGCCTGGAGATAACGCACGAACTGGACCGGCAGAGGCTGGTCAAGACCAAGCTCCACCCGGGCTGCGGCATAGGTGGACGCGCTGGCATGATCTCCAACCAGCTGCAGGGCCGGATCGAGGGGCGCGAGTCTTGTCATGGCGAAGGTCACGACAGCAAGGCCAAGCAGGGTGATCGCCATCGATGTCAACCAGCTGGCGAGCCGCCATACAAGTCGCAACTCCCGCCGGCCTCGCAGCTGACGGGAGTCCACATTCTCACCAAGGGACAAACCCTGTTTTTGTGGCAATTACTTCTCGACCCTATCGTAGTAAACCTGATCCGCGTTGAGTCCCTGCTTATAGCCCTTTACGACATCGCGCAAAACCACCTGATCGCTGCCCTGCAACAGAAAGACATAGGGTGAGCTTGCCTGGATTTTCTTCTGCAGTTCGCCGTAAAGGACGGCGCGTTTGGCCGGGTCCTGTTCTTTAACGGCAGCGAGCGTTTCGGCTGTTAACTCGGGAATTATCCAACCCGCCTGCTTGGCCACAGTATTGGATGAACTATCCTTGTTGATTGCAAATGCGCTGGCATTCGAGTGAGGGTCGAAGTAGTCGGGAATCCAGTAGCGCAGGGTGAACTGGTAATTTCCTGAACGGCCCTTGGCGTAGATTTCGCTGGCGACGCCGGGCTGGATGTCAAGTTCGATACCTGCTTTGGCGAAGCTCGACTGCAGGGATTGCGCGATGGAAAGAAATGGCTGGTCGTTGAACACCGGGAAGTCAACCTTGATCGGTGTTGCGATCTTCGCATCGGCAAGAATTTTCTTGGCCTTGTCGATGTCGAGTTTGAATGGCGTGTCGGTCAAAGCGCCCGGAAATCCAACCGGAAGAAACGCCTGGTGAACTTGGCTCTGCCCCCGCAGGAGATCCTTGGAGATGCCGTTGTAATCGACCAGGTAACGGGCCGCTTCCCAAAAGGCCGGATTGCCGAGTGTGGCATTGGCTTTTGAGTTGATCAGCAAATAATCCGTCCGCGCCGAGGGAACAGCGAGGACCTCAATGCCTTGCTTTTGCTTGAGCGCATCAATCTGATCCGCGCCGAGGCCCCGGGCAATATCGGCGTCACCCTGTTCGACAAGCAAGCGGCGCGCACCTGCATCAGGGACATTGCGGATAATAAGGCTCGCCAGTTTGGGTGCCCCATTGGGCGAGGTGGGATTGGCCTCAAGCACGAGTGCCTCGTGGGGCGTGTAATTGGCAATCTTAAAGGGTCCGCTGCCAGCCGAGTTAGTTTTCAGCCAGCTGTTGCCAAAATCGTTGTCTTTGGCCTGTGCCGTGACCACTTGCGTATCAACAATACTTGCGATGGGTGCTGTCAAAATCGCCAGAGCAAATGCCGGTCCGACATCTGCACTCCAGCTGATCTTGACGTGGGTGTCATCCACCTTCGTGACAGCAGCATCCACGCTGTCAGCCGACCAGCCAAGCTCATTGAGAATAAACGCCGGGGTTTTGTTGAGTTTAACGGCGCGGGTGAGGGAGAAGATGACATCTTCAGGGCGAACCGCATTGCCAGAGGCGAAGGCGCTCTTGGCCGCCAACGCGAAAGTCAAACTCTTCCCGTCAGAGCCAATCTCCCAGGATGCAGCAAGGGCTGGCTCAATTTTCGTCGCATCATCCCGGTTCGCCTGCACCAGGCGCTGATAAATATTGTTGAATGACTGAACCGTTGTAAGTTCAAATCCCTCGGCAGGATCAAAGCTGACAGCATCGTCAATGGACTGCGCGACAACCAGAACATTGGGAGGCGTTTCCGATTGAGCCGCCGTGGCGGCAAATGCCAGGCCAAGACTGAATACCGCGCCGAGCAATTTCGTTCGGCTGATGGGAAGGCACATTGCGAGAGCTCCTGTTTTTCTTATGGTTGTTGTATTTTGGTTTGAGATTGCGGGCACAGACTGGCTGCTCCATTGACCGGCTGTGGAACATCGCCGCTCAAAATTTCGCAAATATGTCCCACATCCTGAGTACAGGAGGTAGTCCGGAATTCAGAACCGTGTTTCAATTGTTTCATCATAACGGTAATTTTGTTTTGAGATTAAAGCCAGACACAGAAAATCTGGCCGGACGTGTGTTACGCAAGATTTCCCGGCAACGGCCGTGTGGTCCCGATGATTATCACCTCGGAGCAACAACTCAGGATTTTTGCGGTTCGACAGCGGCTCTTCCCCGGCACCTGATAACCCGCCGGGGGAGGCTCAAAACGGTACCTGTACCGTGAGCAGTCCAAGATGCGACGAGGGCATTGCCATAATGTGCAAGCTGACCATTGAGGGGGCACCTTCGGCGGTCATTGTCGTGCCCTTGGCCAGAGACTGGAATCTGGCGATCTGCTCGCCGGCCTGTCATGAAGTCAGGCAATGATGAATTGGGTTTCGGAACTTCATAGGCAAACCCTTTGAGAAATAAAGCCGAAAATTGCCGCTCCTTGAGCATGTTACTGCAAAGATAGTCATTCATGCGCAAAACGATATCTCCTCCCGATACTGTTCTTCTCTACCCTTTCGACAGCGGGAATGCAGGGGGTGATCGCAGGATCAAATCTCACCTGACCCAAGAACGCTCTGCCAAAGGAGAGATTGAATGCAGAAGAATAACAAACGGTACGGCATCTGGAGAACGAGGCTTGTCGCCGGATTTGTCGCAGCATCCACATTGTTCAGTGGTGTCGCGCTGGCAGGTCCTACTCTGGACAAAATCAAGGATCGCGGTACGATCAAGGTTGGTGTCGGCACTTCACCGGGTTTCTTCGCCCCTGACGGCAACGGCAAATGGCAGGGCTTTTTCGTCGAGTTCGGACGGGCGCTGGCAATCAGCGTTTTCAACGATCCGGACAAGGTCGAATTCACGTCTTCGTCGCCTCAGCAACGGTTGCCTGCCTTGCAGTCGGGCGAGTTCGACATCCTGCTTTCGGGTGTTACCCAGACGATCACGCGCGCGTTCAAGCTTGGTTTCCACTTCGGACCGACCATCTTCTATGACGGACAAGGTCTTCTCGTGAGCAAGTCTCTTGGTATAACCAAGGGGAGCGATCTGGATGGCGCCACGATCGGTGTGCAGAGCGGAACGACGGGCGAGTTGAACATTGCCGATTTCTTCCGCAAATCAGGACACAAATTCACGCCTGTAACCATCGAAGACAGCAATGAATTCCTCAAGGCGCTTGAGACAGGGCGCGTGGATGCCTTGACGCAGGATGCGTCCGATCTTGCCTTGCGCCGTACATTACTTTCGAAGCCTGATGACTTCGTATTGCTGCCGGAGCGCCTTTCGAAAGAACCGTTGGCACCGGCTATTGCTTCGGGCGACGACCGCTGGCTCGAAATCGTCAACTGGACGGTCTACGCAACCATTCAGGCTGAAGAGTTCGGTATCACCAAAAACAACATCGACACGTTCCTGACCAGTGAAGATCCAGCGATCAAACGGTTCCTTGGGACAGATCCGGCATTGGGCCAAGCCATCGGACTTGATCCGAAGTTTGCGTACAACATTGTCAAAACACTCGGCAATTACGGCGAGATTTTCGAACGCACCATTGGCAAGGGATCGCCGGTTGGTTTCGAGCGCGGTTACAATCAACCGTGGACGAAGGGGGGACTGTTGTACTCTCCGCCGTTCCGTTGAGTGCAGTCCCGATCATGTCTGCAGATACGCCGATTTTGAACTACCGGATTCCGGGCCCGCAAGGGTCCGGTTTTCGCCTTTCCCTGCTGCGCTGGTGGGGGAGTTATCCCGTCACGCAGCTTGGCGTCTTTCTCGCCCTTGCCGCCATCTTCTGGCTGCTTGGATCGAACATGCTTCAATCCATGCACCGGCTCGGGATCACGCCAGGTTTCGGATTCCTCGGACAAAGCGCAAATTTCGCTATTGGCGAAAGCCTGATAGCCTATTCGCCCAGCGACAGCTTCGGCCGCGCGGCCCTCGTCGGGTTGCTGAACACGGTAGCGATCGCCATATCCGGCTGCATTCTTGCGACAATCCTCGGGGTGTTTCTGGGGATAGCCCGGCTCTCCGGCAACGTGCTTCTGGCCGGCTTGGTGCGGATTTATGTCGAGACATTGCGCAGCACGCCCTTGCTTCTGCAATTGTTCTTCTGGAGTGCCGTCACCCACGCCTTGCCGGCGCCGCGACAGGCATTCAGCATTTTCACAGCGATCTTTTTGAGCAACAGGGGAATTTTTGTTCCGAGCATCGGGGCTGGGCACTTATCGCTCAAAACGCTGCTTGTTTCGGTGGGACTATGTATCGTTTCCGGCGCCTATTTCTCATTGCGGCGGCGTAGCGGAAATGCTGTGACCATGACAGAACGTGCGGGAATACTGCTTTTGACGCTCATCGGTATCGGGTTGGTTTTTCGTCTTTCCAGCGTCAGTATCCGGATCGACGTACCGGCGCTGAAAGGGTTCAACATCGTCGGCGGGCTCAATCTGACCCCGGAATTTGCCGCATTGCTGATTGGCCTGGTCGTGAATTCATCCGCCACAATCGCCGAAATCGTTCGCAGCGGTATTCAGTCGGTGCCGTCGGGGCAATGGGAGGCAGCCCGCTCTCTTGGCCTGCAACCCGCCCGTATCATGCGGCTCGTCGTGCTGCCTCAGGCCTTGCGTGTGATCATCCCGCTGATGACGTCTAGCTATCTTGATTTGACGAAGAATTCCAGCCTGGCCGTTGCCATCGGCTTTCCCGATCTTGTCAGCGTTCTCAACACGACAGCCAACCAGAGCGGTCAGGCATTGGAGGCGCTTGCCATTATCGTGATCTGCTATCTAACTTTCAATCTCTCGGTCTCGACACTGATGAATTGGTACAACAAGCGCATCGAGCGTCAGGGATACTTGCCACGATGAGCCCTATCGTCAACCGCACGGATATCAGGATGAAACGGCAGCAGCATTGCGCCGCGTTGCGACATGGACTGTTCGGCACGCCGGTGAATGCCATTGTTACCCTCGCGACCGTTGCACTGCTGTTGTGGACAATTCCGCCGCTGGTCCGCTGGGCCTTGCTTGATGCGATATGGACAGGCACAGCCAAGGACTGTGCCGCCAGTTCAGGTGCCTGCTGGGCGTTCATAGGTACGAAGCTGCGCTTTATTCTATTTGCGCTGTATCCTCCGGAACTTGACTGGCGACCTGCAGTCACTGTCGTTACAATTGTTGCACTGCTTGCAATCACGGGAATGCCTCGTTTCTGGACGCTCCATCTCGTCTATCTCTGGATAGCGGTTGTTGTTTTTGTGTGGATGCTGATGGCAGGGTTGGTCGTCGGGCCGAAAGTGCCGACCGGCCGCTGGGGTGGTCTGGCGTTAACGCTCCTCATATCCGTGGTCGGCTTTGCCTGTGCATTCCCCATTGCAGTATTGCTCGCCCTGGCGCGTCGCTCGAAAATGGCGGGGGTGCGGATACTGGCAATCCTTTATATTGAAGCCGTTCGCGGTGTTCCGATGATCGCCATTCTCTATGTGGCCATGCTGCTGGTGCCGATGATGCTGCCGGCAGGGTTTTCGCCGGAGGCTCTGGTGCGCGCGCAAATCGGATTGACCCTTTTTATATCTGCCTATCTGGCGGAGGTGGTGCGCGCAGGGTTTCACGCGGTTCCCTATGAACAGGCGGAAGCAGCTTCCGCGCTGGGTCTTGGCTATTGGCCCATTGTATGGCTGATCGTTCTTCCGCAGGCCTTGCGGGCAGTAATTCCTGCACTCGTTAATCTGGCCATCGGTATCCTCCTTAATTCCACATTGGTTGCTGTTATCGGTATTTTCGATCTGTTGAATGCAGCCAAGAACGCCGCAAATGATCCGGTCTGGCTCGGCTTCTATGATGAGAGCTACCTGTTTGCCGGTCTCATATATTTTATTATTTGTTATGCGGCGTCTCGTTACAGCCTGTGGCTCGAGAGACATCTGCGCAAGGCAACGTGACCTCAGGCGGCTGGATTGAGTGTAGAGAGATACACATTGACTATGCCGGTCGGCGAGGATCGGTGGTTGAACGGCTGCCGTTATAAGGATTGATAGCGACGTCCCAATATGGCCGCGCTTGCGGGAAAGCAAGCATGAGGCGCCCCCTGCTACGCATACCTTTGTCTGCCATTGCCGCGTCCAGCAATCCTTGGATGAGTTTCGAATTTACTCCGTCTGGATTGTGTAAGCCGTAATCATCGTACCAATCCTGGGTCGCTTCGGGATGAGGCCCGATCAAAGCAGCGCGGCCTTTGCCAAATGCGTACCGTGCGGCGGCAACTCCTCCATTTTGATAATGGGCCAGTTTCTGGCGCACCGCTTCTTTCTCAAATTCCTTGGTAAAATTCTTCTGCTTCGGCATTCCGGTTTCCTTCCAACACTTCTCTGAAGCAAGTCCAGACCGCACCGGATTCGTCAAGGTAGCGGAATTTCTCCGGTGAAATGGGGCACGCGATAGCCGCGCTGGACGGCTTCCCGCTCCGCGATATGAAGATACCACCGTTTCACGTGGGGATAATCATTCAGATCGATTTTGTGACGCGTGAAACGTGAAACCCACGGCCACGCTGCCATATCGGCTATCGAATAGTTGCCGGCCAGATAAGGCCGGTCAGCCAGTCGCGCGTCCAATGTTCCGTAGAGACGGCGGGTATCGTTGCGGAAAAGATCCTCTGCGAACGGGGCTTCCCCCTCGTGGTAGGTCAGGAAGTGATGCGCATGCCCCAGCGTCGGCCCCAGTCCGCCGGTCTGCCACATCAGCCACTCCAGGGTTTGTACGCGCAGAACACCCTTGTGCGGCAGGTACGTTCCGGTCTTTTCCGCCAGATAGAGCAGAATTGCGCTCGATTCCGTGAGTTTGATACCGGTTTCATTGTCAATGATCGCGGGTATTTTCCCGCCGGGATTGATATCGAGATAGCTGGCGGCAAACTGTTCTCCCCTGGTGATGTCGATGGTATGGATGCGGTAGGGCACCCCGAACTCCTCCAGCGCGATGGCAACCTTCAATCCGTTGGGGGTGATCCAAGTGTAGAGGTCAATCACGGCAGCTTCAGTCGAACATCATTTCATCGACGGGGAGGCCGCCGGAATTTTTCATGGAATGCTTGCCGGTAACATCATCCAGCCCGGAAAAAAGGTCGCGCAGTGTCTGCACCAGTCTTTCAATCCTGCGGTCGGCGACACGGTAGTAAATGGTCTTGCCGTCACGCCGCCCTTCAATAATGCCGGCATCACGCAATTCGCTCAACTGCTGGGAAAGTGTGGGCTGGCGAATGCCGAGTTCCTCCTCAAGATGTGACACGGAGCTTTCCTCTTCCATCAGATAGCACACGATCGAAAGGCGGTTGGGATTGGCAATGTGCTTGAGCAGCTCGCTTGCATCTCCCACGCTGCGGCAGAGTTTGGTCGAAATCGCTTTTGCCATGACTGGTGTCCCTCATCATTTATAAAAAGATAGATTGAGGTGTCTTCGCTTTCAATGCGCAAAACCGACCTCCGGCAAGAATGCAAAATTGTTCTCTCTTTTCCCCAGTCATTGGAAATCTTGTCTCGCCGTTCTGCGTGAATTGGGATGGCTGCCTTTCCTGAACAATATATAAAAATATAAATTGTTTTCTGCAGTCATTTCAACCCTATTGGAACATCAGCATGAAAATCGGCGTTCATCCGAGCAATTTGCACTTGCGTCTCGCGCAGGCCTGGCCCGATGCTTTTTCGGGGCTTGAGCCGGAGTTCGTCAATTACAACGAAGGCCGTGATACCATCAGACTGATCGGCAATGGTCAGATTGATTTTGGCGGCACCGGATCGACGCCGCCGATTGCTGCCGAAGCGTCTGGCTGGAATGTCACTTACATCGCGGCATCCGCGCCGCGGCCAGCCAATGGCGGTATTTTCGTTGCCAGGAACAGCCCGATCCGTTCCATTGCCGATCTAAGGGGAAAACGCATTTCCCTGATCGATGGCTCGTTTCACACCTATCTTCTGGCGCGAGCCCTTGAAGGCGAAGGGCTGCGGCTGCCGGATGTCAGCCGCCTTGAGACGGGGGCCGCAGATTCGTTGCCAGCCCTGCTTGAAGGACGTGTGGATGCCTGGATTGCCATGGCGCCACGTCTGGAAAAGGCGATGGAACGCAGCGACATTCGTCTGATTGCGCGCTGCGGCTCGACAATTCCCAACCGCTCCCTGTTCTGGACGACGGACGATCGCCGGCTGTCCCGGGAAACGCGTCAGCGGATTGTCGCGGAATTGTCCCGTATCGGCCGCGAGGTGGCAGCGGATACGCGCATTGCTGCCGAACGGCTTGTCGCGAACGGCGCCGGCGATGCCGACCTTGATGCGTGGGAGCGCGTGGTTCGATCCCGGGATTTCAGCGTTGTGGCGGCCGATGCGGACATCATCGCAGAGCAGCAGGAAGAGGCCGATACCCTGTATCGCCATGGATATTTCAAGAACCCCGTCCGCCTTGGACAATTGGCCCGCAGCGTCTGAGCGGAGGAGAATGTCATGAACGTACTTTGGTACATGTGCGCACCGGATGGTGCCTATCCCTGGCAGCCGGAAGGTTCGCGTCAGGTCGACTACGGATATTACCGGCAATTGGCGCAGGCCTATGATCATCTCGGCTATACCGGAGCACTTTTTGCAACCGGAGCTCACGATGTCTGGGTGCTGGCGGGTGCGCTTCTTCCCTATACCGAGCGCATGAAATTTCTGGTGGCGGTGCATCCCGGTCTGATTGCGCCAACGCTGCTGGCCAAAATGGCGGCAACGTTCCAGGAGTTTTCGCGCGGCCGCCTGCTTGTCAATGTTGTCTCGGGCGATGCCAAAATGCTGGGTGCCTATGGCATGACATTGCCGCACGACCAGCGTTATGACATGGCGGACGAATATCTCACCCTGTGGCATCGGCTCTTTGCCGGCGAAAGCGTGACCCATCAGGGCAAGTATTTTTCAACGGAGGGTGCCAAACTCGCCCTTCCCGTTGGAACCGGCATCGCCCCGCCGCCACTCTGGTTCGGCGGTTCGTCCGACAAGGCGCTCGACGTTGCAGCCAAGCATGTCGACGTATACCTCTCCTGGGGCGAAACACCCGACCAGATCAGGCAGAAGATCGACGCGGTCAAGGAGCGGGCGGCCCGGCTCGGCCGGACGCTCGAATATGGGATCAGGCTCTACGTCATCGTACGGGAGACCGACGCCAAGGCGTGGGATGCGGCCAATGATCTCTATGCGCGTATGGATGCCGCTGCAATCGCTGCCAACCAGCGATTTGTTTCCAAGAGCGATTCCGTCGGTCAGCAACGCATGAGCGCGCTGCATGGCGGCCACAAACCGGACGATCTGCGCGATCTCGAAATAGCGCCCAATCTGTGGGCCGGAATCGGCCTCGTCCGCCCAGGGCCCGGGACCGCCATTGTTGGTTCTCCTGATACCGTTCTGCGGACGATAGACGCTTACAGGCAGGCAGGCGTCGACACGTTCATTCTCTCCGGGATGCCGCTTCTGGAAGAGGCATATCGCTTCGGCGAACTCGTATTGCCGCGTCTCGACGTGACGCGAGAGGTTTCGCAGGCGAAACATTTCACCTGGTCGACATTGTTCGACAAAGACCTGGGCAGTGCCAAATCCGCATAAGTTTTTGCCACTTGAGCGAAAGAGACAGATACGTGACCCTTATCGAGACCACGGAACCTCTGCCCGGTGAAGGGCTAGCCCGGATTTCAAGCCAACTGCTCAAGCGATTGGAGGCCGTGCTTGGCTGGCTCTGTGCCGCTTTGCTCGCCATCTTGCTCGCGGTTGTCCTGGCAACGGTCGTGCTGCGGTACGTCTTCAGCGCCGGCTTCATGGGATCGGAGGATCTGTCGGTGTGGCTGCACGTTGCGCTCATCGCCTTCGGTGCGCCTCTCAGCCTGAACAGCGCCCTGGCCATGCGGCTTGACGTCTTTGCCAATCTGTTGCCTCCATCCGGCAGGATTGTTGCCAATGCCATTGCCGATATTTTTACCGTCTTGACCGGACTTATCCTGAGCTTCGGCGGCAGCGAGATCATGACAATGCTCGGCGGCGTTTCACCGACATTGGGGCTGCCGGAGTGGATACGGTTCGGCTTCCTCGGCGCGGGCGGCTCATTGTTGCTTGCCGCTGTGCTGCTGCAACGCTTGGCAGACGGCAAAGCGGTGCAGATCGTCACGGCCGGCATTATCGGGGCCGCCCTTTACTTCGCTGTTCCGCACCTTGATCTGGGTTTCAACTGGCCTCCAAGCATCGTTCTGGGATTGATCGCCGCCATAGGTCTGGTCGTGGCAGCGCCGCTGCCGCACGCGTTTCTTGCGGCAGCCTATGTCGTGATTGCCTTTGGCAGTACATTGCCCGAGCCTGCCGTTGTCGCCTCTACCGTCACCGGGATGTCAAAGTTTCTGCTCCTGGCCATTCCGTTCTTCCTGCTGGCCGGCGGATTGCTGACCGCATCGGGTGTTGCCAATCAGTTGGTGCGGTTTGCATCGGCGCTTGTCGGCCATCGCCGCGCCGGATTGGCGCAGACGACACTTTTGACCAGCGTGCTGTTTTCCGGTGCGTCCGGTTCATCGGTTGCCAATGCGGCCTTTGGTGCATCGACATTCCAGCCCGAACTGGTCAAGCGCGGCTACCCGCCGGCGCAGGCTGCCGCCATTATCGCCTCCACCTCTGTTCTCGACAACATCATACCGCCGTCCGTCGCATTCCTGATCCTGGCCGCGGCGACCAATCTCTCGGTGGGATCGCTGCTTGTCGGCGGTTTTTTTGCCGGTGGTGTGATGGCCGTCTGTCTTGCAGTTGCCATCCATCTCACGGTTCGCGAGCAACAGCCGCAACCGCGTGCGGGCAGGGCAGAACGCTGGAATGCCGCCATCGGCGCAATTCCGGCATTCGGCCTCGGCATCATCGTCGTTGTCGGTATCCGCATGGGCGTCGTCACGACGACGGAAGCCGCGGCGCTTGCGGCGATCTATACCCTGCTTCTCGGGATCGGGGCGCGTCTGCGGTTCGGTTCGCTCTTCAGCGCGTTCCGTCAGGCGGCGACGGAAGCTTCGGCCATCGGACTGCTGATTGGAACCGCGGGGCCGTTTGCATTCCTGCTGGCGGTGGACGATGTTTCCGGGCTTATCTCGAACCTGACCTCCGCGCTCGGCGGAAGTGCAATTGCTGTGCTTCTGCTTTCAAATCTCATTTTGCTCGTAGTCGGTCTGGTGCTCGATATCGGGGCTGCAATACTTCTGTTTGGCCCGATCCTGCTCCCTGCCGCGGTGGCGGCCGGTATCGATCCCGTTCATTTCGGCGTGATCATCGTCGTCAATCTGATGATCCATGGGCTGACACCGCCGCTCGGCATGCTGATCTTTGTCGTCAGCGGTGTCACGCGTCTGCCGGCATCGGCGCTGTTTCGCGCTGTTATTCCCTATCTCTTCGCACTGCTTGTAGCTCTGGCGGTCATCTGCGCCTGGGCCATCATTTTCTAGAAATCAGGAAGTCATCCAATGATCATGCATCGCCGTACCTTCATCAAATCCGTCGCCGTCGCTGGAACGGCATTGCTTGCGGCCCCAGCGCTTGTCGGCCGTGCCGCCGCTCAAACCCGAACGATTACTGTTGCCTCTCTGTTTGGCGATGACAAACCGGAAACCAGGATATGGTTCAAAATTCGCGACCTCGTCGAAGCGAAACTGCCCGGCCAGTTCAAGTTCAACATCGTCAGGAATGGCGCGCTCGGGGGCGAGAAGGAAGTTGCGGAAGGCGTGCGGCTCGGCTCGATCCAGGCCAGCCAGTCAACGGTCTCATGGCTTTCCGGCTGGGTGCCCGAGTTGCAGATTCTCGATCTGCCGTTCCTCTTCCGCGATGCCGGGCATGTGCGCAAAGTCGTGCAGGGAGATGTGGGAACGGGACTCAAGGAGAAGCTTCTTGCGCAGAATTTTGTCGTCGGCGGCTATATCAACTACGGCGCGCGCCACCTCCTGACCAAGGAACCTGTCACGCGACCGGAGCAGCTCAAGGGCAAGCGGATCCGCGTTATCCAGAGCCCTCTGCATACCAAGCTCTGGGCGGCATTCGGCACCACGCCCATCGGTATCCCCATCACTGAAACCTACAATGCCCTGTCAACGGGCGTTGCCGATGCAATGGATCTGACGAAATCGGCCTATGCGGGTTTCAAGCTGTACGAAGTCGTGCCCTATCTGACTGAGACAGGCCATGTCTGGGCGTCCGGCGTCGTCTATTATTCAGCGGCGTTCTGGAGCGGCCTTAACGCCGAGCAGAAGCAGGTCTTCCTTGAAGCGTCAGCCGCCGGCGCCGATTATTTCAGCCAATTGATCGTCGAGGACGAAACCGGATCGATGAAAGCCGCCGGGGATCATGGGGGTAAAATTCTCCAGCCGGAAAATCGTGCGGCGTGGGAAAGCGGCGCGCAAGGGGTATGGGAGCAGTTTGCTCCCATTGTCGGAGGGCTTGAGAAGATCAAGACCATCCAAGCTGTTTCATAAGCGCGCCCGTTAAAGGAACACCAGACTGGCCTGCGGCTTCGCATAGTCGTTTCAGCTCTTGAAACGACCTGTGGTGCTGCGGGCCATTGAAATAAGCAATATCATTGCCGCGATGTCCGCCATCGCTCAGACGTTCAGGAATATGAACACCGGCCAATACCGTAGGTAATAGCCAGGGTGCCGACCAATACAGCCCCTTTAACAAAGTCTTGTGTGTAAAAGGGAATGTTGGGATCTGTTGCAAAAATTCGGTTTTGAGGGAGCGCGGCTTACCACTGGACGCAATTATGCAGTGAGTTCCGCGAATTGCTGTCTGAGCGATAAGGTTTTCGCTGTTGCAGAGACACCCTGCTGTTTGCGCATCATGTGAATGAGTTCGATACCGGCAAGGCTGATCCCAGCGGCATGCTCGGATTTGAAACCGAGCATGGACTTTATCCGGCGTTTGACCCGGCGGTGATCCTGCTCGATGGCATTGTTCATGTATTTGCTGGAGCGAATGGCGATGGGATGACCACCTCGCCAAAGCCGGTTCTCTGCATCGCACTGCATGATTGCCGTGCGATTGGTCTGACTTCCGTCAATGGTGATCCGCTTTGGCCTGCCATGACGGGCCAAAGCCTTGCGCAAAAAGCGCTTTGCGGCCTGGAGATCGCGATTTCTTCTGAAATAGAACTCAACCGTATCTGCGTTGCTGTCAATGGCACGATACAGATACATCCACTCACCTTTGACCTTCACGTAGGTCTCGTCGAGGTTCCATTTCCGCCCAACGTGGCGCTTCCTGCGATGGAAGCGCTCAAGCAATTTGGGGCTGAAATGTAAAACCCAGCGATGCACGGTCGAATCGTCGATAGCAATGCCGCGCTCAGCCATCATCTCCTTCAAATCACGCAGGCTCAGATTCTAAGTCAGATACCATCGCACGCACAGAAGGATGACGGATTTGTCGAAATGGCGGCCTTTGAACATCGATTATACTCTGCAGATAAAGCCCAAACGCTACATCCATCTCATTGACGAAACATTTGCAACAGAACCAGTCAACCGGCATGTGAGCCGAAGCTGGAGTTACTTTGCGTTGTCTAAGTCTGTCGGCGCATCGCTTGATGGTTGCCGAATGCCTTGCCGTTGGACAGAAGGGGAATACCTCAGGTTAAGTTTACGAAGCCCTTGGCTCGAACGACCGCCAAGGTAGAAAATGGGCCAAAGTGTAATGATAGCAATTCACACAGGAGCGGTGATGGAAGTTTTCATTCGAGCGGCAGATGACCAAGATAGGGATATCCTTGGAGCACTTAAACCGCGCTCTTCTTTGGCCTGGGGAGATCATATGGTTCTGATGGGGTGGACGCCCCCCTTAAATGGTGATCAACGTCTCCATCCTGGCACATCGATGCCGTCGAGGGGCGGTCACCCCATTCAGAACCCTTCCTGGCGCGAGCAAGCGGCGACGGCTCATCCGACAATGTCTGCTCGACCAAGCAAGTGGCGCGCGGTGAAGAGATCAAGATGACCGCCACCGACATTTTTGAACATTGTGATTTCGTCATTGTCGCTGCGCCCTGGATGTCGACCCTGACACAGATCGAACAGGTCGGCGGCGATCTGCTCGCGCGTTATCAGCCCACGGGCAAGCGGTTCGGCCACGTCACCGGATCCTTCGCAGGCGGTCCGGGTATCAACGAAGATGCGGCCGGCTCGCCGTACAACTTGATCGTCCGCTTCGCGCATCTCGGGCAAGTAGGCGCCGATCAGGTCGACATGGCAGCCGGACTTGAGCAAGGCACCCTTCACGAGCGGGGCCGTCGCCATGGTTACACAGGACACGATGTCGGCATGCGCCAGGGCGTTGTCCAGATTATCGACGGCAGATATGTCAACAGGCAGATGTCTGAGGTTTTCCGAAAGGTTGGTCGCCTTCTGCGGATGCCGGTTCCAGATCATTACCCGGGTGATCGATGGGCGCACGGTCATATGCGCCTCGATCACGTGCGGCGCGAGACCGCCGGCACCGAGAACGAGCAGCACTTCGGCATCCTTGCGGGCCAAAAGATCGACGGCCAGTGCCGAGTCGGCCGCCGTCTTGCGGAAGGTGAGGGCCGCACCGTCGCAGGTCATCAGCGGCGCGCCCGTCTTGCCGTTGATCAGCGTGACCAGACCCTGTACCGACGGCTCTGGAACCGGGAGCGAAGGATTGTCGGGAAACACGCCGACAAGCTTGATCGCAATCACGTCCCCTGACGCCCAGGCGATCAGAGAAACGAATTTGTTGGCCTCGTTGCCAGTGTCGCTCAGAACCTGTAGGCGGGATTGGGGCATCGTGCCATCGCGGTGGGCACGACGCAGGGCCTCGACCAGGCGGGGATAGTCGAGCAGGGCATGGACGGTATCGGCATTCAGATGCTGCATGGGGCGCTTTCGGATTTGGATATCTGGCTCAGAGCACGCGAGCGAGGAAAGACTTTGTACGAGCGTGCTGCGGATTGGACAGCACCTCCTTCGGCGGACCTGCTTCGACGATGACGCCACCATCCATGAAGATCAGGTGATCGGCAACGTCACGGGCAAAGCTCATTTCATGCGTGACGACGACCATCGTCATGCCGTCCTCTGCGAGCTGACGCATCACGGCCAGGACCTCACCTACCAGTTCCGGATCGAGAGCTGAGGTCGGCTCGTCGAAGAGCATCACCGCTGGCCGCATCGCGAGCGAGCGGGCGATCGCCACGCGCTGCTGCTGCCCGCCGGAAAGCTGTTTCGGATAGTAGTGCGCGCGATCGCTAAGGCCAACCTTGTCGAGCAGCGCTACCGCCTCCTCGATGGCTTCAGCCTTCTTGCGACGCTGGACGATGATCGGCGCTTCGATGATGTTCTCAAGGGCGGTTTTGTGCGGAAAGAGGTTGAAACTCTGAAAAACCATACCCATGCGCTGGCGCTGGATTGCCAGTTCGTTGAACGACATCTGACGCAGCGTGTCGCCGTGCCAGCGCATGCCAACAGGGTTCCCGTCGAGAAAAACGACGCCCGAATCCGGCACTTCGAGATAATTCAGGCAGCGCAGCAGCGTACTCTTACCGGAGCCCGACGGCCCGACGATGCAGGTGACGTCGCCCAGCTTGACGCTCATATCGATGCTGTGGAGCACCCGATGCGTTCCGAAACTCTTGGAGAGGCGCTCGACATTGAGCAGAGGCATGGTGGCAATCATGCGGAAACCTTCGTGCGGCGTGGCGCCCAGAACTTGCTGTAAAACAGGGACGACAGGACAAGGCTGAGTTCCAGCGACTTGCCGTCGTTCAGACGGTGTTCGATGTAATGCTCAATAAGGGTCAGGATAGTTGAAAGCACCAGATACCAGATCGTCGCAACGATCAGCAGCGGGATGGTCTGATAGGTGCGCGAATAGATCATCTGCGCGGAATAAAGCAGGTCCGGAAGCGCGAGCACGCTGACCAGCGAGGTGAATTTCAGCATGGAGATGGTGTCGTTGCCGATCGGCGGAATGACGATTTTCAGCGCCTGCGGCAGCACGATGCGCCGCAGCGTTTGGGAGCGGGTCATGCCGAGCGTTGCGGCCGCCTCCGTTTGTCCAGCATTGACTGCCTGAATGCCGGCACGGATCATTTCGGCGGCATAGGCACTTTCAGTCAAGGCCAGTCCGAGAACGGCTGCGCTGAAGGGCGTGATCAGCGAATTCATGCTGGCGGACCAGAGTTCAGGTCCGAAGGGAACACCAATCGACACAGTCGGGATCAGCAGCGCCAGATTGTACCAGAAGATCAGTTGAACGAGGGGCGGTACACCACGGAAAAACCAGATCCAGACCCAGCTTGCGGTCTGGAACACTGGATTGCGCGACAGACGCATGATGGCAAGCACCACTCCGATTACAAGGCCAATGATCATGGCGATGAAGGTCAGCAGCAGAGTGCGTCCGAGCCCAGCCAGGATTTCCGCACTGAACATATATTGCGCGACGACCTCCCAATGCAGGTTCTCATTCGTGACCAGGAGGCGAATGAACATGACCACGAAGATCAAAAGAGCAGCCCCGCCAATCCACCAGGATGGATGGCGCAGTGGCACCGGTTTGGTCTCGTGAATATTGGGACGCGCCGATGCTGGGGGTTTCTTGTCGTGAGCCATTTGCACCTCTGGCAGAAAAGGATCGGAGCCGCTGCATACGGCTCCGCGATTTTGAATCGAGCGGATCATCCACCCTTACTTCGTGACAGGGTTTGCCTTGTTGACCAGTAATGCCTTGTCGAGCATGCCAGAACCGTCGACACCCCATTTCGCCATCAGCGCCGTGTAGGTGCCGTCGTCGATCATTGCTTGAAGCGCGTCCCTGAGAACTGGCCCAAGCGGATCGTCACGGCGCACGCCGATGCCGTTGAAGACGGCATTGCTGGTCAGCTTCGATACACCAAAGCGGCCGGTCTGTTTGGCAAGATACTGCAATTTGGCCGAACCTGCCGCGACCATTTCGACACGACCAGACGAAACCGCTAGCTCCGCCGCATTTTGTGTCGTGAACTGTTGCAGGTCGATCGACGCAGCACCTTCCTTGGCGCAAGTTTCAACGCTGACCTTGGTCAAGTATTGGAAATCCCAGGCACCGGTCAGAACAGCAACGGAATGACCGCAAAGATCTTTCTCCGATTGGATGTCCAGGCTCTTTTCCTTAAGGAACGCATAGGCCGTTCCTTCCTTGCGTTGTGGTACAAAATCAAGGACCTCAAGCCGCTCCTCGGTGACGCCAAAGGAGGAGAAACCAGCATCGAAACGCTTGCTAGCCAGCCCTGGAATGATGGCATCGAAACTCGTCGGCGTGAACTTGAATTCGACACCGAGCTTTTCCGACATGGCCTTCGCCATATCGATGCTCCATCCCTTCAACTCGCCGGTTTCGACGAATTCATCGGGTGGCCAGTCGTTAAACGCAGCCACATTGACACCATTCTTCTGGTATTCCGACGGAACTGCGCCGTGCAATTTCTGATCGACGCCCGCGGCATTGGCTGATACCGCTATGGCGATGACCAGAACCGTTCCGGCAAGAAGCTTGCTGGCAAGAGCTTTGATCGTCATGTCATTCCCCTTTCTTGTCTTTATTTGCTCCTCCGGTTCGCACCGGAAACAGGCCACTCAAAATTGGAGATTGAACCTGCGATCTAATTGTGCGAACGTTCTCACAATACAAGCATCTGTTTTTCACATCCGTCAAGGGATAAAGTTCACGAATGCCATTTCGTCTGGAAAATCGAACAAAAGGGCCTGTCAAAATTAGGTCTGGCGTTGTATCCGAAACCGACCGACCGCATTCGTCGCTTTCATTCCCGCCGAGGTCCGGTCGATTTTCAGCGGTGAAGATGTTGATGCAGTCAGTGACGGGAAAGTGGAATGGCAGACAAACGCGCTGACAAAGTGACGATTACCGAAGTTGCGAAGCGGGCTGGAGTGAGCACAGCAACGGCGGGCCGCGTTCTGGGCGGTTACGGTTATACCAGTGAGGAAAACAAGGAAAGGGTGCGCCGCAGCGCCGAGGCTTTGGGTTACCGTCCCAACTTGCTCGCCCGCAGCCTGATCACTGGCAAAACCAAGACAATCGGCGTCGTCGCAGGCGATATCCAAAGCCCGTTTTATGCCAGCATCCTGCGAGGGATCGCCGACGTTGCACGTGCCCAGGGCTTCGGTGTACTGCTGACCAACAGCGACGAACTACTGGAGCGCGAGCTCGAAGCTGTGCAACTGCTGCTCGAAAAACAGATCGATGGATTGATCGTCGCACCTTGCGACACATCCGCTTCGCACCATCTGCATGCTGCCGCTGCCTCAGGCTGCCCGATCGTCCAGATAGACCGGCGCGTCAATGGGCTTCCTGCCGATTCGGTAACATTAGACAACCGCGGGGCGGCGAGCGATAGTGTCGCGCAGTTGCTTGCCGCGGGCCACCGCCGGATCGGCATGGTGGCCGAGTTGGAACGCTGGGAGTTCGGGGATATGGCAACTTTCATCGACCGGGTCATCGAGGGATCGATCGATCCCGCAAGCCTGTTTCCCAGCTGGCAACGCTTGTTTGGCTATATAGAGGCGCACCGTGCGGCTGGGCTTTCGATTGACCGCAGCCTCATCGGCCGGGTGGGAACCTATTCGGTAACGGCGGCAAGAGCGGCGACGATGGACCTTCTTTCGCGTCCCGATAGGCCAACGGCGCTGTTTACCGCAGACGGATTGATGTCGGCCGTTGCGATGGATGCGATCACCTCGCTCGACCTGCAAATCCCGACAGACCTATCACTGATCTGCTTTGATGATCTTGACTGGATGAGCTTCCTGAAGCCAGGCATCACGGCGATCGCGCAGCCCTTGACAGAGATGGGGGAGGCTTCCGCGCGACTCATTCTCGCGCGGATCGGCGGAGAGTGCGGCGAAGAACAGCACCAGGTGTTGAAGCACACGCTGGCGCTGCGCGGTTCGGTCACGGCGCCTCAGGCCGAAAGAGTCTGAAGCTCCGGCACGTCCCCCGAAAGTGCGATCGGCGCGCCATGGCCGATGGCCCCGAAATAGCGGCATGTTTCGGCGGCTGCGATTGCGGCTGCCGAGAGCAGAATCTGAGGCGTCTCAGCGGCAACCAGTCCGTAAAGCGTGCGTGCAATAAAGGTGTCGCCGGCACCGAGTGTATCGACCAGTTCGGCGGGGGAGGCGGGAACCTCGAACTGGCCTTCAGCTCCCAGAAGTATCGCGCCCTTGCTACCACGTGTGATCAGAGCCCATTTTGCGCCCCCCTCACGGAGCTCGGTTGCCACGGCCACCGCCTCGTCGCTCGTCAGGTCGCCGCCGGAGACCGATGCCAGGAAACAATGGGGCGCAATCGCACGGCGATGACCGGGATCGCGGCGGGTCGAGAAATCATAGGACAGCAATGTCTGTGCCGCCGCCGCCGCAACATGGTTGTCCAGCCCGCTCGATTGTCCGATATGCACGGCTGTGAAATCCTTGAGGAACGCGATATCGTCATCGACCGGTGAAAACATCGACACGCCGAGGTCCGCGCGCACAAAGACCCGGTCGGCATCGCGATGGCCGATGATGCAATATGCAGTCGGTCCGTCAAAGATGCGCAGCCTTGTCAGATCCACGCCCTCATCTAGGAGAGCGGCCTCTATCAGTTTGCCGGCTGCGTCCTGGCCGATGACCCCGATATAGGCTGAGTACCCGCCAAAACGCCGGATAAACACGGAAACGTTGAGGCAGTTTCCGCCGGGAAACATCGTGCCTTTGGAAATGTAGCAATCAACGACATTGTCGCCCATCGCAGCAATTTTGATCATCTGGAGTCTTTCCGATTGACAAGTTGTGAGAACGTTCGCACATTGCGTAAAAGCTGTCAATGCGAACGATGATCGGGACGGTTGGTAGCAATGTCGGAATGAAAATGCCCTCCGGCAGCGCTTCCAACCGCGCCAGGACAGGAAGAATGTTCGACAGCCGGATTTCAAAAGCAGCGCCGCGACGGCGCCAATACCCAAGAGGATTCTATGAAAGCTACCCTTAGTCCGGATATCGCCAAAGCGCTTGAGGCGCTCGCGAAAAAGCCTGTTTCCCAAGTCTTTCTTGTCGCCTGCGGCGGCTCGCTGTCCATCATGCATCCGGGCAAGTATTTTCTCGACCGCCATTCAAAGACCATCACGTCAGATGTTTACAATGGCGATGAATTCGTCTGCCGCGATCCGATGAAACTCGATGCCGACGCCATCGTCATCCTATGCTCGCAGACGGGAACAACCCGCGAGACCGTGCGCGCCGCCAGACATGCCAAGGAAAAGGGTGCAACCGTGATCGGCATGACGCTCGATCCGTCATCGCCGCTCGCCGATGCGGCCGATTTCGTGCTGCGTTACCAAGCGTCCTACACGACAGGCATTGCCATCGACGCTGCAGATAGCAACTACGCCATCCTCTACATGCTGCTCGCCGGCCTGGTAAAGATTGCCGACGGAGCCGACTATCTGCCTTCTCTGCTAAGGAGCCTCAGCAACCTGCAGCCGGCCATCGAGGCGGCGCATGTGCGGTACGCCGATCTGTTCACGACCTTTGCCGAGCGTTTCAAGGATCGCGATGTGATCTATACGACGGCGAGCGGCGCGAACTATGGTGCCGCCTATTCCTTTGCAATCTGTGTTTTGATGGAAATGCAGTGGATCAATTCGCAGGCTATCCATGCCAACGAATTCTTCCATGGACCGTTCGAAGTCGTCGACAAGGATACATGCTTCATCACGATGATCGGCCTCGACGAGACCCGTCGCTTGGAGGAGCGGGCACGCGACTTCCTCTATCGTTTCGGGGACAAGGACAACATACTGGTGCTCGATGCCAAGGATCTGGATCTTGCTGGAATCGACGAACAGTTCCAAGGCTATCTGGTGCCTCTCATCTTTTTCGATGCTCTCTGGAAATTCGCCTATAAGCTCGCCGCACACCGCAACCAGACCATGCTGGAAGCCCGCCGCTACATGAAGAAGATTAGCGACTACTGATCGCCGGATCCGGCAGGCCGCCCGTCTGCCGGATGTCTCCGATACTTCGAACCAGCTACGGTGAACACCAGCACTATGGTTTTTCCCCATACAGGAGCAATTGCAATCATGTCCTACAGCTTCCACGCAGGCGCGGGCGCAGTTCTCTTGCTCTCTGTAAGGCTGAATCACATCCCGGCTCGTTGAAAGCCAGCATCATAGCGCAGTCGTCTTGATGAAGAGTTTGCAACAAAGCCGGATGCTGGCCGTCCCCACCAGAATATCGAACTGTAACAGCCATCGTACCATTGGCTGCAAGAAATTTGGCACGCTGGACAGCGAACAGACGCCTGACCAGCCGAGAACGACAATGCCAATTTCCGTTGGATCGTGCGGAATCCGAAGGCTTCCTTGAAGTTCGCCAGTAAGCAGGACTTCGTTGAAGCGTCTCATCGCTCATCCATGCTTTAGACACACTTAACAGTATTGCAGGCGCCATTCGCGGTCAAAGGGCTCTTTGGCCGAGCTGCGAAATATGTCTTGACCTCCAATGTTTCCAGTCCACCATAAGGAAACTGATGAATATATCAGTGGCGCAGGATCTTGCTGAGAAAGGCACGGCTGCGATCGGTCGTTGGATGAGAGAAAAACTCTTCCGGTGTACCACTTTCCACAATGGCCCCGGCATCCATGAACACGACGCGCTGTGCGACCTTGCGCGCGAAACCCATTTCGTGGGTGACAACCATCATGGTCATTCCTTCTTCGGCTACGCTGACCATGACGTCGAGCACTTCGCTGATCATCTCGGGGTCGAGGGCTGATGTCGGTTCATCAAACAGCATGATCTTGGGTCGCATGCAAAGGCAACGGGCAATAGCGACCCGCTGTTGTTGTCCGCCGGAGAGCTCAGATGGGTAAGCGTTGAACTTGTCGGCGAGCCCAACTCTTGCGAGTAACTCACGCCCAGCCGCTTCGGCGGTCGAACGAGCGATTTTCCGCACGTGAATCGGCGCGAGTGTAACATTCTCCAATGCAGTTTTGTGCGGATAGAGATTGAAGGATTGGAACACAAAGCCAATTTCGGCACGCAGATCGGTCATGTTCGTTGTCGGATCGCCGACGCGTTGACCGTCGACGATGAGATCACCGTCCTTTGTGGTCTCAAGACCGTTGACGCAGCGGATCAAGGTGCTTTTGCCAGAACCGCTTGGTCCGCATACCACCACAACCTCGCGCGGTTCAATGCTGAGGGTGATATCTTTGAGCACATGCAGTGCTCCAAACCATTTGTTGACACCGCGAAACTCAATCATGCCTGGTACTTTCTTTGATGGTGTATCTGCCAGAATTCACAATTGTACCTCGCCATGAGCCGTTCCCATGCGACGTTCAAGTTTGCGGGCAAGCAAGATGAGCGGATAGCAAACGATGAAATAGCCAACGCCGACAATGGCGAACACGAGCAGCCCATTGGGTACCCGTTGTACCACCAGCCAGCCAACTCGGGTGAGGTCGGTCAAGCCGATTGCGGAGACGACAGAGGAATCCTTGATAAGAAGAACATATTGCCCCACCAGTGGTGGCAAAGACATTCGCATTGCTTGCGGTAACACGACTTGCCGCATGCGTTGCCAGCGCGACAGGCCCGAGGCAAGGGATGCCTCGACCTGGCCGGTTGGAACGGCGCGGATACCGGCGGCAACGATTTCGCAAATGAAGCAGGCCGCAAGGTTGGACAGTGCAATGATACCAGCTGTGAAAGCATCAAGCTCAATGCCCAGTTCCGGTAGGATGAAGAAAATCAGAAAAATCTGCACGAGGAATGGAGTTCCACGTATCAGATCGACCCAAGCGCCAATCATCCGACTGATCAACTGATTGCCCCCTGTCCGCACTATACCGAGGGCAAAGCCGATGAACGTGCCCAGAACAAGACTGATCAATGACAGCGCCACAGTCATGCCAAGGCCCCGCAAAGCCAGCGGATAGCTCCCGATGAGACTTTGGAATTGTTGCCAGATCATGTTCGGCTCCTCATCGGCTGCGAACCAAGCCAACGCCCTGACAGGGCCGCCAGACCCTTCAATCCATAATAGAGGATGAGATAACACGCTGCGGTTGTTATAAAGCCCTCCGCCGGCATGAAGCGGTCAGAAGCAAGAAGCTGCCCGGCACGGGTCAGTTCGGAAACGGAAATCAGGGACAGCAGCGCGGAATCCTTCACCAGCACAATGGCTTGGCCAAGGAGAGGAGGGATGGTCACGCGAAAAGCCTGGGGCAGGACCACGAGGCGCATGCGCTGCGTGTAAGTCATACCGGATGCAATACCTGCTTCTACCTGCCCGCGAGAGATCGAAAGGATGCCCGCCCGGATGATCTCGGCGATGTAAGCTCCGCTGTTCAACGACAGAGCAAGAATGCCGACAACGAGTTCCGGCAGTACGATACCCAGTCGCGGCAAACCAAAATAAAGGAAATAAAGCTGCGCCAGCAGCGGGGTTGCACGGATAGCATCGATATAGATCTTTGCCGGAACTTTCGACAAGCGCGAGCGTTGCAAATTCATTGCGCAAAGCACAATCCCAACCGCAAGTGCGCCGGCAAAGGAAACGACGGACAACCAAAGCGTGGCAAGGAAGCCGTGTGCGAACAGCGGCAGGTACTCGGCAATGGTACGGAAGCTGAAATTTTCAAGCATGTCCGGGATGATCCCTCAGGCGACTGTGCAAATGATGATCCGGCAGACGGGTGGCCCCGAACAGGTTAAAGAACCGGCTCACGGCCACCCAAATCTATCCCTGCCTAGTGATCCTTCTTCCAGGCGTCCGAGTTAACCCAGTAATCCAGATTTTTCTGGAGGCGACCGTCAATGGCGACCTGATCAAGAAACAGATTCATCCAGATGAGGAGGTCCTGCTCGTCGTAACGCGTGGCAAAGGCCAAAGGCTCTTTCGACAGCATTTCCGGCATGACTGTGAAGGTCCCGGCCGGATATGCGGCCGATTGGCCCTTTACAGCGGAGACATCGTTGACGCCGCAATCGGCCTGACCGTTGTTGACGGCATCGAGGAGGAGAGGGCCGCCACCCTTGTAACTCTTGATGTCAGCATCGGGGAATGTAGCCTTGGCGACCTTTTCTCCGGTAGCACCCAGCAATACCGCGATTTTGGTGCCTGCTGCCTTGCAGGAGTCGATCGTGGTGAACTTACTGCCTGCTTTCGCAAAAACGGTACTGCCCGTAAACATGAAAGGTTTGGTGAAGGCGACTTTCATGGCGCGCGGCAGGGTCGGGGTCATGTCCGCCACCAGCAGATCGGCCTTGCCGGAAAGGAGCGCCGGAATAAGCCCATCCCAGTCAAAGTCGAGAAAACTGATTTTCACGCCCATTTCCTTTGCCATCAGCTCAGCAAGCTCCACGGAACTTCCTGTGCGTTTGCCGGCTTGGTCAACCATGGAAAAGGGTGGACCTTGTGTCTGTACTGCGACACGCAATTCTCCACGCTTGACGATATCGTCGAGCGTTCCGGCACTCGCGGCGCCGGCAGCGGTGAGCATCGCAAGACCTGCGACAAACAACTTGGCAATCTTCATTCCTGGTTCCTCCTTGTTATATGTCCGTCCATTTTTAGACGTTCTTGGTATGGGTCCTATCTTCTCGGACAGGATCTTTCAGATCCTCTATTCGCTTACCGGTACCTCTGTGCTTTCGGACCAGCATCCTTCCGGCAGATTGACCCATTTGTTGCACGACGCCATCACCACGAAGGTTTCCGTACGGACGATCTCTCCCAGATCACCAACAGCAGGGATCAATTCGCTGGTGACCCGATAAAGGTCAGCGACATCCCCGGCAACGACAACGTCGACAATAATATCGAACCGTCCTGTCACGACGGATGCAGAATTGACAAAGGGTAGTTCTGCAATGCGCCGCGCGATCTCCCGCGCCCGGCCACGCCCTTGTGCATTGACGCCGACAATGGCTGAAATCAGTTCCGGACGCTCGGTCAGGTTCAGCAGTCCTGTGATCTTGAGAAGGTTCCGGTCAAGCAGATTGCGCAGCCGCGTCCGTACTGTCGGCACCGATATCTCCATCATCTCAGCGAGCCGCGTAATGCCGAGCTGCGCATCCTGTGAAAGCAGTTTGACGAGACGACGATCGGTTTGGTCGAGATGATCCCGCAAGGAGTTTAACTTTCATAAACGGAAAAAAATGGAGAGAAATTTTTACAATACACCACATCCTACGTGTGATGTATGGATATTACAAGGGTCTGTTCTCGAGCTCATTTACCCGCCCTGCGACTGTTGATGGAAGATGCGCCGTACTTGAAACGACACGCCAAATTGATCGTGTCCTAACAACTGCCGAGGTTGTACAGGTCGTCAATCGCCCCCGAACAGTAATATTGTCGGCAAAAACTGGTGAACCGGAATGATTGCGCCGCACTCTTCACCGGAATTTTTCGAAGCTAGCGGCTGTTACCCCGGGGTTGATCGATGGCAACCCAAGACCTATTCGAAGACGATCCACCCGGTTCGAAATCAAGGCTCGGATTCCGGCAAGGATGGCGACGGCGCACTGCGGTCACCAGGCGTCGCGATTGGTGTCTTCTAAAGTAGAATTGAGCCTACCACGCTCGGGTGGGTCTCAGCGATTCTATAGTGGAACGTAGCTGAATGTCGAGCCGTTCTCGCTCACTTTGCCAACACCCGGAGAGTCAAGATGTGCTCCAGCCACATATACGTTCGGACGTGTGGCAAGGCGTAGCATCGATAAACGGCTGGAACGGGCCATATCCTGGTCGGCATCATACTCCCATGTCAGTTCCGGCCTGTCGAACTGGATCGACTGTACGTGGACAATGTCTCCCCAGATGATCAGCGTTTCGCCGGCGCTCGATATCTCGTATGTGGTGTGGCCGACCTCGTGGCCGGGGGCGCCTACGGCCGTGACGCTCGGGCTTAGCTTGAAACCATCGTCGATCGGTGCGCGAAGCTCGCGGAACCGGGCAACCCTCCCGATCTTGTCGAATAGCGGGATTTCGGCTCTTGGAACGAAAAGCCGCTGGAGATTTGGGAACGCATCCGAACCATCCGCAGCCACCAAACCATGGGCGTGATCTTCGTGAGTGTGCGTCAATGCGATCGTGCCGATTTTTTCACGTTTGACACCGGCGTCCCCGAGTGCGCGAAGAAGTTCGCCCATCGTCGGGCCCAAAGAGTTCGACGCTCCCGTATCGATCAGAATATGCTCGTCGCCGTCAACAATCAGAAATGCGTTAACGGACAGTCGAAGCTTTCCACCGACCAATTCCACTTGGTCGGGAAGGTCTTTGAACGGTTGGTTTCCCGTTTGGCGCAAGCGTCTGGTGGGCATATCGATATAGCCATCCCGCAGCGCGATCACTGCGATCTTGCCGAGACCGTATCGAACATAATTGGCACCGGAAGCTAGTCTCTTCATTTTATCCTCTTTCACATTTTAGCCATGACTAGCGCCTGCGGTAAGCTGACTTTGTCAGGTGGGACGCTCTAAGAAAGCCTGCTGCCAAGAGGGAGCCGTTGCTCAGGAGCGCCCGGCGGCCAATGCATGGCGCAGTTTCTCTCTGGTCAGGCTCGACGAAGGATCCTGGCTCTGAACATTAAATGGGCACAGATATTGCAGCCTCTCCAAGCTTGAAAAAACGTATGTAGCCCATATATTTTTAGGATGAGCTTGACGTCGAAACGGTGAAGGATTTCACGTGCTTGGATTAGTAGCAATGGAAATTCTACAATATTTAAAATCGCTTCTCTTATCCGTATATCTGTGCCCGTTTAATGTTCATTGGCCTTGTAGCGGTGCGACGTGATATCGGTGGCCGGGTTCGGGCTCATGACTGTAAATACCGCTTCAAATGGCAAGGCGACGCTAGCCGTTCAAGGAAAAATAGATTGATGCTTAAGCTCTTTCAGTCCGCGAGACGTTCAATCAGCGCACCGAGTGATGCCGCTCAATCCGGCTAGGATTGCAGTATACTTTGAAGTGCAGGCGAGGAGCTAACGATTCTTTTCCCGCGGCAACAAGGAACAAAGATGCAGGTAGCTCATTATCGTATTGATAGGAGATATCATGAAAAAACTTGTTTCGCTAATTACCGGCGGTTTCATCGTCGCACTGGTTGGTCTTACTTCGGTGGTCTCATCGTTTGCTGGTCCCGTTTTACAACAAGCGACGCCAGCGGTAAGCAACATCGAGCAGGTCCAATACCAGGAAAAGCGCCGACTACATTATAACGATCGTCGCTCGCATAATCGTCATGGATGGGATCGCAGTGATCGTCGCCGTCCACACTATGACAACCGTCGCGATCGTCACGGCAATTGGAATGGTCATCGCGGTAATCGTGATTATCGACATGGTCATCGTCATTATAACCAAGGATATTGATATCCATTGGCAATCTTCCGTCTCAAAAACGGTCCTAGCCTAATACATGCGTAAAGGCGGTTCGTCAGAGCCGCCTTTACGCATGGAGAGCGGTATGCCAAACTACTCAGGCACCAGACCATCGAACACCGCCCCATATGTCGGACCAATCCGTCACGTTCGGGCAGTGAGGCTAAGCGCGATCTCAAGAAGATCGTCTTGAGGTTCCGTCATTATGAATGGAATTTTTTATCTCCGATCAAAACCACCCCAATCTGCCGATTATCGGCATTTACAAAGGAACTGTTCTTTGTTTGCATTTCCTATTCAACTTCGTATCCCGCTAAATTCATCACCCGCATGAGTTCTTGGTGTCCTATTTGAGCCATCTTCAACGGCGGGTTTTGGATCGGGTCCTGTTCGGCTTCGACTACAAACCAACCTTCATAGCCATAGGCCGCCAACTTTTTGACAATCGCAACAAAGTCGAGTGTGCCATCTCCGGGTACTGTGAATGCACCTTTTACGACCGCGTCGAGGAAACTCTCTTTTGTGCGGTCCAGCGCGTTGATTACATCCATCCGCACATCTTTCGTATGGACATGAGAAATGCGGTTATGATGTTTGTCGATCACCCGAAGTACTTCACCACCGGCAAATGCCATATGCCCTGCATCGAACAGAAGCGGCAGGCCTTCGCCCGAGTGCTTCATGAGCAGGTCCAGTTCTTCTTCCGTTTCAATCGGCGCAGCCATATGATGATGGTATGAGATCGGCATTCCCTGATCCGCACACCATTCACCAAATTCCGTCATTTTGCGGCCGTAAACCTTGATCTGGTCTTCAGACAGTTTCCGCTTCGTCGAAAGCGGGGCATTGCGATCACCCTGAATGGTGCCCGCTGTTTCGCCATAAACGATGCAGGGTGCATTCATTGCCTTGAACAATGCCATCTGCTCGGCGATGCGTTCTTTTTCAGCTGCGATATCTCCATCAAGCAGTTGCCCGGAAAACCAACCACCGCAGACACTTATTCCATGTTGCTGGAGAATTGGTCCAAGGATCGACGCATCCATCGGGAACCGCCTGCCGGTTTCCATTCCGGTAAAGCCCGCTTGACGCGCTTCCGCCAAACAGCCCTCCAGGGAAATATCCCCGCTCAACTCGGCTAAGTCGTCGTTCCACCATGCAATGGGGGCTATCCCAAGTTTGGCCTTCATTTCTTACTCCGACACAATTTCCATACTTGATTGGTGTAAATCTTTAGAGGGTTAAGCCCTTACGAGCCAGCTATCAGATTGCCGCAATCGTGCATCGCCATTCTCCCGCATGCTGGATTGTTACAAAATAAATATTGACAAATCAAGAAACTTGCAAAAAATATTGCATTAAGGATAGGGAGTAGTGGAACTCTTTCGGGTCGAGGTCCAATCAGTCGTTACAACGACAACGTAGCTACGGTTTTTTGCGATCCTTGAACAGGTGAATGAAGCCCATGAAAGCGACCGTGAAGGCGCTCTTGTAAGGGAACTTAAAAAGTGTGGGCTGAGGAGGAGCCGATAATGAAGACAAATCTTTCCGATTTTCGGTCAGAGGTGGAAACTGATACTTTGGCAGCCGACTATCCGCTGGCGCGTGAGATTATCTCCAAAATTCCAATTTACGAGGGGAAGGACGTGGACGATGTCCATGGCCCGGAATGGGTGCGTGCCATTGGACAAGGTCCCGGGGTGATCGTCATTCGGGGAGCCTTTGCTGATACTAAGGTTCTCGATATGGCGACGAGTGTTTTCCAGATGATCATTGCCGAGGAACGTGCGCAGGGTGCAGCGATAGGCGATCATTTTGCGGCAACTGGCGCGAACGATCGCATCTGGAACAGTCTGCAAAAGCTGTGCCTGCGTGCACCCGAAGTATATGCGCATTACATGGCAAATCCGATCATCCATTTGGCGTGCCGGTCCTGGTTGGGACCAGGCTACCAGATAGCAACACAGGTCAATCAGGTTCGCCCCGGCGGCAAAGCGCAGGCGGTTCACCGAGACTTCCATCTTGGCTTCATGACCACGCAGCAGATGAGCCAGTTTCCAGCCCACGTCCATGCTTTCGGTCAAGGCCTCGTTCTTCAGGGCGGGGTTGCGCACTGCGATATGCCAGTGGAAAGCGGGACGACGAAACTGCTGCCGCATTCCCAGCGCTATTTGTCCGGCTATCTCGCTACGTCGCAACAAGAGTTTCGAGATTATTTTGAGGCTAACTGCGTTCAACTTCCGCTTGAAAAAGGCGATGTCATCTTTTTCAGTCCTGCATTGTTTCACGCAGCGGGTGCAAACCAGACATCGAATGTGATCAGGCTTGTGAACCTTCTGCAGGTGGTTTCACCCTTCGCAAAACACATGGAAACACTGGATAGGGCTGCAATGTGCCTGGCCGTATTTCCTTATCTCGCCAGCTTGGGAACTCGCGCGCGCGAGGCCGTCATTGCCGCAACAGCGGACGGTTATCCATTTCCAACAAACCTGGACAGCGATCCCCCTCTAGGTGGACTTGCTCCTCCAGCCCAACAGGACCTGCTTACCCAAGCCGTTCAGGAAGGGTGGACCAAACAGAAACTGACAGAGGCGTTGCTCAGTCAGGCCGGAAAACGAGCTGCGTAAAGCAACTCCACTGAACATGGTTTGGAGCCGCCAGTTGCTTCTCACTTTGGCGATATCGGCGATAGGCCACCGCGTGGCACGGTGACCTGGCCGGGCATCGTTACAATCATCTCAAGGAAAAAAAGCATGAAGAATAAACTTCGGCTGGGTCTCATTGGATCAGGCTTCATGGGCAAGACCCATGTCTTCGGTTTTGCAGCGGCGCAGCGCGTGTTCGATCTGCCATATGAAATCGAACTGGCATGTATCGCCGATATCACAATGGCTCAGGCTGAGGCAGCACGTGACTCACTTGGATTTGCGGAAGCAACCGACGATTGGCGCAGAATGGTGCACGATCCCTCGATCGACGTGATTGATATCACCGCGCCTAATGCCTTCCACAAAGAAATGGCTCTGGCAGCCATTGCTGCAGGAAAGCATGTCTATTGTGAAAAGCCGTTGGCACCACTCGCCGCCGACGCCCGGGAGATGGCCGAGGCGGCCGAACGCGCGTCGATAAAAACGCAGGTTGGCTTCAATTACCTTTGCAATCCGATGCTTGGTCTCGCGCGTGAGATGATTGCCAGTGGGGAACTTGGGGAAATTCGTGGCTATCGCGGTCTTCACGCGGAAGATTATATGGCTGATGCCAGCGGACCGTTTACTTTCCGGCATAACCCGGCAGGTGGTGGTGCGCTGGCGGATATTGGCAGCCACGCCTTGGCTACAGCAGAATTCCTGCTCGGCCCGATTACGCGTGTCATGGGTGATTGCGTTACGATGATCGATAGCCGCCCAGACGGAAAAGGCGAAATGCAATCAGTTGAAACGGATGATGTTGGACGCGCCTTCCTGCGGTTCGAAAACGGGGCCAGCGGTTCCGTTGAAGGAAACTGGATCGCGACAGGCCGAAAGATGCAGCATGACTTTGAAGTCTACGGCACTAAAGGGGCGCTGGCCTTTTCTCAAGAACGTTTCAATGAACTGCATTACTATTCAACGGGCGATACGAAGGGCAGACAGGGCTTCCGGCGCATTGAGGCGGGGCCGGATCACGTGCCTTACGGTCGCTTTTGCGTCGCGCCCGGTCATCAGCTGGGGTTTAACGACCTCAAGGCGATTGAGGTCGCCGGCTACCTGGAAGCCATCGCCGGCATTCGCCCCGAACCTTTTAATTTCCGCGCCGGACTACGCATCCAAACGCTGGTTGAAACCATCCAGAACTCATCGCGGAATGGGACTTGGCTTGCCGTGGAGGTTGTGTGATGGAAGAAGAAAATCGCGGGAGAAAGTCGAGTACTGCGCTTCCCATAACCATCCGGCCGATCCGTCTGCCTTCGTCCACGAGATCGATATCTGTCGGTGGTTGCTATCAGCTGAGTTCATTTCGGCCACTGTCATCCCTTGTGCCGGTATTGGGAATAGCGGTATTGCCGACCCGCTTTTGTTCATATTGGAAATGAACAATGGCACAGTTGTATCCGCAGAAGTCTTCGTGAATGCCAGTTATGGCTATCACGTCCAAGCGGAGGCAGTCTGCTCCAATGGCACCGTTTCCTTGGCGCAACCGGCGTTAACGCATAGCAAACGCGGCGATGCTGAAATGGCAGGCTTTCCGCCGAACTGGATCCCTCGATTTGCGGACGCATATCGTGTTCAAGGTCAGGCCTGGGTGGATGCGCTTCGGCTAGGAAAAGTTTCAGAAGATGCATCAACGTCGTGGGATGGACTTGTAGCGACTTGTCTTGCAGAACAGATCGTCAGCGCATTGCGAACATGGCAACGAACGGAGCTTCGGCTGCCATCGCGCCCGGTATGAACGCTTTTTAATCTTGAAGTTGGCGCGGGCTTCCCGGCGAGACTGGATGAACTGAATGATTGAGCATACTCCAACAATATTGGCGATTGCGGTGGTTGCATCGTTTCTCGTCGGTTTGTCGAAAGGTGGCCTGCCATCGGTCGGGACACTGGCTGTGCCGCTTATGGCCTTGGTCATATCGCCTGTGACAGCCGCAGCTTTGTTGCTACCACTCTATGTGATCAGCGATATGGTCGGGCTATATCTCTATCGGAAAAATTATTCCGCCAGGAATCTCGTGATCCTTACGCCAGCAGCGCTCGCTGGTGTGGGGTTAGGGTGGATGTTTAGCGCAAACCTCTCAAGTCTGTTCATCGGAATGCTTGTTGGGCTTGTCGGTATTCTGTTCTGTTTCAACGCGTGGTTTGGCGCGAAATACAGGAAGACTGTAAAGCCCGCAGACATCCCCGGGGGCGTCTTCTGGGGTACACTCACGGGCTTGACCAGCTTCGTCTCTCATTCCGGCGCGCCCCCGTTTCAGATGTACGTGCTACCGCAGCACCTTGAAAAGATGAAATTCGCAGGAACTTCAACCATTCTTTTCGCGATCGTGAATGCTGCCAAGATAATACCCTATTGGGAACTCCAGCAGTTCTCGAAGTTTGATACGACGCTAGCATTATGGTTGCTGCCGGCAGCAATTACGGGAACGTTCGTTGGTGCCAAACTGACGCGTCTTTTGCCCGAGGGTATTTTCTATCTGCTGATTCAGATCACCTTGCTCTTTTTGTCGCTGAAGCTGATCGCGGATTACGTCATGTCTATTGTGCCTGCGGGTTGAAGGTTGCGGCTTGCGTCACGGTGCGGTTTGCAATTTAACTTGCGGTATATGAAATATTGCAATAATAGTTTAATAACGAATCCTGTTTGCCCATGCCTCAAGGGCAGCCATTGTGACGCCTCGGCAGAACGGCTGGGCTACCCCTGTGAAACTTTATACTTACAAGTTGTAGCAACCCAGATGCGCAAATCCCCAGCATTTGCGATTCAAATATAACTTGACTAGCAATAAAAATTGCTTAATTTGCTAATTTGAAATAATAATTGCATACGGCGCTAGGCCGAAACGGCCTTCACCGCGAGGAGGAGACATGTATACATCTTACGGGCTTTTCATCGACGGCGCGTGGTCCGGTCCGGTGAAAGGGGCAAGCACGGAAGTCACGGATCCGGGTAACGGAGAAGTGCTCGGCATTGTTCCTGCCGCAAGCGCGGAAGACACGCAATCAGCAATTGCTGCCGCCGAACAGGCTCTGGTCAAATGGCGCGAGACAGCCGCCTGGGCACGTGCCGATCTACTTCATAAAGTTGCTGACACGATGATCCGCCGCGAAGTCGAGGCGGCTCGGCGCATGACGCTTGAGACCGGTAAACCCTTTGCGCAGGCCGGCCGTGAATGGAATCTCGCTGTGGATCAATTTCGCTGGTATGCGGAAGAAGCCCGCCGCATCTACGGTCGGATCATTGAAAGCAGATTGCCCGGTGGACGGCTTGAAGTTACCCATGAACCAGTTGGCGTTGTCGCAGCCTTTACCGCGTGGAACTTTCCCGCAGCTTTGATAGCACGCAAGGTTGCGCCGGCTCTTGCGGCCGGGTGTACCGTGATTGTACGGCCCTCCGTTGAGGTGCCAGGCGTCGCGATGACTATGTTTGACTGCCTTCGGGAAGCTGGAATCCCGGCGGGTGTGGCAAACCTGTTGATCGGTCCTACTGCCAATACCTACAGACCGATAATGGCATCGGCCGTTGTCAGAAAAGTGTCTTTGACCGGATCAACGCAAGTTGGACAGCAAATGATCAGGGACAGTGCGCAAACTGTGAAGCGTGTGAGCATGGAACTTGGCGGGAATGCTCCAATGATCGTCTTCGAAGATGCTGATCTGGAGCGCGCGCTCGATCTTGCAGTGCCCACAAAATATGCCAATAGCGGTCAGGTGTGTGTCACGCCCGATCGGTTTTACGTTCACGAATCCCTGCATGACTCTTTCGCAGAAGGCTTCGCCGCCCGCGCACGTGCGCTCAAGCTTGGCCATGGCCTCAACGAGACAACGCAGATGGGGCCTTTGATCAATCAGCGGCGCATCAATGCTATTGAGGAAGTCGTTGCAGATGCGCGTGACAGGGGCGGAAAGATACTTGCTGGCGGACGCCGTCCCGCTGAACTGAATACCGGATACTTCTTCGAACCTACTGTGATCACGGGCTTGCCTGACGATGCCAAGGCACTTGCTGAGGAAAATTTCGGGCCAATTGCGGCAATCACGTCCTTCTCAAATACGGATGAAGTGATTGAGCGCGCCAACGCATCGGAGATGGGGCTTTCTGCCTATGTCTTCAGCCGGGATGCGGCGCGGGCCCGTGATGCGGTTGCCCGGCTGCAGGCGGGCATGGTCGGTGTGAATAGCTTCGCCCTGGCAGCAGCAGAAGCTCCCTTCGGCGGAATCAAGGCAAGCGGGATGGGCCGTGAGGGCGGCATCGAGGGAATTCTCGACTACTCCAACGTCAAGCTCTCACAGATGATGGTTTAAGGAATCCGCAAATGATCAAGAATGGTGTGAAAAGCCGCTGGGCCGATGGAAAGCCGGTGCTCAATGGCTGGCTGTCGATTGCGAGTTCATTCAGTGCGGAAATTATGGCCGCTCAAGGGTACGATTCAATCACTATTGACATGCAGCATGGGATCGTTGGCTATGATGGCGCCGTCCCGATGTTGCAGGCCATGCGCGCAAGCGGTGTAGCACCTCTTATTCGCGTTCCCTGGCTCGACCCAGCTGACATCATGAAGGCGCTCGACGCGGGCGCCTATGGTGTCATCTGCCCCATGATAAACACGAGGGAGGAAGCCGAGCGCCTGGTTTCTTACGTCCGCTATCCGCCGCATGGTGTTCGCAGCTTCGGGCCCAGCCGGGCTCTGTTCTCTACCGGAACGGGATATGCAAACGAGGCCGACGACGAGATGATCTGCCTCGCGATGATCGAAACCGCGCAGGCATATGAAAATCTTGACGACATTTTATCTACGCCCGGACTTGACGGTGTTTACATAGGTCCAGCCGACCTCACGCTCGGACTTCAAGGCAGGAAGTATGCCCCCGGCTTCGATCGGAGTGAGCCCGAAATGATTGCGGCGATCCAGCATATTCTCCACACCGCACACAAGGCGGGTAAACGCGCAGCTCTTCACAACGGAACAGCGGAGTATGCCGCAAAAGCCGTTGGATGGGGCTTTGATCTGGTCACCGTTTCGAACGACGTTCGCCTTATGGCGGGGGCAGCCGATGCAAGTGTGAGAAAATTCAGGGAACTCGTGGTGGACGCGCTTCCTGAAAACAAGCTCGACCGGGGAGGGTATTGAGCATGCCAAGAGTTGTTGTCGCTGGAAAGATCCACGCGGACGGGCTGTCTCTCCTGCAAAATGCGCCGGGAATCGAAGTCGATTACGTTGAAGATGTCACTGCCGCCAGTTACGAGCCCTATCTACCAACCGCAGATGCATTGCTCATCCGAACGCAGCCGCTGTCGTCCGCGTTTGTCACCGCAGCACCCAACCTGAAAATTGTATCCCGGCACGGCGTTGGGTACGACTCTGTCGATGTCGCGGCCCTCAACGCGCGACAAATCCCGCTGGCAGTGGTCGGTGACGTGAATTCCCGTGCGGTTGCAGAACACGCGGCTATGCTCATGCTCTCGGCGGCACGTCGGACCGTTCTGTTTGATCAGAAAATGCGGCAAGGCGATTGGAACTATCGCAATTCGCTCGATGCAGTCGAATTGGATGGCGGAACATTGCTGATTGTTGGTTTTGGACGTATCGGTCGCCGTCTCGCCCAAATTGCCGCTGCATTGGGGATGAATGTCCTGGCACATGATCGTTTTCAGGATCCTTCGAGCATTCTTGCACGTGGTGTTCATCCCGTTGATACATTGGAAGATGGTCTTCGCGTCGCGGATGTGGTTTCCCTCCATGTACCAAAGGTTGGCTCTCTGGCACTTATCGGAGAGCGCGAACTGGCTTTGATGAAATCGTCTGCGATCCTCATCAATACGGCACGGGGTGGCCTGGTCGATGAAAAGGCATTGCTCGCTGCTTTGAATGAAAATCGGATAGGTGCTGCCGGGCTGGATGTTTTCACCGAGGAACCGCCAGTTTCCGGAAATCCTCTCTTTGCTTGCGAGCGGGTAGTCCTGTCACCCCACAACGCTGGGCTAACGGAAGCGTGCGGGCGGAGGATGGCCGTTTCTGCCGCTGCCAATATTATCGATTATTTCAATGGTAATTTGAGCGCGGCTCTGGTCGTCAACCACGCTGAGATCGGCCATCAGACGCTAGTAGCGGCGCGCGTTTGACGATGCCGATGCTTGCGCTCACCCAGCTCTTCAAATCGTACGGCGATGTTCCCGTCCTGAAGGGGATAGACCTGTCTGTCGAGCAGGGCGAGGTTCTTGCTCTGGTCGGCGAGAACGGTGCTGGCAAGTCAACCCTGATGCGTATCATTGCCGGGCTTGCACCCCAATCGAGCGGCACGATGGATTTTGAAGGAAAACGTGCCCCGCAGACTCTCCGGGAAGCCGAGCGGGCTGGTGTGGTTATGGTGCATCAGGAATTCTGTTTGGCTCCGCATCTGACCGTTTCCGAGAACGTCTTTCTCGGACGCGAACTGACCAAAGGGATTTTTACAGATCGCCAAGCCATGGAGAAGGCTTCCGCTGATATTTTGGCAAAACTCGGATCATACGTTTCACCGCGTGCTCGGTTGCAAGATCTGCCTGTGTCTGATTGGCAGATGGTCGAGCTTGCCAAAGCCTTTGCGCGAGAACCTAAGCTAATCCTTATGGACGAACCAACGGCGGTTTTGTCGGGGACAGAAGCAAACCAGCTTTTCGATCGCATCCGACTGTTCCGCGACGAGGGGGGCTCGGTCGTTTTCACCTCGCACCGTCTCGATGAGGTGAAGGCTATCGCCAATAGGATCGCCGTGCTGCGGGATGGCCAGATTGTGCGGGTGGCAAGGGCAAGCGAAATATCTGAAAATGAAATGGCCGAAGCCATGGTCGGTCGGCCATTGTCGGAAATCTATCCGGTTCGTCAAAAGACAAAAACGAGGGGTGAAATCCTTGTCGACGTGATCGGATTGAACTCTGCGAATGCGGTTATTGATGCCAGCCTGACGATCCACAAGGGGGAAGTTCTCGGAATTTCCGGACTTGTGGGGTCAGGGCGGACAGAATTGTTCGAGGCACTTCTCGGCTTGCGTTCCGCGTCGTGTCACTCATTCGAACTCAACGGGCAACGCCGTGCGCTGCCGCATGCGCGGGAGGCCTGGCAATTGAAGCTTGCCTACCTGACCGAGGACCGGAAAGGGAAGGGCCTCCTGCTGGGCAAGTCACTATCTGAAAATATTGCGCTGACAAAGGGAGCGCTGAGTGGCCGCAATTGGATCAGTCATCGCGTGGAGAATCTGGACCTGGTCACCGTGGTGAAGGAATACGATATCCGGGCGGGGAACTATAACGCAACTGCTGGTTCGCTCAGCGGTGGCAATCAGCAAAAAATCCTGATTGCGAAGACACTCGCAACAGATCCTGATCTGGTCGTTTTCGATGAGCCGACGCGAGGCGTGGACATCGGAGCCAAACAACAAATCTACGAAATCATCGCCAGGCTCGCCGATGCAGGCAAAGCCATCGTCGTCATTTCCTCGGAAATGCAAGAGATCGTTGGACTATCGGACCGTGTTGTTGTCATGCGACGGGGGCAGATTTCCGGCGAGCTGACGGGAGAGAAAATACAGGAAAGCGAGATTATCCGCTTCGCAATGGGCTTGCAGGAGGAGCTAACCCATGTCTGACGTCACACTTAATACCACAGGTGCCCCGACAGGCTCTGGTCTGACCATAACTCGGACATTGGAGGCTATGGGCCCGCTCATCGCCTTGATCCTGCTCATGATAATCGGCGCTTTGACAAGCGGTACCTTTCTCGGTGCCGAGAACTTGTCAAATGTCTTCACGCGAAGTGCCATTATCGGCATCATAGCGATTGGTGCCACATTCGTGATTACAGCGGGCGGGCTGGATTTGTCGGTCGGCTCGCTATCCGCATTGGTCGCAGGTGTGACCATTCTTTTCCTCAATCACTCGGTAGGGGCTCTTGGATCCGGTTGGCTGCTGATTTCAGCAGGAATACTGTTCTCCATTCTTGTGGGCGCAGCTGCGGGGTTCCTGAATGGCTACATGATTGTGAAGGGCAGAGTCGAAGCATTCATTGTCACACTTGGCGCAATGGGCATCTTCCGCTCAATTATTACCTGGCTTTCCGATGGTGGTTCCATTTCGCTGGACTTCTCCCTGCGTGATGCCGCGAGACCAATCTACTATGGGCAGGTGGGAGGGATCGCAGTTCCGATCATCGTTCTCATTGTCATGGCTGTTATCGGCGAAGTGGTTTTGAGACGTGTGCGGTTTGGGCGGCACGTTGCCGCGATTGGTTCCAATCGTCATGTCGCCCTTTATTCAGCAATTCCCGTTAACCGCGTCCGAATCCTGACCTACGTCATTCAAGGTTTCTGTGTGGCAGTCGCCACGGTCATTTATGTTCCACGCCTCGGCGCGGCAACACCCTCGACGGGATTGATGTGGGAACTGGAAGCCATCGCGGCCGTCATCATTGGCGGAACTGCTCTGAGTGGCGGTTTTGGCCGCATATGGGGAACGGTTGTCGGGGTGCTTATCCTCGGGTTCATCAGCAATATCCTGAACCTCACTGGCTTTGTCAGCCCCTATCTTAACGGGGCATTCCAGGGGGCGATCATAATTATCGCAGTTCTCCTGCAGCGGGATCGCTCACAAGGCTGAACGACGAACACTGTCACTAATGAAGAGCTTGCCGGACTTTTGCATGAGTCTGGAAGGGTTGGGTTGTCTAAATAAGGGAGGAACTATCATGCTAAGAAGTTTGAAAACGGCTCTTGTCGCGGCAGCAATGATGATCGCGGGATGGGGAATAGAGGCAAATGCTGCAGATGCCGTTATTGGTGTCTCCATACCAGCTGCAACGCACGGCTGGACTGGTGGTCTGAATTACCACACGAAGCGAACGATCGACACCATGAAGAAGGCCTTCCCGAATGTCGATTTTGTTCTGACGACATCATCCAGTGCGACCCAGCAGGTCAATGATATAGAGGATATGGTCGCCCGCAACATCAATGCACTTATTGTGTTGCCATTTGAATCTGATCCCTTGACCCAACCGGTGAAGGCCGCAAAAGCCAAGGGTATCTTTATTGCAACCGTCGACCGGGGACTGGGCGAAGAGGGCATTGAAGATCTGTACGTGGGAGGCGACAATCCGCAGTACGGGCGTGCAGCTGCGGAATACTTCAAAAAGAAATTCCCGGACGGTGGCAAGATTGTCGTTATGCGGGGAATACCGACCGCGATCGATAACATTCGCATCGAAGCCTTCAATGCCGCATTGAAGGGCACGAAGATCGACGTCCTCGACATGCAATACGCCAATTGGAATCCCGACAAGGGTTTTGAAGTTATGCAGGATTATTTGCAGCGCTTCCCAAAGATCGACGGTGTGTGGGCTGGGGATGACGATGCTGCGCTTGGTGCCATCGAGGCTATCAAGCAGGCCGGCCGCAAGAATGTCACCGTTCTTGGCGGATCTGGCATGAACAAGGTCGTTAAACTCGTCAAGGATGGGCACGACATGGTTGACGCCGATATTTTTTATCCACCGACGCTTATTATTCCCGCGATTGAATTGGTGACCATGAAATTTGCCACGCAAGCCCCGATCAATGGTCGGTATGTTCTTGGCAGCCCGTTGATCACAAAGGATAATGCGGTAGAGTACTATTTTCCTGACGCTCCGTATTGATTGTCCCCGGTGCACTTTCGGGTGCACCGGTTCTTCCAACTGTTCAGAGATCGGACAACACACGGCTCGATCAACCTGCTGTGAACATGGAATGTTGCGAAATAGGAAAAATTGCAATAATCAAACTGGCACGGTGCTTCCTTGTTAAGTGACAGCGACTTAAACGGCTGGCTTGGCTCGCGTGAGCGGCTAACAATGAAGAGGTTCTGTTTCATGCCAAGGGTAAAGAATTCTGAGCAATCCGAACCGCGATTGGCGAACTACGAGAGTTTCGTCAACGCTGTCACGGAAGCATATCCTTCTTTGAGCGACAGGTTCCAGCAAGTCGCGAGGTTTCTCACGCAGAATTCAAATGTAGTCGCCATGCAGTCGATTAACACGATTGCCGAACAAGTTGGCGCACACCCCTCGATTCTTGTGCGCTTCGCGCAGCACTTCGGGTTTTCCGGTTTCAAGCAGCTGCAGGGTGTATTCCAGACAAGACTGTCGACTGCTGCGCCGGGATACCGGGAACGCATCAGCGCTCTCGATGCGGATTTGGAAAAGAACAAACGCAAAGGCAATCTAGGCTTTCTGCACGATCTGGTGGTGCGGGATATAGCAACGCTGCAGGAATTGCTGAACGCAGTTACGGAAAAGTCTCTGGCAGATGCCGCAAAATTGCTGAAAAATGCCGATACGATTTTTATTGCCGGACAACTTCGCTCTGAACCGATTGCCGGTTTTTTGCGGTATGTTCTCTCAATGCTGAGACGCAGGGTTGTCCTGCTTGATCCGGCCGGTGGTCTTGCTCCTGAAATGGCTCAGGTCATGGGCAAGAAAGACGTACTCGTAGCGATCTCTTTCCGGCACTATGCCAAGGAAGTGGTCTCGATCGCCGACGTTGCCGCGAGCAACGGTACGCCCATGGTCGCCATCACTGACAGCCAGCTGTCTCCTTTGGCGAAGAGTGCGAAGGTCTTGTTCACGGTACCGGAAGACGAGTATTCATTTTCGCGCTCTTTGGCGGCACCCATGTGCATCACCCAATGTATCGCGATAGCCCTTGCGGCGTCCCTCCAGGAAGATGGCGAAAGTACGCCGCACATTCCAACTGTCACGGAAAATCAACGCCGGAAGGTGTGATCTGACAAGCGCCGTTCCTGCGAACGGCGCTTGGCGCATTCGTCAGGAAACTTCAGACACCTTCACGAAGCGCTTTTTTTTCAAAGACAGGACTGCCGCTTCGGCGAGCGCAAGCGCCCGCTCTCCATCATCAAACGTTGCTTCCGGTTTTCCGCCGCTGACAGCCTTTTCAATGAAGCTTTCGAGCCCCGCGGAAAACGCTTCAACATAACGTTCAATGAAGAAATTAAGATAAGGCTCGCCTGCGGCTGTAGTTACTGCCCCAAAGCGCTTCAGTTCGTGGGCGCGACGATTGTCAGAAATCACCATGCCTTTGGAGCCAAACAACTCAATGCGCTGGTCATAACCGTAAGTGGCCAGGCGCGAGTTGTTGATGTGGCATAGCTTGCCGCTCCCTGTCCGCATAACCACCATTACGGAATCGACATCATTAAGTTCCGTGGCAAGTCTTGGCTCGATAAGTGCGCTTCCAGTTGCAAATACTTCATCCACCTCCTCGTCGAGCATAAAGCGCGCGAGATCGAAATCATGGATGGTCATATCTCTGAAAATTCCGCCTGATGCCTGCAAGTAACCCCATGGGGCCAGTCCAGGATCGCGCGATGTGATGATGATCTGTTGCAGGTCTCCGATATCACCATTGCGTACGGCCTCACGCGCTGCGCGATGTCCCGGATCGAAACGGCGGTTGAACCCGATTTGAACGACACTCGAATGGGCAGCAATCGCATTCCGGCATTTCATAACCCGCTCCAGGGACAGATCAATGGGCTTTTCGCAGAATACAGCTTTTCCAGCTCGTACTGATGCTTCGATAAGGTCTGCGTGCGTCGGTGTGGACGTGGCGATAAGCACAGCATCGGCTGAAGCGATTGCCACTTCGGCGCTCGGCGCAACAGCGCAGCCAAATTGCGTTCCAACCTGCTCTGACGCTTCAAAGACAGGATCGTAAACAGAAACAAGCTGCGCGGTAGGCGAGCGGGCAATCGTGGCTGCGTGCATTTTACCGATGCGACCGCAGCCGAGAAGGGCGATATTTAACACGGATTTCCTCCCGGGGTTTTGATCAAGCGGTTCTGCAGTAACTCAATGCAAAAAATATTGCAATAAATCAAATATGACAATATTGGTTCTCTGTGTGGTTCAGCCCGTGCTGTTTGTACCCGCGCGCATTTGGAGGCGCATGGCCGCTCGAATTGATCGAAACTATGATTGATTCACATTGTCTGAACGGTCCCAGGACGGGCCACACACAGCTGAAATGCAAAAAGACTTGCAATATTTAAATTAATGCAATAAATATTCCATGCACAAGGCTGGTCGAGGAGCGCCAGTTTGGGAGGATTAATATGTCTACTGTCCGCTTAACCATGGCACAAGCCCTGGTCCGCTATCTTTGCAATCAGTTCACGCAGATTGAGGGGCGGCGTGAACCCCTGTTTCCTGGTGTTTTTGCGATCTTCGGGCATGGGAATGTGACCTGCCTTTCAGAAGCACTCGAAGCGGTTAAAGATATATTGCCGACATGGCGCGGACAGAATGAACAGTCGATGGCACTTGCTGCAATTGGTTTTGCGAAAGCGACGCAGCGGCGTCAGATCATGGTTGCAGCGTCTTCGATCGGTCCTGGCGCATTGAACATGATCACCGCAGCCGGTGTTGCTCACAGCAACCGGCTTCCAGTCTTGCTGCTCGCCGGTGACAGCTTTGTCAATCGTCGTCCCGATCCGGTGATGCAGCAGGTCGAGCATTTTGGCAATCCGACGATCACGGTAAACGATGCATTCAAGGCGGTCACACGATATTGGGATCGGATCACCCATCCAGAACAGATCATTGCCTCCCTGCCGCAAGCGGTTGCCGTGATGCTTGACCCGGCAGATTGTGGTCCGGCATTTCTGGCCCTGCCGCAGGATGTGCAGGAAATCGCATGGGACTATCCGGAGAGCTTCTTCGAGCCAACAGTGCATAGAGCTCCGCGCCCACGCCCGGATTTGGATAGTCTGGCGCAGGCTGTCAAAGTCTTGAAGTCTGCCAAACGTCCGCTGATCATTTCAGGTGGCGGTGTGCGCTACTCCGGAGCAGAAACAGCCCTTGCTGACTTCGCAGAAAAGCACGGCATACCGATGTGCGAAACCATCGCCGGCAAGGGTACCGTAACGCATGATCATCCCGCTCATGTCGGCCCTATTGGTATCGTTGGCTCCACCTCGGCAAATACATTGGCTGCGCAAGCAGATGTAATCCTTGCCGTTGGCACGCGGCTGATGGACTTTACAACCGGATCCTGGACCGCATTCTCGCCGGACGCCACGTTCGTATCGATCAATGCGGCGCGCTGGGATGCCAACAAGCATCGCGCGGTTGCGGTCGTTGGCGATGCGCGTGAGAGTATAAACGAGCTTCAGGCAGCACTCAGCGGCTATATGGCCGCACCAGAATGGACCCAAAAGGGTCGGACCGAGTTTGCGAAATGGAATACCGCGCTCGACGGTTATCAAAAGCCTACCAATGCTGCCGTACCTACCTACGCACAAGTTGTCGCCGTCGTGAACGCCCATGCCGGCGAGCGCGATCTCCTGATTACGGCCGCCGGCGGTTTGCCTGGTGAAGTCATGAAGAACTGGCGGGTCAAAGCTCCCAATACCTTCGACTGCGAGTTTGGCTTTTCGTGCATGGGATATGAAATTGCAGCCGGGTGGGGCGCAGCGATGGCTGATCCCACCCGTACCCCGATCGTCATGATCGGTGACGGCACCTACATGATGATGAACTCGGACATCTATTCCACAGTGCTTTCGGGGCACAAGATGATTCTGATTGTTTGTGACAATGGCGGCTATGCTGTCATCAATCGCCTTCAGAACGCCAAGGGCGGAGCGTCCTTCAACAATCTGTTGAAGGATTGCCGGGTCAAAGAGGCGTTTCCAGTGGACTTCGGCAAGCATGCTGAATCCATGGGAGCACTGACGCGCCATGTTGAAAGCCTGGCAGATCTTGGAGCCGCCATGGAGTGGGCTCAGTCAACAGACCGGACAACTGTACTCACAATTGTGTCGGATGCTTTCACCTGGACGCCTGGAGACGCTTGGTGGGATGTAGGCGTACCCCAAGTGAGTGCCCGCCCGGAAGTGAATGTCGCGTCGGCCGACCAGCAAGCCGGTCGTAAAAAGCAGCGTGTCGGCATTTAGGGGCTCTCCAAATCTGTTATCGGCGCAATTCGGTTATGCGGAAACCAACGACATGAACGGTCAATTCAAAGGTAAAGTTGCTCTTATAACGGGAGGCACGCAGGGATTGGGTGCCGCCACCGCGAAGCTTTTCGCGGAACGGGGAGCGGAAGGTTTGGTAATTTGTGGCCGCTCGACGGAAAAGGGCGCCGCGCAGGTAGCCGCACTTGAAGAACTAGGCTGTAAGGCCGTGTTTGTGAAAGCCGATCTTGGGAACATCGATGATTGCCGCAAGGTCGTTGCGGAAGCAGACAGAGTATTCGGGCGGCTGGATTGTCTCATTAACGTTGCGGGTGCGACCAACAGAGGCACCATCCTGGAAACCTCACCTGAGCTGTTCGATATGTTGTTTGCGGTGAATACACGCGCGCCGTTTTTCCTGATCCAGGAGGCAATCAAGCTTTTCAAGCGCGAGCAGATCGAAGGAACGATTGTCAATATTTCCTCAATGTCATCGATGGGCGGCCAGCCAAATTTGACAGCCTATTGTGCCTCCAAAGGTGCGCTTGACACGCTGACACGTAATGTTGCTTACGCAGTTCTTCGCAACCGTATCCGCATCAACAGCCTGAATATCGGTTGGATGGCATCGGAAGGTGAAGACAGGACCCAGCGCGTCCTGGACGGCAGACCAGAAAACTGGCTTGAGCAGGCAGCTGCCGACCAGCCAAACGGCAGGTTAATCGACCCGGTTGAGGTTGCCCGGGCAATCGCGTTTCTGGCGTCCTCTGAATCCGGCCTGATGACAGGCGCAATCATAAATTTCGATCAAGGGATATGGGGAGCCTATGATGGCATCCCACACCCCGCATCGCCACTTTGATGCCGAACGAGGTATTATAATGAAGACAATCAAGGGACCTGCGGTATTTCTCGCACAGTTTGCTGGCGATGAAGCACCATTTAATTCGCTGAAAGGCTTGTCCGGGTGGGCCGCTGATAAGGGCTTCAAGGGCGTTCAGATCCCAACATGGGACAGGCGGATTATTGACCTCGAGAAGGCGGCCGAAAGCCAGGATTATGTCGATGAGTTCAAGGGCATTTTAAAAGAAGACGGCCTCGTGGTCACCGAGCTCGCAAGCCATCTTCAGGGACAACTTGTTGCCCTCCATCCATCCTTCAATCTTCCCGCGGACTCTTTTGCCCCCGCAAAGGTGCACAAGAACCCGAAAGCGCGGCAGGAGTGGGCTGTGAACCAACTCCTTTGTGCGGCAAAGGCCTCGCGGCGCTTTGGCGTAGATCGCCATGTAACATTCAGCGGAACATTACTTTGGCCCTATTTTTATCCATATCCGCAATGGCCGGACGGTTTGATTTCGGACGGCTTTGATGAACTGGCCACACGTTGGCGTCCGCTGCTTGATGCGTTCGACAGCGAGGGCGTGGATCTATGCTACGAAATCCACCCAACTGAGGATTTGCATGACGGGCTCACATTCGAAATGTTCCTGGAACGTGTCGAAAATCACCCAAGATGCAACATTATGTACGATCCGAGCCATCTGGTGCTGCAGTCGATCGATTATTTGACCTACATTGATCATTACCATGAACGGATCAAGACATTCCACGTCAAGGATGCCGAGTTCCGCCCGACGGGTAAGACTGGAGCATATGGCGGCTACCAGCCGTGGATCAGCCGAGCCGGCCGTTTCCGGTCTCCAGGCGATGGTCAGGTCGATTTCGGCGCGATTTTCTCCAAATTGTCCGGCTACGACTTTGATGGCTGGGCCGTCCTTGAGTGGGAATGTGCCTTGAAAAACTCTGAGGATGGTGCCGCTGAGGGCGCACGATTCATTGCAGATCATATCATTCGGGTTTCAGAGCGGGCCTTTGACGACTTTGTGAAATCCGGAGCTGACCGCTCGCTCAATCATGAGATCCTTGGAATTTCGGAGGTATTGCGATGACCGGGATACCCCTTGCAAATCGCAGACTAAGACTGGGCATGGTGGGCGGCGGTGATGGTGCCTATATCGGCGGCATCCATCGTTTCGCGGCAAGACTGGACAACAATTTCGAACTCGTCGCAGGCGCGTTCGACGTCAATGCCGAGCGCGGTCACGCATTTGCGGCGAAAAACTACATCGAACGAAATCGATCCTACGATGACTACAAGGCAATGGTGGAGGGAGAAATATCCCGGGCCGATCGTATCGATGTCGTGGCAATTTGCACACCCAATCATACACATTTCCCGATCGCCAAGGCCTTCCTCGAAGCTGGTATTCACGTGATCTGCGAAAAGCCGATGACAACAACCGCGGAAGATGCCATCGCCTTGCATGAGTTGGCACAATCGACTGGTCTTTTCCTCGGCGTAACCTACACCTATTGCGGTTATCCGATGATCCATGAGGCACGTGCAATGGTTCAGCGCGGCGATCTTGGAGGCATTCGGGTCGTTCAGGTTGAATATCCATTGGAGTGGATGGCGACTGGCATTGAACTGCAGGGAAACCAGCAGGCAGCCTGGCGGACAGACCCGAAAAAAAACGGTCGCGGCGGATCGATCGGAGATATAGGCACCCATGCATATCATCTGGCGGGATTTGTAACGGGTCTCAAAGCCGAAGCGCTGGCTTCCGATCTTGCTACCTTTGTCGAAGGACGAGCCCTTGATGACAATGCTCACGTCATGATCCGCTACGAAGGTGGTGCCCGCGGGTTATTGTGGTCGTCGCAGGTGGCAATCGGCCAATCAAACGGGCTACGCTTACGGGTGTTCGGCGAAAAAGGCAGCTTGGCCTGGCATCAGGAACACCCCAACGAGCTGCATTTCACCCCGCTGTTTGGTGCGCCCATCGTCGTCAAGCGCGGCAGGGACGATCTCTCTGCGAACACCCAGGTTCGGACGCGCACGCCGCCTGGTCATCCGGAAGGCTACATTGAAGCATTTGCCAATCTTTACTCTGCTTTCGCATCGGTTATCCGATCGAAAGCATGCGGTAAAGCTGTGGATGAGGAGGTCATTCCGACATCCTATGACGGATTGAAGGGGGTCGCCTTCGTGGACGCTGTCGTGGATAGCCACGAAATATACGATGGAGGCTGGCAAAAACCACGCTTCGTGTGATCGACACAGCTGGGAGGAGCTAGTCTGAAAACGGTATCTGTTCGCAAATCGTGCGGATGCCAAGAATACCGAAAGATCGAACGAAGCCGGAAGAAACCGGCAGAACCGGAGGCGCATCGTCTCCCGGAACGAAGATGCTTTGGCATTAATCGCGGACGCTTGAAATCGTCCGCACAACTGAGGAGGAATGGAATGAAGAAGTATTTTGCATGTGCGGCTCTCGCGGCAGCACTGTTGACGAGCACGGCGCATGCCGAAACCATTGGTGTCAGTATGTCATTGTTCGACGATAACTGGCTGACCGGTCTTCGTCACAGCATGGAGGACTACGGCAAGTCACTCGACGGCGTGACCATACTGACCGAGGATGGTCAGGGTGATATCGCAAAGCAGCAGAGCCAGGTGGACAACTTCATCGCGTCCCGCGTTGATGCGATCATTATCATGCTGGTCGACGCCGACTCTGGCGCAGCGATCTCAAAAACTGCGGCGGCAGCAGGTATTCCGCTGATCTTTGTGAACAATGCACCGTCGAACGTCGACAGCCTGCCGGACAAGCAAGCTTTTGTCGGGTCTAATGAAGAGCAGGCTGGAACGCTGGAAACCCAGACTGTCTGCAAGATGCTCGCAGGCAAAGGCAAAGCGGTTATCATGCAGGGACAGCTCGGCACCACAGGTCAACGCGGCCGCACGAAAGCCACGCACGATGTGCTGTCCACGCCGGAATGCAGCGGCATCAAAGTCGTTGAAGAACAGTCGGCCAACTGGATGCGCACACCGGCTCTCGACTTGATGACAAACTGGTTGTCTGCCGGTGTCGAATTCGATGCGGTCATTGCCAACAATGACGAAATGGCCCTGGGTGCCATACAGGCATTGAAGGCTTCGGGGCGGAAGATGGATAGCGTTGTGGTTGGCGGTGTTGATGCCACGGCAGATGCTCTGGCTGCTGTGGCGGCAGGGGATCTACATGTCACGGTGTTCCAGAATGCAGCCGGCCAGGGACGCGGTGCGGTCGACACGGCACGCAAGATCATCAAAGGCGAGGCTGTCGAAAAAAAGACATACATCCCCTTCGAGCTCGTGACCAAAGAAAACCTCTCACAGTATCAGACCAAGAAGTGATTGGGCCGTTGGGAGCGGGGTCAATCCCGCTCCCAATACGCATTGCAACAGGGTCGTGATTGGGAGGACAGAAATGACCATAAGCCCGACAGCAATGGCCGCCGTGCGCGCCAGCAGGACAATTCCAAATGCCGAATACCTTCTCTCTGCAGAGGGTGTACACAAGGAATTTCCGGGTGTCGTTGCGTTGGACGACGTTTCTTTCAAATTAAGGCGAGGGTCGGTTCACGCCTTGATGGGCGAGAACGGTGCCGGCAAATCCACCCTGATGAAGGTGCTCGCAGGTATCTACCATCCGGACAAAGGCACAATCAAACTCAAAGGCGTTGAAATCCGGTTGTTGTCACCACTCGACGCGCTGGAGAACGGCATCGCCATGATCCATCAGGAACTCAACCTGATGCCCTATATGACCGTTGCGGAAAACATCTGGATCCGCAGAGAACCAAAGAACCGGTTTGGATTCGTCGATCATAGAGAAATGCACCGGATGACGATCGAACTCTTCGAACGCTTGAAGATCAACATCGATCCGGAAATGGAAGTCCGACTCCTGTCCGTCGCCAATCGGCAGATGGTCGAGATTGCAAAAGCTGTTTCGTACGAGTCCGATGTTCTCATTATGGACGAACCGACGTCGACTTTGACCGAGCGTGAAGTCGGTCATCTGTTCGAGATCATCCGCGATCTGCGCGCGCAAGGCATCGGGATCGTCTACATTACCCACAAAATGAATGAGCTGTTCGAGATCGCCGATGAATTCTCGGTCTTTCGCGACGGCAAGTACATCGGCACGCATAGGTCCACGGATGTAACACGGGATGACATTATCCGGATGATGGTTGGCCGTGAGATCACACAGATGTTCCCTAAGGAAAAGGTGCCGATCGGGGATACGGTCCTTTCTGTCAAGAACCTGACACTCAATGGCGTGTTTCACGACGTCTCGTTTGATGTTCGCGCAGGCGAGATACTCGGTATAGCCGGACTTGTAGGATCTGGCAGATCGAATGTGGCAGAAGCAGTGTTCGGAGTGACGCCCGCGTCGTCCGGTTCGATTGAAATCAATGGCAATCCTGTCAACATCGATAGTCCCAAAACCGCCATCCGCAATCGCATGGCGTTTCTTACCGAAGACCGGAAAGACACAGGATGTCTGCTGGTTCTTAATATTCTTGAAAACATGCAAATAGCCGTTTTGCAGGATCGCTTTGCAAGTGGCGGGTTCGTCCGGGAAAAGCAGGCTTATGCTGCCTGTGAGGAAATGAGCCGAAAGCTTCGTGTAAAGACCCCGAATTTGCATGAGAAAATCGAAAACCTCTCGGGCGGTAACCAGCAAAAGGTTCTCATCGGTCGATGGCTTCTCACCAATCCGCGCATCCTTATTCTTGATGAGCCTACGCGCGGTATCGACGTTGGTGCAAAGGCGGAGATCCATCGCTTCGTGACGGAACTGGCGAGGGATGGCGTGGCTGTCATCATGATTTCGTCGGAGTTGCCGGAAGTGCTTGGCATGAGCGATCGCGTGATGGTGATGCATGAGGGGAGGGTCACCGGATTCCTCGATAGATCAGAAGCCACCCAAATAACAATAATGGAACTGGCTGCGCGCTAAGCGTCTGCGGACGGCTGGAAGGAACAACTATGACCACCAATCAACTTGTCACTGAAAAGACCGAAAGAACCACATCCGCTCGACGTTTGCCTCCGGAATTGAACATCTTTATGGTTTTGATCGCTATCGCGCTCGTACTTGAAGTGTTGGGTTGGCTCTTCGTTGGACAGAGCTTTTTGCTTAATCCTCAACGTTTGACGATCATGATCTTGCAGGTTTCCGTCATCGGGATCATTGCAATTGGTGTGACGCAGGTGATCATTACCGGTGGCATCGATCTCTCGTCGGGATCGGTTGTTGGCATGACTGCCATGATCGCCGCTGGCTTTGCACAATCCTCGACCTGGGCCCGTGCCATTTATCCCAGTATGACCGACTTGCCTGCATTTATCCCGATCGGTATCGGGCTGATCATCGGCGTATTGGCCGGACTGCTGAATGGTTGGTTGATTGCCTTCACCCGCATCCCGCCCTTTATTGCAACACTCGGCATGATGGTGTCGGCGCGTGGTGTTGCCAAATGGTACACGAAGGGCCAGCCAATATCCGGGCTCACGGATCAGTTCAATTTTATCGGCAGTGGCGTAGTACCGGTCATCGTCTTCCTAGTTATGGCAGTGGTCTTCCACATTGCGCTTCGTTACACGCGTTACGGCAAATTCACCTATGCGATTGGCGCGAATGCTCAGGCGGCAAGGGTTTCCGGGATCAATGTCGAAGCCCATCTCGTAAAAGTCTACGCAATTGCAGGGCTTCTTGCAGGCTTGGCTGGAATTGTGACCGCAGCGCGAGCACAGACGGCTCAATCCGGCATGGGTGTAATGTATGAACTTGATGCCATTGCAGCCGCTGTTATCGGAGGAACGTCGCTCTCAGGCGGCGTGGGCCGCATTACTGGCACTGTGATTGGCACAATCATTCTCGGTGTGATGACTTCCGGTTTCACATTTCTGCGTGTCGACGCGTATTATCAGGAGATCATCAAGGGCGGTATTATCGTTGCTGCTGTTGTGGCTGATGTCTATCGGCGCAAGAAGAGAGCTTAAGGCAATGGCGAGGTGCCATTGATGACGGCTGCAGAATGGCACCCAATCTACCACGTCAAAACAAGCGGTAGACAACCATCTCGCGCCAAACTATTTGGGTTTGGCGTCGCTTGCTTGACATTCTCGTTATCCCTTATTGGCTCAAAAACCATACTTCATAAAGAGCCTCTCTTAGGGGTGGACCAATTGAATTGACACCGATTTTGGGACCGCAGGGCAAAGCTTTCCCGCTATCATCCATTGCAACTTTTATTGCATTTTTTCATTGACGCATAATTAATTGCATAATACGATTATTGAAGGTCCTTGCGATGTTTTCAGTTCGGATCCACGGCATTGAGGAGTGGCCGCAAGCAATTAAAAATAAAGGGTAATCGAGAGCGTCCTTATTAAAGGCAGTTCTGTCGGCCCCGAGATTTTTGTTCAAAACGACGTTCGCCTGAGAATTCGAAAGATGACTTCGAAAGTGGGGACGGCAGGACCGCTGGCGTCTTCGCTGTCTCACTTGACCGCATCGTCTAGAGATTGGTCTGCATCGTTATGGTGTGAAGAGCAGGCGTTCGGTTTGCACTGAGGTATCAAGGGAGGAATAAATGGCTAATGTTCCCGCAAATGGGTCGCAGCTTCTCGAGGCAAGGGGCATATCAAAATATTTTGGAGCTATAACAGCGCTTCACAATGTTAATTTTCACATAGGGGAAGGAGAGGTGCTCGGTGTCGTCGGCGACAATGGAGCTGGCAAGTCAACTTTGATGAAAATACTCTCGGGGCTTTATGTGCCGAGCGAAGGCGAACTCATTTACCAAGGTTATCCGGTTAAATTCACGAGTCCACGTGACGCTCGGAACCTGGGCATAGAGATGGTGTATCAAGATTTCGCTCTCGCCGGGAACCTTCCCATCTACGAAAACATTTATCTTGGCCGCGAGCCCGGCCACAAGTTTGGGTCGCTCACCATCGTGGACCACGCCAAAGCGCGGGAGATGGCAGCCGCGCATCTCGATAAGCTGAAAATCCATGTAAAATCGATTGACCAGAACACCGAAAACTTAAGCGGCGGCCAGCGACAGGCGGTCGCCATAGCTCGCGCAACGGCATTCGATGCGAAACTTGTGATCATGGACGAGCCCACTGCGGCGTTGGCGATAAAAGAGGTCGGAAAGGTACTTGATCTCATACGGTCGCTCAAAGAGCACGGCGTAGCGGTCATCATCATTTCCCATCGCATGGACGACATTTTCTACTGCTGCGATCGCGTCATTGCACTCTTTCAAGGCACGAATTTTGCCGAAGCCCCCCTCGGTGAAACCACCCGCAACGAAGTAATCGGTTGGATCATGGGCACCAAAGGTCACCATGATCAGCTAGCCCACGACAGAGTGCAGTGAAATGATCTACAGCCCGAAACTCGCTTCTTTCATGGAAACCTACGGGATCGTGTTCGTCGTCATCGCCATGATGATCGGACTTGCGACGATAAAACCGGACGTGTTTCTTACTTCCCAGAACTTAACGAATATCCTTAAGCAGAACGCATCGCTGGCGCTGCTCGCTCTCGGGATGCTCGTCGTCATCGTCACGGCCGGCATTGACCTTTCCGTGGGCTCCACGATGGGCCTGTCAATGGTGTGCATTGCTATCGCCAGTAAGGCAGGAATCGCTTGGCCGCTATGCCTTCTTATCGGACCGGCAATAGGCTTGACGGTCGGATGGATAAACGGGGTAGGATTGACCTGGCTCAAACTGCCGCATCCGTTTATCATGACCCTCGGCACGCTCAACATTGCGCGGGGGCTAACCTATCTCGTCACCGCTGGGGCACCGGTTTCCGGACTTCAACCCGAAGTGCGCTATCTCGGCGTCAAGTATTTCGATTTTGGCATTTTCGCGCCGCCTGCTGGCTTGCCAGCCAGCCTTATTATTGTCGCTGTATGCGCTATTGGCCTCTGGTATTTTCTGGCACGTACAAATGTCGGGAGGCACATCTACGCTATCGGAGGAAATCAACATGCTGCCCGTGTGTCCGGCATCAATGTCGATCGAATTCTGGTGCTTGTCTACATGATCTGCGGCTTTTTTGCCGGCCTTGCGGGCCTCTTGCTTGCCGGCCGAACCGACAGCGGGTTCCCCAATGCGGGCATTGGTATTGAGCTGGATGCGATAGCGGCCGTCATTATCGGAGGCGCATCATTTTTTGGCGGACGAGGGACAGTCCTCGGCGTATTGGCCGGCGTCCTGATCATGGGCCTTCTGCGCAATGGACTTAACATCAACAATGTCAGCGCGTTTTGGCAGATGATCCTAATCGGGTTCGTCATCATTTTTGCCGTTTACATCGATGTCCTAAGACGTCGTGCCGGAGTCCGCAGCTGATCAGGACGTTTTTGAACACGAAACAGCCCGTTCCGTCTCCTGACGGGCGCTTGGATTCAGGGGACGCTATGGTCGGGAGGACCTATCAATGAAGAAAATGTTGCTCGCGGGAATTTGTGTATTCGCGTTGGCCGGAACCGCACATGCAGACAAGTTCGTCCTCAGCATGAAAGGCCCCGGTGCGGGAAACCCCTATTGGGCTGCGGTTGAGGAGGGTGCCAAGGCCAAGGGCAAGGAGTTGGGCGTCGATGTTATTGTCGTTGCGCCGCCTGCTGAAACCGACGTGCAGTCGCAAATCAACCAGCTGGAAGACTTGATCGCTCAAAAAGTCGACGGTATCGCCCTTGCGCCGACCGATCCGAATTCCCTCGCGGAAGTCATAGAGTCGGCAAAGACTGCCGGCATCAAGACGGTGTTTGTCGACGGTGCCGGTACCAACGAAGGGGTCCCGTTCATCGGGACCAATAACTTGGAAGGCGGCAAACTTGCAGGCGAATATATGTGCAAGAACCTTCCAAAGGGTTCGGAGGTAGCGATTCTTCAAGGAATTATGAGCACGACCAATGGAGTGGACCGTGCGGGTGGATCCAAAGCCGCGTTCGAAGCTTGCGGGTTAAAGATTGTAGCCGAGCAGACGGCGGAATGGGATAGGGCAAAGGGTCTTTCGGTGACCGAAAGTATCTTGGCTGGTAACCCCAACATCAAAGGCATTTTTGGATCCAACGACAACATGGCGCTCGGCGCTATCGAAGCCTTGAAGGCCGCGGCAAAACTAAAGGACGTCATGGTTGTCGGCTACGACGCCAATCCTGATGCGGCAACGTCTATTCTTGCGGGCGAGATGACGGCATCCATCGCGCAAGCGCCCAAGAAAATCGGTGGTCTGGGGATTCAAACGCTTGTTGATCTCAAGGCCGGCAAGCAAGTGCCTTTGGTAATTGATACCGGCACGGTGCTCGTCACCAAGGACAATGCCGACCAATATAAATGAGGTTGATCCGGGGCACGCCGGAGGGTGTGCCCCAATCTGCTACAGCAACCTGATTGAGAGTGAGCAAAGATATGAGCGATGCGGTTCAAGGTCAGGCCTTCCCCCTACCTTCCAGACGCTTGCGTTTGGGGTTTGTCGGCGGCGGCCAAGGGGCTCTAATCGGGCAGGTTCATGCGAACGGGGCGCGGTTGTCGAACCGCTGGGAAATTGTTGCCGGAGCGCTTTCATCTGAGCCGGAGCGAGCCTTGCGGTCCGGTAGGGAGTGGATGTTATCCAAGGACCGCATCTACACCGACTACAGAGACATGGCGGTAAAGGAGGCGCGACGGGAAGACGGCATAGATGCCGTCGTCATAGCCACTCCCAACCATCTGCACCATGATGTCGCGCTTGCTTTCATGGATGGCGGAATCGACATTATTTGCGACAAGCCCCTCACCACCAATCTCGCAGAAGCCCTCAATCTTGTTCGGCGACAACGGCAAACCGGATTGGTCTTCGGAGTGACATATGCCTATGCCTCACACGTGATGGTTCGGCAATTCCGGGAGATGGTCCGCGCAGGCGAGATTGGGGAGATCAAACAAGTCCACGTCGAGTATTTTCAGGAATGGGCTGTTTCACTGACGGACGAGGGTAGTGACGGTGTGCCATGGCGATTGAATCCAGACAAGGTCGGTCCTACCTTCACCGTGGGCGATATCGGCACGCACGCCGCGCACTTGGCCGCATTTGTGACGGACAAAGACTTGGAAAGCGTACGCGCTGACTTCCATGTGTCTGGTAAGCCGAAGAAGCTCGAGGACACCGCGTTCATGCACGTACGATTTGAAGGTGGCATCCCCGGAACGTTGATGGTTTCTCAGGCAGCTGCCGGCACGCACTGTGGACTGCGCCTGCGGGTGTTCGGTACATTGGGTGGTATGGAATGGCAGCAGGAAAACCCCGAGTATCTTAATTTCACCCGCATCGACGAGCCAACTCAAGTGATCGGCCGGGGTTATGGCGGCGGCATGAAACCTGCGGCGGTGCGGTTCGTGCGCATGCCGAGAGGACACCCTGAGGCGCTCACCGATGCCTGGGCCAATCTTTATACCGAAATTGCCGTAGCGGTGGAGGCCCGCAGATTGGGCGTCCAGCTAAATCCGGATCTTTTGGCCTATCCCACGGCACTCGATGGCGCGAAGGGAGTGAGGTTCATTGAAGCAGCGTTCGAATCGAGCCAGTGCGATCAATGGCGCAGTTGCAAGCTCGTTGTTTGACCCGGGCCACCAATCGGAAAGCAAAGGAAAGAATGTCGGAACATCGTCCATTGATACTCATTGCCGATCCGGAGCCGCGAACCGTGGCGATGATCTTCGAACCTGCAGTAATGGAGAAGCTGCGTAGTTTGGGGCGTGTCAGGATCCATGCCGACGGCCAGCGGCTTGGCGACACTGAGCTTGCCGCTGATCTGGCGGAGGCCACAATTGTCATAGGCCAGATCGACTTGCCATCTGACCGCCTGTCAAAAATGCCTAAATTGAAGGCGGTCTTCAATGTGGAAGGCAATTTTTTTCCTAATGTAGATTACGGCTATTGTCTGGAGCGCGGCATCCACGTGTTAAACGTTAGCCCGGTGTATGCGACGGCTGTTGCAGAAACGGCCTTTGGAATGGCTATGGACTTGGCAAGGCAGATTACGTCGACGCACGAAATGTTCCGCACGGCTTCGGAATCCTGGGGCCTGGCAAGTAACAAAGACAGCTTTCTGCTCACTGGGTGCAACGTAGGCATCGTCGGACTCGGCGATCTCGGCACTGCCTTGCGGCGTATGCTTGCGCCGTTCCGATGCAAAGTACGAGCGTACGATCCTTGGCTTTCGGAGCGGGTAATTATGGAGAGGGACTGTGTGCCGTCCACGCTTGACGAGGTTCTCTCGCGGTCTCGGATTGTCTTTCTTTTTGCTGGATCGACGGTCGAAAACCAAGGCTTCATCGGGGCCAAAGAACTGGAAAGAATGCAGCGTGGGTCCATCCTCCTGTTGATGAGCAGGGCGGGGATCGTCGATTTTTCGGCATTGGAGGAGGCTATCGGCGAAGGACGCATCCGTGCAGGCATTGACGTTTTCCCCGTTGAACCGCTGCCGTCGGATGCACCGATCAGGAAAATGAACGACGTCATTCTTTCGAGCCACCGAAGCGGAGGTATGGCCGAGAGCTTCTTCGAAATTGGTCGCTTGGTCGTTGCAGACACTGAGTTGGTGCTGCGCGGTCTTCCGCCTCAGGTCTGCAGGCGTGCAGAACGGGAGACTGTATTGAAGCTTCGCAGCCGTCCTGTTTCCGAATCTTAGCCGGGTTCTGCCGCCCAAAAGCAGGCCCGAACGTTCAGTCTGGCATTTGATGGATCGGATTGAGTCTGAATCACTTCGGCTCGTTGGCCCTCTTTTCAGATCAACCTAAAGAGTATGAGACCGCGATGTTGATTTCAATAAGAAATTGACCCATTTTGCCATTCAACGTTGCCCCAACAACTCTATTGGAAACTTATTATTAATCTTTGTTTTATCTCGATCAACTCTGGTCAACCCGAGATGTAAAAATGGGTCAATTGGTGGCGCAACTCATCGGCAGAACATTGGCTGGGACAGCGCAGCTACGGACTCAATAATCGATTACCCCATCCAGGGCATAGTGCTTAACTGTCTTGCGGTTGGCGATCAGTTCTTCAACGGTGGGTTTACCAGTCATAGCACGAGATATGGCGAGCTTCGTTGCTTCATAGTTGGTCCGATACAGATCCTTACGGTCGAGATTGTCATCTTCCGCGCAACGTGGATCGAGCCAAACGGTGATTATCATACAAAGATCGTCTGCTTGATCTCTTGGAAGGACATCTTCGATAAGACAATCAACAATTGCATCGCCCATGGCTGCCTGGACAACACCACCGAGCAGTTCGGCATAGGCCATGTTTTGGATGGTGACCTTTGTGGTCATCAGCGTGGCGGGGCGCACGGCCTGATTAAGGTCGCGAACGACGAACATGCGTGTATGGCCTTTTACCTGTCCCATCATCGATGCAAACGCCTGGCCGACAGGCCCCCTTACCGACCCCAGCACAACCTCCGGCATGGCATCAGTCACTTGCCCCTCCGCAGCTAGTACAGTTGCTTCCCCAGTCCTAAACCAAATATCAGTCATGTTAACTCCTTCAAGTCGAAGTTGTGAAACTATGGGTAACGAGGCCGGTGGTCGAGTTGACGAAGAGTCGCTAGGCTCAGGATCTATTGATTTAAGCAGGGCGTTTGATTCAGTCTCTTCAAGGAGACTGAATGATAAGTGTTTATACTGGCTAACGTCGGAGCAGATGGCGCGTCTTGGGCCAAGCGCGGCGGCTGGTGCTACGAGATGAATGGTCTGTTCGCCGCGCTCGGATTCCGAGTGACCCGCCTGTGCGGCGGCGTCAATCGTGAAACACTGGGCGACAACGCCATCGGCAACCACCTGACACTGCGTGTCGATCTCGACCGCCCGTACCTTGCCGAGGTCGGCTTGGCGGACGCCATCGTCGAGCCTGTACCGCTTGCCGTCGGGCCGATCAGCCAGCGCGGCTTCGATTTTTCGATCATGCCGACGGACGACGGCTGGCTGCGTTTCAGGAACCATGCGCGCGGCATGGCGCACAGCTTCGATTTCCGGCCCGATCACAGCGACGAGGCCGCCATCACCGCCACGCTTGGCTGGCTGACGCAGGATCCCGGTTCGCCCTTCACGAACGCGCTGGCGATCCTGCGGCATACCGCGGATGGCTATCTCGCCCTGAAGAACGATTGCCTGTGCCGCGTGACGGCTGAGGGCGTCAGCGAACAGCGCATCACAAGCGCGGATCATCTTGCCGACACGTTCGAAACGATTTTCAGCGTGGACGTTCCCAAGCCTGCAAAGATCTGGGACAAGATCCAGACGATCGGCGGCGATAAGAGCGACTGACCAACCATGTCATCGTCAAGCGCATGATCGGCGTTTGGCGATGCATGGATCAAAACAAGGACCAATAGCGTCCGTTGACGATTTCAGCTGCATTCATGCACCGGCGCCCCATCAAAGCGCAGGGTCAAACACCTGTGGTAGGCGACGATTGGTGTGCGTCTGCGTTCTTATGCGCATTTCCGTATAATAGGGTTTTAAACGCTTCCGCGTATATTTCTATTATAATCGCATTCGCGTATATTGACAGATTATACGTTGCCGCGTATATTGGCGATTGGAGGCCACCATGAACGAACAGATCGCCCGCACAGAAAAACAACTTGGCGCCATCCTGCGCCGTGCCCGCAAGCAGGCGCACTTGAGTCAGGGTGCGCTCGGCGAACAAATCCATATGCGGCAGGGCACGGTTTCGCGCCTAGAAGCCGGGGAGCCGGCCGTCCAGTTGCGCACCCTGATGGAAGCCCTTTCAGCCCTCAATCTGGAACTGGTCGTTCGACCACGCAGTCAGGGCAGCGCCGCCGACATCGAGGACTTGTTCTGATGGCGAGAAGGCGGGCGCACGTACCCCTCAACGTTTTTCTGAACAGCCGTCATGTCGGCGTGCTGCGGCGTGAGGCCACAGGCGCCATCGACTTCCAGTA
>Ga0310690_10000780_pt1 | contig 63321 bp, 68 predicted proteins | sample AusTroGonzalo_MG_2_FD_207661 | JGI IMG/M metagenome (GOLD analysis project Ga0310690, IMG submission 207661) | Bovine rumen microbial communities from tropical cattle in Woodstock, Queensland, Australia - Gonzalo_04 (v2) (version 2) | ecosystem: Host-associated > Mammals > Digestive system >... | reverse complement strand
TATGGTGAAACTTCACCATCTACTTCTTTAAAAGCTCCTAAAATTGCATCTACGATTTTGTTTTTGTTAAATTTAACTAAACGACCATCTCTTTTTTTGATATATTGCATATATCGACCTCCTCTAATTATGTATATAGTTTAAGAGTTATTCGGTCTTCCCACAGATTGTACATACTCCATTTACAAATTCATGCTTACAGATTGAACGAAGATATTCATTATCTTCCATTAATACTTGAACTTCTGGTTGAAGGATGAATACTGATGGGTCTAAAAGTTCTTTAATTTTTGCTTCATTAAAGAGAACTTTATTTCTTATTTCATCTCTTGTCATTTTATTTCTCCTGTATATTCATAAAATAGTTTGAATAAATCATAATTGTTCTCACGCACAAATTGGAATAGGTTGCTATATTTATCTTTGCGCCGAGTTGTATATCCATATGTTTTTTCGTCATCTATAAGTTTTTTAACGTAACTATATAAGGTTTCATATGGTGCAACTCTTGTGAGATAATCAAGATTATTTCGTTCATAAATGAACCGATTATTGAATCGACATATTAAATCTATTACATCAACCCATCGAGAATCCGCAAAGAATCCCTTTTCATAAGTAAGTGGAAAAACTATACCTACTCTCCGTAAATCTAAAATAGACTGGAACAAAGTAAGAATATCAGTTTTTACAAATTGCTCATAGGTTGTATTAGCTGTTACATTAACTATAATTTGTTCTGGTTGATGTTTATTTTGTATAAGTGGAATAATATTTGGAGTTAGAATACCATTATATTGTAAATAATAGTAAGCTCCCATGGCTGGTAGAGAATACCAATTTATAAAACTTTTTTCAGTTGTTGTTACGATTGGGAATTTTGAACCTATTCTGCGGCCGCCTGCATGCGCGATGAGAGAGTTAAGATTATCTTGTATGAGTTCAAACGCTCCATCAATTTCAGCTAAATTATAATCGTGAAAAATTACTCCAAAACAATTAGAGTCTCGACGAAGTTGTCTTTCCCAATCAGGCCAAATAGTTTTTTCATCAAGAGACAAACGTATATGTTCTGCGCGTCGCATTGTGTTCACGGCATTTTTAACTACTATTTTATCTAATTGAGGCACTTTAACTTTATTATATAGTGATATGTCTGGTCGCATCACTTCAATTTCTAACGGTAATGGCTTATATTTTGAACTTGAAAAGGCTCGGCCGCCATACTCGACATTCGGGTATGTTGGATAAGTGCAGTTAAATGGATAATCTTGGCGTATAATAAAATGAGAATACATATTTGGCTTGAAATCTAAAGAAAGACTTACAATTTCGCGCCGGCGCTTATAGTATGTAGATAACTTCATTAGTTCAAGATTGAAGAAGGGAACTTGCGGATAAAATTGCAAGTCCCCATCATATAAACCATAACTCATGATAGTTTTAAGCCCCTAACCGTTTTACAATTTGGATTGGCTGAATCTCCTAAAAAGATTTCTTCGCAATATTTTATTTCAGAGAATTTATCTCCAATAAAATCAAATATTAGAGTGTCTGGAGGATACTTTTCAAGTTCCTTAATTAAATCGCCAACTGTATTTATCATGTTTCTATACGCTCCTTTTGGGTTTGAATATATCCATTCTCATCTATTGAAGTTATTAATTCAACTAAATGGTGTGGAGTATTCTTATATTTCTTTGCAATGAAGTTATCTTCTCTTCTAATACCTGTTACTATTATCTTATTACCACGACTTAACCAAGATTTTTCAATTACTTTCTTTGTTCCATCTGGACGCTTTTCAGAGATTTGTTTGTCATAATGAGTAAATGCATCACCAAATATCTTTACTGTTACTACACTATCATTCGTTAATAAAGTTACTGTTTTCTTATTCTTATCTTTATCTAATACTGTTCCTGCAATACGAACAATTTTAAATAAAGGAATCTTCTGCCCAGTTTCTTTTGATCTAAATTCATAATTTACAATTGGGTCTTCTGACAGTTCATTATAATTTACTAAACCATAAAAACCATTTTTAATATTTTTTAACTCATGATTATGTATGTAACAAGAAATTGAATCCATTTCCCATTTACTAATATTACCAAGACAATATTTATCCCATAAGTCTTGTCTAAGTCTCCAATTAACTTTTTCTAATAACAATTCATTATTATCTTTTATAAATGGACGAATTTTATCCATTTGTTTTTTATATATTTTATCCCAATCAGTTTGTTTTATTTTAAATATATAGTTTGAATCTGGGGTTAATAAGTCCATATCAAAATTATTTGAAAAAAAGTTTAATGCAATGTTATCTAATCCATAATAATTGTCAAACTTCATTTTTTTCAAATATTTATTGAAGTTATAAACTCTACATTGAAAATCATATTCCTCTGGTATAAAACCAAAATTAATTAACATCTGCATATTTTGCAGTGTCATTCTTTTTTTCTTATCTGCGATTAAATCAATATATTCATCCATCGCGCGGGTTCTATCACCATTATATAGACTATCAAATGCGCCAGACTTAATTAAGTTAATCATTTGAGGTTTATTAATTTTAATTCGATTTATAAAATCTTCAATTGACTCATAAGGTCTATTTTCCATTATCTGACGAACTAAATCATCACCTACTCTTGTAATACCACTTAATCCATAGATAATTCTTCTATTCTTTATATCAGGTGCAAATGTATATTCAGACTTATTTATATCTGTTGCAATTATATCTACACCTTCATGTTTCATTTTACCAATAGCCGTGGCAATTTTGCCATAGTTAGCACTTTTTGTACTTTTCTTATTCTTTTTCGCAGTTGTCTCGTCTCCTTCATCATCTTCATCATCGGCTTCATCATCGAAAATACCAATAGAAGAATCAAAAGTTTCTTCAATACAATTTTGTTCATTTTCTTCATCCTCTTCTTCTTTTTCCGCGCCGCCGCTATCAGAGATAAGACATGCACAGTCCCACAAAATCGTTGGATAACGATATGCAAGATTTAATTCCTGTAATCCAATCAACGAATATGCAAGAGTATGAGATAAGTTAAATCCATATCCTTTTGACATTGCAATAAGAACATTCCATACATATGTGCATAATTGCTCATTTAATCCTTTTTCTTTTATCACTTTAAAATATTCATCAGTCAATTTTTCATATTCAGCTGGATTCTTTTTCGCAATCGACTTTCTCAATTTATCTGCCCACGTAAGGTCAAAACCTCCAAGCTCTGGAAGCTGAACCAATTGCATGAATTGTTCTTGTGCAATACATAAACCATATGATACATTGAGAACTGGTTCGAGAATTTCTTTTGCGCCCGCGCCGAGTCCATATTTTTTAAGTTCATAATCCCAATCGTCTGGATGCGCCTTAAATCGTGCGAGTTTATTAACTGGCATTTCTCCGCCCTTTTCCGTCGCCATAAGACGAATTGCTGAGTTGAGAATTGCCAAGTCATCTACAGATGTCGGCTTCATTGCTGCGATGCCACTTATACCAGATTGTTTTTCCATTTGGAACAAACTCATTACTTTATGTTCCCAACACATCTTCCACATCTCTGGTGCTTCACGCTCAAGATTATATATACCTATAATTTTTTCATAGGTTTCTTTTAATGTAGCTTCTTCTGTTTCATAACCATATTTACAAATCAAATCAATACAATTATGAATTTTATCTAATGCTTCAATTGAAAGAATGTCATATTTGATAAGTCCTGTGTCTTCTGCGTCATGAAGGTCAAATTGAGTTATGATTTCTCCTTTAGGTGCGCGCATCAGTGCAGTTGATTCTGTGAATGGTTCATCAACAAAGATAACTCCACCCGCATGGATTCCACAACCATTTATAAGTCCTTCAATTCCTTGAGCGACTCTCCATACCTCTGGATAGTTCTCTTCCATTTCAATTCGGAACTGACTTGACGCACTCATTCCATTATCTGGGTCGCCATAGAAAGTTTGTTTAAGAGTTCGCAGCTGTCCTCTATCTGCTTGAATAAATGAAGATAGATATGCTGCTATGTCGTTGTCTATGCCGAGGCCGCGGCAAGCCGTTTGAATTGCTGATTTTGATTTTTCAGTTTTCAAAGTTAATACGTTTGCAACTCTATCTTCTCCATAGATGTTTCTGAAGCTTTTTAATACATCTGCTCTGCGCCCACCCTCAATATCAATATCTACATCGAGAACCGATACACGTTCTGGGTTTAAGAATCTCCAACGCTTTGTCTGGCTCTTTTCTCTCAATGGGTTTATCTGAGTAATGCCCAATAGATATAGCAATATAAATCCTACTCCTGATCCTCGGCCGCAACCAACGAGAGTTCCTGCGTCCCAGCATGCATCAATTATATTCTGAAGATTTAAGAAATATGCGCTCCATCTACTTCCATTTACTTCTGATGAAACCCATGTATCTTCAAGACACGCATTTATTTCATCGTAAGTTTCTTTGTTTGCTAATGTTGGGTCACAGTATAACCTTTTCATAATTGTAAGCGCCAATAATTTATCTTCTTCATATTCTGAATGCAAGAACTTATTTAAATAAGGTATAAATTCACAATATGTTTGTACTACAAAATTATCAATACTTACATCTTTCCATTTAAGACGTGGAATCTTTAATGGTTTTAATAATGTATAATCTTCGCACTTATCTATGATTTCTTTAATGTTTCTGTATGCAGTTTGTATTACTTCTTCTCCTAATGATTCTTCCATATAATGATATATTTCTTCATCACTCATTAGATAAGTCGTTGCATAGAAATCATCAACTTCTCTATCTCCCTGCTGTGAGTTAAGAAAAGCCTTATGGATTGGTCTATCTGCTTTTTTCAGATAATGAGCATCATTTGTTATAATATATTTAACGCTCATTTCTTCACTAAGCTCAACCAATTTCTTATTTACATAAATCTGGTCTTTGTTAAATGATGGTTGCATTTCAAAATAGAAATCATCTACTCCAAAAATTCCCTGCATTTGAACAATCCATCGTTTAATTAAATCCATACTCGGCGCGCCAGTATCTCTATTACGCATGAGCTGAGTCGGAAGACACCCACCAAGACAAGCTGTACAACCAATCACATGGCCTGGGTTCGCCCCAATTATATCAATAAGGTCTTGATAATAAGTTGGAACTCTTCTCATGCGCCGCGCCACATAACTTCTCATCCAAGCACGCGAAGAAACCTCGCGGATTTGTCTATGTCCTTCGAGGTCTTTCGCTAGCAATATAAAATGGAAGTATCTATCTGTTTCTTTTTTATAGTTTTGATTATTTAATCCGTTTCTCACAAGATAAATTTCGTTTCCACGGATTAACTTAAAGTTCGGATTATCTTTTTTGATTTTATTATAATATTTTTCGGCTCTAATTGCACTTGCAATTGTGTCGTGTTCTGTAATCGCTACTACTTGATGTTCTAGCTCTAGTGCATAATCCATTAAAGATTCAACGGTGTTGATACTGTCTCGAAGTCTAAAATTAGACCTCAAGAAAAATCGGTGTGGTTGTGAAGACTTCCTGGATACCGATTTTTCATTACATCACCTCCTTTATAGACTCATAAAAATAATCACTTGTAGTATTAGTATCTTTTTTAAATTGATTCCATTCTTCCATGGTCATATCGCGTTTAGCTAAGTTTTCAAATACTGTTAAATATTGTAAATTATCAATACTATTACTACCTCCTTTTGATTTAGGTATTATATGGTCTACAGAAGGCTTTGCCCAATCATAAAAAGTATTGGTTTTTTCTTCTTGTAACCAAAAATTGTATAATTTATTAAATTGCTCTTGATAATAGAAGTTATTTATTAATTTTTTATAATTCTCTTTATCATATTCAGAAAAATTACCAATTGCAGTACGAATAGTTCTATGAATAAAAAGAAACTTGTCAAAATTATCAAAAGAATCTAAAAATTCATTTTCTAATCCTTGTATCATATTAGTCGCCTTAAAAGCATCACGTTTTCGTAAACAACCACATGATTTCGTCATTCTTGCACTTAATAAGCTTCTTTGTCTAACAATTACTTCATTACCACAATCGCACTTACAAAGCCAAGCTCTTTCTTTATTAGACCAAGTTCTTTCTTCTTTTGGAATTAATTTGATTGCCACTAATCTTCCAAAGCGCTGTCCAGTTATGTCTTTTCCTTGCATAAGTTTTCACACGCCTCCTTTATATTAACCTATAATACTTCCAGAATCAATTACTTCTCCATCTTTTTCCAATACAAAACGCACTCCATTATGACCGTTTTCTGATAAATATCTTACAATTATTGCATCATAATAATCATATGCTTCGTTTTCGTTATCAAAAATAACTGGTCTAAAGGGAGTTAAATTTGGAGAATAAATTTTATAAATACTCATTCACGTTACTCCTTTTCTTTTATTTTCTAATTATATTATATCAGAATTTTAAGAAAAAGTCAAATTTATCCCCATTGCTCTGCCATAGCTTCAGCTATACCAATAAAAGTTTTACTTCTTTCTTTACCCGTTCCTTTACCGGTATACCAATGCCATTTAGTATCAGTTTTAACTTTTCCATTTTTATCTATATATGTAATTAGTTCTGGCTCTACGATGTTAGTAGGTTTTAGTTTAGGCAGTCCTTTAATCCATAGACCAGTTTTCTTTCGAGTTGGTTCTCCGAACTCATATGGCTGTATAAATTGTGTAGCTTTCCGCGGCAGCCCATATTTTTGCGCTATGTCTGGAAACCATTTTGGACAATAATCTCCACCTATTATGTTTACTGGGTTTTCGATTACTACTTTGTCGCAGTCAGCTTCAAAGAACTTACAAAAGAACTCTAAACCTTCTCGTTGTCTACCATCTTCTCGCTTTTTAGCAAAAGATGGCGCGCCACTTGTGGCTAAATGAGTACAAGGCGGAAAAGCCAGTATCATATCCCATTTACTATCTATATAATGACTAGTTCCATCTTGTGTTGTAAACTCTACATTACCATTAAGTAAAGGTAATACATCAGCTTGTATGTGCCACTCTGGATGACCGCCAGAACAATCTAATATATCACAACTATAAGCTTCATGACCTCTTTTTCGGAAAGCCACGCAAACACGTTGCGATTCTTCACATGCTACTAATACTTTCATTAAAATGCTAATGCTCCATCTTCTATTTGATAATTACTAATAAAAATCTGCGGTGTATACTGTCCCATCCACTCATTTAAATTAGCTCTACCAACCACTTCTAATTTAATCACATCATATTTAGCTAAATCTTCTAACATCTGCTTTGCGTGGAATTTCATATAAGCAATCCCAAACTTAACAATTTTAACAGTATTAGCTGATTTACCCATTACCTGCACGTCATGCTTCGTAATATTAATATCTTTTATATGGATTAAAGGCTCTGGATTGCCTTGACCCCACAAATCCTCATGCTCTGCAATATCATATATAAGTTGTTCAATATCTTGGTCGGCCGCGATACGTTCGAAATTCACTTCATACCAATTTTCACCAAAATCTACATCAGCCAGTTTCTCATTTGCATACTCATGAAAAGCGCCCAAATTCTTATCATATATACCAATACCACAAGCATTATCATGCCCAGCTGTAAAAGTAAAAAATCCACTTTCATCCATGAAGTTTTTAAAAGAAGTTAATTCCGATTCATTTAAACCACGGCTTGAACCTTTAATTTCACCCTCATCGTTTAATCTTGCCACAATGGTTGGACGCTGATATTTTGCGGCCAGCTTCATGGCACATAATCCGTTTAGCTCTGGCGGAAAATCCTCATCATCTAATCTAATAAATAAAACTTTATTGGATAATAAATCATGCTTTGCAATTTTAATTTCAAGTTCTTCTACAACCTTATCTAAAACACGATTTTGTTTAGCTCTTGCATTTGTACACTCGCGCGCGGACTCGATTGCAACTTCTTCGTATGTTCCTTTTGCGCCACGCTTTTGACTTGGCACGAGCTGGTGACCATCTATGAAAGCGGTGAAACAACGTTTCTTTTCCTCCATTGAACCGGCGCGAATCATTGCGTTGATAAGCGGGGTTATATAAAATGCGACAGTTATTGGTGTAATTTTTCCTCCCATTGAAAAAGCTTGTTTTTCACATAAGGCTTTGAAGAAATAATTTTGAATATTTTTAAAGCCTGTATGGACAATGTATCGGTTTTCCAGTGATAGCATTGACATCATATCACTTACTATTCCTAGTGCAGCAAGGTCAATATATTCATTTGCATAAGATGTGCCTTTGATTGAATCATAATATCTGCAGAACTGCCATGTAACACCAGCACCGCATAGGTCTTTGTTTTTATAGTTTGGTGATAGCTGATTGTTTACTATTACCGCATAATCAGAAAAATGAGTATCTGGCTCTACAATATGGTGGTCAAGAATAAGGAAATGAATTGGTGGTTCAAATTCTTGAGCCATCTTTTCAATATATTCAAAATCATTACTGCCCGCATCTGGTATGACTACAAAAGATGGATGCGTATTAATTACATCATCATATGTATCTGAAAGTCCATGTCCTTTCCCTTTGTGCAATACAGGAACAATATTAACTACCGTATTCCACTTCCGTAGGTATTGTATGAAGATAGCGGATGAAGTAAACCCATCTACATCGCTATCTACTATTACTGCAATAGTTTCTTGATTAGTGCAAGTTGTCATATATTCAAACATTGCACCGGCTTGTTCTATATAATCAAGATTTATTGGATTTTGTAATGCACTATCATCTGGCACATTAAGAAAATATTGCAGCTCTTCGGGGCTAAGCCCGCGTTCCATTAATAGTTCATTGGTATAGTTCTCTTTTATATTTTTATTCACTAACTTACATTTCATCATCAATCTCCTTAACGGTTATATTAATTTTATTATTGTCGGTATTATAATAAAAACCAAATTCTACAATATCGCGCACAGCATCATCATATCCTTTGGTTAGTAACTTTCTTACTCTCCAATCATCTGTTTTATAGTAAAAAATAGATGCTATTATTATACCTATCCAAAAGCATATAAATGCAAACATTATTATTCATCTCCTTTTAAATAGTAGTGTGGTACTCTTACTGTTAATAGAGCGGCCCATACTAATCCTTGCATAAAAGCTTGTTTATCATCAGTAAATTTCATAGAGTTATAATGTTGGTTAAATTCATCACTACTAATATATTCTAGAATATAATTCTGAAATTCCTCGCTATCCATTAAAACTTTTTCTATCATTTTATTTTTACTCTCCTTTTATATAACTTCCAGAATATATCTGAACCTCGGTCGGTAGGCGAATCTTTCATATCTAATAAATTTTCTCTATCATATATAAAAGAAAAATCAGCGTAAGTTGAATATTTTTTTCCCATTTGATATAGCTTATTAAAATATTCTTCGCTACCTGGTTTCTCTTCCTTATCAAAACAAATTACGACCTCGCGCGGGCGTGCGGTTTGCATTAACAGTTTCAATGCGTGTTTATTAAATTGACTCCCGCATACTGCAACCGCACAATTTGCAAAATCAAAACCTTCAAATTGTAATACTGATTTCTCAGCTTCAAAAACAAAACAAGTACCAACTCGTTTAATATTATCTTTCGTCCAATTTAATCCATACAAATTCAATGAAAGTGGATGGCTATACCATTTACCTTCTATTTGTACTGGCATATACTTTCCTATATTCTCAATTTCCCATTCGTTTAACGCACGGCCGCGGATGCCTATGAGTTCTCCCTTTGGATTGTAATGTGGTATTATAATTTTATTCTGTGATGGAGAATAGCGTATATTAAATTTATCCATGCTTTCTTTAGTGATTCCATCATTTAACCACTCCGTAGGATAAAACTTTATAAAACAATCAATTAGTCCATTTGGATAGGTTGGAAGTTCAATTCGTTCCGGTGCTTTGTAAGTATCTCGAACTCGTTGATATTTCTTCGGCGCGAAGCCAAAATTTGGATTAAAGTTGCTGCAATTAAGTATTACTTTATATATATCTTCATACCAATCATATTCATATCCATGTGATTCGTAATAATGTTTTAAAAAGGAAAATATATTCATATTTCCGCATTCTGTAAAACAAGTAAATAGGTGACTATTAAAATAATAATATAGTTTTAAACTACCGCCTTCTTCATTATGGCATATTGTATTTGTAATTAAATGCCCCGGCTTTTCTATTACTTGTTCTGCTCCGAGGGTATATAATAGTTCTTTTATTTTTTCTGGTTCTAATTCTTCAACAATACTCTTATAATCAATCAACTACTTCACCATCATTTAACCTTTCTAGTATAACTTTTAAATGCTCATCTTCATGTTCATCCCAACTTTTGATTTTATATTCTTCTCTTTCATAAAAATCATTTATTGGTTCTAGTCTTGAGTCGGTGATGAATAAATCTTTCTTCCTCAAAGTTCCTAAATTCATGGTTGACCAAATGCGAACTTGTGTCCATTCACCACTTCTAACTTTAAAAATATCGGTAACTAAATTAGGTTTTTTATCTGGTCTGTTCTCATAAAAAGGCTCCAATAGTTCAAGTTCTTCTTTTGTAGGACGCGCCATTATTGCGCCATTATCAGCTTTATTAATTGTGCTTCGGCCGCCTGCGAGAGAACCTTCGTTTCGTATATCTTTATTATCATCACCTTTCGCATTAAGCTGGGTCGAACTAAACATTGCTACATTTAACTCAACAGCTAAATCTTTTAATGCTGTTGCAAACATTAATAACACTTCATCATTTCTTAAAGCAAATCCTTTAAATTCATTTAGTAATGATGGCCCAATAAAGATATAATCATAAAATACATATCCTATATCATGTATAATACAATTTTCTCTAACAATTGTTTTAACCGATTCAATTGTTGGATTCGGCATCTTAACTAATATTAAATTTTCACTATACTTTTTCATCAATGCTATAGCTTGAGTTATAACAGCATTTTCTCTATCACTAAAATCTGCATATTTAAATCTTGTCGCATTGATATCGGTTAAATAAGCCAATATCATTGTTCTAACTTCTTTAAAACGTTGCTCAGTGACAATAAATAATACTCTTTCACTGCTACCTTCTTGTTCCCATTCACAAGTCATCGCATTATATCTAAATGGATATGCTAAATAACAAGCATCAGCTACTGCATTTCTTGTCTTTCCAACACCACTGGCCGCGCTTCTAATTGTAAGCGTACCTTTTTTAGCTCCGTCAAGAACTTGATTATAAATATTTCCTTGAATCGGCATACCAATCTCATATGCTGCACCAAATTCATTGATAAGCTGCTCCATACCCTCCGCGGCAGTTTCAATTTCGATTTCATCGGTTGTTTCATATTTTGCTTCTACTCCTAATAACTTTTTTCTTACTGCATCAGTTATTAGTTTTGGACTCAGCATATTAAAAGCATTATTAATTTCTTCTGCTTTCGGGTTGGTTAAATCTTCACAATAAAATTCACTCGTATCAAAACCAGACTTTTTTAAATCTTTTAATAGATTGAACATTTTAAATCTATTATAATAAAAACCAAAATTATCTAATTCTGATAATTCAATTGTATCTTGTAAGTATTCAATACCATTCTTATCTTTAAAAGTTTTAGCTGTAACTGGATTGCTTTCAAGAAAGTTTTCTATATCAATTGGTTGAATTTTTGTAGCACCATTTCTATATAACCCTTCAACAGCCATAAAAATTGAACGCTCAAATCGTGAAGGAAAGTCAGTGAGTACAAAGGAGTATTTATCTATTTCACTTAATAATTGTGGTCTTTTCATAAGACAACCAATTATTTGTTGGGTATCTCTTTTATCAATCATCTTCGTCCTCTAAATCGTCTAATATACTAAAATCAACTTCGAATTTGCGCGGCGCTCCGGTTTTGCGAACTATTGTCTGTTTACGCTCTGCGGCCGCCCGCATTTGTCGTTCAATATTAGCCACAATACCTTCAGTTTTTCTTTCTTGTGTTACCCAATAAGTACAAGCTTCATTATATACAAATGGAACTATTCCAATACCACCATGGCCTTTATTCCAATCTCCATGTTTAATTTCATAAAAATACTTCAACGTAAAAAAGATGCCCTTGACCGTTTTTCCTTCCTTAACAAATTTATCAATTTGCGCCTTGCACATATGATAATCATAAGAAACTTTGAGGTCGCGCGCAATAAAGTCATATATAAACGCTCTATATTCTTCATCAGTTGCTGGAGTTGATTGTTTCCAATCATTATAACACTTTTTATGATAATACCAGTTCTTACTTGGCATTATCCAATCATCTTTTTCTTTGTCAATTTCGACTTTACAAACTCTACAGTGTGGCATTTAAAAACTCCTTTCTATTTTCTCTATTATAATTATACCACAATTTTGTAAAAAAGTCAAATTTAAAAAGCGTACCATCAGGTACGCTTTTCGTTTATTTTTCCATCATGTCCCTCATATCTAACAAGACTAAATTGAAAAGTTCTTTTTGGTCTTCTGTAATTTCTGAAAGCTTAATCTTTCTGCCAAAAATCATTTCAACTTTTTTGAGAATTCGATCTGCATTAGCTGGGTCTTTACTTACAAGATTTCCCCATAACTTTGCAGCTTCATCTCTAATTGCTTCAAAATTCAACTCTTCATGAACTGGGGTGTCTATTTTATCCACAACCGTAGCTCCATCTAGCTCTCGCTGTTTATCGATAGCTTCATTAATGGCATTTACCAATTCATCATATCCAAGCTTAATTTTTGAAGCTAAGTAAGGGAATCTACTACCCGCCATAACTGTTGGGGTTTGACGAGTATATAGATACCTCTGACTTCCACCTACTTCATCCCATTCAGTCGCAATATAACCAATTATATCGACGATTTGATTTACTACCTCGTAACAACGTTTTGGCATTGAAGGAGCAAGTATTTCAATTTCTGTATCATCTGCACTCTTCTCTTTACGAGTTTCAATGTGGGAAATAAGAACAAGTCCATATCCCATCATTGTGATTTGGCGCAAACAAGACTCAAACTCCTTTTTCGTAGCAGCATAACCACCACCCCAAGGAATTTCACTAATTGATTGAACAGCATTTTGCTGACAAATGTAATTTTCACACATTTCATAAGCAATTGTTGTTGTATCAATTGTAATTGTATGATATTGTTCTTGAACTTCTGGACGTTTCAGCTGGCGCAGAACTTGTTTAAATTCTGACCAGTTATTAATGTCTTGTACATAGATATTATCTATTGCATTATAACCTTTTTCAAAAGCTAACAATAGATTTTTAGGAAATTTGGAAGCCAAAGTGGTTTTACCCGTCTTTGGCTTTCCGTATATAAGAATATACTTTCCTTTAAGGTCACGCGAAATAACTGTAGGTTGAATACTTAATAAGTCAATCGCCATGATTTACCTCCTGGTTTAAAAACCAAGGTCAGCAAATCCAGAACCTGACTTCTGTGGAGGAGTCTGCTTTGATGCCATTCTTGACATATCTTTTTCTTTCTGACTCTCAAGTCTTGCCTTTCTTTCAGCAAGAGCTTCATCAAGGTCAGCTTTTGCATAAGCAAATTCGCCTTCAAATGGCTCCTGAGTTCCACCAGTTATAATAAGGTCACTCTTATTAATTGTTCTGATTCTTTCAATTGGCTCACCAAAGTCAACTTCTTCATATGTTACTTCTGTGGTTGAGCTAAAATCAAGTCTACCATTAGCCTTATAAGTATTACCAACTTCCCAGAATGTAGAGATTGCACTAATTACACCTTCACTTTCTGCATACATTGGAATTACATCTACCTTACCACCATACTGTGGAACAAGTGCTGTAATCTTATAACGACCTGTTGGTTCATCATTTCTAACTTCATCAGCTGCGCCACCTACTGCAAACTGAACCGCAAAAGTTGCTTCTGGCTTGCAATCAGCCTTAGTAATCTTATTAACAAATGAAGCATGGACTCTTGGGAAAGAAACCAAATGACCATCAGCTGCATAATACTCGTTCATACGAATATTTGCATTAGTAATACGAACTCTATCAGCCTTATCTTCATCACCTGTGGATGCAATTGAATTGAAAGTGTCTTTTACAGTCTTAATTGACTCATAAGCTGGATTAGGCTTACCCGCATTGGTAAGTTTTGCCGCGAACATATAAACTGGAATCATAAGTTCTTTTTCTTTTCCGCTAATCTTCTGAGTAACCTTAACTGTAATAGAACCACCCATAGCTTCAACTTCTCTTCCATTCTTCATAAATGGCTTTGAAGCAAGGTCGATTTCTGAAAGAATACCCTCTATTTTACATCTGTTTTCTGCTTGTTTCAACATTATTTTTATACCTCGTTTGTTCGTGTGTGTTTGTTAAATCGGATAAATAATAGAGTGGAGGGTTTTTAAGCCCTCCGCATATTTGTTTCTATTACTCAGCGTCTGGTGTCCAAGCCTTACCTTCATCAGTAAGAACAACATAAGTTACCGGCTTATCAGCACCTTCAACCTCAACCTTCTCTCTAATAACGAGTTCTTTCTTCTGAAGGTCAGTTACATTAGCTCCTGTGCTTCTGTCACTAGCTCTACCAAGTGCTGCGGTAATTTCTGGAATGGATACCTTTCCACCATTATCCTTTACATAGTTGAGTACTTCCATTGACTTTTCTGTAAGTTTTACTGCCATAGTTTTTAAATCTCCTTAAATAAATAAAATTTTAAAAGTTTGTTAATTTTTTATCAGAAAGTTTTCTCTTTAACTTTCTATAAATATTATAACATAATTTTTTAATAAAATCAAATTTTCATTTTCAAATTTTTAGAAAATTAGTAAACCAATAACTTTAGAATTGGATAGTTTAATTGATTTCGTTCCTTGTGCACCCTTTGTAAGAAGATTTACTTCATTAAGATTGATTTTTATTTGTGCATTTGACGATACAATTACTGTTTCCGTTTCATTTACTAGCGCGCCGAAGCCTATAAGGAGGTCATCATCATCATTAAGCTTATGTATTTTGCCGCCTTTAGTGCCACGACCAGTAACGTTAAAGTCTTTGATTGAAGTTCTTTTAATATAACCTTTTTCACTTATGGTTAAAAATTCTTTTGTATCAGCGGGTATTACTTGAGCGCAGACTAGATAATCGTCTTTATTCAACGTTATACCCTTCACTCCACGAGCCACACGTCCGATTGCGCGAATATCTTTGGTTTCGCACATTACGAACTGCCCGCGCGCAGTCAACATTCCTATTCGTTCTTCATTGAGGAATAGAATTGAGACAATTTCATCATTAGTATCGAGATTTAGTGCCTTAACTCCGCCTTTTCGTTTGATGTTGTATTCTGATAATTGTGATTTCTTTAAAATTCCATTTTTCGTCAGAAATATGATATAATTTTTCTGACGAGTTTTGTTTAAGAATACTAAGTTTTTGATTTGTTCATTTGGCCCAAGCTCTACTAATGATTCAATTGGTAGTACTGTTTCAAATTGTAAGGTTGAAGGACTGAGGTTGTAACAATTACCCTTGTTTGAAAACAAGAGAACCGTGTCAAGGTTTGTACCCGACGCAGTTGAAATTACATATTCACCCTTACTCATTTTGAACTTATTTCCTACACCACCGCGGCGCTGCGTGTAAAGTGTTGATACAGTCGTCACGTATATGTTATTTTGATTCGATAGGTTAATTAAAAGTTCATGTGTTTCTGTTGGTTCTTCATCTTCTTTTGAAATATTTAAAATTTGAGTTCTGCGAGAGTCGCCATATTTGTTGGCTACTTCATGCCAACCTTTAATGAGTTCATTATTGAATAATTCCTCATTTCTAATTATATTATATATGAAATTTCTTTCATTTTCAAGTTTTGTCTTTTCAGATTTTAATTTTTCTACTTCCAAGTGAGCCAACTTAGATAATTTCATATCGAGGATAGCTTTAGCTTGAACATCATCTAATTCATATTCTTTCACAAGACGCTGGCGCGCGATTGTAGATGAATCGGATGTTTTAATCAAGTGAACTATCTCATCAATATTGGCTAAACAAATTAATAGTCCTTCTATAATATGAAGACGCTCTTCAATTTTGCGTAGGTCAAATTCAAACCCTCTACGATAAACTTCTTTTTCATGGTCAATATGTGCTTGCAACATTTCTTTCCAAGTAAATGTTTTTGGAAAGCGTCCATGGTCAAGCATTGTGAAGTTGATACCGTAGTGAGATTGAAGTGAAGTATTCTTAAAGAGATATTTAAGAACTCTTGTTGGATTTGCTTTTTTGTTAAGATAAATTTTAATTAGTGGGGTTTCACCAGTGAGGTCGTTGAATCTATCAACACCTGGGTTTTCCTCGCTGTTAATAATTTCTTCTAGCTCGCCGCAGATTGTGTTGGTATAGACTGAATAAGGAATTTCTGTTACAATAAAACAGTTTTCCTTTTTGTCATAGTCTACAACACTTCTTAGCTTACAAGCGAACCCATTACCTTTTTTCATTGAGTTCTTTACATCATTCTCGTTAAGAAGTATTCCACCAGTTGCAAAGTCTGGTGCAATATAGATTTCATCAAAGCTACAATCTGGATGGAGCAGTAGATATTCAAGTACCTTATTCATTTCCTTTAAATTATATTGAGGAACCGAACAAGCCATTCCAATACCAATTCCCATTGTTCCATTACAAACATTAAAAAATCCTTTACTTGGAACTACAGCTGGATATTGCTGACTTTCATCAACACCATCACGCCATTCTTTGATTGTTTCTTTATCTATGTCTTTGAATATATATTCACCAAGAGCAGATAGCCTGCTCTTTGTATACCTCGCGGCTGCCCAATTTCCCGATGAAATCAATGAACCCGCATTACCTTTTACATCAATTAGTGGATAACGCATTGCAAAAGGCTGACCAGCGCGCATTATAATACCAAGACAAGAAGAGTCACCATGAATGTAGAAGGATTTCATAGCATCACCAATTGGACCAGTTGTAGGCTGGTGTGGTTTACTATGATAGTATTTGTTTTTGTACATACAATAAAGTATTTGACGTGCAGATGGTTTTAACCCATCACGCACATCAATAAGAGCACGGTTTTGTAGAACCGCGCCGCTGTATTGTATGAAAGATTCTTCTATAATCGGTTTTAAGTTACTCATCTACAAATTCTTCCTCATATTCATCCCACCAATGAACACCTATGTTTTCTTCTGAATATTCCATAAATGGCATATCATATTTACAAGTAAAAGGTTCATCTTCATTAGGGGTATAAACAAAATCACTATATTTTCTAGTATATGTGATTTCATTATCTTCACCTTGATAATGTTGAATTAACGTATATGTATAAAAATCATTAGTTAACAGCTCTGGTAAATGTTTTTCTACCCACTCTTTTGGTGCAGCAATGCAATAGTTCATAGACATATCTAATGGGCCGCAAACTACAACTAATTTGTTTTCTATGACCCAATCTTCATTACTAAAAAAACGTTCGTTGACAAGTTTACTATACTTATCTTCTAATGGATAATCTCTTCCACCAAACCAGTTATTAAAACTAAAATATACTATATCTTTCATTATTCTCTCACTTTCGAAAAATCCACTTTATCCATTATAAATTCTCTTCTTGGCTCGACATCTTCACCCATAAGCTGATACAACAAATCAATTGCGTCTTCATTCCACTCCATCACGTCCATACGCTGATGTTCTGGGTTAAACATTGAGTTTCTTGCTTGCTCTGCGTCTAATGCACCAAGACCTTTGTTTCTCTGAATATGACCTTTTATTTTGCCTCTAGCTTTATCCATTTCTTCCTCTGTAAAGTAATAAGTTTCTTTACCTCCACTTTCTACAATATAAAGTGGAGAACGAAGCCAACATAAGCGTCTCTCTCGTATAAAGTCGGGCGCGAGATATTGTAAGGCAGCCATTATCAAAAGACCTATATGGTAACCGTCTGAGTCAGCGTCTGTACAAATAGCAAGCTTTCCATATCGAAGTTTAGTTGGGTTGTATTTACCCGGAACTATGTTCATAGCACTAAGCAGAAGTTTAATTTCTTCATTGTTGAAGATTTTTTCTTCTGGGTTAGAAAGACAATTAATAATCTTTCCTCTCAATGCCATAATACCATATTTAGTATAATCTCTTCCCTGTGCGAGGCCGCCAAGAGCAGAATCACCTTCGGCAAGTAGGAGTATCGCATTTGGTCCAAGAAATTCTGCATCTTTTAGTTTATCCGACGCAAAAACCTTTTTCTTCTGATTCTTTTCAATTTCCTTTGATGCTTCAAGAACTTGCTTGCGCGCCCGCTCAGCTGCACGCTCAGCTTTTAATTCTTTAGTAAGCAACTCAATTATAGAATCAAATTCGCCAACATATCGGCGTGAAAAGTCATCAAGCATTTGACCAGTAGCTCGTTGTGCAAGTCCGCGCAACTCTGGATTGTTTACTTTTGTCTTAGTCTGATTCGCAAAAGAAGGATTTGGAACTTTACAATTTACAACATAAAATAATCCACTACGCGCGACCTCTGGACTAAACTCTCCTTTGAATTTCTTTTTGAAGAAATTTGTAATTGCAGTCTTAACACCAGTTAATGAAGTGCCACCCTCTACATTGGCAAGTCCATTAGTAAATACAAACCAATGTTCTTTTCGGTCAGCCGCCCACTGCATGGCAACTTCACATTCAATCCCATCTTCTTTAACTGAAATATAAAGTGGGGTTTTATGAATGGGTTTTTGAATTGAATCTTTTAAAAAATCTAATATTCCATTCTCAGACTTATAATTTATCAATTCATCTGTCTGTACATTATAAAGTCTAAATTCAACTCCTTTAGTTAAATAAGACCAATTACGACACATTTCTTTTAAATCATTAAAATCAATTTTAATTGGTTCAAGGTTGTAAACTTCTGGTGATGGTATAAAAGTTACAGTTGTTCCATGTTTTTTAGTTAAATTCTTCTTTATATAAAAATCAGTTTTAACCCCATCTTTTAATTCTAAAACCGCAACTTGCCCATCTCTCATAGAAGTTGCACAAAAATATGAAGCAGATAAGGCTACTCCTTTTGCTCCTATTCCATTCATTCCAGCCACATTTTGATAAATTTTTTCATCAAATTTACCACCCGTATGTGCCATTGTATAAATAGCTTCCATTGCTTCCGTTCCGTCCTCTCGAAGACCAAACGGAACGCCGCGAGCATTATCAGAGATAGTAACTTTATTACCATCAAGTTCAACGGAAATAGTATCACCAAACCCCATTGTCATTTCGTCTATTGAATTGGTAATAATTTCACGCACACACTGAAGCACGCCTTGGTTATCAGCACTTCCCATGTACATTGCAACACGTTCTCTTACAGCATCTCGGAAGCTTAACGTTTCTATATCTTTTGCTGTATATTCCATTTATTCCTCTATTGTATTTATATTATCCCATATAGCAGTACCATGAATATCAAAAGTGCAATTAAGCTCATCTTCGGTATAATCACCGTCTTCGTCTTCTTCAACGAGTAACTTTAAAGCAATATTGACTTCTTTAGGCAACCATATTGAATAACGCTTACCATTTTTATATAATACTTCTATTGATTCAATTTCTTTACTTCTATCAAATAGTTTCATTTGACTCCTTAATTGTAGTTCTTACGTTAATTGGGGCGATATACTCTGGGTTAACATTAGGTGGCACATATTTGTGCGCCGGCCGCCATCTCCAGCCATCTTTCCATATGAGGAAGTAAGTTTGTTGAAGACCATCATAAAAATTAACCGCAAGAACCGTATCTATCTCACCCGTATCTATACGTTTAGCTTTAAACATTAGCCGATTACCTCAAACTGGTCTACCCCTGGGATAAGGGCACAGCCGCCCCATGAACCATGGATTTGTCCTATATCATCAATTATTCTAACAACTCCTTCCGCGCCAGTATATTGTGGCTCCCCGTCCATATAAATAATTCTAATTTTATCTCCAACTTTTACATCCATTTTGTTTCTCCTTATAGAAACCACCATTTTCGTTCTTTGGCAAATTTTACCTGTGCTTTCATAAATCTTACATTTTCTTCCATTTGTTTAAGTAATTCGTCGAAGTGCGCGCGGTCAAAAGTAAAGGTTATAATTTCACCAGTTGACTTAGATACAAGTAATACATCATAGTATGATTCACCATCATAACCTATTCTCTCATCTGCGACTTCAAAATCAAAAAATTTAGAAACATCAATTAACATATTTTTCTCCTTTCTTATCTCTATATTATAATTATATCATATTTTAATAAAAAAGTCAAATTTACGCTCGGCCGCGAAAGTGCATATGAAATTGATTAAAAATTTACTTATATAGGGAATGATTTTATAGGAGGTAATATAATGACTAGAGAAGATATTATAAATTATGTATTAGAAAGCCCTAGTAATACAAATAAAGCTGTATTAAATTCAATGCTTAATACAGTAATTCAAAGTGAGTCTGAAGCTTCAGAAGAACCAACTAATATTATAATGCCTGCACAATATATAGTAGTGACTGATTCAGCTGTAGAAGTCCAAGATGTTGATATGTCTACTCTTACAGATAAAGAAAAATTATTATATAGAGTTTTAATAGTTGATACAGAAACACAAACCTTTACCATTCATTATGGAGATGGTGAAGCTCATACAACTATTGATGAAATAACTGGAGTAGTTCATGAGGAGCCGTTATATATAACAATTAAAAAAACTGATGACGTATGGACTGCGCGAGTTACTGATGGTTCTAGTATTGTGGCTGGTAATTATGTAATAGAAATTTTAAAATCAGATGTTTTATCTATTGCTGCTGTGATACCAAGAGAAGAGTAATGCAAAAGTGTATATGTAAACATTTAAAATTTTACTTATATAAAGAGAATAGCTATTTTTTATATAAGGAGGTATATACCTAATGAGATTTAGAAATATTATGGAGTATGTTCAAGAGACTCCGGGCAACACAAATCCAGCAATCCTTAAACAAATGGTAGATGAATATGTTGCAACACAAAATAATGAACTTGCTGCTTATACAATCGATGCAGATATTGCTGATTCTGTTGATTTACTCGGTAAGAAGGCTTCTGACCTTCAAGAAGGAGTATTCATTGTTGATGGTAAGGTATTTGGAACATTAAAGTATGTAACTGAATATACTGGATTCTCTGGACGCGCAGATGAACAGCAAGGGTATTATTTAGCTTTGCATTATGAGTGTGAAGATGCTGATTCTATTAAGGTAAATGGAGTTACACTTGATTCTGACGGAATTCATATTCTTATTATTAAGAAGAGGGGCGGAAAAGTTAAGGTTGAAGTTAGTAAAGATGAGGATACTTTCTCTGAATATATTGATATCAGTGCCTTAAAGTATGAGTAGGTAAAAAGAGATAACTAAGATAGTGTAATTTAAAAAGACGGGTTTGACCCGTCTTTTTTATTGCTTATTCTTGTCCTGGATTATCATTTGCTGGCTCTTCAGAATTTTCTTCATTAGCATGTTCTTTAATCCATTCAACATCAGATTCTTCTAACAAACCAGCAGCCACCGCATAATCCCAATTCATTTCTTCATCAGTTACAAACTGTTTAAGAATACTTGGATTATCAATACTAACCATCATTTTAGCTTTAACGTCTTCAGTACTCATAGCAAGTAAATCTGCAATACGAGTATTTTCTTTTGATTTATCAATAGCCATTGCTTACCTCCTTATAAATCATTCTCGTTTATAAGTAAACTTTTAAGGCAATAAATCTATCAATTCACCAAACTCGTTCCATTTATATGCAAACGTATTTTCATATTCTTCTATTATACTACCATCTTTATCAGCAATAGTAATAGTTCCTTCTAATATAACCTGTTTAGGTTCAAAATGTATTGTTGCTTCCATAACTTCTACTCCCAACTAAATGTTTTTGTTTTAGCTTTCTTTTTCTTCGGCATACGCGCCCAAATTAGAAAATCTTTTGCTCGCGTTGCTGACACATAGCAGACTCTAGCCTCATCATCGTTGTAGGCTCGGATATTATAAGAAAGAACGTATGGAGCTTCCAAACCTTTTGCACTATGGACTGTCAATACTTTTATAGTATTTTCATTCATTTTTTCTTCTATTTGCGAGTTGGTAAGCTCTGATTGTTTAAAAGTATCAGTTGGTACGCCTCGTTTTTCAAATAGAATTTTAAATAGTTCTACATCCGCATTAGTACGACAAAGTACAAACCAATCCTTCCATTTACCTTTTAATCTATCATTGTTTATTAATAATGATTCAACCGCTTCATCTGGTGTATAATTGGCTTCTAATACATGATAACGATATCCATCTATTGGTTGTCTTGTTGCAATAGAATCATCTTCATAATTTGGTCCCAAACGATATAGAAACTTTTTTGCAAATCGTAATATATCTGGAAGATTCCTAAAATTTTCATGCATCGAATATACAGTTACTTCTGGGCGATTAGCAAGGTCAATTAGATACTCAGGATTCGAACCATTCCAAAGATAGATGCTCTGCTTTATATCTCCACAATACATGAAATTTTTTGGATGTATCAATTCAAAAAATTCAAATTGCGCTTCAGTTGAATCGTTTGCTTCATCTAATAGCAAATAATCAACTTCTTTTATACAATCTAAATTTTTCTTTATCTCTTCAAATAAGTCATCAAATCGTTCTTCGTTAAGTATGTTTGTTATATCAACTGCACCACCACGCAATAAATAGCTACAATAAGAATGCACAGTTCCAATGAAGAGTCCATTTGGAAATCCTAACCTCTCATACATAACTGAGGCAGCATTATTTGTAAATGTAATAGCTACAATTTTAGACGGGTCAACACCTTGTTCTAATAAATATTTAATTCGTTCAACTATTACACGACTTTTTCCACTGGCCGCGGAACTCATTACTAACACTTTTGGTTTGTCTGTTGTTACAATTTGCTCTTGAATTTTTGTTAAATTAGTCATAAGGTTTCTTCTCCTTCGCTTTCGCGTATTTTATTATTTATCCACTCTAATATTATATCTTCATCATAATTATCTTTGTTTAATATTAGTAATGGAATATTGTTTTTCTTACAATAATCTATTTTTTGTTTATCTGTTATTTCTCGTTGTATCTTTCCAAAATCGGTATCTATATAATGTTGAATACCATTGTATTCTATAAGACCAATTAATTTATTATTATAAAAAATACCGAAATCAAATAGTAATACGCCTCCTTGAGGACCTCTTAAATCTTTAAAATTATATTGCTTTATATAATCAATTTGATTATCACTTAAAAGATTAGCTATTTGATATTCTCCTCTACTTTTAACACAACCACAAGACCGCGTAATTCCACTACGTAATGCATTACCTCTAGTAACTATTTCTGTACCGCAATCACATTTACAACGCCAATGTGAACCTTGAATATCTTTATACTCCAAATTCAAAACCGTCAGTTTTCCATACCGTTTGCCAGTTTCATCCTGCCAAACTGCTTCTGTAATTGTTTCTTTGTTTCTACATCCACAAGAAGTAGTGGTTCCATATCTTAAATTAGCACTTCTTACTTTTAATATTGTTCCACATTGGCATTTGCAAGTACAATAATTAGTATCATCTGTATCAATTACTGTTAAATAGGTAAAAACATCACCAATCTTTACTTTTCTTGGCAATTCGGGGTTATGTTTTTTACAACCACATGATTTTTGTGTAGTGAAACAGGTTGAACGAACCACTATATAGTTACCACATTCACATTTACATAACCAATCTGTACCTTTTCGTCCTTCTACATGAACTGGGAATAACCAAGTTAATTGAAAGTTTTTTCTATTAGTTAAGTCTTTCATTCTTGGAACTAATTCTCGCTTAGTCCATCGTCGTCCTTTACAATCTATTCCTTCTCTCATTTCTTCTCCTTGTCCTATCGGACTTCACTTTCGTGAAAATATTTAATTTATTTATTTTTTATCGCCAGTAACACTGTTTAATCCATAAGTTTTACTGTCGTAAAAATCAATATAATATGATTCGCGTTCTCTTAATTTATCTTTTGGAACTTCTTCAAGTAGTTCAAATGTAAAGTTTTCTGGTCCGTCGCTTCTCATAACTCTATGGAGTTGGGAAGAAGCAAGTGTTCCGACTCCTAAAGCTGATTTGACGTGTTCTTGCCAACGTTTATCAACTGAAGTCGTTTGTCCTATATATATCTCATTAGTTTTTAATCGTGTAATTTTATAGACACCGCTTACATCACCATTTGTAAGAATGCGCTTACGTAATTCTGCAAGTGGTTTTTGATAGTAACCCGTCCATATAACTTTGTTAATTGCTTCTGGATGACGTAAGCGCGGAGTAATTGAACGAAGTAATTCAATGTCATTTGAGTCATCTGGGTTAAGTTGTATTCTGAAAAAGTCTTGTTGTTCTTCAAGTTTTTTCTGACGTAGAATCTCTTCGTTGATGGCGGCGCGCTTATTACGTTCTTCTTCTAATTCTGCCCTAATCGTTTCAATGTCTGCTTGCATTTGTGCCTTTTGAGCAATATAGGCATCTACATGATTATTAAAATCGCTATTGGCTTGAAGTTCTTTTTGTTTTAATATCTGTTCAATTTCTGTTCGTTTACGTTGTTCGTATTCTGCGGCCGTACCATCAATTTCTTTCATTTTACCTTGACGATATAAGTCTAAGTCTTGGTTTACTTCATTATATCGTTTTTCTTTTTCTTTTAACTTTGTTTCTAAGTTTTGAAGTTTCAATTCAGACTCGCGCTTTTGAAGTTCATAGTTTTGTTCAATTGACTTTTGTCTTAAAGCAATTTCTTTTTCTCCGAATTGTAAACGCTCTTTTAATTTTTGTTCTTGGTTGTCCCATTCTTCTTTGAAGTATTCTTTTAACTCATCCTTTCTTAATACTTCAATTTTATGTTTATCTAATATTGTTTTTTCTAATGTTTTTGTTGTTTGTTTATTCTTTTTTATTAATATAGCAATGATAAGAATACTTACAATAAGAAGAATTAATAAATAATAAATATTGATAAACATACAAATTCCTCTTATATAATATATATATATTTTTCTTATTTTCTATATTAATTATATCAAATTTTTTGATGCTTCGTCAAATTTTCAAAGCGTTTGAAATTTGAACCAATCTTTATCATTTTTCCAACGGTCTTTTGCTCTGTATTTGTCTTTGAACAGGTCGTGCGCGGTCGTAATTTTATCGAGTTCCCAATAGGGAATTATATAAAGCGGGATATTGTGAGAAAGACAGTAACTAATTTTACAACGGTCGCGTTCTTGTGCCTTTAGAAAATCTTGTCGTGAATGATAGAACTTGCTTATTGGTTGGTAATGCTGTTCGCCTTGGTATTCGACAACACAAAAATTCGACTGGCCGCGGCGTATACAAAAATCAAAACGATATGACCCATGTTTTAAATCTCCAAATCGTTTTTCTCTTTCAAATTTATATTGTTCCTTCTTCAAAAGACCAATTATTTTCTCTTCACCTTTACTTGTTTTCATAACTAAAACCTCCGTTCATAAAAAAGTAGAGATTAATATACCAATCTCTACTTAGTTGTAGAAGAGACGGATTATGTCCATCTTTTTTAAGAAAGGGAGGAAACGAATATGACATTACATGAAATAATCGTTGCAGCTCAAGATGGGCTAATCGGATTAGTTGTTGTGCTGCTGGGATTGATAAGATTGCCTAAGGTTGATTTGAACTTATGGTCACTACTCGCTAGAGCCATAGGACGCTCAATGAATAAAGAGGTTGTTGAAAAAGTTAATAAAATAGGTAGTGAGTTAGATACTCACATTAAAAAAACTGAAGAAGTTCGTATTAGACAAGCTCGTCAACGTATCTTACGATTTAGTGACGATATAATGCTTGGAAGAATTCATTCACAGGAACACTACAACGATATATTAGATGATATTGATTTATATGAAGATTATTGTGATGAGCATCCGGGTTTTATTAACAACAAAGCAGAAATTGCAATTGACGTAGTTAGAAAAACCTATCAAGAGCATTTAAACCATCATAGTTTTTTGACTTATAAAGAACGATATTAATTTTTATTGGAGGAGAAAATGCTTTATATAGATGAAGACCAAAACATTTCATTAACAAGAGGAGACACTGGAATTTTCCATATAACTCTTCAAAATAAGGATGGCGAAGCATATACTCCTCAAGAAGGAGATAGTCTTCGTTTTGCTCTAGGTAAAAGCTGGGGTAGAGACACATTATTTACTAAACCAATTCCACTTGATACTTGTACTTTGGAAATTGAACCACAAGATACAAAGAATTTGGACTTTAAAAAGTATAAGTATGATATTGAGCTTACTGATGCGGCGGGCCATGTAACTACAATATTATTAGGGGAATTTAAAATTGATTATGAGGTATATTAATGGCTACTGGTATTGTAGAGGTTGGAAATTTAAAAGCAACCATCTCAGGAGAAACTCAGTTAACCGGAGTGGTTGAGCCTCGTGTTATGCTTCGTGGAGAAGTGGGAATACCAAGAGTTACTGAAGTTACTTACGCCGCAGGTAATGGAATTGTAATTGAGAATAAAGTGATTTCTTTAGATGATTTGATTTTAGATTGTGGCACTAGTACCACAGTGATATAGGAGGATGGTATGAGTGCAACGATAAATCCAAGGATTCAATTAAAAAGAGATACTACTCAGCATTGGAATGAAGCGTTGGGTTTTATTCCTTTAGAGGGTGAGATTATTATTTATAACGATTATAGAACGGTACAAAAGGAAATTGATGGAGTTGTAAAAACTGTGAATATGCCAGCTATTAAGGTTGGTGATGGAATGGCTTATGTTCAAGATTTACCTTTTGTGAATGAAGAATTGCGTGACCAGTTATTGAATCATATCGAAAATCCAGACATTCATGTAACTCTTCAAGAAAAATTATTTTGGAATAATAAGTTGAATGTTAATGACGCGGCCGAGCTAGTGGATGGTGCGTTAATTTTAAATAGAAATTAAAGGAGATTAAAAAATGGCATATGTAGATAATAATACTCCGGTTATTGAGAAGATTACGTTGCCTTCTGGTAATAGTTATTGGATTGCAGACCGTGAGATTAGAGATGTTGTTGATACATTAAGTCAGACCATTGCTGGCGGCGTTTCATATAATGTTGGTTGGGATGGAACATCTGAACCAGTTGTGGGTAATATACCAGCGGGAGTTGAGGTTGAATATCAAGGACAGACTTATACTGGTACACTTGTTGCGAATAATGCAGCGCCGGGCGCATTTTACTTGGTTAAGTCTAGTACACAGACAGATATGGATGTGTATGATGAATATGTGCCGGTCGGTGAGGCTGGAAGTAAAACTTGGGAACTTATTGGTAATACTCAAGCAGATTTGAGTGATTTGGTCACAGCGGTTTCACTTACTAAGCAAACCGATACAGTAATTGGTAGTGATGCAACTTTCACAATTACTCAACCAACAGTAGCCTTAGCAACTGGCGCAACAGCTGGAGAAGGAGTAGTTAGTGTTGCTACGGGTATTTCAAGTGCAAGTGCTTCTGGTGGCGGCGCGGCTTGGAACTCAAAGGATTCTAAGACAGTTATTACTTCATACCCTGGAGTTACAGGTAGCGCAGCTAGTTCAGTTACACCAACTACAAAAAAATTAGCTACTACTACAGTTACTGGGGTTAGTGGAAGTACAACTCCAAGTGTAGTTCAGGGTAGAACTTCACAAACAACTGCTACTGGTGAAGCAACAGCAAGCACAACTAATACAGATTGGTTAAAGGGCGTAAGTGTTACAAATAAGGTGCTTACATTCGGTGCAGCTACACCAGCTACACAGACTACATATAGTGCTAATGCACCGGGAACTATTACAGTTCCTACCGCAGCAAGTAGTGCAACTACTGTTGCAACTGGTGCAACAACTACTACTGGTAGTGGTGCGGATGTGGTTACAGATGTAGAGGTTGGAGATACAGTTACTGTATTAACTGGGTTGGGTACTCCTAATACAGCAACAGTTGTTGGTACTTCAGCTACATTTACAAATACACAGCCTACTATTACAGTTACACCAAGTACTACTAATATTAAGGCTACTGCAAGTGGTGCAAATACTGCTTGGAACAATAAGGATTCAGTTACTGTTCTTAAGAGCACAACTGATGTTGAAGTTACAAAGGGTTAATATAGATTTACAAGTTGTACGTATTCTGCGCGCGGCCGGTGATGTTTGTGCGTCATCGGCCGTTCTTGCACATACAAAGACGACCGCGCGCAGTATAAGTATGACGAATACGTACAAGGAGTGAAAAGGATATGGCTGATATTAGTCAAGTTAAATTACCGAATGGTGATACTTATAATCTAGTTGATGAGACTAGTGGATATATAAAAAATTATACAGAAACAGACCCAATATTTAGTGCTTCTGCCGCGAGTGGAATTACAGCGACGGATATAAGTAATTGGAATGGGAAGAGCAGTACGGATGAGAAGGTAAAATATACACCATTAACTGGTACTGATACTAATGCATATGGTATTTTATTTGCGCAAAATAATGGTAGTACCGAGCAAACCACTACTGTGTATTCTGGACGTGTAAGATTCACTCCTTCTGAAGGTAAAATTTCTTATTTTAATGGAAGTGGGTCACGGGTTGGTTATTTATCATATAAAGAATTAAAATTAGCTTCTGATGCATCGACATATAGTGGGTCTTTAAATGTAACTAATCTTACTAGTAGTAGAACTTACACTTTACCAGATAAAACTGGAACAATAGCCTTAACCTCTGATATTCCAGATACATCTTCTTTCTTAACTTCTGAAACTGACCCTGTATTCAGCGTGAGTGCGGCTGCAGGAATTACGGCGACAGACATAAGTAATTGGAATGCGAAGGTTAGCGATGATAAGACTTGGAATGGGGTTACATTAAATAAAAGTATATATGGTCAAAATTCTGATAAGTATATTCCATTTATTTCTGGCTCTAGTAGTAGTGGAACTACTGCTTATTATACAAAAAGTACGGCCACTCCTACTGCAGGTTATATTGCACAATATGATAGTAATTCATATCTTTACTCTACAACCCCATCTGCGAATGACAACTCAACAAAGGTTGCAACAACGGCATATGTAGATACAGCAATTCCAAAAGTATATAGTTCAACAAACACAGGTGGCTATCTCACAATGGCAACTTTACCAATATATGACGGGACGGTGGTATAAATGAGTACAACAGTAACATATAAAGGTAGTACTCTTACTACCGTTAATAATCAAACTCGCACTTTAAAAACTGCGGGTAAGTACATGGAAGGGGATGTTATTTTAACTGACGTTACCGAAAGTGGGAGTGGTGGTTATGTAACACAAGACCAAGATGGATTTATCGTACTTCCGTCAACAGGCGGCGGTAGTGGTGGCGGAGCACAGGAACTCACTGGAACTTTTACGGGCAATGGCGACATTTCGGTGCAAATCCCTTGCAGTTTCGCACCAAATTTGATTTATGTATACGGTGACTTGTCAGGGGATGTCACGCTCCGAGGTGTGATTTCGATTACGTTAATCAAAGACACTACACTTTATCTAACTGCGGATACGTCTCAATCATCAACCTCAGAGAATCTTGTGGCTATAGCACATGGGTTTAGCGGGTACAACGAATCAAACTCTTCAGCCCCACATGCAACGTATTCAAATGGGGTTCTGACTATAGATACTGGCGAAAACACAAGTTCCAAGCGTTTCGCTTCTGGTATAACTTATAACTATAAGCTGGTTGGCCTGACACTGCCAAGTTCAGATATTCCTCTTAATACGCAGTTGATTGACTTCACAAAGACCACAAATGATTACGTGGTCAATTCAAGCGGTAATGTAGTAGCTGAACAATGGTATTCTGTATCAGACTATACTGAGATAGACCCATCTATGACGTTCTCGTATAGCGGATGTTATTGGTTCTATATCGGCTTCTATGATGCAAGTAAGAATACTATAAGCGCATTAAATATGAATAGCGACGGCACACAAAGATCAAACGATACTAACTATTGCGATGGCACGCTAACGCCTGCAAAGATACCGTCCAATGCTAAATATGTCCGCATTACATCAACGTATAATCCTGATAGCACGATTCTGTCGCTCATAAGGACAGCATAAAGGAGGTAAACTATGGCATTAGATACATTAGAAATATTTGGTGATGAGTTTACCAATGTAGCAGGCATCAAAGCTACAGACTCAAATAGTGGTACAAAAGTCTATATTAGACCGCAAGGCACTAAAAATATAACGCAGAATGGAACAAGCATTGATGTCACGGAATATGCATCAGTCAACGTAGCTGTTGATGGTGGTGAGTATACACGTACAGTGATCGCTCCACAGCAAAATATCACTACGAATATCGCATATTCAAGAGGATACGCAGGCGGAATCGCCAATTATACTGAAACGCCCGTGGTCGGCGATATGTACCTCGTCACCTTTGATGGCACGGAGTATGTCTGTGAAGGTTTCCTAGGTGATTCCACGGGATACGTCATAGGAGATTATAGAATCTATACTACGACTACTGTAATGCAGTATATGACAGTACCATTCGCTTGTGCGTACTACTCAGATACGGGGTATGCTCTTGTTACAAGAGATACGAATACCCACACGTTAAAGATTGAAAAACTTGAGTTTGTAGAGGACGGCACGACACTAATAAGCAAGAATATCACAGCTAATGGTACATACAATGCTTCAAGCGACAGCGCAGACGGATATGCAAGCGTGACGGTCAATGTGTCAACGGGTACGCCAACAATTCAATCGCTGACTGTAACACCGTCCACAACACAGCAGACATTCAATGCTTCAGGGGTGGATGGATATAAACCAGTAACTGTTGAGGCAATGCCCGCAATGACACTTCCGACTACTGCAGCATCTTCTGCTACATCTGGTTATACTTCAAAAGCTACGATTGGACGTAGCACCGCGGCCCAGTATATAAATATACCACCAGGGTATAATAGTACCGGTGCATACTATGTAATTAGTGCGGTGGCTAATGGTAGTGCGACCGCGCCTGCTTCAATCAGTGGCACGGCCGCGAGTGTAAGTACGGGGACTAATACATTGACACTTACAAAGACAGTTAGTGTAACACCAACAGTAAGTGCAGGTTATGTAAGTTCAGGAACTGCAGGTAATAGTTCTGTTAGTTTAACCGCTTCTGTTACAACAAAGGCAGCAGCAACAATTACACCGACTACTACAAACCAAACAATTGCAGCTGGTACATATCTTACTGGCGCGCAGACAATTGTAGGAGATGCAGACCTTGTAGGAAGCAACATACTTTCAACTGCAAATATTTTTGGGGTTCAAGGAACTGTTGATTTCATAGATGTATATATCCGTAGTGCTGCACCAACTTCTTCAGTTGGTAGTGACGGTGATATATATATTCAAGAATAGGGGGTGAGTTATGTCTAAAACGATAAACGTACAAGATACTTACACTTCTAATACAGTTAGTTTTGACTCAACGAACTCCAATTATGCTTCTGTAGTAAGTGGTTATCCAATAGAAAATGGTATTGGTGATGGTAGTGGTACATATGCAGGTTTTGTACTTGCGACTGGTTCTAGTGCCGTCACCAACATATACTATAATTTTAATTGTAGTGGCATACCATCGGGCGCGACGATTACATCTGTATCATGTCGCGCGAGGGCATCAAGATCATCTACAAGTTCAAACTATATTGCAAGTGCATATTTACAACTTTGTACTGGTACAACTACAAAGGGTTCTCAAACAAGTGTTGCAACAACAACTGCAACATACTTTGATTTAACCCCTGGTACCTGGACACTTGCAGAACTTCAAAATGCAAAAATCAGATTTCAAGGTACAAGAGGTACTCGTAGTACTTCATCAACTTCTTATTCATTAAGATTTTTCGGAGCAGTTTTAACAGTTGAATATAGTTTTCAAGGCATTGCTTATACTGTTACTGCTACTAGTTCAGTAACTGGTATTACAACAGACCCAATAACACAAGATGTAATTGCCGGTGAAGATTGTGAAGTTATAATTAATGCTAATTCAATTGATGATTTAGAAATTACTGATAATGGTAATGATATTTCTAATTTACTAGTACGCCATCATGTAGATACTGGTGGTACAGTAAGTCAAGCACCAGCATCATATACTACATCTGGTTCAATAAGCGGTACTCGTTATCAAGGTGCGATAGGACATACGGTAGAAAATCCCGGAACACAGACGGGTAATGACTATTGCTCATCAAGTGGTTCAACTGCAACAATTTATTATAAATTTGATTTTAGTAGTATACCAGAGAATGCGACAATTTCTTCTATGAGTGTTCAGGTTTATGGACACTTAGAAAGTACATCACAATCTAATGAAGTCGCACGATTAAACACATATTCTGGTACTACGGCAAAAGGTACACAAACCGAGTTTACTTCAACTTCAAATCAAACAGTCACAATTACACCAGGAACATGGACGACCGCGGAGTTGCGTAATGATCCGCGTGTTGGTTTTACAATTGGTTACTATGGAGGTCTTGTTACTGGTATTACTTGGTCTGTTACATATGCTGTGCCAAGTAGTGGCTATGATTATTACTATGTATATTCTATTGAAAACATTGCGGCTGACCATACAATTTTAATTGAAGAGGCTGGCGCATTTGTACCACCGGAAGAAGACCCAACATATAACTATTATCCAATTACAATTTCTTCTATCAATGCACTTACTAGTCCTGGTAATGGTACAACACGTGTGCAAGAAGGTACAAATCAAACTATCACAATAACTCCAACCGACCCGCAACTTACATTGGCTCTTGATAATGGAGTTGATATAACAAGTCAGTTAGTTGGTGGGACACCAACAAATACATATACAATTACAACACAGGTCAGCGGCGCATCATATGGATTTAGCTTAAATAGTTCAACTGGCTATTATGTTTCTACTAATAATGGCGTATCTAAATCCGCATCGGTTGCTCGCTTAAATATGGATTTTGAGAGTGATTGTCTTGTAACTATCCAATATATAAACTATGCCGAAGCTTCATATGACTATGGTATGTTTGGTAAGTTGGATACAACAGTAGCGACAGATGGATTAACCGCGAATAGTTCTACTGGTCAATCGACCCCATCAGACTCGACTTCTAATTATCAAATACCAATGTGTAGTAATAGTTCAACGGCACAAACAGTATCATATCAAGTTTCAGCTGGTGAGCATTTTATTGATATTAAATATGGTAAAGATGATGCTTCAGATGCAAATAACGATTCACTTCAGTGGAAGGTTTTAAGTGTAGAAGCCACAAGTGCAGGTGGAGATTATACATATACACTTACTAATGTAACTCAAAAGCATAGCTTAATTTTTATATTTGGTAATGTAAGTTATTATTTTATAACATCTAATGGTACTAATAGTAAACTATTTCCAGATGGCCAAGTTGTAAAATTAGCGGGTGATTCATATCGTTTAGTAATTGTGCCAAATGATTCAACTGCTACAGTTTCATTAGTAGATAATAATGTTGATCGAACAAGTCAACTTCAATATGAAGAAGGGGAAGATAGATATGGTAATACAGTAGTAAATTATATCTATTCTCTTTCAAATATTGCTGCCGCGCATACAATTAATATAACTTGTTCTTCGGCGGCGCAGACTAAAATATATATAAAAAGAAATGGTTCTTGGGTTCAATGCTCAAAAGTATTTTTAAAGGTAAATGGTTCATGGGTTGAACAATCAACTTCAACTTGGTCCACTTTACTTGACCCAAGCGACAATTATAGAATTGTTACTTAAAGAAACTGAAGATGACTCTGATAAAATCCACTTAATCTATGAAGATTGAGTGGTTTTTTATTGACCAAAAGGAGAATTAGAAATGGAGCAAAAAGGAGATTTTTTAGGGTTTAAATTTGATAATAAACACTCTTCTGACCTTAATATAGTTCGTACAAGCGATGGAGATAGGTTTGAAGAGCAAATTATACCAGAGGTTAAAGATATAGCTGTTGAAGTTCCTGGCATGGATGGAGAGTATTATTTTGGTAGTACTTATGGTCCACGTTCATTTGATATTTCAATTGCTTATGACCATTTAACTCAAGAGGATTTTAGAAAACTTAGAAGAATATATGGATGTAAACACATCGGAGAATTAATTTTTGATGAAGCTCCATATAAAAAATATTTGGCAAAAATTGAAAGCCCAATTGAACTTTCTTATATTTGTTTTGATGAGCAGAAAAAAGAGCTGACTAATTTTGATGGCATATATGGTCAAACGACCGTGATGCGGCCAGCTGAAGGTACGGAACGTATCTATAAAGGAGAAGGTAAACTTACTTTTGTTACTTATTTTCCTTTTGCAAAGTCATGCTTTAAAGAACTTCCATCAGAATATGAGAATAGTGATTGGGTTATTTCTAGTGGAATTTTATCGTCGACCGATAGAGAAACAAATAATATTGATGTAAATATAAATGGTACAATAAAAGTATATAATGCTGGTGACGCTCCTACTGGCTTTCGACTTTTCATTCCTAAGGGGCAGACAAATCAAATTTCATCGGTATCATTATCATATAAGTCAAAAGCATCTCTGTCTGTTCCGACGGCTCAATTAATAATTAATCCAATTACTTTAACAAATACTGAAGTTGGTTATGTAATTGATACTAATAGCGGTTTAATCAATGGAATAACTAGTTATTCTTTAGACGCAGGAAATGGTTCTTTTATAACTTCAGGTAATATATATAATAGCGCAGTAGAAAGTGGTTACTTCTTTAAGCTTGAGCCAAACGAAGATGTGACAAATACTGGTGTTATAGAAATAAGCGGCGGCGAAGGAGCGCAAATCTTTTACGATTATTTATACTTCTAGGAGGCTTAAATGGGTGAGCTATTAATAAAACCATATGAAATTTCCGTTTGGGAAGATAAACTCACCCAAAACGGATTTGAAGAAACAAAACTGGCAGTCATTGGTTCAGATACAATGAGCGGGCCTAATAAAGTATATGACCCAGTTTTTACAAAAAATACAAATGGAGAAAAGACGCTAACATTTTCTCTTAAATATAAATATTTTGACCCATATATTGGAAATGCAGAAGTTGTCAATCCTTTTGCGGCACTGTTATCAAATGAGCGAAAAGTTAAGCTTAAATATGGCAAAGATGAAGAAGGAAAAGACCAGTGGTACGAGTTTATTGTTAAAGACCACACGGAATCAAACGAAGAATATACTTGGACTTATAATTGTACTGATGCATTTGTTCTTGAGCTTTCAAAAAATGGGTATAATATTGAATTTAGTGCAGACTTAGATAACAATCATGGTACTGCGCGCGAGCTTGCGAAGAAAACTCTTGAAGACACAGATTGGAAGCTTGGTGGAGTTGATTTACTAAAACAATTGGTTGAAGAACCAATTTATAAAGCTACTTTAGTTTCTAAAACTGGCATTGAAATTATCAATGCAAGTGAGGATGGAAAGGCGATTCCAGACGCTGGCGCGCAAGTGTACGTATTTTACAGCTACGTAAAAAATCAGAATGGAAAATTTGTACAATTCATTGTTCGAGATAATTCGGCTTATACAATTGATAGTAAAAATGTAATTACAGCTACTAATTATCGTATTACTACTGATTTAATTTTTAGAGATAATGGGTTTTATTTAGGTAATGCTGAAACTCCTATTCTTTCACTCGGTGAAATAGAAACTCAATTTCATGCTAATCGCTTAGCTTATGGTCAGCTTACAACTTATGACCCTATAATGGGGCATACAGTTGACCGCTATAGAATTAATGATACAAACGGGCGCGAAGTATATAAATATACAGACTTTACATATACTACTTCTACTATAGTAATGAACTATGTTGCGAATGGAGATAACTTTAATGCATTAGAAGATGGTTCATTACAAGGCTGGAATCCATATGTAGACGTGGAAGATGGTGATAATGTCAGAAAGTTAGAACTTGTAACTAGACCTGAACTTGGCACTAATAAAAAATTAGCTGATGTTAGTTTACTTTCTCAAATTGAAGGATTTTTAAAAGCTACTTTTAACGACGTAAAGAAAGTAAACGGTAATAAAACCTATAATCTTATTTGTAATAGTGGCATTGAAGATAACGCTTCTTATGTACAGTCAATCGCCGCGGGTGACCAGTTCGTATTTAGATGGCGCGCGGGCGTAGGAGAACTTGATAATTTAACATCTTACAAAGGATTAAGAGTTTTAGTAGCTAAATATGAACAAGATACACCAACCAGATATGGATATTATTATAAGCATGTAGACCCAGATGATGTAATTATTGAGTTTGATTTTTCTAATATTGCTAATATTAATCCAGACTATAATTATATTACTGGCGGAACTTTAGCTGATGTTGTAGATGAAGAGACGCAGCAACCTACTGGCAAAAAGAACTATGTAATTGATGATGTTCCGCAAACTCCTTCTACTAAATATGTATATAAAGTTGGTAATGTTAGTTATGTATGGGATGGAGAATTAAGTAATTTTTATGTGCTTAATGAACAGACTAGTACATATGTAGATGAAGATGAGCAAACTCATATTTATCTTCCTTACTATTATGTATTGGGCACAGCTGTAAAATCTTTATCTCAAAAAGAGATAAATGACCCTGAAGATAAGAAAAAGATTGGTATTTTCTTTTATATAGATGAACAGTTAACTGAGCCAGTGGAGATTACTCGTATTCTTAGACGAGAAATACCAGTTGAACCTGAACCAGTTGAACCTGAACCAGTTGAACCGACCGAGCCAACAGATGAGGATGAAGACGAAGAAGAAGAAACTCCAACTATTCAAATAATTCATCAAATAACCGAAACAATTGAACCAGTTCATGGTACTTCAATAAGTTTTAGTTGTGGAAACTTTAGTTATAATTGGACTTCAGGTGTTGAAGATAGCGAAGATGATATAGTTATAGAAAGAGATACTTATGAATTCACTTATAATTCAAGTAAAGGACTTATTACTTTTAGTGATAGTAGTGAAGAAGGAATAATGTCCTATACTGTTAGTTATACTAAACTATCTTCAATTTACATACAAGACGTACAATTAACTCGTTATATACCAGATGTTGGCACCGAGCCTGTAAAACCAATTTTGGTAGGAAATGTGCCAACTGCCACATCTAATCCAACAGATTACTACTATTTAAAACCAGATGATGGTATGGAAGCTGACGATATTATCACTTATACTCAACCAAGTGAGTTAATAGCTGATTTGGGTATTCAAGGTGGTTCATTGGTACCATTATATAATAGTAGCTCTGAAAAGAATTTATCTATTAGTGTTTCTCAATCAAATTGTTTTAATATATTACAAACAATAGCAGAAACATTTGAGTGTTGGATTGATTTGGTTGTCGAACACGACGCGGCCGGTAAGATTTTGATTGATGAGAATGGTGGGCCGCGCAAGTATGTATACTTAAAAGAGTATGTTGGTAAAGATAACTACGCTGGCTTTAAATACGGAGTAAATCTTCAATCTATAGAGCGAAATATTAATTCCGATGAAATTGTTACAAAACTAATTGTAGAATTAGCTCAATCAGACTATACAGATGAGGGTTTTGTTTCTATAGCTAACGCCCCTTCAAATATTAGTGGCGAACAATATATATTAAATTTTGACTATTATTATAGCCAAGGTTTATTAGATAGAGATGTAACTCAACCAGAAATTGATAGGCTAGTTTCTAATGTAAAAGATTTTAATTTAGAATTAAAAGAGTTAGAAAAAGAGCGTAGAGAACTTAACTCAGTATTTACTGATATTACTAGTAAACGTAATGTTTATACCGAATTAATAGATAGTGCAGCAGCTGATAAGAATGAAGCCTTAGCTGACTTTGAAGAGTTAACTGGTCAGACTTATGATGAATATAGAGAGCTGCATAATGAGTTGGTTGAGCCAGTTGAAGGAGAAACAGAGCAAGAGAAATACGAACGTGAAAGCGAACAACTTACTGAAGAAGAAAATATTCTTGAGTATTTTAGTCGTATTTATACTGATTCAGCTGTAATTAATAATTATTCAGGTATACTTACTAATATAAATAAACAATATTGGGATATAAAACATAAGCTAGACGGATATGAGAATTATAAAGTAAAAATTTGGGTAGATTTTGATGAACTTGAACAACGTCATGTATTTATTAGTTTTAATGACTATATAAATGAAATCGTTTTTACTGTAGGTGGTGTTGAATATAGAACTAGTTTAAGTCAAAAAGATTTCGATATATTAAATGTTGGTGATGGTTCAACTATTGAATTTAATAGTTTACCTGAGGGTTTTACTATTAATGCAGAAAATAATCAATATGAAATTAATGATTATAAGGTTGCAAAATTTAAAATTATCAATCCGAATACAACAATTAATGGTATTTCTGATAGAATAGAAGAAAAAATAGAAGAAAAGAATCAATTAGTAAAAGAGTTTAATAATAGATACCGTCGTTATATTCAAGAAGGTACTTGGAATTCAACTGACTATATTGATTCTGAGCTTTACTATCTTGATGCGCTTCAAGTAAGTAATACTTCAGCTCAACCAGTAGTAACATATACAATCAATGTGGTTGAAATAAGTCAATTAGAAGGCTTTGACGGATACTTATTTGATGCTGGTGATAAATCTTATGTGGAAGACGTTGAGTTCTTTGGATGGGCTGATGTTCATGGCATTCGTACACCAGCGCGCGAAGAAGTAATTGTTTCAGCTGTTGAATGGCACTTAGATGCTCCAGATCAAAATATAATTACAGTACAAAATTATAAAACTCGTTTTGAAGATTTGTTCCAGCGTATTAGCGCGGCGGTTCAAACTGTGCAGTATAATGAAGCTACATATGCAAAGATTAGTACTTTACTCGATGCCAACGGTATGATTAATCAGAATGTATTACAAGCATCTCTTAATCGTATGGCAGGACAAAAGTATAATTTGGTTAGCGACGGGTCAATTTGGATTGACGGAGATAACATTCTAATTCGAAATTTGACTAATACTGGAAATTATGTTAAAATTAATAGTGAAGGGATACAGATTTCTTCTGATGGTGGAAATTCATGGTCTACTGCTATTAATGGACAAGGTATTAACATAGGTACTGTATATACTGGTCAATTAAATACTAATAACGTTATAATTGGTAATTCCAATAGTCCAAGTTTCCGTTGGGATAAGGCTGGTATTAGTGCATATAAGTCTACTGGTGTCACTTCGGAACTTGATGGAGAGACTTATGAAATATATGACTTACAAACTTTTGTACGATATGACCAAAATGGATTATATGGTATAAAAGAGGGTGGCTCATATAAACCATACACGCTTGAAGAAATAAAAGATAAGGCTCATTTCGCAATTACTTGGGATGGATTCTTTATTAAGAATTCATATGAGGATGGTGGTCGCGTTAGTATTACTTCTGATAATGACTTCCAAGTTATTGATGGCTCAGACCAAGAAAGAATTAAAATTGGTTCATTAGGCGTAGAAAATAATGAGCGTATCTATGGAATTAGCATTAAAGATAAGAATGGTAATACTGTTTTATCAACTAATAATGCTGGCGATTTGACAATGACTGGTACCATTAATGCTACTGGTGGTAACTTTAGTGGAATTGTTAATGTTGGTCCAGACAATAGCGACCATATTATAATAGATGGCAATAACGCTTTAATTCGTTCATCTAATTTTCAAGAATCTGCTGGTTATGGGTGGATGATTAATAAAGATGGTGATGCGGTATTCAATAATATAACGGCGCGCGGAGCTATTAAGACAGCCGTATTCGAATATGCAGAAATTCAAGCAGTTGGTGGAATTTTTATATTTAGACCTTCAAGCACAATTAAAAATGCAGTAATAGATGGAGAGAATCTTATTTTTACTGTTGAAAAACCACATTTATTTCAAGTTGGAAGTTGGTGTAAAGTTAGTAACTATACAACTGATGGCTCTGAACCAAATGTACAAAGTATTTTATCTTTTAATGGATTAACTCATACTTATAAAGTTATAGCGGCAAATGGAAAAGTAGTTACTTTAGAAGGTGCTGCTAAAATGGTTCAAGGTAATACTGCTATTACTGATTTGGTTAGTTTAGAAGGCGGCGCGCTTATTGATATGGGCCGAGAAGATGGCACTTCTAACTACGGAATTGGAGTTAATAGCTCTGATAATACTGTTAATTTACCACCGCGCGCGATAAGTTTGTTTGAAACCATTGTTGATGAAACCAGAAATCCAAAAGTTTCATATAGCTTTAGAGGTATTCTTGGTACTTTACCGAGTACACAAATTGCAAATATAAGCGTTAAATCTAATATATATAATAACATGGTTGGTACTCAAGGTATTTATACTGATAATATGTATATTGGAGATAATCAACAGTATCTTGCATTTTATACTGACGGAAGCGGAAATAAACATCTTAAAATTAGTGCAAGAGAAATGGTATTTAGTTATGATCCAGAGACAGATACTGAAACTACTTGGGAAGAACATATAGATGAACAAATTCCAATTAGAGTTGAAATTGAATCTAGTGCTGGAGAACTATTTGTAAGAGAAGATATACGTACTACTTTAACTTGTTATGTATATAAAGGAAATGAAGAAATAACAAATCAAGTAATAAGATTTACTTGGAGCAAATATATTATTAATTCGAACGGTGGAAAAGAAAAGGATGAAACATGGGTTAGATTACCAGGAGGACGACAAATTACAATAGGTCCTGAAGATGTGGCATCTAAAGCAATTTTTGAGTGCGAAGTCGAATTATAGGAGGAAAATAATGGCAACAACAAGCTATGGTTCAATAACAATTGTTGATATTACAGATGTGGGTGATTTTTCAGTATATCCACAAGCGAATAAAGCACAAACTCAAATTTATAATCCAGATTCAAGTGGTGACTTGGCTTATACTCCAAGTTGGTATGGTAATAATAATGAATTGATTATTACTCCTGTCGCATTTTATGCTGGTAAAAATAAAACTAGTGTTGCTACATATTCTTGGAAAAAGTATGTTAATGGTGTAGAAACAAATTTTACTGCAAATGAAATAGTAGCAAACACTACTAGACATGAAAGTTTAACAATAAATGCTAATATATTAACTACAAGTAACCCAATGGTAACTTATGAAGTTACTGCTTATTATTCCTCTCCAGAACTGGGGGAAACGCCTTTAGAAGCGGTGGGAAGAATTGATTTTTCATTAATTAGTCAGGGTAGTTCTGTCGCATCCGTAAATATTACTGGAGATAATATATTTGCTTATGATGCGATAGGTCAATTAAAAGCTAGTGGTTCTGATCCAATTTTGTTAACTGCGACATATTCTCATATTACTGCGGTTGGTTGGAAATATAAATCTGGATCGAATTGGGAGTCTTATCCATCAATATATAATGGAAGCACTTCTACTATTACAACTGGTAACACCCCTACTTTAAAGGTATTTGCACAACAAACTGATGATGGTACTGCATCTGGAAATTTAATTTTTGTAGATGATAGATTAACTATTAGATATGAAGGTACAGATGTAAATAATCGAACTGTTTATGATGAATTTACTATTGTTAAGTTAAGAGATGGTGGTATGATTGCTACCGCCACATTAACTAATGATGATCAAATGATTCCAGCAGATAAAGATGGTCATGCACCAAGTAGTGCATTTGGAGAGGCAACTACTAGTAAAATTACTATTTATGATGAGAATGGTAATAATGATACTGATAATTGGAATATAGTAATCTCTGCAACTTCAGGTTTAACTTATGAAAAATCAACTAATGGTAGTTCTTGGAGTGCTTCATCTGCTTCAGGATATGGTTATACTTACGTGAAAGTTACTGGTATGACAGATGCAGTAAGTACTGGTAGTATTTTATTTACTTGTACTCATAAAACAGACCAAACTGCTCCACGTATTGAAAAAACTTTTTCACTTGTAAAAATTAATGCTGGTCAAGATGGTGATGATCCGGTTATTTATGATTTAAAAGCCAATGTGATTGCAGTTAATAGAGCAAAAAATGCTGATGGTACAGGTGGCGCGTATACTCCATCTTCAATTACTTTTACTGCTTATAGAACAATTGGTAATACTACTTCTATATATTCAGATGGTTTTATTCGTGTATTTGCTGATGGAGTTGTTAAAAATACTAGTACCACTGCTAGGGGAACAGTAGAATATACAATGAGTACTAGTCCAGGCGCGCAAGTTATACGAGCAGTATTATATAGTGAAAATACTTTTACTAATGAATTAGCTTCACAATCTGCAACAGTTACCAATGATGGTAACAAAGGAGCAAATGGACAAAATGGCCTTGGAGCAATTAATGTGGTAATTGATAATGAACATAGTGGTTTAAATTGTAATGCTAATAATCAAACTACTTCAAGTCAGTCTATAGTAATTCATTTCACTGGTTATCAAGGTACAACTTCTCGTTCTACTACAATTAGTAATCCAACTTTATCAGGAGTAAGCTATCAAAGCGGTGGTTCAACTATTACTTCTATTACTGGTACGGTTTCTGGTAATACCATTACATTTGTTATTCCTTCTGGAGCAACATTGGCAGAAAGTGGATCGGCTGAATTATCATTTGGAATATTAGGACAACATTATAATAGTAGTGGTACGTTAGTTGATGACAGTAGCAGAACTACTATTACTAAATTATTTACTTGGAATCGTAATGCCGCGCCGGCAGAAGCCGTAACTGTAGTAATGGAATATCCAGATGGTCAAGTGTATCAAAATAATACTGGTTCACTTACAGTAAAAGCCATTGTATATGATGGGGGTTCTCCAATTACTGCTAGTAATGCTTCTTATGTGTGGCAACAATATGATGGAACTATTTCTGGTAATGATAAATATGGTTCACTTAAAAATGGGGCTTCTGCTAATGGTAATACTTTAACTGTTGATGCTATAGCTGTAGATAGTTTTGCATCGTTTAGAGTCACAGTTACTTATCCAAGTGGTGGTACAACTACATATAAAGCTTTTGCTTCACTAATTGATAAATTTGATCCGCTACAAGTAACAGTTCATTCAACAATTGGTACACAAATTAAAAATGGACAGGGATATGGAGCATTATTTGTAAAAGTTAGAGAAGAAGGAAGCGAAGTAGATGAAATTCCTTTAAATATTGAAGCAGTAACTGCTACTTCTCAAGCTGATTCAAATGCTACTTATTGTATTTTATGTGTTAAGCCAAGTTCTACCACTGGAACAAATGATACAGTTGCTAGTAGAGGAAGTGCAACTTTATATAAAAAAACAAATAATAGTTGGGGAGCAGTTACAGATTATGATTGTACTTATGCTTGGACTTATCATGATATAAATGGTAATGCTTTGGGAGCTGGCGATAGAAAACCAGCAACTTCTGGAAAGTGTGTTTATATTGATGCTAGTTTAATTCAATCAAAAATTACAGCAGATGTAACAGTAACCAAAAATTAATTAAAATAAAAGTCGAATTTTAAAAATTCGACTTTTTTTATTGGTAAAAATTTGAAAACTTCTAAAATTTTTGATATAATATTATTATAAGATGAAAGTGCACGAAATCTTATAATAAACTATTTCAAAAAATCTGATGAGGCGATATGCCAAGGAGAAGTCGAAAATGATTTTCCTGCAATTTAAAGATGCACGAATGGAATGCATCGAATTTAACTGTTACTTTGGAGAAATTGGCGAAGACGTTAATAGTGAAATTGAGTTAATAATTGACGCCAATGTAGATGAAATTGAAAAGCTTTATAGTAGTCCATTTTTAATTGAAATGGAACATCACACTTATGTATTCAGTGGGTATGAATTATGGGAATTTTATGAGGTTGAAAATGGATTAGTAAAAATTATTTGTAGAAAATAGGATTTAAGTCTTTCTCTATATTAGGAGTTCGAATGTATGTTCGGACTCCTTTTTCATTTGTTCGCGCGGTCAGATCCTGTTGTTTATAAGTTGAACCGATACGTAACGTAAGTTGGCACGGCCGCGAAACTTATACGAATTGAAATAAAATTTGACTTATAAATAGATTTATGGTATAATTTATATAGTAGGAAATTTTATGAAATTTAAAGGAGAATAAAAGTAATGGCACAAGTTTCATATGGTACTGTTACTATAACTGATTTAACAGACATAACAGATATGTTTTTACAATATGGATTAGCTTTAGCAAACGCTTCTGTAACTAATTCATATTCTTTTAGTGGTACTAATGAGAGAGGCTGGTATGTTACTACTCAAGATACAACTGTAATTGCTAATAAAATTTACTTTCAAAAAAGTGGTAATATATATAAAATAGTTTTAAATCCAACCGGTAATCCAAAAAGTAGTGGTTGGTATGAGTCTGCCGCCTATCCAACTTGGATTTCTGGTTATCAAATTTGGATTAGAGAGGTAAAAATTAAAGAAGGGGTTGATTTGCCAGAATATGGAACTCCATATTTAGATACTGCGGTTAATCAAGTAAACAATAATATAATTAATTTAGATAATAAATTACAAACGTTCTTTTGGCCTGGTGATTCAAACTATCCTGGCGCTTTTGCAGTAAGTAAAACAGAGAGTGAAGGTTTAGTTACTACAAATGCAAATACTTATGGTTGGAATACACGAGTAGGAGTTGGCTCTATTAGTATGGGATATAATACAATTCCATTATTAGAATTGGGTTTATTAGATAGTGGGAATTTTAATGGTTTAAGGTTATATAGTCCTATACTTACTAATTCTGTAGTGACTGGCAATAGATTAGATGCAACATTAGATTCAAATGGTTTGGTTTTATCTCAAGGTGGAATTAGCGCTGGAACAAGCAATACCAATAATTATGTATATCTTTCTTCTATAGATGGTCCTTTTGTTCCTATTAATGATTTTACACCAGATTCAGAATCAGATGAACCAAGATGGAGACAAATAATTGGGACAAAATTTGGAGTTTTAAGTGATGGTACATTATATGCATCAAATGTAAATGTTAGTGGTACGATTAATGCAACTGTGGGGCAAATAGGTGGAGCTGTAATTACAGATGGATTATTACAAATTACAAAAGCCAATATCAGTGATAAACTAACAGCAAATGAAATTGATGTAGATACTTTGATTGCCACAGGACAATTAGCAACTACTGGACAAATAAATGCTATATCAAATAATGGTAATTTAAATTGGAATAATGGAGTTTTGACAATTTCAGCATCGCCATATTCTGTTGAAATAGGAGGCACTGGAATTAAATTTAAATATAATGAATCAACTCCAGCTTTAATAGATCAAGATAAATTAAAAATTGGCAAAACAGTTGTATTAAATGAGATGCAACTTGGAGAAAACAAATGGAGTTGGAAAATTGATCCAATAGATAATTATATATATTTAAAATGGATGGGTGAATAATATGGCGACAATTACTAGGACTTTTACAGAATCAACACTTTACAATGAGGCTACCACAAAAGCTACTCATGTATTAACTTTTGTGGGAACAGACGTAATTGCTTCAACTGATGTTACGGGTTGGACGCTAACACTTTATGATAAGATCAATACAAAAGCAAATTCACGTAATAGAGGAACACCAAACACTTATATAATTTATTATTATAATGGAAATGAATATATAGGAAGTGCTGATCCAATAGGACATAATGCATTGCCATATACTGCAAACACACAATTTTTAATTGGTTCATCTTCTTGTGGAGGGGTAAAGACTTCTAAATTATTTAACGAGAATAATTCAACTACTAGAGCCACAACAGTTGATGCTGTTTTTCCTCATGGTATTAGTTATGAAACAAATACTTATACAAATGGAGCATACTATTCTAAGGGTTATGGTCAAACAGCTGACAATTATAGATTACCACTTATAATGGTAACTTTAGACGCTCCGCCAACTATGAATACACCAGTTATTTCTTATAATCGTAAATATCAAAATAAATTATATACTAATTTTTCTGAAATTAGTGTTCAAATTAGTAATATACAAGCACAATATGGTGGCTATATTAAAGAAATTAATGCAGATTTAGGTGGCGGTATACTTTTTAAAGGAATATATACAGAAGAGGTTCAACCTCCATCTAATTTAATATTTGGCCCAGCTTCTTTTATAAAAGCTGGTACTTTTGTTCCTACTATTACAATTACTGATTCAAGAGATCAAACTTATATATGGAAAGGTGATTCTATTGAAATATTACCTTATAATATCAATGTTTCTAATGTAGATATAAAACGTATTGATGCCAACACATTTAAATTTTCTGAAGATGGCATAAATGCAGTTCTTTCAGCTAATTTTAATTTTTTATATATTTCAAATCAATCATATTTAGAGAAGCCAATTGTTTATTATGGTAATTCTGATATTACTGATAATATTACTTGGTATGCAAATTGGACACCAACCAATGGTTTTTCAAATGAATTAAGTAATAATTCTTGGGCTACTATTGATACAAATACAACATTATATGCAAAAATTTCATCAACATTAAGTACTAATAATACACATAGTTTTAGTATTTCTCCTAGAACCAATATTACTAATGGTGATGAAGTACAAATTAGTTTGCCGCAAGCGTTTTATTTGCTTGCTGGACGCCCTGGTGGACATGGATTGGGTATAGGTGTTAAACCGCCAGGTGATAATTTATATATAGATATGGATATTTTTTTAAATACTTCTAATGAAAGAACTACAGATGTTAATTTATTATCTGTGATTCATAGTTTAAATTGGGATTCTGGTAGTTCTACAGTAATAGAATAGTAAGCCCAAAAAGACCACATTAGTGGTCTTTTTTTATTTCAAAAAATTTTCAACTCTTGTCTTAAAAAAGTTGAACCCTTTCAACGAACTACCACTTACTAATGAGTAAAACAAGTTAAACTTAGTTGCAAATAAGTTCAACTTCTACTCATCATAAGCTCGTAGGCGTAAGACTCAACCGAATTAGAGTAGTGCTAGCCTACTCCTAATTCCAACCCTTGGAGGCTATCCATGTCATACGTCTACTACAATCCAAATCCACTCAAACTCTCCGTAGGCGATTGTACAATCCGCGCGATATCCTGTGCATTAAATATGTCTTGGAAGCGCACATATTTATCCCTCGTAATTCAAGGTTTTCAAATGTACGATATGCCATCGGCTAATCGAGTTTGGGGAGAATTTCTCAAGACTAAAGGTTTCAAAAGGTATCAAATGCCAGATATGTGTCCAGATTGTTATACAATTAAAGATTTCTGTCGTCATAATCCAACCGGCACATTTATTCTTGGCACAGGTGAACACGTTGTTTGTGTTATAAACGGAGACTATTATGATTCTTGGGATTCGGGTAATGAGATACCAATTTATTATTTTCAAAGGAGATGAGTTAAATGGCAGGTTATAACAATTATTTCCCTCAAACATATTCGAACTCTCCATACGTATACGCCGCGGGCGGTCAACCTGGACAATCATGGACTCAACCTACTACCGCGCCAACTCAACTCGGCGCAATAAATTGGGTTCAGGGTGAAGCTGGGGCACGTTCAGTGCCAGTTGCGCCAGGACAAAAAGCTTTATTAATGGATTCAGAAACAAACGTATTCTACGTTAAATCATCCGATACAAGTGGCATGCCTTTACCTCTCCGCATTTTTGAATACAAAGAAGTAGACAAGGTTGCGACGAGTGCTCAGGATGACCGCGCGCATGATTACGTAACTCATGAAGAGTTAAATAAAATTTTAGCAGATTTAAAAGATAACAAGCCAAAGGAGGAAAAGAAAAATGAACAACAATTCCTTATTTAAAGAGTTCAATCAGCCTTCCAATCCTTTTGGGCAATTTAACAACTTCTTAACTCAATTTCAACAGTTTAGTTCTAACTTCTCTGGTAATCCAGAGTCTCGTGTTAGACAACTTCTTCAAACTGGACAAATGAGTCAAGAACAATTTAACCAATTGGCTCAAACAGCCACACAATTACGAAAATTCTTAAAATAGATATATAGAGTCTTGCGTCTACCAATTCAACTTTAAAAATTTAGGAGGTAGACGAAATGTCACTTACTGATGGTAATGGATTAAGTGCTGCTGATGTTGCTGCTGTAACTGGTAACAATGGAGGCTTCGGTAACTGGGGTGGAGATGGAGCTTGGTGGCTCATCATCCTTTTCCTCTTTATCTTTAATGGTAATTGGGGCAACGGTAACTGGGGCGGCAATGGCGGCACATATAGCGAGGTTCAGCGTGGCTTTGACCAGAGCGCAGTAATGGGTGGACTTGCTGGTATTCAATCAAGCGTAACAAATGGATTTGTTGATACTGCTTCTGCTCTTTGCAATGGTTTTGCTGGCGTTAATGCATCAATTGCTAATGGTTTTGCACAAGCTGAAATTGCTAACAATGCTCGCCAAATCGCAGATATGCAGACTAACTTTGGACTTCAGTCACAGCTTGCTCAGTGCTGCTGCGATAATCGTTTAGCATCTGCAGACCTTAAATATACAATTGCAACAGAAAACTGTGCAGATAGAACGGCTTTAAGCGATGCACTTCGTGACGTTCTTGAGTCTCAAAATGCAGGTGTACAGCGTATTCTTGATACAATGTGCCAAGACAAAATTGATGCGAAGAACGAAAGAATTGCAGACCTTGAGCGTCAGCTTACAATGGCTAATCTTGCTGCTTCACAGGGTGCGCAGACAGCTATGATTATTGCCAATAATGAAGCACAGACTTCAGCACTTGAGCAATATCTCGCACCAGTTCCTCGTCCAGCCTACATAGTACAGAATCCTAATGGATGCAATTGCAATACTTCTTGCGGTTGTGCATTTTAGGAGGTAATTACTATGGCAGAATATTTAGCTAATGCGACACAGTTGGTTGAACTTAATCAACCGATTGTGTTTAGTGCTTCTATTCCATGTAATCGTGGAAACGTAGTTCACGAAGATGAAACTGGAATTTTTATTCTCCGAGGAAATTCTACAGGTTGTTTTGCAAGATATCAGGTTACTTTTAATGGAAATATAGCTGTACCTACCGGTGGAACAGTTGGGCCAATTGCGGTTTCTGTAGCTGTAAATGGAGAAGCTAGACCTACTAGCCGCGCGATTGTAACACCAGCTGCAGTAGAGGAATATAACAATGTAACCTCTACTGCAATAGTAACTGTGCCGAGAGGCTGTTGCTTCTCCATATCAGTGCGCGCAGTCAGTGGAATTGTTGATGATGCGGCAGGTACACCTGCGCCTTCAATTAATGTAACTAATTCAAATCTTGTAATCACAAGAATCGCATAGGAGGATTAAAATGGATAAGAAAGTAATGGATACTCTCCATGCGATGCTTTGTGGAGAGATTGAAGATATAGCTAAGAAAGGTACATTATCCCATGAGACACTGGATGTGCTTAAAGACTTAGTTGAAACTGAAAAGAATTTGGAGAAAATTAAGAAGTACAAAAGGGAAGAAGAGTCTGAATGGGAAGATAAGGGTTATAGTCAGCGCAAATATTATATCGATGCTGATTATCAGCCAGGCATGAACTCATATGCACGCGGCGGTGGTAATTCATATGGATACTCGATGGGTCGTGTCTATGATGGTGGTCGTAGCTATATGGATGGTAATTCATATATGTATGACTCAAGATATGATATGCCAATGTACTCAATGGCTCGTGGTTATTCACGTACTGGTTCAAAATCTGAAATGATTGAAGAGCTTCATAAGATGATGAATGAAGCTGGTGATGAAACAGTTAAGAAAGCTATTCAAGAAGCAATTACAAAAATGAGTAAGTAATTAAAAGGGTAGGAAAATCCTACCCTTTTATTTTTGGAATGAATTTTTGACGGCGCGCAAGTGTACGAATTGAAATAAAATTTGACTTATTATTGGATTTATGATATAATTTATATAGTAAGAAATTTTATTTTATCGAGGTGGGTTATGATTAATTTAAAACAATTATTACTTAAATTAATAAATACAAATCAACCAATAGCCAGAAAAGTTACTCAATCAAAAGTAATTTCGTTAATAGATTCTCCAATTACATTTACATGTACCAGCGTAAATAGTATAGGTTATATTTATAGTGAACGTCTTCCTGAAATATGTGTATTAGACCAAGATATAACAATAACAGTTTCTGTTACTTGTAATGGATATACTTCAACTTTTACTGGTACTTATACAGTGGGAGAAACTGATCCTTATACAATAGATACATCTATTACTGGTTCTTCAAATACATATAAACTTTTAGTAGATCCAAGTTATTACTCTAATGAGGCTAATGATATTTATATTGATTTTGATTTAGCTTTAGCGCCATATTCTTCTACTGTAGTCACAGAAACTATTACTATTAACTCTGCAACATTAACATTAGATCAGTATTGGGAATATTATCCAGAATCAAAAGCTAATCGTGCTTATCCGCCTGGTAGTCTATATTTAACTACAACCAATACAAATCCTAGTACTACTTTAGGTGGTAATTGGAAATTGGTTGAATCTGTATCAGAGCCTTATTTTTATCGTCATAATACAGCTAATGCTGATAATGACGTTTTAACTTGGAATACTACTAATGTTTGGAAAGGAGCTGATTATCCTAACTGGGTCGTATATACTTTGTTGGAAGGTCAATTATTTTTATCTTTTGGAATTTATCCAAAAGTTGCAGTAAGTGACTCATCTTTAACTTGGTTTTCTATAAACCAAAGCGATACTGGTCGATTATCAACTTCATATGCTTATTATGGGGGTTTTTGCCATGGTGATAATAAAGGGGTTATTGGAACTGGAAACGTCCAAGCCGCAAGTGCTACTAGTCACGATTTTGCAACCAATATAAAAAAATCTTATTCTGCTGATACAGCACATAAATTAGAGGGTAGTGTGATAATGCGTGGTTACTCGGGAGAACAATATCGTAATCGTTGGCATTGGGTTAGATATTTTTAGGAGTTGGATATGATAAATTTAAAACAATTATTATTAAAATTATTACAGCGCAATCAAAAGATTGGTGAAAGTTCTAACAGCTATTTGAATCAAATATATCCAATAAATTCAGTTGTTATAACTAATAATAATAATAATCCTAGTACTATATATGGTGGAACATGGACATTAATTCATAAAGATTTTTCTATTACAAGTTGGGAAGATGGTACCTCTCCTGCTAGTCAAACTGATACAGTATTTACTTTTAATTCTACTTATTGGACACCCGCTAATTACTGCGCTATTATTCGTTGTCCTAATTTTATTATGGTACGTTTGCAGTGTCAAAACAAATTAGCTCTATCTAATACTAATATGAAAGACAATACTGTACAAATAGGATCTTTTAACTTATCAAGATTAGGTATTACTGAAGATGGTGGTTTTTCTCAAATGTTTGTAATAGGTGCGGATGGTTTAAATATGACTGGTATGGGACGTTTTAGGAAAAATGGAAATACTTGGGATGTTTGTGTTGATGACTGGGTAGGGAATGGAACAGTAACCGCTTATACTAGTGGTACAGGCTCAAATTGTTATTTAACATTTTATATCTATCCACGTTTTGAATATAAATTAGATAGTGCATGTGATAAATTTTATTGGAAACGTACGGCATAGGAGTTGTTATGATAAATTTAAAAAAATTATTATTAAAATTACTTCAAAAAGAGACTATAATTGGTGAATCTAATGAGTCTTATTTGAATTTAATGTATCCGATTGGTTCAGAGTTTATAACTGCTACCAATATGAATCCTGGTACTTGGTTAGGTGGTACATGGACTCTTGTTGATAAACAATTTTCTCAACTATATGCTGCAAGTAATGAGGGGGTTTTAACCGGTATTACTTGGGATAGTACTAATGTACAACCGCATGCGACCAATGCAAGAAATATTACGGTTTTAAGAACTGGACATACATTAAAAGTATATGCTGTTTGGTATAACAAAGTTGCGATTGGAGAAGATGATTTTCATTGTTTTGATTTAGATACTACTGCTTTTGGAATGAGTAGTGGACGTATATGCGGACAGCAAGGAATAGAAGCTGATGGTTTAGCAGCAATAGGTATGTCACATGATACTCCCGCCTATAGTCCTTCTGCCACGATATCTTGTACCGCGGAGGATTGGGTAACTTATGGCACTTCATATTCTGCTAATACTGGTAGTGGAATGATTACTAGTTTTGAAGTAGTACCTGGATCATTATCTGCGATGAATGATTCAGCTTGTGATCGCTTTTATTGGAAACGTACAGCATAAAATAAAGAGAGCAACAGCTCTCTTTTATATTGCTCAGTTCTATGAAGTCTTTCTGATAAATCTCTACTTATCTTAAGAGAATAGGTTTCTAAGGAGGACTTGCAATGATTACTCGTGGAACAACACCATATCATAGTTTTATTCTTCCATTAACCACAGATCAAATTAATACTGTCTACATTACATATCTTCAAAACAACGAAGTAATTCTTGACAAATCTACAGAAGATATAATAATTGAAGACGTAATAGAAGACCTTGATAATGCTACAATGAATGAAGAAATTACAGAAGAGTTTATTCCTTCTGCTCAAATAACTCTTCATTTATCTCAAGAAGACACTCTTAAATTTCACTTCTATCCAGCGGCAGAAAAGAATATCGCAGTAGTTCAACTTAGAGTTTTAACTAATGATGGTGAAGCTTATGCCTCTGAGCCAATTCATGAACGTATCTATGGCGTTCTTAAAGAAGGGGTGATTGGATAATGAGTAATGAGGATAGAACTTTTAAGGTAAAATTCAACTCTATTCAGTCTAAACCAATAAAGGTTAAACTTAATAAAGTTGAATCTGTGGTAGATGTAAAAGGTGAATTTGATTCAAAACCTGCTGAAGATATATACTATGATGAAATAGTGTATTATGACGGAGGAGGAGTAGATGGATGGCTGTAAAAAAACGACATGTAAAGGCTATCATTCAATTCCGCCGCGGCACAGAAGCTGAATGGATAGAAAAGAACCCTTTATTAAGGGAAGGCGAACCGGCACTATCAATAGATAAAGATATGATTAAAGTGGGCGATGGCGCACATCATTGGTTAGATTTAAATTATTTAAACAGTGAAGAAACAGCTGATTATCTATCTTTATATAATCTGCCCTCTATTAATTCTGTAACATTAGAAGGAGATAAGTCTGGTTCAGAATTAGGTCTACAAGAAGAGATGAATTCTTTATCTGAGACCGATATTGATAGAATTATTTTTGGAGGGATTTAAAAAATGGCGGATAAATATTTAAATGACGTCGGTTTACGATATTTTTACGAAAGATTAAAAACTGTATTTGCCAACAAGGATGAGCTTGAAGATTTAGAAGAAAGAATTGAAGGTATTATTTCTGAAGGCGGAGAACCAAACTTAATTAATTATATTTCTGTAAATGGTAGTAGACTTACACCAGATGGTAGTAAAGAAGTTAGTCTCACAATACCTACTTCTACTTCACAGCTTACAAACAATGGCGATGGAACAAGCAATTTTGCTACTGAATCATATGTAACTCAAAACGGTGGTAAGATTGATACAATTAGCGTAAATAATACACAGCAAACAATTACAAATAAAAACGTTAATATTACTGTACCTACAGCAATGAGTCAGCTTACAAATGATGGTAACTATGTAACAGATTCATCATATGTCCACACCGATACAAACTACGCGGTCGCGGACAAGTCCAAAGTTGACAAGTTAGTATTTAATGGAAATGTACTTGATAGTTCTGTACTTCCTTCATTTGTAGACGATGTAGTAGAAGTATATCCAGTTGGAGCAACCGAACTTGCTTCAAATTGGTTTGCTCTTACAGCTGGTGGCGCACCAATTACGCCAGAATCTGGAAAGATTTATGTATTAATGGCAGATTCAACTAATTATTCAGCAAATTCACAATTTAGATATGGTGGAAGTACTTATGTAAAATTATCTGATGGTGGAGTAAGTGCGATTACTACAGCAGAAATTGATACAATTATGACACCAACACAAGGGAGTTAAAGGAGTAGAGAATGGATATAAAGTATTTGGATAAAGATGGGCTTGAATATTTTTATGATAAGCTTCAAAATGAATTTGCCCAAGCCTCTCATACTCATCCGATTGATTCAGCTATATCCAGTACTTCAATCAATCCATTAGAGAATAGGGCAATATATGCAGCCATTGCATCAGCCGTTGAGGCGGTAGAATTACATCGGCCTGAAATATATTTTAACACAACAGCTGGTTGGGCTGAACAAGGTAGTTTGGTTAGTCAAGCCAATACACTTTATATATATACAGATTATCAAGAAGATTCAGAAGGGAATTCAATTCCGGGTATTAAGATAGGTGATGGGAATGCTTATCTTATAGATAAACCTTTTCTTGATACAATTTATTATGAACACGTTAATGATACGGATATACATATAACTGCGGAAGAAAGAGAGTTCTGGAATAATAAAGTTAGATGTTATTATTCCCCACTTGATGATGAGACAGTTGTATTTACAACACGATAAAGGAGATTTTCAATGGCAGATATTAGTGTAATTAAGTTACCTTCTGGTAGTGATTATAATATTAAAGATGCCTGGGCCAGACAACAATTAGAAGCCATTACTGGTGGAAATGCATTGGTCTTTATAGGAGTCACAACAACTGCCTTATCAGATGGTAGTACCACAAGTCCAATCACAATTGACAGTGAAAATGTTACACCACAAACTGGTAATGTAGTATTTTATACTCCAACGGGCGAACCAACTCAAGAATTTATTTGGAATGGAACAAGTTGGCAATTATTTGGCGCGGCCGCAGACATTTTAGGAGCATTAGCATATAAAGATAGTGCGAGTGGTAAAGTAACTGCTACTGGTACAATTTCAACGCCTACTTTTACTGGTAGCTCAAGTGCAGTTACAATTACTGCAACAGATAATACAAGTGGTAATTATCAACCAAAAGGTTCAATTAGTGGTATTGCATGGACTGGTGCGAGTATGACCTCAACTGGTAAATTTACTCCAGCTGGTAGTGTAACTGTAGGAACAACTACTTCTACAGCAACAGTTTCTGCGGCGGCCTCAGGGACAACAACTTATACTCCAGGTGGTTCTGTTGGCACACCAACAATTTCTGTAAAAACTGCGGGTAGTACAACCACAATTAAAAATCCAACAAGTACGACATGCGCGAAAACAGTTGTAGCTCAAGCACCTAGTGCAACTTCACATCCATCAAATAATTTAACTTATTATGCGGTTGATGGAGAAACATTATCACTATATCAATTAGGTTATACAACTGGCGCGGCAATTACTACATCTGATGTAACAGTAAAAACTGGTGATGCTGCGTATGAATCTTCACAGCCAAGTTGGACCGGTACTGCAGTTCGACTTGTAACGGGTAATATTACTACTCCAACAGGTAGCGGAAGCTTTAGTGGTACTGAAGGTAATGTTAGTGTTAGTGGAACTACTACTGGTTCAATTAGTTCACAAGGTACATTTACTGGTACAAAAGCACAGCTTAGTGGTACTACAACTGCGGCTGGTAGTGTAAGTCAACCAACATTTACAGGTGATGAAAAGACTGTAACAGTTAGTTAGGGAGGTGATTTAAATGGCTAATTTAAGTGCTATTAAATTACCAAATGGAGATACTTATAATTTAAAAGATAGTGTAAGTGGTTATATTACTGCCTCAGCTATTCCAGTTAATTCTGTTAATTCAAAAACTGGAAACGTAGTCTTAACCGCCGAAGATGTGGGGGCTTTATCAAATAATGTTGTAGTTCCTACAATTAAACTTGTGAGGTGGTAATTATGGCAGTATATTTAGGTTCAAATAGAGTTTCATTTAAAGGGGGTACCTTCAATACTGATGGTACCTCCATTAATAATCAAAATAAAACCGTTACGCCAACAACGTCACAGCAAACTATAACAGCAGATTCTGGATATACTGGTCTTGGTACTGTAACAATTAATAGAATACCAACAAATTATATAATTCCTAGCGGTACACTTTCAGTTACTTCAAATGGCACTAAAGATGTTACCTCATATGCAAGTATTAATGTAAATGTACCAACCGGTAGTAGCATTATCAATCAAGATAAAACAATTGAGCCAAGTGAATCAGAACAATATATAACTGCTGATAGTGGATATACTGGTCTTGGTATGGTTACTGTTGAAGCTATTTCTAGTACGTATGTTGGTTCAAATATTACTCGCCAAGCTGCAAAGACAGTTACACCTACTACTTCTAGTCAAACAGCAGTAGGTAGTGGCATATATACTACTGGTGCAATTACGGTTGCTGCAATTCCATCAAGTTATATCATACCAAGTGGTAATAAAGAAATCACTTCAAATGGAACTAATATTGATGTTAGTTCATATGCTACGGTTAGTGTGGCTGTGTCAGGTGGTGGCACAACAATTAATAATCAAAATAAAACAGTAACTCCGTCAACTTCACAACAATCAGTAACTTATGATAGTGGTTATACTGGTTTGGGGACTGTTACTGTTAATGCAATGCCAACTGGTACAACTACTTCACCAACATCAATTAGCGGTACAAGTGCTACAGTATCAACCGGCACAAATACATTGACACTAACTAAAACGATTTCTGTGACTCCGCGCGTGACTACTGCGGGTTATGTAAGTGCTGGTACAGCTGGAAATTCTTCAGTTTCACTTACTGCAAGCGTTACAACTAAGGCGGCCGCGACAATTACACCGGGAACATCGAATCAAACAATTGCAAGTGGTACTTATCTAACAGGTACACAAACAATTTCGGGAGATGCTAATTTAGTCGCAGGCAACATTAAAAGCGGTACTTCAATTTTTGGAGTAACTGGTACTTATGAAGGCTCTGGTGGAGGAGGCGGTGGAGATACCGAAGGAGTACAAATAGGTACAAAGAGCGCAACCCGTACTTCAACCACTACATTACAATTTACGGGACTTTCTGGTCAACCAACATCGTTTTCTATAATTTCTGACGATGATATAGCTACTAACAATACACCGCAGGTTGCGGCAGTATCTTATGATGGTACTACATGTCATGGGCAAACAATTACTAATACAAATAATGCTCAAGTTTCATATACTAGTACTACTTTAACACAAAATTATTCCAATGGTACACTGACAATTACAGCTTCTGGAGCAGAATTTCCAAATGTATTATATAATTTAACTTATAGTTATAATGGTTCTTCTTCTGATGTTAGAACCGCTGATGTACAAGTTGGTTCTGGTGCAACAAGTATTACTTTTACTGGCTTGTCAGGTGAACCTTCATATTTTTCTTGTATTTTTAAATCTAATTTTAACACTTCAAGTGGCTATCAACGTGTTATTGCTGTTGCTAATAATGGTTCCAGTACTTATGGTTTAGAAATGGACTCTAGCGCGCATGCAGCTACACACTGGTCATATACATATAATAATGGTTCTTTAACTATTAATTCACAAAGTACTAATGTAGGTGGATATTTCCATCAACCAGGATATTATCAACTTACTTATGTGACTGGGAGAAGTAGTAGCTCAGAACAAATAGAGGTTGAATCTATTACCATTACGAATAATGGTACATATACTGCGCCAGCTGGTAAAGCATATAGTCCAGTAATAGTTAGTGTATCAAGCGGTGGTATGAATATACAAGCTTATCATGGTATGGCTTATGCTCGCGCGACTACTATGACCGCAACAGATGTTACATTAACTGTTAATACAACTGGAACCTATAAAATTTCATGGATGGGTTTTAGAAATACAACAAGTGGTACTTCTGGTTCTCAACTATATATAAATGGAACGGCATATGGAAATTCAAATACAACTTTTACAAGTAACTATGGTCAAAGCATAGTATTAACAGGAGTATCTTTATCAAAAAATGATGTTTTAGTAGTAAGGGCACAAGCTAGAAGTACTTCATATTATATGTATGTAGGAAATTTAATTATAGAACAAACGGCGTAATTGCCATTTGATTTAAAAGGAGAAATAAAATGGCAACAGAGACAACGTTAAATACATTAACAATAAATTATTTAACCCAAGCACAATTTGATGCTTTAGCTACAAAAGAAGCAAATGAAATTTATTTAACTCCAGACTCATCAATTACTACAGTAACAGCAGGTAGTGGACTAAGCGGTGGTGGTTCATCAGGTTCTGTTACTTTAAATCATAGTAATTCAGTTACTGCGAAAACGACTCAAGGTTTCTATCCAATTACTTTTGATGCCCAAGGACACATAACTGGAGCTGGAACAGCAATCACTCCAATAACTTCACATAATACTGCATATTTATATGCTGGCGCGTCCAATGGAACCGCTAATGCAGCTACCACTAATGGAAATACTTATCTAATTTTAATGGATGGTGGTTCGGCTACAACTCGTAGAAAAATTAGCGGAACGCAAAATGTATCTGTAACATCAGATTCAAGTGGTAACATTACAATCACTGGACCAAATTTATCTAGTTATGTCACATCTAGTGAAATACCGACCAAAACAAGTCAATTAACTAATGATAGTGGGTATATTACTAGTTATGTTAATACAGCAACCGCCGCAGATAATATTTTAGATGGGTCAAATAGTGGAACAGAAATTACTTATGCTCCATATACTTCAAGACAAACTGGATTAAGTTTTTATACGGGCACTACCGCTCCTAATGGTACTACTAGATTAAATCTAAATGGATACTTATATGCTACAAAATTATATAGTAACGGTTCAGAAGTATTAACTTCTTATACAGAAACTGACCCTACTGTGCCAAGCTGGGCAAAAGCTTCTTCTAAACCAACTTACACAGCCAGTGAAGTTGGTGCTTTACCAAGCACTACAACGATACCAACTAAGACTTCTCAATTAACCAATGATAGCGGCTTTATTACAAGCGATTCAGATGAAAATGTAAAAAATACTACCATAACAACCGCATCAACAATTTATTTGACTGGTAGCACAAGTTCTTCTACTGCTACTAGTGGATTAAGCAAACATGCAAGTGTTAACTTATATTTAACCGCTGATAGTAGTACAGATGGATATAGCCGTTTAACTTTAGGTAATAGTACAGCTACTGGTACAGCAGGAGCAAGATATGGACTTTTAAGATTGTATGGTAATACAGCTTATTATGTTGATATTAGGACAGAAAGCGGTCTTCCTACAGGAAGTAGAACAATATATCTACCAAGCTATGCAGGCTCAATGTATTTGACTTGTACTAGTACTACTAATGCAGTAGGTGGTGCTACAACAGCTCCAGTATACGTAGATGACACAGGAAGAATTCAGGCAGTAACTTCAATACCTTATAGTTTATTAACGGGAACTCCTACAATACCAGATGTAAGTGGGAAAATTGATACGGCCGGTTCTGGTCTTTCTAAGTCTGGTACAACATTAAACCATGCAAGTACAATAACTGCTGGAACTGTTGGTACTTCGAGCGCGACTTCTGGTATTACTTTAGCAGTACCATATGTAACTTACAATGGTACGGGTCATATTACCGCAACGGGTACTCATACTCATACAGTACCTACCGTTTCTACTACCGCAGCGGGTGTTATGAGTAAAGAAGATAAGATATATTTAAATAGTTTAGTTAATGCAATTAGTGCAAGTAGTACTATTCTTTATTTACAAACTGATAGCTCTACAACTGATAGTTCATTACTTACAGCAATAGATGATTTAGGTTGGACTTCAGATATAGTATCATAAATTATTTATTAGGAGGGAACAAATGAATAAAACAATCTATCGTCAATACGATAGCAGATGGTCAAGTCTTCCATATCCATATGGAAACTCAACAATGTATGGATGCGGTTGTGGTTGTGTATCTATCCTCCATTGTTTACTCGAAGTAGACAAATACAAAAAATACACCCCAAAAACTATTCAGCCATATATGAAACAATTTGCAGTATATGGTCAAGGTACACTCCATTCAGGCATACCAACCGCATTAAAACACTATGGATTTAAATCGGTTAAAGAATCCGGTACAATGGGTGAGCTTTGGAAAGAACTCGCCAAAGGTAATAGAGTTGGAGTTTTACTTTTCGGTTCAAGACGCGGTCCAGACGGAACTGTTTGGACAACTGGCGGTCATTTTATAGCTTTTGTTGGCTATAAAGTTAAAGATGGAAAACACTATTTATATTTAAAAGATTCTGGTGGCCGCAAACATGATGGATGGTATTGCTATGAAAAATCCATGAAGGGTGATGTATTAAGAGTTTGGAGTGCAGAAATACCAGTTATTAAAGCTGCTACTAAAACAACCGTAAAAACTCCAGTAGCTTATAGTGGTACTTATCCAACTTTATCATCTACAAGCAAAAAGAAAACTACCAATATCGGTTCTAAAATTGTAGCAAAAGCTACAGAATATTGTTGGCCAAAAGGCACACCAGAAAAGAAATGGGCCTATAAGACCGGCGCGGCAACTTCTGCATATAAAAAGGCATTAAAAAAATATTTGAATAAATCTTCAAAGATTACTCAATCAGATTGCGGATATTTCGTTTCAACTTGCGTGCGCGCGGCTGGTATTGATTCCAGTTTTATGGCATTGGCTTGGTCTAATAAACTTAAATCATGCTTTAAGGTTGTACAAAAAGGAAAAGCTGTAGATAAATCAAAGCTTTTACCTGGAGATATCATTCGCTATAAAAGAACTGATAAAAATTCAAATGGAACTTATAAGCAACATACACTAATGTTCTATGGAAATGGATGTATTGCAGAAGGTGGACGTGGGATTAGATTTCCTATTATTCGTAAAGATACAGAGAAATATAATGGAAAGAAAGTTAATAAATCTACCATTCAAGTTCTAAGACCGGTAAAAGTTACAACAGTTACTACAGTTAATCCATTAATAAAAGGTAATAAAGGTGATGAAGTTCTAAAATGGCAAAAATATTTAATTTGGTATTTTGGAAAGAAAGTTGTTGCCGAAGATGGAGATTTTGGAACATATACAGAACAGTATACAAAGAAATTCCAAGAAGAAAATAAGTTAACTGTTAATGGAAAAGTAGATGAAGCTACTTTAGCTAAAGCTAAAACAATTAAAAAATAGAAATTAAAACGACTAGGTTAAACCTAGTCGTTTTTTTATCGCTTATTAAATATTGTTGCCATTACTATTACTACAATTATAACTATTAAACATATCCCCAAATCAATCCAAGTAGGTAAGAAAACTAACCACCATGACCAATTTATTACTTTAGCTACTTTTAAAGCTATGAATACAACCTGTAGTAATCCGAAAAAACCAATTCCATTGTATACGTTTGAATTTTTGCTTTCTTTCATTTTAAACCTCTACTTTCGTTGAAGTGCTAGTTGTTGTATAAGAAGTGGCTGTATTTGGTGGATTACCAGTAGTATCACAGGTTACTTTATACCACCAATATGGATAAACTGGATAAGATGGATAAACTGGTGTTAGTTGTGGTCTACATCCACAATATTTTTGGTTGGGCGCGACACCACGACCACAAACTGGACAAATCCATCCATATATGCCAGTAACCGAATGTTGGCCACCTAAGTTAAATTTATAACTACTAGTGGTAGTGGTATTATTAGTTGTATCATTCTTTACTTCGTCCATGAAGCTCATTTCTATGTTCCTCCCAATATTTTTCGTTCATTCTATCCGCTCGCGCGGCTACTACGCAACTTGCATAACAAACTATCGCGCTGAAAGCAAATACAATTGCAATTATTATTGAAAATATCATAAATCAATCCTTTCTATTTTGTCTTTATAGATTGTACTTTACTCCAAAATGAATAATATTTTTTACCATCAACAGTTTTATAAGTACGAATACGTATATAATACTTCTTTTTTGATTTCAATTTTGTTAATTTATAACTTATATTGTCTTTTCCTTTTATTGTTTTATTTTTAGCTTTTTTAAAATTTTTATTTGTTGCATATTGAATTTGATAACCACTTGTTTTTAATTCTTGCTTTTTCCATTTAATGGTGAAGCCATTCTTTTTTGCTTTTACTGATTTTATTTCAGTACCTTTTGGAATTATTTTAAAGTATAAAGTCTTACTTCCACTATATGTTCCTTTACCCTTAATAACAATAGAAGCGATTCCAATTTTTATATTATTTTTATAAGTAACTGTGTAATCTTCTCCACTAAATAATTTTTCTCCATTACGAGAAACCGTAACAATTGGTTTAATTTGTTGCCCCGTATAAGTACTTTTAGTTTTAGCACTAATTTTTTGATAAACAATAGAATCAACTAAATTTTCCATATTTATAGTACCTTTTCCATAATAAATTTTTGGAGTATCAGGAATAGCACTTCTTTTTAATACAGATTCTATTTGTAAATAATTTTTATTTGGATACCTCATTTTCAATAAAGTAGCGCATGCAGATACATGAGGGACTGACATAGATGTACCAGAACGAATAATGTATTGTCCATCTTTTAAAGCACAACTTTTAATTCTTCCGCCTGGAGCCATAACATCTAATTTTTTCCCATAGTTTGAATAGTATTCAACTACTTGATCTTTATTAATTGCTCCTACTGTTATAACATTTTGAATATGAGCAGGACAAACATTATTTTTATCAATATCAACATCATCATTGCCAGCAGCACATACAACTATAACATTTTTATCAATAGCATTA